>Ga0315276_10000608_pt1 | contig 30818 bp, 22 predicted proteins | sample YL17G05_0_MG_FD_204542 | JGI IMG/M metagenome (GOLD analysis project Ga0315276, IMG submission 204542) | Sediment microbial communities from Yellowstone Lake, YNP, Wyoming, USA - YL17G05_0 | ecosystem: Environmental > Aquatic > Freshwater > Lake > Sediment | place: USA: Wyoming | collected... | reverse complement strand
ACGGACTTGAAAACTCCCACCCTGCCCGGGGATGCAGTGAAGTTCAACGAGAAAGGGCAGAACATCAAAATTATCTCCAACATCTCTCAAGTTCAGAATGGACAGTACCGGGTAATCTGGCCGGCAGAGATGGCTGCTGCTCAGATGGTCTGGCCGTTTATGCCTTGGGAAAAAAGATAGTAAGGCGGAATGAACCGAGAGGTTTGTTCGTCCAGACCATTGGCGAAAGACCGATGGGTCTGAAGGCGAGGACTGGGTCCTGGATTCACGGGGCCAAGTCCTCGCCATTTGTCTGGAGATGGCCAATATGGAATTCAGTATCCTGCTGCAGATCTTGGTCAGCGGCCTGCTCACGGGATTGATCTTCGCGCTGATTGCCGTGGGCTTGACATTGGTTTGGGGCGTGATGGACGTCCTCAACTTTGCCCATGGCGAATTCCTGATGCTGGCCATGTTCATTTCCTTCTGGATGTTTTCCCTCTGGTCCATTGACCCGCTCTGGTCGCTACCGGTTTCTGTGGCGGCGCTCTTCGCCACCGGGGTGCTCACCTATCACCTCATCATCAAGAGGGTACTGAACGCTCCCGGTCTGACGGCCCTTCTGGCCACCTTCGGGCTTTCGATCCTCATCAAGAATTTGGCCCAGTTCTTCTGGACGCCCGATTTTCGCCACATCCAGGGGGCCATCCTCAGCGAGAAGACCCTCAGCTTCTTCAATCTGCACCTCAGCTTGGCAGAAGTGGTGGCTGCGTGCGGAAGCGGGCTGATCACCTATTTGATCTATTACCTGATCTTCAAGACCAAGACGGGGCGGGCCATTCGGGCAACGGCTCTGGACCGGGATACGGCCTTGCTCATGGGCATCAACATCGACAGAGTCTTTGCCTTAACTTTCGGTCTCGGCGGGGCCTGCGTGGGCGTTGCCGGAGCTTTGCTGATGAATTTTTATTATGTCTTCCCCAGTGTGGGAAGCCTGTTCGGTATTCTGGCCTTTGTCACCGTGGCCCTGGGGGGGTTCGGAAATATCACCGGGGCGTTCGTAGCGGGCATCATCATCGGGGTGGTGGAGACTGCGGGCGGGGTTTTCATTTCGCCGGTTTTTAAGTACACGGTCGTTTTTGTCATGTACCTGATCATCATTTCCATCCGGCCCAAAGGCCTCTTCGGATGGTGATTAGACGGCTTCGTAAAAAGCCCATCTGTCCCGCGCTTCGCGGGATTGCGGGCCTTGTCCCGCGAAACGCGGGAGAGCTTTTTACTTTGCCGTTGGATATTTTCTGGGTGAGCTTTTGAGCCATGGAAACCCGCGCCCTCTCTCTATTCAAGAAGCCATCCGCGGTCATTCCCTTGCTGGTCCTTTTTCTCCTCCCCTTCACAACCGATAATATTCATTTTCACCATGTCCTGATTATGTTCATGCTCTTTGCCACCTTGAGCCAGGCCTGGAACGTGATCGGCGGATACGCCGGTCAGGTCTCCTTTGGCCATGCCACCTTCTTCGGCATCGGGGCCTATGCCGCCTTGGTGCTCCTCAAGAAATTCGGCTTAACCCCCTGGGCCGGGATGCTGATCGGCGGCGGCGTAGCCGTAATCCTGGCGATTCTCATCGGCTATCCCGTCTTCCGGCTCAAGGGCCATTACTTTGCCATCTCCACTTTTGCCGTGGCCGAGATCGTCGAGCGTCTTTTCATGAACTGGGACTTCGTTGAGGGGGCCATCGGCCTTCCGGCGCCCGTTCTTCCGGAGAACCTGTTCCATTTCATGTGGTATAAGGACAAGATGCCCTATTTCTACATCGCCTTCGTCTTCTTTGTCCTGGTCTTGCTGCTGGCGTACAAGATTGAGCGCTCGCGTCTGGGCTTCTATTTCCGGGCGATCAAACAGAGCCCCGACGCCGCTGAAGGCCTGGGAATTGACACCACGAAATTCAAGATGGTGGCAATGATCATCAGCGCCTTTCTCACCGCTCTCTGCGGGTCTTTTTACGCGCAGTACATTTTGTACATCGATCCCCCCTCCGTTCTGTCCCTCGACATTTCCATAAAAATCGTTCTCGTCACCGTCCTGGGAGGGGCGGGCACCATTATCGGGCCCATCCTCGGATCCGCCATCCTGATCCCCCTTTCGGAATACAGCCGTATTTTATTGGGAGGAACGGGAAAAGGGGTAGACCTGATTGTCTTTGGAGCGCTGATTCTGGTCATCTCCGTGTTCCAGCCGCTAGGGGTGGCCGGATTTTTCAGAAAACCGGGAAAGGGATCCCATGGAAATCCTCAAGGTTAAGAATTTAACCATGAGATTTGGCAACCTGACGGCCGTGGACGACGTCAGCCTTTCCGTCCGCCAGGGGGAGATCATCGGGCTCATCGGGCCGAATGGCGCGGGCAAGACGACTTTTTTTAATTGCCTGACCGGGTACCTGAACCCGCGGAGCGGCTCCGTCCGCTTTGCGAACCATGATATTACCGGGCTCAGGCCCAACAGGATCTGCAAGGTAGGCCTGGCCCGGACTTTCCAGATTGTCCAGGTCTTCAAGGAGATGACCACCTGGGAGAACGTTATCGTGGGGGCCTTTTGCCGCACGACCGACGCCGCACGGGCGTACGATCAGACCCTGGAAATCTTGAAATTCACCGGCCTCTATGAAAAAAAGGATTTCCGGGTCGGCAATCTGACCATTGCCGACCAGAAACGCCTGGAGATATCCAAGGCGCTGGCCACCCAGCCCAGCCTTCTGATGCTCGACGAGGCCATGGCCGGCCTGAACGCGACCGAGACGAACGAGGCCATCGAACTGATCAAAAAGATTCGCGACCGGGGGATTACCCTGATGATCGTCGAGCACGTCATGGAAGTGATCATGTCCATCTCCGAACGGGTCGTGGTCTTTGACTCGGGGAAAAAAATTGCCGAGGATACCCCGGATAAAATTGTCAAGGATCCGCGGGTGATCGAGGCCTATCTCGGGGGGGCCTATCATGCTTGACGGCTTTGTAAAAAGTCCATCTGCTGCGTTGCGCTGCATCCTTCGTCATTGCGGCGTACCAAAATGTACGCCTCATGGCTCAGGATTTGCGCGCCTTGCATATGGAGCTTTTTACTTCGCCGTTCTTTTTGTGAATTTGTAAGGGGCTATTATGCTGGAGGTCAACAAACTCTGCGTCGGCTACCTGGGCGTGCCCGTGATCCGCGAGGTATCCTTTACGGTGGCCGAAGGACAGATGGTCTCCATCGTTGGCTCCAACGGCGCGGGCAAGTCAACCATTCTGAGAACCATCTCCGGCCTGCTCCGGCCCGTAAGCGGGGAGATTCATTTTCTCGGGGAGCGGATCGATACCCTGGCGGCATTCAAAGTCACGGCCCGGGGCATCTCGCATATCCCCGAGGGGCGGAAGATCTTCAGCAAGTTGACCGTCCTCGACAACCTGCTCGTGGGAGCCCACACCCGCTCGTCCGCATCAGAAACCGGGCAGACTTTGCAGGAGATCTATCATCTCTTTCCCATCCTGGAGGAGAGAAAGGGTCAGATGGGAGAGACGCTTTCCGGCGGAGAGCAGCAGATGCTGGCCATCGCCCGCGGGCTCATGTCCAAACCGAAGCTGATGATGCTCGACGAACCCTCGCTGGGCCTGATGCCCTCCCTGTCTAAAAAAGTGATCGAAGTGCTCAAGCGGATCAGCTCTCAGGGGACCACCATCCTTCTCGTGGAGCAAAAAGTACGCGATGCCCTGGAGCTCGCCGACCGGGCGTATGTTCTCCAGACGGGGGCCATTGTCCTGGAAGGAGCGGGGTCGGACCTCCTGAAGAGCGACATGATCCGCAAGGCGTACCTGGGAATGTAAAATGATTTTCACCACAGAGACACAGAGCACACAGAGAAATTCAACAATCCATTAATACAACCTAATAAGGGTGATGGAATCGTAAAAAGTCGTCACTCCGGTGGAAACCGGAGTCCAGAGAATTTTTAAGTGTTTGAAATAACTGGATTCCGGCCTTCGCCGGAATGACGGGAAACCTCACTTTTTGACTTTTTGCGATTCCATCAAGGGTTATGGTTTGGTTTTTTTGAATTTAGAAGAAAGAATTTTCTCCGTGTCCTCTGTGCCTCCGTGGTGAATATTTTCAGAGGTTTTCCTATGGCTGGAATTTCTTATCGCATCCTGGAAGTGAACCTCTCCACCCGGCAGACGCGGGTGGGTGAATATGGCGAAGAAGTCCTGCGCAAGTACTTCGGGGGAAGCGGCCTGGCCTGCTCGATTCTCCTCAGCCGTTTTGATCCTGCCGTCGATCCCTTCCACCCGGACAGCCCGCTGATCTTCATGACCGGCCTCTTCACCGGAGTGCCCGTTCCCTGCGGGTGCCGGATTTCCATTTGCGGAAAATCCCCGCTGGGGCATTGGGGGGAAGCCAATGCCGGCGGGTACTGGGGGCCGGAGCTGAAGTTCACCGGGTTCGATGGGCTGGTGATTACTGGCAGGGCTGCGGAACCTTCTTACCTCTGGATTACGGCAGAGGGGGCAGAGGTGCGCAGCGCCGCATCTCTGTGGGGGAAAGGCACTTTCGAGACTACAGAAAAATTGCTGGAGCAAACGGATCCCAAGGCCCACGTTGCGGCCATCGGCCCGGCCGGAGAAACCCGGAGCTTTATGGCCGGGGTGATTACCGGAGGGGCGGAAGCGCGCGTCATGGCCCGTACAGGGCTGGGCGCCGTCATGGGAGCAAAAAATCTCAAAGCGATAGTTGTCAGAGGAGAAAAAAAACCGGCTGTCCAGGATTCCAAAATCCTTCAGGAAGCCACTCGTGCCTTCCTGCCCAATCTGAAATTCGTGGAGGGCTTGAGCAAGTTCGGCACGGCCGCTCTCATCGAATCCAAGGAGGCCGTCGGCGCCTTGCCCATCAAGAATTATCTCCTCTCCCACTGGGACGGCGCCAAAAAGATTTCCGGGCCCACGATGGTCGCCGGCTATTTGCAGAAGCATTACGGTTGTTTCTCCTGCCCCATCCGCTGCGGCAAAGATGTGAAAATGGATGAGGGTCCATATGCTGGAACCGAAGGCCATGGTCCCGAGTATGAAACCCTGAGCAGCCTGGGGTCCCTGCTCTTGAACGATGACCTGAAATCCATCATCCACCTGAATTATCTCTGCAATGACCTTGGACTGGACACCATGTCTACGGGTATTGCTGTAGCATTCGCCATCGAATCTTTCACCCGCGGCTTCCTCAAGGAGGCGGATGGGCTGGATTTAAAATGGGGGGATCCACAGGCCATCGCTTCTTTGATCGAGAAGATTGCCAAGCGAAAGGGGATCGGAGCCCTCTTCGCGGACGGCGTGGAGAAAGCGGCGAAAGTGCTAGGTCGGGAGACGGAAAGCTTTGCGCTGCACTCCAAAGGTTTGGAAGTTTCCCAGTCCAATCCCACCCCCACGGTGAGCTTAGCCTTGAGCTGGGCCACATCGAACCGCGGAGCCTGTCACCTCGAAGGGTTCTCCCATCAGGTAGAAGGGGGCGTCCCTTATCCCGAAGCGGGCTACACGTCCGCGATGCCCGGAACTTCCGCGGAGGGCAGGGGTAAGATGACCGCCCTGATGCAGAACTACATGGCCGTCTTCAACGCCCTGGGGCTTTGCAAATTTTTGTTCTTCGCCCGCATCTCTCACGCCACGCTCGGCCAGTGGATCAAGGGGCTGACCGGATGGGACCTGACCAGTGAAGACCTGATGGAGGTAGGGGATCGTCTTTACAATTTGAAGCGCGCGTACAATGTTTTAATGGGTGTCTCCAGCGATCGGGACACGATGCCGCGGAGAATTTTGGAGATCCTTCAGCCGGGAAAGCCGGTCCGCGAAGGAGAAAAGCTTTTCCTGGACATGCGCCGGGAGTATTACGAATTTCGCGGCTGGGATGAAAAAGGAATTCCCGAGCGGGAAAAGCTCCTTTCGTTAGGGTTGGAAGAAGCCGCCCAGAAAATAAAAAACCGTAAGTCGTAAGGCGCAAGTCGCATATCCCACTCTGCGCTCTCAGCGTTCTCTGCGGTGAATGGTTTTTAACTTTAGGCACTTAAGGCATTCATTTTGATCATTCACGTCAAAACCGTCGGCACGTTGAAGAGCCTGCAAGAGGGGACGAAGCTGGAAGCACTCGAAGTCCCTGAAGAAGCTTCAGTCTCCCAGGTCCTCGAACGCCTGAAAATCCGGGACTGGGAAATCGGTTTTGTCCTCGTCAATGGCGAACGCGCCACAATGAAATCGATCCTTAAGGAAGACGACAGCCTCACCCTGGTCGCCCCCCTGGCGGGCGGGTAGCCGAAAGAATAATACCCAGGTTCCACTTTCCAGCCGAATCTTCCCTTCCCCAGACGAAAGGGTGGATGCCTCTTGATATTCAAATGACTTAATGATATGTTGCGGGTTGATATGGAACTATCGATATCCTATGATCGGAATGAAGAGACCCTTGAGGCGAAAGCACGGTGGTTTCAATCCCTCTCCCTCGAGGAGCGGATGGATATGCTCTGCGCCTTTACAGATCTTATCTTAACAGTCAACCCCAGGATCGTGGAATCAAAAGATGCTCAACAGGCTGTTGACGATTTGATAGCAACAAAACGCGCCTCTGGCCGCGAAATTGATCTTTCCGATGTAAGGTTGTTGGAGATTTCCGAAAAGAAGAAAGATTAATATGATGTTTGATATTCGAGTGAAATTTATGATACTTTAATCTCCTGGATATACATATTTGGCAGATCACAAAAAGCTTTCTCCATCCCTATTCCGGGAGGAGCTATTTATGCCGAACATTTAACCCCGCTCCTAAAACTGAGGCGGGGTTTTTGTTTCCAGCTCTTGGGTGATCATTTCTCTGTACTACTAAAATTCAAACTCTTTAAATTTCGTAAAGATTTTTTGTAAATTTAAGGCATTTAAGGCACTTAAGCGCATTTAAGGCATTCTCTTTGGTTTCGGCTCTGCCGCGCTCTGTAGTTTGATTTCCTCGAGGAGGGAAACTATGAATATCGCCAAGCTCGCTGAAGAGAGGATGAAGGATCAGGGTGAGCAAGTGGCCCTCATCTTTGAGGGCCGGGAAATCACCCATGCGGAGATGAATCGAGCGGCCAGAAAACTGGGCAATGCGCTCAAGAATCTTGGGGTGAAGCGGGGAGACAGGGTCATTCTGCAAATGCCCAATTGTCCGGAAGTCCTCCAGGGCTTTCAGGCTCTGTGGAAGATCGGGGCCGTAGTGGTCCCGATAAACTTCCTGGTCGGAGAAGAGGAAAACGCTTATATCTACGAGGATTCTGGGGCGAAAGTGGTGATCAGCAGCCATGCCTTTCTTCCCAAAATAAGGTCTGCCCGGTCAAAGGTGCCGAGCCTGGAAACCGTTATTCTCATAGACAAAGAGGTCCCCGAAGGGACCCTCTCCTACTGGCCGCTGGTTGAAAAAAGTCCTGAGGAGTTGGACGCTGTGGAGACAGGCGATGATGAGCTGGCGGCGCTGATTTATACGGCCGGTACGACAGGCCGGCCCAAGGGCGTCATGCACTCGCATTACAGCCTCTATGCCAATGCCCGAATGCAGTACGAATCTGTTTACCTGCCGGATGGAATGACCAGTATCAGCGTCCTTCCCCTATGCCATTCCTATGGCATCGCGAGCATGAATAATGGCCTTTTCAGGCGCGGCAGAACCGTGCTCCTCAATTCCTTCAATGTTGAGACCATCTTTGCTTCCATCGAAAAATACCGGGCTGAAATTATGGCGGGGGTGCCCACCATGTATGTATTCATGCTCTTATATCCCGAACCCAGGAAGTTCGATCTGAGTTCCATGAAATACTGGATATCCGGGTCAGCTCCGCTCGCCCTCGAGACCTGGAACCGGTTCAAGCAGGTTTTTGGCTCTGAGATCATCGAAGGCTGGGGTTTGACGGAGGCGGGTGCCAACAACTCGGTTAACCCGCTTGAAGGTCTAAAAAAGGTCGGCTCCATCGGCCTGCCCATGAAGGGCACCGAGATGCGGATCGTTGACGATGACGGAAACGTGCTTCCCCCGGGACAGCAGGGAGAAATCGTTATCCGAGGACCCATGCTCATGAGAGGATACTGGAATAAGCCCGAGGAAACGGCGGAGATACTCAAGGGCGGCTGGCTCCACACGGGCGATATTGGTTATGTGGATGAAAGTGGGTACTTCTGGATCACGGACCGGAAGAAGGATTTGATCATCAAGGCGGGTGAAAATATTTCGCCGAGGGTCATTGAAGAGGTCCTTTTCAAACATCCTAAGATATCAGAGGCAGCCGTGATCGGGATCAAGGATGAAATCTACGGGGAAAATATCAAGGCTTTTGTGGTATTGAAACCCGGGCAGGCCGCCACCGAATCTGAGGTCATCGAATATTGCCAAACGAAACTAACGAACTTCCTGGTGCCCAAAGAGGTCGCCTTCATGAAAGCCCTCCCCAAGAGCCTGGTGGGCAAGGTGCTGAAAAAAGATTTGAGAAAGCTTAGATATTAGCATTTCTTAAGCCTGGCTATTCAAGGAGGTAGATTTAATTTGCCCAATCTTTGTTCGGAATTGAAAAACAATATAACATGTGCTATATTCCTTTTTAAGGTTCACGCGATATATTTTTGGTTTTTTCGGACTGGAAATGATGAATCGATTCCCACTACCCCACCGGCCCGGCGATGACTACCCAGAAAAGATCAAAGAACTCCGGGCTGACCTTGGCCTTACCCAGCAGGCCCTGGCGGAAAAGCTGGGTGTTTCCTTCGCCACGGTGAACCGGTGGGAGAACGGCCAGACAAAGCCTTCCCAGCTGTCATGGAGCCAGCTTCGCCAGCTGGAAATTACGATGACCGAGGAGGTTTCGTCTGAAAGCAATAAGAATAAAGAATCCCCTCCAGCCATACTCGATTTTACCGCTCCTCCTGAAATCGTAAAAGTCCTTGCCGAAGGGGAACGCCTCTCCTTTGGCCACCTAACGAATCCCACCTTTGCCACGGAAATATCCAGAATCGACCCGCTGCCCCACCAGCGCATCGCTGTTTATGAGCACATGCTCAAACAATCCCGGCTCCGTTTCCTCCTGGCTGACGACGCAGGCGCGGGAAAGACGATCATGGCGGGGCTCTATATCCGAGAAATGCTTTCGCGCAGACTCCTCCGCCGGATCCTCATTGTCTCCCCAGCGGGTCTCCTTGGAAACTGGCGCAGGGAACTCGTCACTTTATTTAATTTACCATTCGAAATTGTAAGCGGGGCTGATGCCCGCATGGAGAATCCGTTTGTCGGAGATAAGAGCAACTGGATCATTATCAGTGTGGATACACTGGCCAGTCCAAGGCTTTTTGCTCAACTCAAGGAACCTTCGGTCGTTCCCTATGATCTTGTTATCTTCGACGAGGCCCACAAGCTGGCGGCAGACCGCGGTCCAGACCTCCGTGTGCGCAAAACCGACCGTTACTGCCTAGCAGAAGCGCTCACCGGGGTTCGGGGGCTCCAGGAACGTTGGACCCTGGGGTGGAACGCCCACCACCTCCTTTTGCTCACTGCTACACCTCACATGGGGAAAGCCTATCCGTATTATGCGCTGTGGCGGCTCCTTGAACCAGAGGCGCTCTCCACACCCGAGGCCTTCAATGAATTCCCGCCCCAACGGCGCCAAGTGCATTTTATCCGGCGCACCAAGGAAGAGATGGTTTACTTGGACGGTAGGCCGCTTTATCCTAAACGCATTTCCGATACTCTCGGTTACGATCTGAGTCAGGGGGAAATCAGCGAGCAAACTCTTTACGATGAAACCACCGATTATCTCCGGTTCGTCTACAACAAGGCCAGATTCCTGAACCGCGAGGCGGCCCGTCTGGCCATGAGCGTATTTCAGCGACGTCTGGCCAGTTCCACTTACGCCCTGCTACGGTCTTTCGAACGCCGGATCGAGAAGCTGGACAAGCTCATCGAGCAAATGCAGGACGGAAAGATAACCCCTGAACAGCTCATCATCCTCCAGCAGCGCATTCATGAGGGAGACGACGTTCTAGAGGCGAAAACAGCCGATGATGAGACCTTCGAGGAAGGGCGGGAAGAAAACGAGGTGGCGGAGGACAAGCTCTTGCAGGGTGTTGTCGCTGCCTCACTGGCCGACCTACTGGCAGAGAAGGATCAAGTCGAGAAACTCCGGGACCTGGCAAAGAAGGTTTACGACGCAGGTGTCGAGTCTAAGTTCGAGAAGCTTCGGGAAATCCTGACCGATCCGAAGTTTGGTGGAGAGAAATTTATCGTTTTCACGGAACACAGGGACACCTTGAACTTCCTGGTAGGGCGCCTGGAAGGCATGGGATATACCGGGCAAGTCGCCCAGATTCATGGAGGTATGCATTTTACCCAGCGAGAAGAAGAGGTCGAGCGCTTCCGCAAGCCGGTCGAGGAAGGTGGGGCACGATTCCTAGTCGGCACTGACGCCGCAGGAGAGGGCATCAACCTCCAGTTCTGCTGGATCATGATCAATTACGACATCCCCTGGAACCCGGCGCGCCTTGAACAGCGCATGGGCCGCATTCACCGTTACCTCCAGAAACATGACCCGGTCATCATACTGAACCTGGTCGCGCCATCTACGCGCGAAGGCAAAGTATTGAAAACCCTTCTCGATAAGCTGGAAAAGATTCGCAAGGAACTGCAAAGTGACAAGGTGTTTGACTGTATCGGCCGCATCTTTCATGATGTCTCCATTAAGCAATACATGGAACTTGCCATCACCCAGGATCTAGACCGGGTGGCTGAAGAACTCGAAGGCCGCCTGACGAAGGAACAAATTCAGGCCCATGCCGCGCGCGAGAAGTCGCTATACGGATCGGGCGGCGACGTGATGAAAGAATTGCCGCGCCTCCGAGCTAATCTTGAACGAGAAATCCACTTTCGACTGTTGCCTGGGTACGTTCGTCAGTATCTCGAGCAAGCCATGTCGCTTGTGGACATCCAGATAGCGGGTGATACCGGCGGCTTCTTCTCAATTCGACCCAAACGCCCGAACGCGCTGGACCCGGTTCTACCCGCCATGGAGCTCTACGCGGATAAGATGCGGGAACGCCTTTCGGTTTCCCGCCCTCAGGACCAGAAGGAAGCGATCTGGCTTCGGCCGGGCGAGCCGGTTTTTGAGAGTTTGCGCGCACTAGTTTCTGAACGCCTTGCTGATATGGGCCGCAGAGGCGCGGTGTTCGTGGACCCGACAACCGAGAGACCATACTTCTTTCATATGGCCCTTCTCTCCATCGTGAGGAAGGCCGATCCGGAGCTGCCCGAACTTGCCAAGGAAGAAATACTCGAATGCCGGCTGGTCGGCGTAAAGCAGTATGAGGGGGCAGATGTGATGCTCTGCCCTGTTGAGCACCTTCTGCTTCTTAAGGGCAGACAAGGCTTGCCGCCTTCAGGGCAGCGGCTGGCGCTCGTCGCTGAGGAAATGAAGAACCAGGCTCTTGCTTTCCTCATCGAGCGTGTGGGGCGCAAGAAGGCATTGGAACGCAAAAAGCAGCTTCTCGAGAACATGCCGGAGCGGGAGATTTTCCTTCAACGGGCATTTGATTTTCAGGAGGCCGAACTTGCTGTTGGCCGGGTGAAGCACGCTGAGAAAGCACGAGCTGGAAACCGAAAGGCCATCGAAGCGCTGGAAGAAGTCAAACGCCAGCAGAAGCAGCTTGCCAGCCGGAAAGCAAATACTCTGGCTGTCTTGAAACGCGAGCCGGAACTTATCGCGCCAGGCCCCGTAACTTTCGTGGCCCATGCCCTCGTCGTGCCTTCCACTGATCCGATGGACCTCAAGGAGCATGATATAAACGTGGAAATCGTGGCCATGAAAATGGCCCGAGCATTCGAGGAAGCTGGAGGCGCAGAGGTGGTGGAGGTGCATAAGCCGGAATTGGCTCGAAGGGCGGGTTTACCGGATAATCCGGGTTTTGACCTGCTTTCCATTCGGCAAGGAAATGAGAAACGTGCCATCGAAGTCAAAGGCCGCGCCGCGATGGGCGACATCGAAGTCTCTGCCAACGAATGGGCCAAGGCCTGCAACATGCGAGATGGCTACTGGCTCTATGCGGTTTATGATTGCGCCACCCCCAGCCCGAGACTCGTCCGCGTGCAGGACCCGTTTGGAAGTCTGCTTGCCAAAACGAAAGGGAGTGTACTAATCAGTGTGAAGGAAGTCGTACAAGCCGGATTGGGATAAGCTTGTCCTAAAATGCAAGGAATGGGATTTGTAGGGAATGGAAGTATCCGCATCCGCCCCGGATCCTATCCGCAGTCGTGGCACTGCTGAATGGAGGAAGAGGTTATGAACGATGAGGAATTGGAGCAACTACTTACGGACATGGAATCGGACCGAGTGGAACGGAAGGAATCTATTTCCGATGCTGGAAGGATACGGCAGGCGATTTGCGCATTTGCCAATGATATGCCAAATCACCGCAAATCGGGGGTGATCTTTATTGGTGTGAGGGACGACGGCATGTGTGCAAATCTGGCAATCACCGATGAATTGTTACGCACTCTTTCCGACATGCGTTCGGACGGGAATATCCTTCCAATTCCAATGATAACCGTGCAAAAAAAGATGTTGAGAGGCTGCCATCTGGCGGTCGTAATCGTTCATCCCTCTGATTTCCCTCCAGTCCGTTATAATGGTCGGATATGGATTCGCGTTGGACCGAGGCGGGCAACGGCAACGATCGAGGAGGAACGTCGCCTCGCTGAAAAACGACGGTCAAGGGATTTGCCGTTCGACTTGCAGCCTGTTACGTCTGCCTCAGTGGATGACCTCGATCTGGACCTCTTCAATCGAACATATTTGCCTTCTGCTGTAGCGGCGGAAGTGTTGAGGGGAAATGAAAGATCACAAGAGCAACAATTGACTTCTCTGCGCTTCATCACGGCAACCACCCCTGTGGTCCCTACTGTCATTGGCCTCTTAGCGATTGGTAAATCACCTTCCGATTACATCCCAGGAGCCTATCTCCAGTTTCTCAGGATAGAAGGGATCAACTTAACCGATCCAATAGCAGACCAAAAAGAAGTCCAAGGGCCATTGCCTGAGCTCCTACGACAATTGGATGATATCCTCAATGCGAATATTCATGTGTTAACCGACATTCGCTCGGCCTCCACGGAACTTCGCCACCCTGATTACCCTTTGGACGCTCTCCAGCAGCTCGCCCGGAATGCAATTATGCACCGTGACTATGGTACGTCCAATGCACCCGTTCGGCTGACGTGGTTTAAGGATCGAATCGAAATACAGAACCCTGGTGGCCCGTATGGGCAAGTTACGGTGGAGAATTTTGGCAACCCAGGAATTACAGATTACCGGAATCCTGCCATAGCGGAGGTCATGCGCAATCTCGGATTCGTCCAACGTTTCGGCGTGGGTATCCAGATCGCGAGGAAGTCTTTAGCTGACAATGGAAATCCGGAACCGAAATTCAACGTGCATGAGAACCATGTCCTGGTTATTGTTTGGAGGCGACCATGAGCATACCTGTTATTGTGTTCTTTAACAACAAGGGGGGGGTGGGTAAAACATCACTTGTCTACCACATTGCCTGGATGTTTTCGGATCTGAACCTGCGCGTGCTGGCTGCGGATTTAGATCCTCAAAGCAATCTCTCCGCTGCCTTCCTGGATGAAGGCCGCCTTGAGGAACTCTGGCCTGAGAATGAACATATATCAACGATCTACGGCGCAATTCGGCCTCTTCAGCGCGGAATCGGGGATATCAGCCACCCCAGTCTTGAGAAACTCGGTGATAGACTTGCCTTGGTTCCAGGCGATATGGCCCTCTCTGCTTTTGAGGACGACCTGTCACAAGTCTGGCCCAAATGCCTCGATAGGGACGAACGGGCATTCAGGGTGATGTCGGCCTTCTGGCGAATTCTACAGCGAGGAGCAAAAGATCGACAGGCACATGTGGTTCTGATTGATCTTGGACCAAACCTCGGGGCCATCAACCGGGCAGCTCTGATTGCTTCTGATTATGTCGTTGTTCCTCTCGGTCCGGACCTTTTCTCGTTGCAGGGCTTGCACAACCTTGGACCAACGCTTAGGACCTGGCGCCAGGGTTGGTTTGAGCGACTAACCAAGAGCCCCGGTAAGGGCCTTGACCTACCCGAGGGAAAAATGGAGCCGATCGGCTACATAGTCATGCAACACTCCGTGCGCCGTGATCGACCCGTTAAGTCGTATGAGAAGTGGATCAACCGGATTCCGCAGACTTATCGGGAATTCGTTCTTAATTCAGCGGAAAAGGAATCGCCAAGGGTTACAGACGATCCGAACTGCTTTGCGCTCATGAAACATTACCGAAGCCTTATGCCAATGGGTCAAGAATCCCGAAAACCAGTCTTTCATCTCAAACCAGCAGATGGTGCACTTGGCGCCCACATGAATGCAGTTCAAGATGCATATAGAGATTTTGAAATTTTGGCCAAGAAAATAGCGAACAAAACCGGGTTGAATTTGCCATGACAGACATCCCCCGTTTGATCGAGCATGCCTTTCCGCTGAAACAGGCTTCTCTGGATTCGGTACACGAGAAGAATGTGCGGCATGGGCATATCTCAACGCTTCACATTTGGCCTGCGAGACGGCCATTGGCAGCCTGCCGGGCGGCGCTTATTGCCACGCTCCTTCCTGATCCTGGGACACCTGAAAAGCGCAAGGAACTCTGTGAGAAAATCGGCGGCAAGGTGGTCAAAAAGATCGAACGCAAAAAGATGCCCAATGGGCAGGTTGTTGAGCGTGAAAAAGAGGTTACCGAAGGAGGCATCCTTCACTGGGGGCGGGAGACGGAAAATAAGGAACTGCTGGATTGGTTCCGCCAGGAAATCCGGAAATTATATGGAGGGCGTGCGCCGAAGGTGCTTGATCCATTCGCGGGCGGTGGGGCAATACCCCTCGAGGCCATGCGTCTGGGCTGCGAGGCGACCGCGATTGACATCAACCCGGTTGCCTGGTTCATCCTCAAGTGTACTCTCGAATATCCGCAGAAACTTGCCGGAAAGACTTGGCCTCTACCGGATTTCATCATTGAGAATGAAGAATTCATGCAGGCCTTCTATAAGGCCCACCCACACCTTGTAGGCCGAACGAAATGGACGAAGAAGCAAAAGGAGGCTTTTGCTTCCGATCTGTTTTTAAAGGACAAGAGAGAATCGGAGCGTGTTCCCAAAGCTAACCTTGCCTGGCAGGTTCGGGCTTGGGGGCAGTGGGTTTTGGACCGTGCGCGGAAGGAGCTGGCCAAGTACTACCCGGTTTACGCCGACTTCGAGCCTGTAGACGCGACGTCCCGTCGCGTGATTTCAAGCGGCGGGACGCCGCTTCTACCCTATGAAAAGCAGCCCATACGCCTTGTGCCGCTAAAAGAAGACGGCACGCCGGACGCGGATGCTTTAAACAAGGATTTCAGCAAGGAGTACCTCGCGATCAAAGGCAACCCGCGGTGGGTCGCCAAACCAACCGTGGCTTATCTCTGGGCGAGAACTGTGAACTGCAAGAACTGCCGCGCGACGATACCGCTCCTTAAGACTCGGTGGCTCTGCAAAAAGGAGAAGAAGCGCGTACTTCTTACAGTAGATGCGATGTCCTCTTCGCGTCTAAAATCAAGCGACGAGACGTCGCTTCTACAATACTTCGATCCCAACGACCCGATTGCCAACCTATTGGGCAATCTTCCTCACTGGCGTCAGGAAGGTGTAACGTATTTTGTGACTTTCCGCCTTGCTGATTCCATGCCCCAAGAGAAACTTCGGCAGTGGGAAGAAGAACGAGAGGCATGGCTAAAAGAGCACCCCGAACCTCACGATGAGGAAACTCGCAAAGAATATTACCGACTCTTCCCGGAGCGATTTCATAACTGGCTGGATGTCGGATATGGCGAGTGCCTTCTCGCCAGGCCGGAGATTAAGGAGATTGTAGAGAACGCACTTCGCCATTTTGAAGATGAGCGTTACCGCCTGGATGAATTCGTGATTATGCCCAATCACGTCCACGCGCTTGTCATCCCATTGACTGAAAACACTCTTTCCGAGATCCTTCAATCATGGAAATCCTACACGGCCCATGAGATTAACAACCGGTTAGAACGTAATGGACGCATCTGGCAGAAGGAATCATTCGATCACATCATCCGAAGTCCCCAGCAGATCGAGCGGGTGAGGCAGTACATTCGTGAAAATTCCAAAAGTAGAAGCGGCGTCCCGCCGCTTAAGAGAGTAGAAGCGGCCTCCGGCCGCTTTGGTGAAAAGCGTCGAGACGACGCTTCTACGGTAACCCACCGAGACGTCGCGTCTACTATCGTTTTCGGAATTGAGAAGAATGTTCCGGTGAAAGGCGGCAATACCGCCCAGCGCCGCGAGCAGGATAAGAGAATCGGGGCAGGTACGATGTCCCGCTCAGGGGTGAAATGCCCTTGCTGCGGAACGATCATGACAATGGAAGACATACGATTCGAGGGACGGTCAGGACGACTGGGTGAGATAATGACTGCCGTGGTTGTGGATGGGCAAAACGGCAAGGAATATCGCTTGCCTGTGGACCACGAAATTGAAATGGCCATACAAGCTGAAAAGGCGTTACCCGACATCTTTGCAAGGATACCTTTTGGTTTACCAGGGGAACCGCTTCCTAGTAAGGAGGCTTTAGGTTTCCGAGTTCCACTTTACGGATTCGACCAATGGAAAAAGTTATTCACTAATCGCCAGCTCTTGTCGCTGGGCACGTTTGTGAAGTGGACGCGAGCGGCGAGAGAATTGATGTTGAAAAGGGAAACTCATGACGAGTGGGTTGAAGCAGTAGAAGGGTTTCTTGCTGCAACGCTCGACCGGCTTGCGGACCGGAATAGTTCAATCTGCTGGTGGCAAACCACTGCGGAAAAGGTGGCAAGCACTTTTACCCGCTTCGCCTTGCCAATGACTTGGGACTTCAACGAGATCAATCCTTTTGCGGATAGCAGCGGAGGATACGTCCAAGCAATCCAATGGGAGGGAGAGTACCTTGACCATGCACTTTCCATCCCTGACCCGTGCCAACCTTATGTGGTGAACCATTCGGCCATACAGCAGTATAAGGGTGACCTTGTGGACATAATCGTGACTGATCCGCCTTATTATGACGCCATTCCGTACTCTGACCTAATGGATTTTTTTTATCTATGGCTTAGGCGTACTCTGAAGGGGACAACGTCCGAATTGGACGTGGCTTTCCATGAGCAGCTTTCTCCCAAGTGGGATACTATCAAGAACGATGGCGAACTGATTGATGACGCCAGCCGCCACGGTGGTGACCGCTCAAAATCCAAAAAGGTTTATGAGGATGGGATGGCTCGCGCCTTTCAAGTATGCCATGATTCGCTAGAGTCGGACGGACGGCTTGTTATAGTTTTTGCGCATAAACAGCCCGACGCTTGGGAGACCCTGGTGTCAGCAATCATTCGATCAGGATTTGCTGTTGACGGCAGTTGGCCTTTACAAACAGAACGGGCAGGACGTATTCGGGCCAATACCTCCGCTGCGCTTTCCTCCTCCGTCTGGCTTGTCTGCAAGAAGCGTCAAGCAGAAGCACGTCCTGGTTGGGATAACCACGTTCTGGAGGAGATGCGCCGAAATATCCGCGAGAAGCTCCGTGAGTTCTGGGACGCCGGGATTCGGGGGCCGGACTTTGTATGGGCCGCTACGGGTCCTGCACTTGAAGCTTACAGTAAACACCCAGTCGTTAAAAAGGCCAACGATCCCGGCCAGGTCATGCTGGTCTCCGAGTTCCTCACTCACGTCCGGCGCATAGTTGTGGACTTTGTGGTTGGGCGGGTGCTAAGTGGAAGCGACGTCTCGTCGCTTGAAGAAGACGATACGCGACGGGACGTCGCGTCTACTCTTGATGAGCCGACCGCTTACTATCTTCTTCATCGCCATGATTTCGGCCTTGAAGAAGCACCGGCGGGGGCGTGCATCCTTTACGCTATCTCATGCGGTCTCTCGGATAGAGAACTCGCCGCCACGTGGGATCTTATATCTTTCACGAAAGGTAGAAGCGACGTCTCGTCACTTGAGGATGAAGAAAACGTTCCGATCGAGGAAGACTATGAAAGCGGCGAGGACGCCGCTTCTACTACCGAGGAAAACTCCGGGAGCAAGGTAAAACTCAAGACCTGGGTCCAACGCAAGAGCCACTCGCTTGGCTATGAAGCTCCCGGCGGTAAACCCATCCCGCTCATTGACCGCATCCATTGCCTCATGCACCTCTGGAAAGGCGGCGATGTCCACAAGGTGGATGAATACCTCGACGAAAACGGGCTGCGGCGGCAGGAGCTTTTCAAACGGCTTTTGCAGTCGCTGATCGAACTCTCTCCGCATGGGAGCGATGAACGATCGCTCCTGGAGTCACTCAGTAACCATGTCCAGGCCAGGGGCGCAGTGAAAGATAGAGAGGCCGGTTTGTTTGACGCCCACAATAAGGGGGAGAATAAATTATGATCAGGCTGATAGAAGCTTTTGATTATCGTTGCTTGCGCTACATCCGCCAACATCTGGAGCCTTTCCACGTTTTGGTTGGTCCAAACGCCAGCGGTAAATCCACATTCCTAGATGTAGTGGCATTTCTGGGCAGGCTGGTGTCGGAGGGGCCTGAGGCGGCCATTGCCGAACGGACAAGTAACTTCAGGGACATGGTCTTCGGCCGGAATAGCGATTTATTCGAGTTGGCCATCGAAGCAACAATTCCGGAAGAGCGCAAAGGGAAACTGAAGAAGAATTTTGACACAATTCGTTATGAGGTACGAATCGGATTGGATATTGACAAGAATGAAATGGGTATCCAACTCGAAAAAGCTTGGTTGAAACCATGGGGGGACGTCGACCCACCCCAGCGAGCATTGTTCCCGCTTGAGCCGCAGCCTCCTCATTCAATTGTTACAGGGAAAGCGAAGAGAGGCTGGCAACCGGTACTGACCAAGGCGTTTCGTGGTAATGATAATTTTTACGTCGAGGTACGGGAACCTGGAGGAGGCAAAGGATGGTTCCCTTCGATCCGCCTTGGGCCTAGGAAATCTGCACTGGGAAACCTTCCAGAGGATGAATCCAAATTTCCAGTCTCCACGTGGCTGAAGCAGTTTCTTGCTGAGGGAGTTCAGACTTTCATTCTTAACAGCCTCGCAATCCGCAAAGCCAGCCCTCCTGGTCAAGGGCGCCGGTTCAAGCCGGACGGCTCCAACCTGCCTTGGGTTATCGATGACCTTAGGCGATCCAACAATAAACGATTTACGGAATGGCTGGCTCATGTGCAGACGGCTTTGCCGGATATTGAGGATATCAAGACCATTGAGCGACCCGAAGACAAGCAGCGCTATATGGTGATTTGCTATAAGGGTGGCCTGGGGGTGCCCTCGTGGATGGCCTCGGACGGCACTTTGAGATTGCTGGCTTTAACTATCCCGGCTTACCTGGTTGACTTTGGGGGTGTCTATCTGATAGAGGAACCCGAAAATGGCATCCATCCCGGAGCAGTTGAAACGGTTTACCAGTCCCTTTCGTCGGTTTATGACGCTCAGATTCTCTTGGCGACTCATTCCACGGTGATTCTAAGTATGGCTGCCCCAGATAAAGTGCTTTGCTTCAAAAAGACCGAATCTGGTGCTACGGACATCGTTCTCGGCAGTAAGCATCCAGCATTACGGGACTGGAAAGGTCAGCCGGATTTGAGTGTTCTTTTCGCCAGCGGAGTTTTGGGATGAATCCAGTCAGCGCAAAACGGGATTTGATTGTCCTGGTGGCTGACAGAAACATGGAAGCTGCCATTAATGGCATTCTGCAACGTCATGCTTCTTTTGGCATCCGTCCTGTGACCGCCGACATAAGGCGCCATCCTGAAAAGGATGGTGGATGCCGAACGGGAGGCATTGAATTTTTATCTCCTTTTGTCAACCAATACGGTCATGCACTCCTTATGTTCGATTATGAAGGCTGCGGTGTCGAAGCGAAAAGCGCCCAGGAGCTTGAGGAAGAAATGGAGGAGACTTTAAGAGGACAGTGGGGCGAGCGGGGAGCTGTCGTCGTCATTGCCCCGGAATTGGATATTTGGGTATGGAGTGATTCGCCCCATGTGGATCAAATGTTGGGATGGGCCGACCGGACACCCGATTTGCGAAGCTGGCTAAAGGAGGAAGGGTACATGGTGTCTAATCAGGAAAAGCCTAAACATCCCAAGAAAGCCCTGGAGAAAGCCTTGCGAATGGCTCGAAAGCCACGCTCCTCGGCGATTTACCAGGCATTGGCCGAGAAAGTAGGCCTTGCACGATGCAGTGATCAGGCCTTCATTAAACTGAAAACAGCGCTCCAGAACTGGTTTAAGGAGGGATGAACATGGCCAAACTTCCGTGGAAGCCCTGGCATGAGGTGGTAAAACTACGCGACGACTTGCTCTCCGGAGAACTACCTCTTCACATGTTCGCCGCCGATCTTTATGAGGTCATGATGCAGCGCGGGAAGCGGCCCATCTATGAAAATCCCGCTGAGTTTTTCGCGCTCACTTTTCCCACCTACAACCTGCGCCAGTTGGTGAGGGATGTCGTTTTACGTCTGGCCGGGAAGAATGACAAGGCCGTCCGGCAGCTCGAGCTTACTTATGGCGGTGGCAAGACTCACACGCTGATTGCGCTCCGGCACCTCGTGCACGATCCGGCCAAATTGCCGAATCTTCCGGCTGTCGCCGAGTTCATCCAGGAAATCGGCCAGAAGCCCCCCAGGTGCCGGGTAGCGGGCCTTTGCTTCGACAAGCTCGATGTGGAGAAGGGTATGGAGGTTTCCTCGCCTGCCGGCAAGGCCCGAAAGCTCAAACAGCCCTGGAGCGTTCTGGCCTACCAGATAGCAGGCGACGAAGGGCTGAAGCTCCTTCACGCAGGCAACAAGGCAGAGGAGCGCGATTCCGCCCCCGCCGAGAATCTGCTTTCAGAACTTTTGGAGATTCCGGCCAAGGAAGAATTAGGAACCCTCGTCCTCATTGACGAAGTCTTGATGTATGCGCGTGAGAAGATCGCCCACGACCCGGGTTGGCGGGCACACCTCGCAAACTTCTTCCAGTACCTCACCCAGGCAGCGGTGAAGGTGGATCAGTGCTGCCTGGTCGCGTCGCTTCTGGCTACCGACCCGCGCAAGAGCGATACCCTGGGCCGCGAAATTCAGGCCGAGCTTTACGACATCTTCCAGCGCCAGCGTGAGGAAGCCGTAGAGCCAGTTGTAAAGGAGGACATCGCCGAGGTCTTGCGCCGGCGGTTCTTCAAGCTGGAAGCGCTCAAAGACCGGGAATCCTTCCGCCAGCATGTAATGGCAGCGCTTAAGGGCATTCAGGCTGTTGACGAGCACACCGCCAGGCAAGGCGCGGAGGCGGAGGAACGGTTCCTAAGAAGCTATCCGTTCCATCCCGACCTCACGGAGGTGCTCTATTCCAAGTGGACGCAGCTTGCCCGTTTCCAGCGTACACGTGGCGTGCTTCGGACGTTTGCCCTGGCTCTGCGCGAGGCCGAGAAATGGGACCTGAGTCCGCTTGTTGGCCCTGCCGTTTTCCTGACCGCTCCGGGCAAGGAAGGACTTTCGGAAGCCCTGCGGGAAATGGTCGCCGTTGCCGACACCGAGGAGTGGGAAGGCAAGAAACAGGCCTGGACCGGCATTCTTGATGGCGAGTTTTTCCGCGCGCAGCAGATCCAGAAAGAATCTGTGGGTCTAAAATACCGCGAGATCGAACAGGCGATCGTAGCAACCTTCCTGCACTCTCAACCTATCGGACAGAGTGCAAAGACGCGGGACCTTGTGGTGTTACTCGGCGCCACTCGACCGGACAAGATCGAAATTGAGAAGGGCCTTTCCCGCTGGGGGCAGACGAGTTACTGGCTCGATGACCTTTACATCGCTGCGGCCGAGGACCAACTTCCGGGAACATGGCGGCTCGGCAACCGGCCCAACCTCATCCAGATGCATGCCGTTGCAGCTAGGAATATCCCGGACGACACGGTCCGCGCCCGGTTACTGGACGATATCAGCAAGGTAAAGACGCTTTCAGCCAATGCTTCGGCGATCGGGGTGCGTGCCCACACCATTCCGACGAAGCCAAAGGACATTGAGGACGAAGGCGCATTTCATTACGCCATCTTAGGACTGAGCGCGGCCTCGGAATCCGGCAAGCCCAGCGCTGAAGCCAAAAGATTTCTCGATGATACCACGGGGCCGGACAAACCACGGGTTTACCGGAATTCCGTCCTTCTGCTCGTTCCCTCGAAGGATGGCCTGGAACTTGCGACAGCCAGGGTGAGAGACTATCTCGCCTGGGAGACCGTACGAGAAGAGATCAAGAAGCAGCAGAAGGATGGTAACGTTGATCCGGCCCGCGCGCAAACTCTTCAAATCAACATCGATAAATCCAGAGGACGCATCCCTGAATTTATCAAACAAGCCTACTGCATCGTGGTGACGGTCTCGGAGAAAAACGAGATTCAGGCTTTCAAGATCACCGTCACTGATGAGCCGCACTTCAATATCATCAAGGCCGACAAGCGCTCTCGCGTACAGGATACAGCCATCGCCGCCGAGGCGCTCCTTCCGGACGGCCCTTACAACCTCTGGCGCCCAGGTGAGACCTCTCGGCGCGTCAAAGACCTGTCCGGCGCATTCGCCCAGCTTCCACATCTGCCGAAGATGCTCAAGGCGAGCGCCATCCTTGATACGTTGGCGGATGGGTGCGAGAAGGGCACGTTTGTCCTGCGGCTGACCCGGCCGGACGGCACGTCTCGCACGTGGTGGATGTCGCGTCCGGATGAAAACGCACTCAATGATCCGGCGTTAGAGCTGGTTCTGCCCGAAGCGGCCGAATTAGCCGAGGTTTCTCCGGGACTTCTCGCCACTAAGAAACTATCAGGGCTATGGCCGGGTGATGAAATCACGGTGAAAGCCGTTGCGGATTACTTCAATGGCTCGAAGGTGGTTCAAGTTAATCGAGGAGGATACCAGGAGCCGATGAGGATTCCCAAGGCGAGCCAGGCTATCCTGGAAAAAGCCATTACCGCTGCTGTGGAAAATGGGGTCTTGTGGCTACTATCAGGTCCTGCAAGTATCTTCGGAGAACCTATACCGGCGGGTGTTTTGAATACAAAGGCGAGGTTATGCGCGCCCCCCTCGGTTATCGCCGCGCCGGAAATACTCCCCGAAAACTTGCCAGAAGCCTGGAAGGGTAACCTCTGCACGGGTTGGTCCGTCGCCTCGGCCTTATCCGTGAAAGCGGGAAGGAATCTGCCATGGAAGACGGTTAAGGACGTCATCAGTGGTGCACTTCAGGCTCGTTTCGTGGAAATTGCCGAAGAAAGAAGCCCTTGGCCATGCGATTTCCCATCAGCCCAGCTTGCCAAGTTCAAGGTCACAACGGGGATGCCCGGGGGGGGTGCGGGCGCAGAAGCGGGCAAAATGGTTGCTGGGGTTACGAATGTGCTCATTGCGAGGGCAGAGCTTGAACCATCCGAGGTCCAAGAACTGGGAGATATTATGCCCGATCTGCTGAAAATAAAGGCCAGGACGAATACGCCTATTCGGTTTCATGTACGTGTCGAATTAGGGGATGGAAAGACTGTACCTTCTCAGGAGAAAGCAAATGAACTTAACGAAATACTCAAGAAGGTAAAGAAGGACTTTCAACTCGGTTAGGATAATAGGTCAAGACGGCCATAGGATGTTATCTTTAAAGGCCCAGGGGTCACCCATTAAAAGGCCGCTGTCAAGAGCACAATTGGGAATTGTAATAAGATATTGATTTTTGGGTTATTCATTTGATAGGAAATCTTCATGACTCGGACACTTCAGGAACGGAAAGGGTGATTGATGATAGAGGCTAGGTTGCCTTTTGAGGGAGGAAGTTGTTGGATTATTTGGTAAGAGCTATTTCTACGTAATTCCAGGTGGCGCATGTCTTTTTCCAGGAGAGAATTTTTGAAGGTTTCGGGTGGAGCGCTTGCGGGGGTTTTGACGGGGTGCGCTACAGCCGGTTCGGTGCATGAAAAAGCCCTAATTACACCCAAGGCTCCGACGGGACCGGCAGACCTTATCCTCCGCAACGGGAACGTGTTGACCGTCGATCCCGATGATCGCCTGGCTCAGGCGATTTCCATTTCCAAAGGGATCATTCAGAAAGTGGGTACGAATGCGGAGGTTCTTCCCTTCATCGGGCCAGCAACTCGGGTAATCGATGTAAAGGGAAGCACGGTTACTCCCGGCATCATCGACGCCCACAACCACATGATGATCTTCGGCGAGCAGTTGAAGTATCGGCTGGATATTCGGCCTCCCAAAGTCCAGAATAAACTGGACCTGTTAAAGGTTGTGAGAGAGGCAACGAAGACCAAGCCGGAGGGAGATTGGATTTACGGGTGCCAGGGTTTTCCCCTGCATATTAAAGAAAGCCCCACCCGGTGGGAATTGGATGAAATAAGCCCCAGACATCCCGTATTCCTTCCTCATTTTGGCGGGCAGTACGGGGTGGCCAACAGCCTGGCGCTCAAACTGGGAAATGTGAACCGGTTCACTCCTCATCCATATGGAGGAAAGATTGAGAAGGATGAAAAGACCGGAGAGCCAACCGGCCGTCTGGTCCAATACCCGGCAATGAATCTTGTCCGCAGAGTGATTCCGAAACTCTCGACCGCTGAATATGAAGAGGCCGTAAAATACGCCGCTGCACTCTTCTTGCCTCATGGGATAACGAGCGTCCAGGATGTGATTGTCATGTGGCGGCAGCATACAAAGATTTATGAGCAAATGGCCGCGAAGCAAACCCTCCCTGTTCGTCTCTACATCCTGGAATACATTGATTCACTCGAGAAAGCCCGGCGAATGGTGGCCCTCCATCACCATTTTCACAGCCCCATGTGTACCTTTGGAGGTTGGAAGCTGGCGATTGATGGGGGTCCGGCCGCAGGGACGGCCTTGTTGTATGACAAGACTCAGCCAGGCAGTAGACTTTCCTTCCCACTGCATAAGCCAAAGGATCTTAATGAGATCGTACAGGTCCTTCATGAATCCGGGTTTCAGATCTCCATCCATGTGAATGGGGATGAAGGAATGGATATCTGCTTGGACGCCTTCGAGAAAGCGCTTTCCCCTACCTCCTTATCCAGATATCGACACAGACTTGAGCACGCCAATTTCCCAAGTCAAAGGAATATGGATCGGATGCAAAAGCTGGGGATCGTGGCGAGTGTCCAGCCCTCGTGGGTCCATCTTTGGGGAGATGGATTTCGGAAGAATCTGGGAGAGGAGATTGCAAGCCGGACCATTCCCATAAAATCTTTCCTGGAGAGGAGCATTCCTGTTGCTTTCAGTTCGGATGTCCCGGCCACGCAGGTATTCGAGCCTTTCTGGGGTTTCATCGGGGCTGTGACCCGGCAGACCCGGAGCGGGCAACTTCTCGTTCCTTCCGAGGCCATCACCATGAAAGAGGCCTTGAGGGCTTACACTCATACGGCGGCCTATGCGGCCTTTGAAGAAAAGGAGAAGGGTTCGATTCAGGAGGGGAAAATGGCCGATCTGGCCGTATGGGAGCAGAATCTTTATACCGTTCGCCCAGAACAGGAGGCTATAAAGGCCCTCAAGGTTCTCATGACGATACTTAACGGGAAGATCGTCTATCAAGATGAAAAGGCCAAATTCATTTCGACCGACCGTTCACAAGTCGACACGGACCAGGCTGAGGGGTAGTTTAACGCTCTTCTTTCACAAGATCTTAGGAGGAAAAATGGGAACGCGAGTCAAATTAAGCGAGATTGTAGGGGAGATGGAGCTTCAGCATGACCAGGGTTCGTTATACCTGAACCAAAAGACCGGGGAAGTGGTTTTGTTAATAGACGAAGAAATGATCACAGCCGAAGAGGAGGAATCTTCGGAGGAGTTACCCGAATGGCAGCGGGAAGCCAAGAAGGTTGCGAAGGATATTCTGGAGAACCGGGGAAATTACGTCGAGCTGCCCTCCAAGGTGGAAATTAATGAATACCGAATAATGGAGGATTTTTGTCACTCCGTAGAAGATCGGGGAATTTCTGAAAAATTGTCCGATGCGATAAAAGGGCGGGGAGCCTTCGGAAGGTTCAAGGATAACATTGTTAGGTTGGGCATTGAGGCTCGGTAGTATAAGTATAAAAACGAGACACTTAAAAGAATGGCCATAGAGTGGTGTAAAGATAACAATATCGATTACATCGATGAATGAACAGATTAATTAGTTTTCATCCGGAAACTCCCTCTCCCCTCGCGGGAGAGGGGCGGGGTGAGGGGGAATAGAAATGAAAAGCCTTTATATCCCCATCGTTATCACCCCCACCCTGACCCTCCCCCGTCAGAGGGGGAGGGGAATTTCTGGGTTTCCGGATGAAAACTAATTAGACGCCGGCACACCAGCCTTTGAGAGGAGAGTTGATCTTGTGGTTGATCTGCATGGTAGAATCGCTTTGGTTACGGGCGCCAGCCGGGGCATCGGACGCGCCATCGCCATCGCGCTGGCCCGCTGCGGGGCGGATGTCGCCGTGAATTATAGAAAACAGAAAGGGGAAGCCCAGGTCACTCTGCAACAGATAACTTCCCAGGGCCGCCGGGCAATGGAAGTCCAAGCCGATGTATCCCGTTCGCCTGAAGTGGCCCACATGATCGCTGGCATAGAAAAGGGCCTCGGGCCGGTCGATATTCTGGTGAACAACGCCGGCATCGCCCTTCACCAGAACATAGAAGAAACCAGAGAGGCGGATTGGGATGAGGTATTGGCGGTGAACCTGAAATCCGTCTTCCTGGTTACTCAGGCGGTACTGCCCGGCATGCGCCAGCGGCGCTGGGGCCGGATCATCAATATATCTTCCGGGGCGGCCCAGACGGGTGGGGTAGTGGGGTTGCATTATACCGCTTCCAAAGCGGGGATCGAAGGTCTTACACGGGCGTATGCTTTGCGGTTGGTGAAAGAAGGAATCACCGCGAACGTGGTGGCGCCGGTTCTGATCGAAACCGACATGATGCCGGATACCGAAGGCCGCCGTAAACTGATCCCCCTCGGACGCCTGGGCCAGCCCGATGAAGTGGCCGAAGCCGTAATCTTCCTTGTAGGAAATGGGTATATGACCGGGCAAACCATCCATCTCAGCGGCGGTTTGTACTTTGGGTAGTTGACTTTACGGGCTGAAATTCGCTACGATGATGCGCCGCCTTTTAAACCCTTGTTGTAAGAAATTGAGAGAAAGAGCGGAAATAAATCCAGACCTAGGAAAAGACCATGGGCTTAGCCATCTTCCAGGTAGATGCCTTTACGACAAAACCTTTTGCCGGGAACCCGGCGGCGGTCTGTGTCCTTTCTCAACCGGCAGAGGAATCCTGGATGCAGAATGTGGCCCGGGAGATGAATCTATCGGAGACCGCTTTTCTTTTCCGGGAAGGGGACGGCTTCCGCCTGCGCTGGTTTACGCCAGCCGTGGAAGTGGATCTGTGCGGACATGCCACCCTGGCCAGCGCCCACATCCTGTGGGAAATGGGCTATGCCCAGCCGAATGAAAAGGTGAGCTTTTATACCCGGAGCGGAATTCTGACTGCGGAACGCCAGGGGGATTGGGTCGAGATGGATTTTCCGGCCAAGCCGGAAGAACCGGCTCCGGAACCCGCCGGGCTGGCCCAAGCGTTGGGGGTGAAGGTTCAATACCTGGGCAGAAATCAGTTTGATTATCTGGTAGAGGTCGATTCCGAAGAAACCGTCGGCAACCTGAAGCCCGACTTCACGCTGCTGGGAAGATTACCGGTCCGGGGTGTCATCGTGACCAGCCTTTCTTCTTCCCGGGAGCATGATTTTGTCTCCCGGTTCTTTGCGCCCCGGGTCGGCGTCAATGAAGACCCCGTCACCGGTTCCGCGCATTGCTGCCTGGGCCCCTTCTGGGGGAACCGCCTCCACAAAAATGAATTCGTCGCCTACCAGGCTTCCGCCCGCGGGGGAGTCATTCGCGTCCGCGTAACGGGCCCCCGCGTGGTCCTCGGGGGGCAGGCCGTAACGGTTCTGCGGGGAGAACTTCTGTTTTGAAGTAGAATACAGGGATGACCCGTAATTCTGACATGAATGATTTGCGGGACCAAGGGCCACTCGTGGCCGAAAGGAGCTTTTAAACCATGAAGCTGGATGAGATAAAGGCCATTTCAGTGCTGGGTGCTGGAATCATGGGACATGGGATTGCCCAAAGTTTTCTTATGGGCGGATATCCGGTCACGCTGTATGACATCAAGGAATCGATCCTGGGAACGGCGAAAGCTCATATCGAATATAATTTAGAACTCTTTGGCCAGGCCGGGCTTATCCAAAGCGCTGAGAGCAAGCGGGCTCTGGGCAGGCTGGTCACCACGACCGAGCTAAAGCGTGCCGTGCAGAAGAGCGATTTCATCGTGGAGGCGGCCCCGGAAAATTTGGAGCTCAAGCAAGCCCTTTTCCAGGAAGTGGAGTCTTTGTGCCCGGCCGGGGCGATTATCGCCAGCAATACCTCTTCGCTGACCCTGAAGGATATCGGCGCCCGAGTGAATAAAAAAGAGAGACTGGTGATCACCCATTGGTTTAATCCCCCCCATATTGTTCCCACGGTTGAAGTGGTGAAGGGGGATAAAACCAGCGACGAGACCCTGGAGGTCGCCTATCGGCTCTTGAGCAAGATCCGGAAGACTCCCGTGAAGCTGAATTTCGAGCTACCGGGGTTCCTGATCAACCGCATTCAAATTGCGATGGTCCGGGAAGTTTTTGATCTATATGAAAAAGGCGTCGCCAGCGCTGCCGACATCGACAAGGCCGTAAAAGGAAGCTTTGGTTTTCGCCTGGCGAGCATCGGTCCTCTGTTGACCGCCGATCTCGGGGGCCTGGACCTTTGGCTCAGGGTCTCTGAAAATCTACTCCCGAAGATTCAGAGTTCCGTCGAGCCTCCCCAGGCGTTGCAGCGCCTGGTTTCCCGAGGACATACCGGGATTAAAAGTGGGAAGGGATTTTATGATTATGCCGCGGATTTTTCAAAAAAAGAGCTTGACGGGGTAGTTCAAAATCGCGACCGGGAATTTTTGCAGCGACTCAAGACCCTATATTGGGACAAGGAGAGCAAGGAATAGCCTATTTTCTGATGATCGATGAAGGTGAGGAAAAGGGATGAAGCATCGTGAGTTTGAGTTGACGGCCTATTGCGGTCTGTACTGTGGGGATTGCACCCGTTATAACGGCAAAATCGTGGATCTGGCAGGAGAGCTATGGCATGAATTGCAGAAGGCCCAATTCGATAAATATGCCGCAGTCAAAAGCAAATCAGTGAAAGAGCTTGAGGAATATGACCAGTGTTGTAAAGTTTTGGAAGCCATTGCCAAGCTGAAGTGCATTTCTCCCTGCAGGTTAGGGGGGAACGGAGGTGGGGCATCTTGTGAGATTAAAAAGTGCGTCAAATCCAAAGGGATGCAAGGTTGTTGGCAATGCCATCAATTGGAAAGATGCGCCAAGTTTGAATTTCTCAAACCCTTTCATGGAGACAACCCCCGCGAAAACCTGAGGAAAGTCCAAAAATACGGTTTGGACGGGTGGGCAAAGCACCGCGGGAAATTCTATCCGTGGTTAAAATAGAATGATAACCGCCCGACTCTGAGGACCTGGGGATCTTGAGGATATGCGAAAAGGAAAGCGCCAGATGACCCGGATGACCCAAAAATCCGACCTGGATGGTTTGAGCTTACTGGGCCGGGGGGCAAAGCCTGCAAAGAAGCTGGAGACCTTTCCCAGCCACCATGCGGAGCGGGATTACATCATAACCCTGCGCACCGAGGAGTTTACCTGCGTTTGCCCGGCGACGGGCCAACCGGATTTCGCCAGGCTGACCATCCAATACATTCCGGACAAGAAAATCGTGGAGTCCAAATCGCTCAAATTTTACCTGCAATCCTTCCGCAACGAAGGGGCCTTCCACGAACACGTAACCAACGTGATTCTGGATGATCTGGTGGCGGTACTGGAACCCCGCTGGTGCAAAGTGACGGCTGATTTTGCGGTTCGCGGGGGGATGGCGATCACCGTTGAGGCGGAAGCGAAAAAGTAACCCGGGGTATAGCCCCACCTAGACACGGGTTCTCGAGGGGGATTTTGGAACCAGCGAATCCGGACAAGAAATATTTTGTTCCCGGCGGCAGATCTGTGCGGCACCATGGGGGATAAAAGGATATGCCCAGCCAGCGCTGGCTGCCGGCCATTACCGCAGTTTTCGTCACCAGCCTGATCGTCTCCAACATCATCGCGGTCAAATTGATTTCTGTGGGGCCTCTCTTTTTACCCGCCGGGATCCTCATCTTTCCGATTTCGTATATCTTCGGCGATGTCCTGACTGAGGTATACGGCTACGCCCGCGCGCGGCGGGTAATCTGGATCGGCTTTTTCTGTAATCTACTTGCCGTCGTGGTTATCTGGCTTTCCATTCAAATCCCTCCGGCCTTATTCTGGTCCGTGGGTTCATGGGGGTCCTCCCAGTCTTCGCAACAAGCCTACCGCGCCATTCTCGGATTTACCCCCAGGCTGTTAGCCGCGTCTTTCGTCGCGTATTTGTTCGGAGAGTTCCTCAACTCATTCGTCCTGGCCCAGATGAAGATGGCGACTCAAGGCCGGCATCTGTGGCTGCGCACCAACAGTTCAACCCTGGTCGGTCAACTGGCCGACTCCGGGGTTTTTATTTTCCTGGCCTTTTACGGCACGATTCCGTCCGCGGCGCTGGG
>Ga0315276_10000607_pt1 | contig 30847 bp, 45 predicted proteins | sample YL17G05_0_MG_FD_204542 | JGI IMG/M metagenome (GOLD analysis project Ga0315276, IMG submission 204542) | Sediment microbial communities from Yellowstone Lake, YNP, Wyoming, USA - YL17G05_0 | ecosystem: Environmental > Aquatic > Freshwater > Lake > Sediment | place: USA: Wyoming | collected... | reverse complement strand
AAATTCACAGCTACTAGTACAATTTAATGTTCCACCTGTAAATCCAAAAGATTGACATGTTTTTCCTTGTAAATCAGTTTTATCACAATTTTCTGAAAGTTGATTTACAACACCATCACTACATTTAGGCTCATGACCTGTACAAAGACTATAGTCAAACATACAATTATTAGAATTACATTTTAAAGTTCCACCACTATAAGCATCACGTGTTATACAAGATTGTCCATCTAGATTGTCAGTATCACATTGTTCATAAACATTTTCAGCATTTGGTTTTTCTACAATGCCATTACCACATACTTTATTTCCACCTGTACATTTACTTTTGTCAAATGTACAGCTACTAGTACAATTTAATGTTCCACCTGTAAATCCAAAAGATTGACATGTTTTTCCTTGTAAATCAGTTTTATCACAATTTTCTGAAAGTTGATTTACAACACCATCACTACATGAAGGTTGTTCAGGTTCTTGTTCTTTAAAAGCAGCATATAATGTTATTGCTGTATCCATAATGTTATCATTCCAAGAACCATCAAAAAGTTGTTTGGATTTTAACCATTCTATTGCTTTTTCTACTTCTGTAGATGATCCAGCTTTATTTAGTGCTATTATTGCTAAAGAAGTGTCATAAACTGATCTGCTAAAACTACCATCTGTTTTTTGCAAAGATTTTAGATCATTTACATAAGAATCTTTTTTTGTTATTAAATATAATAAAGATGCATGTCTTGGGTTGGTTTTATCATAATTATCTTCTAAAAATGGTATATTATTTATTTGTGAATTAATTTGAGATAATATCCAATTTATGTATAATGTTGCTTCTACATTACAAGGGCCATTTGCAACTTGACCAAAACAACCATTGTTAATATGTAAAGTTGTTTTACTTGTATATCCTTCATCTATTATATAATATGAATTTCCTGTATTATAAATTAAAGCTGTTATTATACTACCACCCAAAGCATCACAATTAACATCTAATTTTAAAAATGGATTTTTAGTTGTTAATCCTTGTTCTAAGCAGGAATTTAGATCCAAAAATGTTGTATTCCCACAACCAGGAAAAAAACCTCTTACTACACTAACATTAAATGTTTTTGTTGAACCTAATTTTTGATATGATAATACACATGTTCCTGAATTAGTTGTTGCTATTTCTAACCACCAATTGCCAGTAGTTATAGATGATGTTTGAGCATTATCTAACCATTTTTCTATGTTGTCTGTATCTTCATCAAAGTTAGAAAAAACCCACAATCCAAAAGCAGTATCTTTTGTTTTACAACCATTTATTGGAAAACAATACTGACTACTATTTTTAGTTTTTAACCATGAAAAACTTTTTTCAGCTTGTGATGATAACCCTGCTTCTGATAAAGCCAAGGTTGCAAATGCAGATGTTGGTATATCACTATTATATGAACTATCTACATTAGATTTAGATATTAACCATTGATATGCTTTATTAGAGCTAAAATTACCTGCTTGAATTGAAGGGATTAAAAGAACTAGTAAAATTAATATTAGCCAATATTTATTCATATAAACAACCTCTTTTATTTACATTACCTAAACGAAAAGCTATTTAAATATTTTTCTGTTAATATATTGTATGAAATATTTTAGTGAAGGGAAAAGAGGTAAAATTTATGTAGGCTATATTAAAGGCAAAAAGGTTGCTATTAAAAAAGAAAAAAGAAACTTGAATAGAATTAATAATGAAATTAGATTCTTAAAAATATTAAATAAATATAATATAGGGCCTAAATTAATTGAATATGGTAAAGATTATATGATTTATGAATTTGTTGATGGTATAAGAATTTTAGATTATTTAAAAAATGCTAGTAAAAAAGAAAAATTTAGAGTTATAAAAAATGTTTTATTACAATGTAGAATTTTAGATAAATTAAAAATTGATAAATATGAAATGAACAATCCTTATAAACATATATTAATAGGCAAACAAATAAAAATGATTGATTTTGAAAGATGTAAGTTTGTTGATAAACCAAAAAATGTTACTCAATTTTGTCAGTTTATTATTAGTAAAAAAATTGGATTAAAAGTTAATAGAAATAAATTCATTAAAATTTTAAAAGATTATAAAAATAAACAAAGTGATAAAAATTTTGATAGAATAATAAGCTATTTAAAATTATAACATTGTTCTTTTAGTTCGCAATTAAAACATTTATTATTTTGTAAAATTTCTGGTATTATATTATTAGTAAACATAAAAGATATAGTATCTCTTATTTTTAGTACCTCGCCTTTTAAGTCTTGATTTATTTGAACTTCTTTTATAATGTCATGATCTATATAATGAATATAACCTTTTGGTATAGATATCTTAAATTTATTTTCTAATAATAATAAATAACCTGCTAATTGTATTTTGTGATTATAATAAATATCATTAGGTAATTTACCTGATTTTAATTCATATGGTATATAATTATTATTATTAATTTCTATTTTGTCAATAATACCTTTTAATTGTAATTCTTTAGATGAAACTTGAAATTCTGTTATATATTTTGGTGTTAGATTATTCCATAAATCCTCACCATATATATTATTTTTAACCATAAAGTTATATATATTAATAGAATGTGATTTTGCTTCATTTATGAATATTGGCCAAAGTTCAAAAATAAATTTATTTGGGTCTATATTTAGTTGAAGTAATTTGTCTTTTTTGTATTGTAAAACATCTAGAATTATGTTATGATATTTTCTTAAGTAAATCATATTGATTTGTTCTAATGGTAAAGGTTGTATTAGATTTATTATGATATCTTTTTCAATATTGTTTATTTTTTCAAAGATTTTATGTTTGATTGAACCTTTAACAAGTTTTTCGGTTAAAGGAATTTCAGGCTTTAATATTGTTTTTAGATAGAGCTTTCTAGGACAATACAAAAATTCAGATAAAGAAGTTATAGTATACATTAAGATGTATAAGACTTTAAAATTTAAAATATCATATGAAAAAAATCACTTCTAATTAGAAGTAATTGGCTTATCTTTATTTGCTTCACTTATTTCTTGTTGAATATTGGCTGCATTTATTGTTGCATGTGTTATTTCTTTTTCCATTTCAGAAATAATTTTTTTAATTTTTTGTAGTTCCTCATCAATTATTTTTTTAGATTCTGCAATTGTTTTTTTAGTAATAATATTTGCACCAATATTCATAAAAACTTCTTTATTATCCTTAAATTGTGTCTTAATAAAAACACCAGCACCTAAAGGTGTTAATATCTCTGAGTTAATATTAATTTTAGAAATTTCATCTAGACTTTCATTTAATCTTTGTAATTCAAATAATTGTTGATCTAAAATAGAAAGTTGTTGTTGAATTTGTCTAATAGTTTGATCCAATATCTGTAATTCAACATATTTTTCTTGTAATTCTTGTTTCATTTATTTTTAGGTTTTAATTTTTTAGTTCTATTTATTATTTTTTTATCTATTTTTATATTTAATTTTTCAAATTCTTTTTTAACTTCATCAGTAGAAGCATTTTTTTTAATTTTTATAATTTGAGGCAGAGGTTCTAAATGAGAAATATTACATTTCTTTCTTTTTGTTTGTCCATCTATTAAAACAAAATTTTTATCTATTACATCAACTATTACAATTTTTGAACCAGCCTCACGACCAGCTACTTTTACACATAATCTACCAATTTCAAACATTTTCATTCCTTATTTTTTGTTTTATAAATTCTCTTGTACATGATGAACATAAAACCCCACCATATGGTCTCTCTGGTCTTTTTTTAGTTTTTGCAAGAGTTCTTATTTTATATGATAATTCTCTAGGAACACCATGTAAAACTTTACCACATGATGCACAATGTGCTTTTTTTGGTTTTCTTCTTTTATAAAATAATTTAGTTTTACCACTAGGTAATTTTTTATGAATTCTTCTAAAAGTTCTTGATCTAAATCTTGGTGCTGGCATTTTTTACTCCTAATATATTTTGAATATTTTTCTTAATAACATACTAATTATAATAGACGATATTATATAAGTTCCTAACCAACCTAAACCTGTGCCTAATAAGGGTAGTTTAGTACCCCATGTGATAATATCTGATTTATCTAAAAATAAATTTCTTAACCAACTAAAAATTATTATAATCGGTAAAAAAGTAAATAAAGTTGGTTTCATGGTATGTTTTAGATATTGCATATTTAATTCCATTGATTTTTTTTGGATTTCCATCATCTTTTCTGGTTGTGATCTAAGTTCACGCATTTGTTTTTGATAATCTTTAAGTTGATCTTTCATATTTTTCAGAATTTCTTGATTTGTAAATAATCTATAAACTAAAGTAACCAATGATGTTAAGATAAATGAAACTATAATAACACCAATTACATTACCAAATTTAAAAGCCCATCCTAAAACTAAGTCAAAAAATGAATTTAACATTATTCACCACCCATCATTTTTCTTAAACCTGGATACATGTCCATCATATGTTGTTGTGCAATATCTTCATATAATCTATAAATTATCATAACAGTTAATAATAAACCAGTACCATGTGTTAAAGAACCCATTAAATCTGCTAATGCAGCTAATATTCCAACTGTTGCACCACCCATTATGGTTAATGGTAATATATATCTACTTAACAAAGATTCTACAACACGTTCATCTCTTCTAAAACCTGGTATTTGTAAGCCAGATGCCATTATTTGTCTAGCTTGCGTTGCAGCATCCATACCAGCTGTTTGCATCCAGAAAAATGAAAATATTATAGCTCCACTTACCATAATTAACATATAAAGTAATGAATGTGATAAAATACTTATAAAAGCAGACCAGGAATTAATAACACCATCTATTATTCTTTCTGGTACATTTGGAGAAGTAAGCCATGCTACAACTCCTGAAGCAGGAGAATTACCTGAAAATGTACCTAAAAATGGATGACCCCATTTTTCTAATAAGCGGGCAAATAATTGTAGGTTAGCAATTAAAGCTGATGTTAAAATAACTGGAATATTAGATGTATAAAAAAATCTTAAAGGCCATCTTATACCATGACCTCTTATACGACCAAAGCTTAATGGTATTTCTACTTTCATTGCTTGAGTATAAACTGCCATTATGAATATAACAATTGTAGCTGCAATAGCTGCAAATGCTTTAGCTGCTGAATTTAAAGATCCTTTCATTAAAGATTGAATTAAAACCCAAACTTTACCAACTGGTGCTTCACTTGTACCAAATGCAAAATTTCCTGATTGTGTTAAAGGAGAGAATGCTTTTATTATAATCTCTGATGCAACGCCTGCTGCAATAAATAATGAAACTCCTGAGCCAAAGCCCCATTTACTTATAACTTCATCCATAAATAAAATTAAAATTCCACCAAGAACTAATTGGGCTACTATAATTAATTGCATTATTCTAAATTCTGTTGATGGTAAATTTGTTGAAGGTGATAAACCACCCATTAATACATATATTAATGCTTCAAATACTATAAAAAATAAAACTAGTAATTTTTGTAAACCTTGGAAGAACATTCTTCCTTCATGTGTTGTAGTGTCTAGTTTTAATAAACCAGATCCATTTAGTAATTGTAAAACAATAGAAGCTGTAACAATTGGACCAATACCTAATGATATTATAGATCCAAATTTAGCAGCTAATATAATTGATAAAAATTCAAATTGAGATAATGCATTTTCACTTAAACCATATAATGGAATAACACCTAAAACAAAGAAAGCTAATAATACTATTAAAGTCCATTTTAATTTTGTTTTAAATGGTAATTTTTTTTCTGTAGGACCTCTTACTTCTGGTAAGGACATTAGTATATTTTTAGCAAATGACATTTTACTGAATTATAACTTGACCTCCAGCTTTCTCTATTTTATCTTTAGCATTTTTTGAACATTTTTTGACAATAATTTTAATTTTTCTGTTGATATTACCTTTACTTAACAATTTAGTATAGCCCATTTCATTTAGATTTATTTCATCTTTATTTGGTAAATCTTTAATATTAATTGGATTATCAACTTGTTTTACTTTTTGAGGTATTCTAAAACCATGTTTACCAAAGTAATTATTTACACTACCATATTTTTTGATAATCCATGATTTCATTTGGTCAGCTCTTTTACCAGTACCAGCCATACCACGGCCCCCTCTATTACCAGCTCCACGATGTTTTTTCATAGCACCCCAACCGTGAGTTTTAGAACCACGTTGTCTACTCAATTTTTTTCTTTTATGAACAACCATATTATAACATCCTTTGGATTATGTCGTTAATCTTATCTTTTCTATAACCCAAAACTCCACCTTGACTAAATTGAACTTTTATACCCTTATCTTCAAAACCTTGTCTTGGTGGTGTTAATTTAAAAAAAAGTTTTAATCCAGGTATATCTTTTAATTCTTTTTTAAAATTTATAAATTCTTTAGCAAATTGATCAATATTCATTTTTAATTTTTGTTGTAAATATTCATTTGTTAATTGTTTATTGCCTGGTAATCTTCCACGTTTTTCTAATAATAACTTAAAAGTTTGTTCATCAATTTCACCCCAAGTTGAACAATCTTTTATTTTTGTTAACATCCCAACATAAGATTGGGTATTTGGAACAACAACACAACTGTTTTTTTTATATAATCTTAATAGTAAAAAAGTGTCTTTAACAGTTTTTTTAAGACCTGCTTTACCTTTAATTCTAATAATAGCTATTCTTTTTTGTTCCATTTTATTCTATTCTACCCTCAACAATTCCAAGTTTTTTATTAAATTCTTGTTTCACTTTAATAGAAGTTGATTGTTTTAATGCGTTAAAGCATGCCATGATAAAATTTATTTTAGTTCTTGTTTGACCTCTACTTTTTGAGTAAATATCTTTTATACCTGCTAGTTCTATAATTTTTTTAATTTCTTTTTCTGTTGAAATACCTGTGCCCTTTGGAGCAGGCATCAATTTTATTTGTATAGAACCAGTTTTGCCTATTAATTTAAATGGTATGCTATGTGATTGTGTACAATTACATTCCCATGAACCACAACCACGTCTTATTTTTATTAAATTTATTTTAGCTTGCTTTATTGCTTTTTCTCTTGCAGGAACTGTTTCTTTTGATTTACCATAACCAATACCAATGTAACCATTTTTATTACCAACAACAGCTAAAGTTCCGAATTTTGGTTTGTTGCCTTCTTTTGTTTTTTTCTGTGTTTGTCTCCAAATACTTCTTTTTCCTCCACCAAATTTACCTTTACTTTGACCTATTGCTAATAAATCTGATTGTAAATTAGGTACTAAAATATCAACTATTTCAGGTTCTAAGATTTTAAAACCTTTATCTAAAATTTCATCTATATTTTTGATTTCACCAGATTTTACTTTTTTACCTAATTCTGTTTTTGGTTGCCAAGCTTCTTTATCGAATTCTTTAGTTTTTACAATACCAGTTGGAACTTCTTCTGGTGTTATTTCTACTTCTAATACTTCTTCTATAACATCTTGCTTAGATTGTTCATCTTCTGGTAACTTTTTCTTTTTTAACATGTTTTGCCTCTAATATTTTTGATTTGATCTCTTCTAATGATATTTTATTTTTTAAATGTAAACCTTTAATACGTGAGTCATCTGGAAATATATCATCTGAATGTGGTATTTGTAAATCAGCATCTGTTGCTCCTTTTAAAACTGCATATAATATTGAGCCTTTTGATGGAATATATAATCCAATATCCAAAATAGCTGAATTAATTCCTTGTTTTTTTGCTTTTGTGCCTATTAATAATCCTAATAAATATGCTGTTGTTATATTTCTTCTAGGATAATTATAATTATAATCTCTTTTTAGCTCTTGAGTAGTTGCTGATACTAAAACTTTATCACCTTTTGGATGATATTGAATCATCTGTGTTATAATGTTTCTTGAACTTTTACGAATAACTAAACGTATCTGATTAGATAAAACTAATTTTAAACGCTGTTTATAATCAGTTTTTCCTTCTCTTTTTCTTCTGTGTGATAAAATTATTTTTCTTTTCATTGTTTGTTTAGTAAATTATGTTCATCTATATACAATTTGATATGTCTTTGACTTCTAAAGAAACCACCTTTAGATTTTCTGTATAGTAATCTATAATTATGTGGTGAAATTAATTTTTTATCATGTAAATATTTTAAATAATTTCTTTGAGCACGTATTTTTTGAATCCAACTTTCTTTTCTTGATAAACGTGCTGTTTGTTTACCTTTTCTTGAACCATGTCCACTTTTACGACCTTTTCTTTTTTGTTTTCTTAATTTTTTAAATCTAAAACTAGATATACCTTGTTTAGGTTTTGCTCTAATAACACCTGAATTGATTAAACCTCTTACATCTGATTTTGTTATTGCTTCTTTTATATCACTAATTTTTTCTGGGTCTAAGTAAACGCGATTTATGCCCGTCTTTAATATTTGGGCGGCTATTCTTTTTTGTGTTGTTAATTTCATTTTTGTTCAAGTATTTTTCTTTTTTCTTCCTTCTCTCTTTTCTCTTTTTCTTCAGGAGTTTCTTCTTTCGTTTTAGGTTCTGTTTTTTTGATTGCTTCTTGCTTTGATTTTTTTCTTTTTTCTATCTTTTTCTTTTCTTCTTCTTTCTTTGATTTTAATTTTGTTTCGATTTCTTTAATGAAATCTTCTGGATTTTTTAAATTTAGAATTTTAATTTTTAATTGTAATGCTTTTTTTATTATATCTATCTTTTTTCTTAATCCGACTTTGCCTGAAATTATTATTGCTTTTTGATCTTTTAATTCGGGTGTATTATTTATTATTATAGGAATAAATCCTTCTGGTGTTAAACCACGAACTTTTTTTGGTGAAGAGTAGCTTGGAGATGGATGTTTTTTATAACTTCTTAGCTTTTTACGCATTTTAGAATGCATACCTTTAGGTTGTCTCCATGCTAATTTTAATTTACTAAGTTTACCAGCATTCTGTCTAAGGAAATGTGGTTTTTTCTTTTTGATATTTTTCCTTAATTCTAATAAATTCTTCATTTTATGGGTTTACCTGCTTTTTCAGTTATAAATATTCCATCTTGGAAGATACGTCTATCTCTATTTGTTATTCTTGTTGCTTGTTCAATATTTGCTGCTGTTTGGCCAACAGATTCTTTATTATTAGACTTTAATACAATAATATCTCCTTGAATGTCAATTTTTACTCCATTGTATATTTTTGCTTTTCTTGGTATTTTTTCACCTAAAAAATTGTTGATTACAACATTGTTTTCTTTAACTGATACATTCATAGGAAAATGACCTGAGCATATTTTCATTTTATAAATGTAATTTTCTTTTGAACCTTGAATCATATTTTTAATGTGTGCTTTAAATGTTTTAATCATAGTTTTTTCTCTTTTAGAAGGTTTTAAGACCGATAAATGAAGTATATTTTCTTTTAATTCAAATTTTATTTTTGGATGTATTAGAATTTTTTCTAATTCTCCTTTTGGTCCTTTTACTTTAAATATATTATTAGATATCTCTATTTTAACATCTTCTGGAATGTTAATTTTTTCTTCGATTTTGTCTACTCTCATTTTAGTAACAATAAGCTATTAACTTTCCTCCAATTTTCTTTTCCTTAGCTTCATTATGAGTCATAACACCTTTTGAAGTTGATACTATCAAAATTCCAAAATCTTTGGCTGGTAAAAATCTTTTTTCAAATTTTTCAAAATTACCTTTTTTAACAGAAAATCTTGGTTTTATAACACCTACTTTGTTAATTTTACCTAATAAATTTATTTTTAAAAGTTTACCTTTTGTATCATTAATTACTTCAAATTTTCCTATATAATTTTCTTTGATTAATATGTTTAATATATCTGCAATTAATTTAGAGTAAGGTCTATATGTACATTCTTGCCTTCCAATTTTTTCAGCATTTGTTATGTTTGATAATACTGATGCAAGTGAATCATTTAACATTTTTACCTCAACTATATTTTTTGAAACCTAATTCTTTAGCATGTTCTCTAAAGCATTGTCTGCAATAATTCAAACCATATTTTTGTATATGTGCATGCGTTCTACCACAAAGTCTGCATTTTCTAATAGCCATACCAGTAGTTCTTTGCTTTGGAGCATTATGTTTCATAAATTTCTTTAATTTTATAGGTTTATTTTTCAATTGCTTAAATGTTTTTTTATAGTCGCTTGTTGACATATTTATCCTCCAATATTAATTTTGTATTCGTTTTTCATATAATCTATGGCTTCTTGTTTTGAAATTTTGTGACTCTTAGCTATTTTTTTGGACTTTATTTTTCTATTTTTAATTCTAAAACCGGGTCTTTTAAGTGTAACAGCTACTTCTAAACCAATTATTCCTATTGATGCATCATATTCAACACCTGGAATGTCAATATATTCTAGAACACCAAATGATAAGTTACCCTGATTATCAAAATTTTTTTCATTTAATTGATTGTTTGTTGAGGCAAGTAATCTTTTAAGCAATTCCTTTGCTTTTTGGCCTCGTAATGTTACTTTACAACCTATTTCTAAACCTGGACGAATGTTCCAAGTTGGTATTCTTTTTTTTGCTTTTGTTTTAACTGGTTTAGATGTTGTAATTTTGTTTAATAATTTAATAGCTTTGTCTAGATTATCACCTGGTTGGCCAACACAAATATTAAGTGTTATTTTCTCTATATCGATTTTTTTCATTGGATTCATTTTTCAAATGGTTTTTCTATAACAAAAGCATATTTTTTAAGTGTTTTAAAGGAATTATTTTTGTTTTTAAATACAATTGTTGATTCTTGAAGTGGATTTCCTTTAGTTATTGATTCAACTATCCCTGTTAAACCAATGTATTTACCACCTGCTATAAATATTAAAGCTTCTTTTTCTAGTTTCAAATGTTTGATAATTTGTTTGTCTTTAATTATTAAAGAATCGCCGACTTTATATTCATCTTTTTTTACTAATAAATTTGTTCCATCATAAAAATTAATTTGAATTTTTTTATGTTTTAATATTTTTTTACTAGTAATTTTGTATAGTTTATTTTCTGAAGCCTCTTTATCAATTTTTACTATCTTAAGTTTACCTTTTTGATTATATAATAGGGTATAAGATTCTTTTAATTCTGGAAATTCAATTATATCAAACAAACCAATAGGAAATTTATGATCTTTTCTTTGAACTTTGTTTATTAAAATATTATTCAAAGATTTTTTAACCTCTTTAGTTGTTTTTGCATAATTAAGTATTTCTTTTAAAAGAACATTCATTGGAATTGAAGTTTGTAAATTATGTGTACCTGGACTTGGTTTTGTTATCCATTTCCTAAATTTTCTTTTTATTGGCCAGGATTTTGGTGCTGCTATTCTTGATAAATGTTTACTCATTTTCTTTTCCTTTCAAATATGTTCTTTCTTTTTTTATCATCCAAATTTAATTCAGTTATCATTACATTAGAAGGATGTATTGGTATAAACTTCTTAGTGCCATCTTTTTTTACTGCATTAATTCCTTCAATATATATCTTAATTTTTTTATAATCTTTTGATTCAACTTTACCAATATGCTTTTTAAATTGACCCCTCATAACTTTGACTTGGTCACCTTTTATTAAGGGTACATTTCTAAAATTGTATTTTTTTCTAAGGTTTTTAGATAGATTTGTAGAAAATAATTTTTTTCTAATATGTAAAGGAGCATTAGTTATATATTTCCTTTGCTTACGTCTTTGTTTACTAGACTTCCAATGTTTAGACCATTTAGTTTTCATTTTATTATACTTGCTAACTTAGCAATTGCTGGCCATCTATCTGCAGCTTCTTTTGCAATAGGGCCTTTAAAGATTGTACCTTTTGGGTTTCCTTTTTCATCTTTTAAGATTACACATGAATTATCTTCAAATTTTATTCTTGTGCCATCATACCTTCTGTACGATTTTTTTTGTCTTACTATGATAGCAGGTAAAACTTGTTTTCTTACTCCAGGTTTACCTTTTACAACGGAAACTAAAACTAGGTCTCCAACACCTGCTGCAGCATATCTACGTTTTACAGTTTTGTGACCTTTAACAGATGTTATTTTGGCTATTTTAGCACCTGAATTATCACAAACTTCCATTCGTGTACCTACTGGTAAGGATTTCACTATCCGAGCTTTTACTGGTTGCATTTTTCAATTACCACAAAATTTTTTGTTTTTGAGATTGGCTTGGTTTCCATAATTTTTACAATATCTCCAATCTGAGCATTAATACATAAGGGATTATGAGCTTTGATTCTTGAACGTCTTTTTTCATATCTTTCATATTTTTTTAAATAGAATTGTCTTGGAAATTCTATTGTTGCTGTTTTATGCAGATCTGTTTTTACTATTTTACCTTTAAAAGATCTGCCTCTTAAACTAATAGATCCATGAATAGGACAATGTCTATCATTACATTCTTCTTGATTTTTTTTGTTTTCTTTTTTCATTTTTTAATCCTTTCTTCTGGTCTTGAGGTTAATATTTCTCCATTGATTTCATATTTTTTGTTTTGATATTGTAATAAAAGTTTAATTTGATTTTTAATTATTTTTTTAATTTCTTTGTCTTGAGTTTCAATGAATATCATATTTTTTGTTTCATCTACTATTTTTCCTTTGATTCCAATTAATGATTTGTTTTTTGAATCTATGATTTCGACATTTAAACCTATTAATTCAATTTTCACTATATCCTTTATGTTCATTTTAATTGGTATTGATTGTATTTAAGGCAAAACCAAGTTTTACTAATTCTTCCTTAACTCTGGATTTATGATCCCCTTGCAATTCAATGGAGTTACCTTTTACGGTTCCACCGCATGCAAATTTTGATTTTAGTTTTTTTGCAACATCTTTGATGTCTATTTTTCTAGGGTCAATACCTTCGATAAGTGTTGTTAGCTTACCAAATTTTCTTTTGACCAATTTAACTTTTATTATTTGGTCTTCTTTGGCTATTGTCTCACAAACACAAAGTTCTTTTGGTAGTCCACAGGTTGGACAAATTCCACTCATGCTTTTTTAATTACCTCCTTGGATTTTTGTTTCAATAGAGTATTTATCTTAGCAATTGTTTTTTTAATTGCTCTTATTCTTCCAGGATTTTCTGGAGTAGTATGCATAGCTATTTGAGCATTAAATTTTATTAAATCTTTATTTAGCTCATTGAGTCTTTCTTTTAATACAGACTCATTCATATTTTTTAATTCACTTTTTTTTAGTGTTGACATTTTCTATTTTATTTTTTGATTTTGTTCTAGATTTTTTAATTTCTTTTGATTCTTCAACTTTTTCAGTTTTAATTTGAGTTTTTATTTCTTCAAGTTTGATGTCTTCTTTTATTATTTTTTTAGGCTCCTCTTTAAGTATAAATTTATCAGGCAATTCTATATCTGGAGTCATTATACTAACCTTTATGCCAATTATACCTGATTTTAAATTGGCACTTGCATAAGCTTTTTTTATTTTGTTTTCTGCAATATCACCAGATTTCTTAAGGTATCCTGCTGAAAATCTCCAAGATCTTGCTCTTTGGCTTGGAACTTTTCCAGAAATAACAATCTCTGTGCCTATAGCTCCAGCATCCATTATATTTTGTAAAATTCTGTAACCTATTGATTTAAAACGTTTAGAACCAAATCTTTCTAGATTTGATGCTATTTTATCTGCTACAAAGTATACATCTAGATATTCATTAGTTATTTCTCCAATTTCAATTTGTGGATTCTCTAAATTAAATTTCTTCTTAAGGACTTCTGTTAATTCTTGGATATTCTCTCCTTTTTTTCCAATGACAAGGCCTGGTCGTGTTGTATATACTATTATTTTTTCACCCAAAGGAGTTCTTTGAATTTCGCTATGTGAATAGCCTGTTCTTGCTAATCTTTTAGCTAAGAATTCTTGTATTTGAAATTCCTTTATTTTTTGTTGTATAAATTGACGTTCTATCATTTTTTATTTTCTTTTTTAACTTCTTCGGCTATTATTTCAATATGTGTCCTTTTCATTTTTATTCTTCTACGTCTACCATAATGCCAAGGTCTTGATGCTTTGTTTGGAATAATTGTTTTTATAATTAAATTTGTACTAAGACCTTTATTTTGAGCATTGGCTTCTAATCCATTTAATAAATTTAAAAACTCTTTTGCTGCATTTTGTGGATATCTACCAGCAGCAATATTTCCTTTTTTGTGGCCCATATCACGATTATATCTTCTAAATGGTATTGCTAATTTTTTTTCAATAACTTTTTGTAATTCATTTTTTGCTTTTTCAATATTTTTTCCTCTAATGAAATTAGCTATCTCTATGCTTTGCTTTGTTGAAATAGATAAATCTTTTCCAACTATTTTTGCTTGATTTTCATTTATCATTTTTATTTAGCTTGTACACCTGCACTTGATCTTGTTGCACCTATACCTGGTGCTGAATGTGTGACTCTCTTTCTATTATAAGTTAATTCACCTAAATAACAACCAATCATTTCAGGAACTAATATGATAGGGACAAAATTTCTACCATCATGAATGTGAATTGTTAAATTAATCATAGAAGGTAAAACTACTAAATCTCTAACATGTGTTTTGATTATTTTTTTGTATTTTCCTTCTATAGCTTTATTTATTTTATTAAGTAAAATTTTTTGTTGGTCTGTAAATCCATGAGATAAGGACCTTCTTTGACGTGAGGGTAAGAGTTTTATAAATTCTTTTAAATCCATTTTTTGTAATTCTTGTAATGTTTTTCCACGATAAGTGAATTCTTTTAATACCATTTTTAAGCCCTCTTACCTGTTCTTTTTGATCTGATTGTTCCAACATTTCTTCCTGGTGGAGCGAATCTAGGAGCTACCTTTGATTTACCAATATGTCTTCCACGACCAGAACCAAAAGGATGATCTACTGCGTTCATTGCAACTCCTGATGTTCTTGGATATAGTTTTCCACGTGCTTTCATAGCATGATATCTAAAACCTGCTTTTACAAAAGGTTTTTCTAATCTTCCAGCACCGGCTATAATGCCTATTGTTGCTCTACAATTTGAATCAAAGTATTTAGTTTTTTTAGATGGTAATTCAACTAATGTTAATCTTTCACTATGTGATATAACTTTAGCAGATGTTCCAGATGATCTACAAAAAGAACCCCCATCTCCTGGTTGTGATTCTATATTATAAACAAATGTTCCTTCTGGAATTTTTTTAAGTGGTAAAGTATTACCACTACTTATTGGAGAATTTGATCCTGAATAAATTATATCATTTACTTTTAAGTTTTCATGTGCAAAAATAACACCATGTTCCTTATTTTCAAATAAAATTTCTGCTATTGGTGAAAAATGACCAGGGCATTTTATTATGTCTATAACTTTTCCACTAATATAGTTTGTTTTTTCTAAATCATCATATCTTCTATGAGTAACATCAAATTTATACTTATGACTATGTGCACGATATGTGGTTGTTCCACGTCCACGTCTTTGTGAAATTATTCTCTTACCCATTTTATATTAAACCTAATTGAGTTGCTACATCAATAGCTTTATTTTCGCTTGATAATTTTATGTAAGCTTTTTTAACTCCCTTTGATGTATTAATTGTTGTTACTTTTACAACTTTAACTTTAAATAATTCTTGAATAGCTTGTTTTATTTCTTGTTTTTTTGATTTTGAGTTAACTACAAATGTTAATTTATTTTCAGATTCCATTAGTCTAACTGTTTTTTCAGTTGACAATGGATATTTTATTATTGTATATGGATCAATCATTTTAATTTACAAATAAATTTTCTTTTTCTAATTTTTCAATTGCTTTATCTGTGTATATTGTTAATCTTCCAGGCATAGCGCCTGGTGCTAACAATTCAGTGTTTAATTTGTTAACTTGAACTACTTCAATACCTGGAATATTTTGAGCAGATTTTAATAATTTGCAAAATTCTGAAACAACGATTAAAGGACCTTTTTTAGTTTTATATTTTCTATTACGAGCTTTTCCTTTTCCAGCTCTTATTTTTCTAACTTGAATTCTTTGTAATTCTTTTTCTAAACCTAATTTTATTAAAATATTTTCAAAATCTTTTGTTTTTGAAATATTTTCAATTTTTGAATCTATAATTATTGGTATCTCTTTAAAAATATGGCCTCTTTTTTCTACTATTTCTTTTAAAGCTGTTGCAGCTAATGCCGATCTTATTGCTTTTCTTCGCTCTTTGATATTAATTTTTTGTGAAAAATTTTTTTGTGCTTTTGGAGGATGAGCTCTTCTACCACCTACTGTTCCAGGTGCAAAAGCTCCAACCCATCCAAATTGTCTACCACGATGCCACATAACTTTTCTAGGAACTCTTGAAATACCATGACCATATGCTGTTCTGTAATCACGTCTTCTTCGAGAAACTAGAGCGCTTGATCTTTGACCTGCTTTTGATAAAGCACCATATGGTTGTCTTTTATGAGATTGAATAGCTAAAACAGCTCTTTTAATTAAATCTGGTCTAAATTCTTCTTCAAACTGAGAAGGTAATGTAATACTTTTTACTTTATTACCATCTAAATCATATAAATCTGCTTTCATTGTTTACTCTCCAAACTTATATAAGTAATTTCTGGTAATGGTGGTATCTTTTTAGGCTGTCTTATGGGTTCTGTTAAAACAATTGGTCTTTTTACAGGACCTGGAATAGAACCTTTTAGTAAAATATAATTATTTTTTATTAAACCATAATGTAAAAAACCACCTTTTAAATTAATAAATTTAGGATCATTTCCAATTTTTAATAACCATTTGTTAAATTCTGTTCTAACATGATAACCCATTTTACCTGGCATTGGTACTGTAAATAAAACCTTTTTAGGTGTCCAAGCTCCTAATGAACCTGTTCCTCTTTTTGTTTTTTCAGATTTATGTTGACGTATTTTAACTCCAAATCTCTTAACAGCACCTTGGAAACCTTTACCTTGAGTTACAGCATGTACATCTATAAATTGACCTTCTTTAAAAACATCATTAATTTTTATTTCCTTTTGTAGTAAATCTTTTGCTAAATTTAATTTTTCATCTTTATTTCCTGATAAAGCTATTTCTAAAATTTCTGGTATTTTTTTACCAATACCAGTTAAAGAAGGTTGTGTTTTAATTATAAGTTTAATATCATCAAAATCTTCTGGAATTTTTTCATCTGATTTTTTTATTTCAGAAATAATTTTTATGCCATAAGGAGTTTTTTTATAAAATCTTAAAGAATGAGTTTTTATTGGTGGTGTTTCAAGAATTGTGACAGGAATTGTAATAATTTGATTTTTGGTTAATGATGTTGGTTTATTATCATAATATTGTATATGGGTCATGCCTGCTTTATAGGCTATAAATCCAAGTATTTTAGTTTTAGACAAAGAAGGCCAATTTTTAATTCTAGGAAAGATTCGCCTAGCTCTCTTTCTTGGCCAAAATTGCATTGTTCCCTTTTTTGGACTGTGTATACGTGGCATTTTCTATTTTAATTTGCAGTTTAAAGACATCAAACTGCGCTCGCCTTTAGAATCAGCGACTGATATTTATTAAATAAACTTTGGTAAGCTTATTTTGATTAGTAGGAGTAAAGTAATCTAGAAAAAGATTATTTATAAAGGTTTTGGTATGTTTTAAAAGGTTAAATTTGCTTTATTTTAGAAAGTTTTAAATATTTTAACGCTATTTTATTAAAATAAGATAATAATCATTTATTTAAGAGTTTAGTTAACTAAAAGTTGGGGGTTTTTAAAATGAGAAAAAATATTTTACCTGTTGCTGCAATGGAGAAATTATTAAAGAAAGCTGGAGCTCCTAGAGTTTCTCAAAGTGGTAAAGAAGCTTTAAGAAATGTTTTAGAGGAAATTGCTGAAAAAATTGGAAAAAGATCTGTTGAATTAGCAAGACATTCTGGAAGAAAAACAATTAAAGCTGCTGATATTAAATTAGCTTCTAAGGAATAAATTAAAATGGATTGGAAACAATTTTTTAGACCAATAAAATGGAAGATAATTATTACTATTCTTAGTTTAGTCTTGATTTACTTTTTACCTATAGTTCCATGTTATACAGGATTAACTAATGGGATTGTTAGAGAAACTGGTGTATGGAAATTTTGTTCTTTAGGTCTCCTTAGATCAGGAAATTTTTATGATTATTTTGGGCTGAATATAGATTATCAATTTGGTGGGTTTTTAAGTTATATATATCTAATAATAATTTCATATTTAGTGTCATGTATTATAATTTTTAATATTAATAAATCTAAGGAATAGAAATTTTAAAACCACATTCAGGACAAAATTTTTCATTACCTTTTAATATGAATTTACAATTTGGACAAGTTTTATTTTCTTTTTTAGTTTCAATAGCTGCTTTGTAAAATTGTTTTCCACTTACAAGTTTACTAAAAGCTTCATGAGTTTTTGGATTTTCATGATATTCTCTTAAATCTAAACAAGAACCCATTTAATCATCCTCTTTATTTTTTAATTCTTTCATTTTTTTAGTAATATAAATTGGTGTTTTACACTTTTGACATTCAAATTTTAATGATTCAACACCTTGAACTTTTTTTCTTTTAAATGGAATTTCTATTTCTCCTTCATATTGACATTTAGGACAAATATATTTTATATAGGCTGTTAAAGAATCTTCATATTCTTGTTTTTCTACTCTATAACCACATTCTGAACAGATATATTCATTTGCTCTAATCTTTATTTTTCCTTTAGGACCTATAGGTTTTGACATTAGGGCTTTATTACACTTAGGACATTTTTGTCTATAAACCCAAGCTTTAATTTTTCCTTTAGTATCTATTGGTCTATTAGTGAAATAAACGCATTCTTCTGTTGATTTGGGCTCTATTAACATTTTATCCTCTTTTTACTTCGATTGATATTGCTTGTTCATTTACTCTTATGTATTTTGGGCATAAAGTAAATTGTAAATTATTGTTTTTACAATAATCTATAATAATATTTTTTTCTTGTTCATTTTTAAATTTTACTATTACAACTAAAGATTTATGATTTTTATATATGATTTTATGATTTTTTAAATCTTTTTTTATTCTATTTGTTATATTATATAGTTTCTTTAATCTATTTGGTAAATCTTTTATTTTATTATATAAATCTTGTAAATATTTGTCATCAAAGTTTTCATTAAATTTTAAATCTAAATTTGTTGCTATAAAACCACCATATTCTAAGTTTATTGGTTTCCATTTTCCAAATGATCCTATTATAATATCACCATATTTTGCTATCGAAGTTCCTATTGAACCTGAAACATCATTGATTATTAAACAAGATTTTTGTTTACATATTTTATAAATTTCTTTCATTGGTTGTTGTGCAAAATAACCTGATAATGAATTTATTAACAAAACAGAATCTTTAGATATCTTATTTTTTAAATCATTTAAATCTAAAATACCATAATTTGTTTTTAGATAAATAATATTTGGTAATTTTTGATAAGATAACCAACCACCCTGATCTTGGATTAATATTTTTTCTTTATTTATAGCTTGTAAAGATAATTTTATTGCTGTATCCCCTCTATCAACTAGAAAGATATTTTTTTTATTTGTTAATTTTTTTAGTAAATTTTTAACAGAGTGCATGATTTTAGTTGGTTATTAAAATTTATAAATAGTTAGGTTTTAGTATTAATAAAGCCCTATAGTGTAGTGGTCAAGCATATCAGACTCTGGATCTGAAGACTCTGGTTCGAATCCAGATAGGGCTATTTGTTTTGTAATCTATATAATGTTTCATAAGAATACTTATTAAATAGTATACTAAAGGTTTTGAAAAATGAGACTTGAAGGCGGAATTTATTATGGTAAAGAAGGTCGTGTATATTTACCTATATACAATAATGAATCTGATATTTATACTGCACCTCCTCCTTGTATTCGTGGTCATTCTATATATCTTGCTCATGATCAATATTCTTTTGATGGACATACAAAATGTCTTGATGTTTATTTGATTGATAAAGAGTTAGATTTACTTAAAGTACTAAAAGAATCCAAAGAAGTTTATATTCACAATATGTTTTTTCTTCCAGAAACATATGATAGTAATAATGCTTTTAGTGAAATATATAGAAGACAAGATGTAAAGTCTGAAATGATAGGTAATTATGAGCATAAACAAGAACTCATGATATTAAAAGGATTAGATTATGAAAAATTCTGTAAAAATCCTGCAAAAAATCCAACAGGAACATGGATTAAAGAGGTTAATAAAATAATCCCAAAAACAGAATTAAAAGAGATAAAAAAAGAACATTTATTAGAAGGTGGAAAACAAGACAATCTTCCTGAATGTAGATTAGAAGCAAACAAAGATTATTTTAAAGGTTGTGTTTCGGGTATTGTCAATGGTTTCTCTGATAGATTTGCAGAATGTACATATTGCTATGCATCACGTCAGCATCTTAATCCCCAAAAAACAAAAATAAAGATTGATAAACAACAATTAAAAGAGGAATTGTTAGGAGCATGTTATCTCAAAGGAAAAAATAATCTTCCTCATGGAAAACCAATAAATATTCTAAGATTAGGAAAAAGAACAGAAGCTGGATCAGAATTAAGTCTTGATTCATTGGTTTTAACACTTGAAACTTGTCTTGAAACAGGAACCAGTGTTGTTATGCCAACAAAGTATTACAAGAGTAACAAAGAGATTAATAGATTATTTAAAAGAACAAAATCAGTTGTACTATTTAGTATCTGTGATGATAAATTTGAACGTGGGGCTTGTTCACATGGTTGCAACAATGAATTTAGATTAGAACAAGTTTTAAAATGTAAAGAACAAAAAGTTCCTTCTGGGGTTTATCTATCTATAGGTTTAACAAATATTTATGAAAGAGAATTAAACGTAATAAAATTTATTCAAGATAATAATCTAAAAGCACAACTTCTTCCTATGAAGTTGATAGGTAAACAATTTGCCTATGAGTTCACTGGAAAAACATGGAATATTTTAAAGCGTCTAAAACAAGTTACACTTCCAGGCACTCCAGAAGAAAATCAAATTGGTACTTATTATAATGATTCTGGTAAATTGATACCTCAAGTAGTACATCCTTATTGGAAAGCTATTATTGGAGATAATACAGGTAATATAAGGATGTGCCATCATCATATAGATTTTACTCATCCTAATTCAGATATTGTTTATTGTGGTGGTTGTTTTTTACGTAAAGGTTTTATCATTTCAACACCACATATTAAAGCAGAACGTAGAACCAATAATAGAAAAGCGGATTATAAAAGAAAAATGAATCAAGATAATAAAACTTTAGATCTTTTTGAATTAAAATAATTAGAATGGAACTTTATCATCATAATCTTTATCTTCACTTTTAATTGTTTCTTCATCTACTTTATATTCTTTATCCCTTTCTCGTTTTTCTATTCTTTTATTTACTTCTTTAAGTTGATTTTCTAAACTTATTATTTTTTTAGATTTTTCTTTTATAGTTTTAATTTTTTTAGTATATTCTAAAAGAGATGTTACAATTCCAGTTTGAAATAACTCATTAAAAGATAATTTCTCAATGATTTTAATTTCTCCAGTAAAACTTGCTTCTCTTAGATCTCCTATTCTTGTTTCTTTGTAATTATTTATTTCTCCTTTTTTAGGAGGATGATATTCTATAGCTGTATCATCCACAACAAAATCTATTGTTTTTGATCCATAAGACATTTGACAATTTTTTCCTTTTTTTATTTTTTTGATTAATCCACATTCTTTTAACATTAATGCTAATTCTAATTCTCCTTTAGACCTGAATTCTATTCCTTTGTAAAGAAATCTTGGATATTGTCCATAAGCTTCAGGACCTTCAATATTTTTTTGAACATATGAAGCAACATCTTGTGTTTTGGTACCACCAGCAATTGCAGCTTTTACTAATGGTGAATTTTCATAATCTCCTGCATTACAATATTTTTCATGAGATTTACCTATACCTTCATGCCAAGCTTCAGAACAAAGTTGTCTTGCTTCTTTTTCTCCATGTATTTTTACTTTTGCTTCAAAACCTCTGGGGTGACATCCTTCTATCAAATCTTTATATTCTTTTAGTGTTAAAAGGCCTAATTTAATCCCTTTTTTTGTTGCTCTCTGGTATGTTGGTTTACTAATATCATATTTTATTAGAGTGTCTCTTCTAAATACTCCTTTTTTTCTTTCTCCAATGATTTTTTTTATTAGTTCTCTAGTAAGTTTTGGTGCTGACATTTTTTTAATTTTAGATAGATTACATTTTAAATGTATTATTGTTATAAAATGATATCTACATGATATATACCAAAATTTATAAACTTATTATAGATATTTTTAATTATTGCTCTTGTAGTGTAGTTTATAAAATATATATTAAAAACAATTGCCTACTTGCCAAATGTGCACCTAGAATTTGGGAATGGCTCTAAATTTCCTAGAATAAATTTTTGTTCAAATATAGTAAAATTAAAGTTAGACTTTACTAAATTAACCTTAAAATTAGGATATCATCCTACTAAGTGGATGGGTAAAAATATAATGATATATAGAAAAGAAGATATTTTTAAATACTGGTATGAGGTTGGATTTAGTAATCCATATCACACAAACAGATTTAGAAGTATCGCTCCCATAGTCTAGCCCGGTTAATTTAATAAATCGAGAGGATAGGGGCTTCTCGAGCCTCTGACGCGAGTTCAAATCTCGCTGGGAGCATAGGGCCTATGGTCTAGTGGCAAGGATATAACCCTCACACGGTTAAGATCTCCGGTTCAATTCCGGATAGGCCCATTAAAATGAAAGCTGAAAAAACTCAATATTATTCATGGAAAATTGGAAATTTACCAAAAGGTTGTAAATATTGTGTTAAAGGTGAAAAGACAGTTTTATTTATTACAGGATTGTGTAGTAAAAAAGAATCTTGTTATTATTGTCCTATTTCTGATTTAAAAAAAGATAAAGATGTTGTTTATGCTAATGAATGGAAAATTGAAAATGATGATAATATAATTAAAGAAACAAAATTATGTGATAGCAAAGGCGTTGGTATAACTGGTGGTGATCCATTAGTTGTTTTGGATAGAACAATTCATTATATTAAATTGTTAAAAGAAAAATTTGGAAAAGATTTTCATATTCATTTGTATACGCCACTAGAATTAGTTGATTTAGATAAATTAAAGAAATTAAGTGAATCTGGTTTAGATGAGATAAGATTTCATCCAGATATTAATAATGATATATTATGGGATAAAATTTTGTTAGCTAAAGAATTTAGATGGAATATTGGTGTTGAGATTCCTGTAATTCCTAATAAAGAACAAGAAATTAAAAAATTAATTGATTTTATTGATGGTAAAATTAGATTTTTAAATTTAAATGAATTGGAGATTTCTGATAGCAATGCAAATAAATTAGGTGAATTAGGTTTCTGTTGTAAAGATGATATATCTTATGGAATAAAAGATTCTGAGGAATTGGCATTAAGACTATTACAATATTGTGAAAATAAAAGTTTAGATGTTCATTATTGTACTGTTAGACTAAAAGATGCTATACAATTGGCTAATAGAATTAAAAGAAGAGCTAGAAATGTTAAAGAAAGTTTTGATGAAATAACAAAAGAAGGAACTTTAATTAGAGGAGCTATTTATTTAAAAGAATTAAAACCTAGTTTTGGTTATAGAAGAATATTAGATGAAATAAAAAATAGAGATGATATTATTAATAAGTTAAAAGATATTAAAGAAAAATTAAATTTTAAAGATATAAAAATAGATGAGCAAAAATTAAGATTATTAACAAGTTTAAGAAATTTAAAATTGTTAAAAAGTAAAATTAGAGAAATGAATTTAGTTGCTGCTAAGGTGGAAGAGTTTCCAACTCATGATCAATTTGAAATTGAGATTGAATTTTTATGATGCGCCGATAGTCAAGTGGTTTAAGATATGGGCTTCCCAAGCCTGTGGCCCGAGTTCGAATCTCGGTCGGCGCATGATAATATTTATATAATACCTAATCAATTGTAGATATTGAGGTGATGGTACCTCAGAGCCTAATTCTGAGAGTTAAACAATGATATACCCACAAAGATTAAGCAAAGATGAAATTATTAGACAAGTATTACCTGAAGCTCCTAAAAGGATTACTAATAAACTTATTTTAGACTTGTGGAACAAGAAACTTGTTGAACTTGTGGAAGATAGTTTTGAAGAAGCTGCTGAAAAGATTTCTAATGGAAAAAAAGTTGTTGTTTTAGGACAAAAATTTAGAATTGAAAAAGAAGATTCTGATTTTATTTTAAAAAGTTTATGGGACAGATTTTTGAAAATAGATAGTGTACCTAACTTACGTAGGATTATTGAAGCAGAAGAAAAAAGAACTGGAGAAAAAATAGAACTTCAACCCAGGTTAAGTAATGAATTATCTGAAAAATTAAGGTTATGGCCTTATACTTTAATAAAAGAAGCTGTTAATAATTCCAATAAAGAAGATCCACCATTAGGATTTTATTGGGTTGGACCTGATAGTGGAGCAAGAGCTATAAGTTGGATTAGATCAATAGATGCAGCTATTTTAAAATATTTAAGTGATAAACAAGAAAATATTAAAATTGGCATTGGCAAGTTTTATGGAAGAAATGTAAGGGTTGAGATAAAACATGAAAATGAAAAATATACAGTAGATTTAACAAGTTTATCATTACATTATGAGAAAGATATTAAACAATATTCTACATGGTTAAAATTTTTAATTTTTTGCAATTGTAAAGATATGAGTTATAGAAGTAGACAACATGATAAATGGGTACAAAATATAGATCTATTTTGTAAACATGGTGGTGCTGGATTTTTTAAAGCTATAGAAAAATCAAGGAAAGAATATAAAATAGAAAAAGGCAAAATGATAAGGATAAATCCTTTTCCTTTACCTAATGAAAGTATGCTAAATTTTTTAGACAATGCTGCTAACAAAACACTTATTTTAGATTCTGATAATTACTTAAGAATACCTAATAAGACTGAACTTGATCAATTAATTGGTGCAGAAACTGTAAGAAAAAGTTATGATAATGGATGGTTCCATTGGCAAAAGAGATTTAAGATTTATTGATTTTATTAATAGAAAGAAATAAAAACAAACATGATTATTCTAGTGTTATGAAAAATAAGTTTTATATTACAACAGCAATATATTATGTAAATGCGGCTCCTCATATTGGACATGCATATGAGAAAATAATAGCTGATACTATAGCAAGATGGCATAGATTAAAGGGAGAAAATGTTTTTTTCTTAACTGGAACTGATGAAAATGCACAGAAAAATGAACAAGCTGCTAGAGAACAAGGTATAGAAGTTAAAAAATTTGTTGATAAGAACAGTAAAAAATTTGAAGAATTGTGTAAAAAATTAAACATAAGTAATGATGATTTTATTAAAACTACAGAAAAAAGACATGTAATGGTTGCTCAAAATATTTTTAAAAAAGTTTATGATAAGGGTGATATATATAAAGGATTTTATGAAGGTTATTATTGTGAAGGTTGTGAAGCTTTTTTAACAGAAAAAGATTTATTAGATGGAAAATGTCCAGAGCATAATAAAGAACCTATATGGCTTAAAGAAGAAAGTTATTTTTTTAAATTAAGCAAATATCAGGAACAAATTCTAAAATTGTTAAAAAGTAAGGATTTTGTAATACCAGAAAGTAAAAAAAATGAAATGATTTCTAGGTTAGAAAATGAAGGTCTTAAAGATATAAGTGTTTCAAGGACAAAATTAGATTGGGGCATTGATGTTCCTATAGATAAAAATCATAAAATCTATGTTTGGTTTGATGCATTAATAAATTATATAAGTGCTCTAGGATATCCAAATGGAAATAAATTTAAAAAATATTGGCCTGCTGATGTTCATTTAATTGGTAAAGGTATTAACTGGTTTCATTCTGTAATTTGGCCTGGAATTTTATTTTCTGCTAATATAAAACAGCCTAAAAATATTGTAGTTCATGGATATTTAACAGTAAATGGACAAAAAATAGGGAAAAGTTTGAGTAATGTGATAGATCCAATTAATTTAATTGAAAAATATGGAGTGGATTCATTAAGATATTTTTTAATTAGGGAAATTCCATTTGGTGAAGATGGTGATTTTTCTGAAAATTCTTTGAAAAATAGAATAAATAATGAATTAGCAAATGATCTAGGAAATTTAGTTAGTAGATCTTTAACATTAGTAGAGAAATTTAAAGGTAAAATACAAGGTAAAGATGAATTAAGCAAAAAATTAAATTTAAAGTTAATAAATGAGTATATGGATAAATTTGAGTTACATAATGCTTTATCTGAAATCTGGAAATTTATTAATGAAGTTAATAAATATATTAATGATAAAAAACCTTGGAATTTAAAGGGAAAAGAATTAAGTAATGTTTTGTATAATTTACTAGAAAGTTTAAGAATAATTTCCATTTTAATAAATCCTTTTATGCCTGAAACTAGTGAAAAAATTAATAAACAATTAGGAATTAATAAAGGAAAATTAAAAGATTATAAATTTATTAAGACTAAATATAAAATTAAAAAAGGTAAACATTTATTTGAAAAGATTAAATAAGGATGATAAAATATGAGTGAATCTTTAATTGGTTGGATTGGTGCAGTTTTATTTTTTTTATCATGGGTTATTCAAAATTATGAAACTAAGAAACATAAAAAAGTAACATTTACTGCTAAATTTTTTTGGATAAGAGTATTAGGTAGTTTATTATTAACAATTGAAGCTATTCGAATTCGTAGTTTAATTTTTACTGCTGTTAATTTTTTAACAGCCTTAATGCAATTTTATAATATATGGGTGATAAGAAATGGAAAAAATAAGTATTAAAGAATGGGAAAAAATAGATTTAAGAGTTGGTAAAGTTACAGCTGTAAAAGATCATCCAAATGCTGATAAATTGTATATTTTATTAGTTGATTTGGGTGAAGGTGAACATGATGTTCAAATTGTTGCAGGAATAAAACAATGGTATAAAAAAGAAGAATTACTTGGAAAAAATATTTGTATTATAAAAAATTTAGAATCAGTAACATTAAGAGGTGTTGAAAGTAATGGTATGTTACTAGCTGCTGAATTTAAAGATAAAGTTGTTTTAATTAGTCCTGAAAAAGATATTGAAACTGGTGCAAGAATACATTAATTCTAAAAAATGGGCCTGCGCGGATTCGAACCGCGGACCTATATCGGTAATCATAATTTACTCTCGATGTTTGAGTCTTAACTAAAGTAAGAGCATAGCTCTTAATCCTCACCTCCGTGGAAATGAGAACTTTAGCAAAACTTATCAGTTTCACCTAATCTCTATAATAGAGATTAACGAGTGCTCCAATTGCCCAACTTTAGTTTCCAGACTAAGCTACAGGCCCTTAATTGATAAAACAAGGTTAGATATTTATAAAGATTTCTAAATATAAAAAAAGGCGCCCTCGGGAGGACTCGAACCTCCGACCCTATGGTTAACAGCCATATGCTCTACCTGTTGCTCGATATTTTTGATATCTCTGAGCTACAAGGGCGTATTTATTAAGACTTAGATATAATTTAAAAAAGTTTCTATTAAATTCTGATTTAATAAATTTATATTTTAATTCTTTTAAAATTTTAGATATTTCCTATATACATAAATAATAAGTATTTTCTATAAAATAGATATATTTATAAGTAAATTATACATAAATAATAAGTATGGAAAGGGTAAATATACTTATAAGTATAGTAAAAACTCTAGTCAAAAAATTAATTTTATTTTTATTAATTCATTTTTCAATTTTAATATTCTTTTATTTATTTAATATAAAGTGGGTTTCTCAAATAAATCGTCCTTTCCACGAGAAACCTTATTCTAATAAAATAATTCATGAGACCCCTAAACAAATAAGTCCTTTCCACAAGGGGTCTCTTTTTTCTTGTAATTTGCTTAGTGAATTTTTTTTCTTTAGATTGAAGAATGCCAAATGTAGATAGATTAAGGAAACTGGAAAGTAAGAAAGTTGAATTAATTAAAGAGATCCAGCTTTATGAATATTATAAAGAAAAGATAGTTAGATTTGTTAATGAATTAAATAATAAATATGATTCTGGATTAATTAGTTATGAACAATATTATAATGAATTAAATAAAGTACTAAAACAAAGAACACCAAAGCAGTGGATTAAGTATTACAATGAGTGTATAAATTATTGTAATGAACATTTAGATTATTGTAATGAAGAAATAAGAAAAGAACAAAGTAGAGATAGAACTAATTCAATATTAATAACATTAGCTATATTTATGATTGTAGGATTGAGTATATTTTTTATAAGACCAATTATAACTGGATTTACTGTTACTGAAAATATTACTATTATAGAGAATATTACTGAAAATGTAACATTACCTGTAAGTAATATAACAACTTTAGAAAATATTAGTATAGAAAATATAACAAAAGAAAATATTACTATAGTTGAGAATATAACAATTCAAGAAAATATAACTGAAAATGTAAGTTTACCAGTAGAAGAGAAGAATATAACAATAGCTCAAGAGAATGTTACAGTTCTAGAAAATATAACAGAAGAATTTGATACAGTAACAATACCAAAAGCTCCAAAATTTGTTAAGAAAGAATTTAAGACTTTAGATGATAAAATTGAAGAACTTGATATTAAAATTCCAAAAGAACAAATTAAAAATATTACTAGATTAGGATATGCAGCAGATGAAATTGAATTAAAAGATAAAGAAAAGAGAACTTTAATTATTCATCAACCAATATTTGATAATAATTTAACTTTTGATAAAGCTGTTCCTCTAAATTCTAAAGATGATTTTACATATACATCTACTTTTGAAGATACGACTATTGATATTGAATTTGATTCAAAAGAGGTAAAACAAAATAAAACAGAAAAAAGATTTAATAAAGTTAGTAATGCTAGTGGTACTTCCTGGAAAATTTCTTATGATTATTTACTTCCATCTTATGAGTTCAAGCCTAGATTTAGAATAAGTTCTAGTTCTCCAATAGAAATTACAGATAGTTATTATGGAACTATGCAAAGTGGTAAATTTATATTAGATTTTGGTAAAGAAAGAGAAAATGGTTATAATATAGAAATTAATGTAATTAATTCTAATATTGTTTATTTATATTTGAATAAAAGTTATGGTGATTATAGTATTAATGTAAATGATGAAATATTAATAGACCCTACTTTGACAATTAATGGAGCAGGAGCACAATTATGTGGGGATAATGATACTTATGATAAAATTGAAATTGTAAATAGTGGAAGATTAACTATATGTGCAAAAAGTGCAACTGCTTCAACTGGTTATGTTAATATTAGTTTAGGATCTAATGGTAATTTTAGTTTAATTTCTGGAATAATTGATGGAAGTGCTAGAGGTGGTAGAGGTGGAGCAGGAGTAAGTTCAGCTACTGCTAATGCAACACAAGGAGATAATTGTACAGGAGTAGCAGGTACAACTTCATCTAGAAATAATGGTGGTGGAGGTGGAGGAGCTGATATTAGATCTAGTACTAGTAATAGTGTTGGTGGTTGTGGTGGTGGTTTTGGAGGTGTAGGTGGTTATGGTGGTTTTAGTGCAGCTGGTAGAAAATGTAGAGAACAATGGAAAACAACAGAAGGTAGTACAACAAGTTTAGCATTATTAATGGGTGCTGGTGGTTCTGGAAGTAATGGTGATACTGGCTATGCTGGAGGAGTTGGAGGTGCTGGAATAAGAATTAATGCAAGTGCTGGTGAAATTTATATAGCTGGTACAGTCAATATAAGTGGTAATAATGGTGTTGCTGGTGATGGTGATGATGATTCTGGTGGAGGTGGAGGTGCTGGTGGACATGTAATTTTAATTGCTAAAACTTTAAGATTAAATAATAGTGCTAATATTTCAGTAAATGGTGGAAATGGTGGAATTGATGGAGGTGCTAATAGTTCAACTTCTACTGATTCTTGTTCTGGTGGTGGAGGTGGAGGAGGAAGAATAGTTTATGTTTATCAAACAGCTACTGTTGGTGCAACTTTTGTAAATGAAACATCACCTGGTGGAGCTGGTGGTGGTGATAGTGCTTGTGATGCAGCTGGTGATATAGGAAATGCATCAGCAGGATTTCCAGGAACAGTTGCTCATGTTGTAACAACTTGGGCAGATGCAACACCACCAGTAATAATATTATCAAGACCAAGTAATGCAATAACATCTACAACAAAACCAATTACATTTGAGATTAATACAACTGAAGATGTAAATAATTTACAAAATGTATCTTTAATAGGTAATTGGTCTGGTTCATGGGTTATTAATGAAACTTATAACACGAATACAACATCTAATTCATCACAATTTAGTGTTCGTGTTCCAGATGGTAATTATTCATGGAGTGCTTATTCTTGTAACAATCAAACTTTATGTACTTATGATGATATAAATTATACTATAAAAGTAGATACAAATGCTCCTAGTATAACAATATCAGGACCAGCAGATGCAGCTACATTTACTACTAAACCTATAAGATTTGAGTGTAATGCAACAGACAGTACAAGTGTTTTAGCTAATATATCTTTAATAACTAATTGGACTGGATCTTGGGTTATTAATGAAACATCTACAATAACTGGACAGATGACTAATACTAGTAATTGGAATATAAGAGCTCCT
>Ga0315276_10000604_pt1 | contig 30905 bp, 35 predicted proteins | sample YL17G05_0_MG_FD_204542 | JGI IMG/M metagenome (GOLD analysis project Ga0315276, IMG submission 204542) | Sediment microbial communities from Yellowstone Lake, YNP, Wyoming, USA - YL17G05_0 | ecosystem: Environmental > Aquatic > Freshwater > Lake > Sediment | place: USA: Wyoming | collected... | reverse complement strand
ACAAATGTTTCTACACTCATGGTTCCACCTAAAACTTGAAATTAAGATTATCTGAAGGTCGCTTACTAACTTGCTCTAGCGAACTGGATGATGTATTGGATGAATAGTGGCTGTTGCTGAGATCTCCTTTGTTTGAGCCTGTGTTCTTATCGCTAATATCCTCGACAACTGCCTTAGGGTCAGGTATGTATCTGTTGATCAGCTCAATCACGAAATAGAACAGCGGAAAGAACAATAACGCCGCGAAGAACAGGTCATACGTGAGCTTGGTCGCATTATAGAACACAGGCACAAAAATAACTAAAACATAGGTAACTTCCCTGATGCGGCCTATGGTTTTTATAATCTTATTGCCTTTCCAGCCGAAAGTTATTATGATGATGCCATAGGCGAATATACCTGCGATTATCAGGAAACGGATAAGTATTGTCCATAAATCAGAGATTATATGCTGAGCCATAAGACGGACTGTTTGTCGAGAGCAATCAATGCTCCCCCAAAGGATTATTATGGCGTTGGACATCGCATTGCCCAGAGATGTGCCTATCTTCTCCTGGAAGAACTCTGCAAAGAACCAGGCCAGCCAGACTGGAATCAGCAACCAGAGCATATCGAGGCTTTGGAAGGGCACGACAAAGAGCGTATGAAGCCATAGCTTGAACAAGCTCCACAAGTATATTCCTATAGCAGCAAACCAATTCAATGTCAATCCTCTTTTTTTAAAATCTTGTCTTCTTTGTTTATAAATATTGCTCCTCGTTCCCTCCCTCTCAGAAGAGAACTAGGAATTGAAGAAATAGAAAGTTTTAAATAGACAAATCATGATTGAGAAACCGCAAGATCTAATATTAAGATGGTTATGATAGGGTGTTGATATGATGGAATCAGATGATACGAGGCAGATATTATGTGAGAGATGCAGGAAATTTGTTTCTATTAACGACATAAAGTATGTGCCCAAGGGAAACGAATCCCGTATGGCCTTATGCAAGAATTGCCTCGCTTCGTTCAACACAGAGGCTGCCAAAAAGAAGAAGCAGGCAGACGAACTGCGAGCCAGATCAAAAAGACCGGCTTATTTTTGCAGCAGATGCCGGTACAAGTTCAAATACGATCCTAGTAGCAACGCATCCTTGAGATGTCCCTACTGCGGCAAGGCTGATAAGATCATGGAGACTGAGCAGATAGATGCTGAGTCGCTCATTAAGAACGCAGAGGAATGATAGTGTCATTCATTATCATCAGATCAGTTTTTTAAATTTGTTATTTTTGGTTCATTATTAGAATTTGAATGAACAAAATAAAAAAAAAATTAAAGAATTTTCTTCTTAGTTCTTGGCCAGCGAGTAGAGCGCCTTTATTGCGACAACTGCTGCTGCCGGTGCCATGAACACGCTTATCAAGCTGAAGAACGTGCCTATAGGCGCCCATCCACCAGCAAGTGTGCTGAACACGTTGCTAAGTGACTGGAAGCTCAGCAAGAAAGCGATTGCTGCCACCAAGAATTTCTGGACTTCTGTAGATGTCACATTGAGTATACCGACAAGTATACCTAACACAGCCAATACGATTATGGCCCAGTTAGGTGCGTTGGCTCCACTTATCAGTGCGACAACAATGGCCAGTATCAGGCCTATGATAAAAGCCCAGACTCCTATCTTAATTCCACCTTTTTCTTCCATACTATTCACCCCGCTTAATTTTTTTCTTTTTAGATGTAGTTCGCGTAAAAATTGGTTATTTAAAAAAGTTATGATTTTTTTCAAGGATTCTCTTATGGAAGAGAAGCCATTATGGAATGCGATGTGATGCGTTCACTCGTCATTGTCGTTGTCCTGGTCAAAGTCGTAAAAACCGTCATCTCCATCATCAGAGCTGGCGATGAAACAATCGAAGCCTGTCATGCTGAACCCTCCCTGAATCTTTCGCCGCAAAAAAATGCTGCAAGAATCCTGTTTAGTTCTAAATATATTTAAATCTTTCCACCACGTCGAGGGGTTGTGAAATACAAATATTTATAAAGCAGCAGATATTACTATTGTATGGTAGTAATGATGCATGATGAAAGAAAGGAATTGGGAAATGGCCTAGAGCAAAAAGTGAAGAGAATACTAAGAAATAGATTAGATGCTAAAGAAAGAAAAATCTTAGTGGATTACATGGGCCGCGACATGAAGACAGGCACATATAATGAGTCAAAATTCAATACAGATCTTGCTATTGAAGTGCAAAGAGCAGAAAGAATAGGAGGAGATCTCAGCCTGCTCTATATTGATGTCAATCAATTCAAGCATTATAATGATACGTATGGTCATCACGCCGGAGATATGATCCTGAAAGCTGTAGGGCTCTGCCTTACTCAAGGATTAAGACCATATGATAGAGAAGGCGTATATCATCTTCATGGAGATGAGTTCGCAGTACTAATACAGGACCCCTCTGCTGAGAATGGATTCAAGATAGCAGAGCGTCTTAGGGAATACGTTAGGATTGAAAGCAGGAAAATTCTGAAAGAACTTCTCCCTAAGCAAAACATAAGAAAACCAGTCACAACAAGTATAGGTGTGGCCAGTTACAAAGGCATCTGTCGCTCTGTAAGACAGCTTGAGGATAATGCAGATGTCGCACTCTATAAGTCAAAGAAGGTCAGAAAAGCTGTGTTGTTCGACCCAAAGGAGGACTATACACCTTTCCTCCCAGGAGTCTCAGCTAGAGCTGACCAGTCAAAAGCCACCTCTGCAACCTAGTCTCTCTGAAAACCAATTTTTATAAACAAAGGATGCTTCTTCTTTCGCATGATAGAGTTCATGGAGAAGCCATATTCTGATGAAGAGATCATCCAAAGCATGCATCCTATCATGAAGGAATGGTTCACCAAGACATTTAAGGGTTTTGCCCCGCCGCAGAGATTCGCCATACTAAATGTCCACAGCAGAATCAACACACTCATAAGCAGCCCAACAGGAAGCGGAAAGACACTGAGCGCATTCCTGGCAATACTGAACGAGCTGATAGGACTGGCAGATCATGACCTTCTCGAGAACAAAGTCTACTGCGTATACATAAGCCCGCTGAAGGCATTGGCGAACGATATCTCAAGAAACCTCCTTGAGCCGCTAAAAGAGATGGAAGAGATGAGCGGGAAAAAATTAGGAATAAACGTGGCCATCAGAACAGGAGACACCTCTGCCAGCAAAAAACAGGGAATGCTGAAGAAACCTCCACACATTCTCATAACCACACCAGAGAGCTTTGCCATAATGCTCACAGCAACAAAATTCAGAGAGAACCTCAAGCATGTCCAGTGGTGCATAATAGATGAGATACACGCTTTGGCCAACAGCAAGAGAGGTGCTCATCTATCGTTAAGCCTTGAAAGGCTGCAGATACAGACTCCTTTCACAAGAGTCGGGCTTTCAGCCACAGTGGCGCCGCTGGAGGAAGTAGCGAAATTCCTTGTGGGGTTTGATTCAGAGAGCAGCCAGCCAAGGGATTGCAAGATTGTTGACGTCAACTACGCAAAACAGTTTGACCTCAAGGTGCTCAGCCCAGTCCCTAACCTGATGACAGCTGATTTTGAGAACATAAACGGAGCCACATACCGCCTAATAGATGAACTCATACAAGCCCACAGGACAACGCTGATCTTCACCAACACCCGCAGTGCCACAGAACGAGTGGTGCATCACCTAAAGGAACGGTTCCCGAAGAACTACACAAAAATTGAAGAAGCAGAGGAAGATGATGAAACGGCAATCGATGAGATTGATTCTGTTGAGCAACAGGAGACCGCCGGAATTGATGTGCCGCGAACAGATGATAAATCCAGTTCTACTCCTGTGACCAAAAACAAGGGTTATAGGAGCATGATAGGAGCGCACCATGGCAGCCTGAGCAAAGAACACAGGCTGAACGTAGAGGAGATGCTCAAACGCGGAGAGCTGAAAGCAGTGGTATCATCAACCAGTTTAGAGCTAGGAATAGACATAGGATACATAGACCTAGTAATACTGCTCAGCAGCCCGAAAGGAGTGGCGCGAGCCCTCCAGAGAATTGGGCGCAGCGGACACAAGCTGCATGACAAGGCAAAAGGAAGGATACTTGTAATGGAACGGGACGACCTTGTTGAATGCGGAGTCCTGCTCAAAGCAGCCATTGAACGGAAGATAGACAAGATAGACATACCCCGCAACTGCACCGATGTCCTGGCGCAGCAGATACTTGGCATGGCGCTTGAGGAGCCAAAGCACGTGGATGAGATATTCAAGATCGTCAAGCGAAGCTACAACTTCAATGAACTTGAGAGAAAGCCATTCATGGAGATAATAATCTACTTGGCAGGAGAATACGCTGACCTTGAGGACAGGAATGTCTATGCTAAGATATGGTTCGACAAGGACACAGGCATGGTAGGGAAACGTGGCAAGATGACTAGAGTAATATACATGACCAACATCGGAACTATCCCTGATGAGACCAGCATAAAGGTTAAGATCGACAATCAGCTCATAGGATTCATAGCAGAGCCATTCCTTGAGAAGCTGAAACGAGGAGATATATTTGTGCTTGGAGGCAATACCTATGAGTTCCTGTTCACCCGCGGCATGACCGCCTATGTCAAAGCGACCACCAACAGGCCACCAACAGTCCCTTCATGGTATAGCGAGATGCTGCCCCTAAGCTATGACCTGGCTCTTGAGATCCAGCACTTCAGAAGGCTGATGGAAGAGCATCTGCGCTATGACACAAGAAAAGAGGATGTGATCGATTTCATAAACTCATACCTGTACATAGACAACTATGGCGCCAACAGTATCTATGAATACTTCAAGGAGCAGTTCTCATTCGCAGAGATACCCCATGATAAGAAGATAGTAATAGAGCACTTCTCTGACCGAGGACGCAAAAGAGCCATATTTCACACACTTTTCGGAAGAAGGGTCAATGATGTGCTCAGCAGGGCAGTAGCCTTCGCCATCTCAAAGATAAATAACGAGGATGTTGAGATAGGAGTCACAGACAACGGCTTCTACATAGCATATAACAAGAACGTGCAAGTGGCAAGGGCCTTTGGCATGATAAAGAGCTCTGAACTCAGGAAAGTGATGAGCCTGGCACTTGACAAGACAGAGGTCCTCAACAGACGCTTCAGGCATTGCGCAGCGAGATCATTGATGATACTTCGCACCTACAAAGGACACGAGAAGAGCGTCGGCAAGCAGCAGATGAGCTCAAGGCTCCTCCTGAGCGCAGTAAAAAGGATAGCTAATGACTTCCCAATTCTGGAAGAGGCAAGACGCGAGGTGCTGGAAGACCTCATGGACATAAAGCACGCCCAAGAGGTAATTGATAAGGTTGAGAAAGGAGATATTCAGATAAAGGAGATATTCACAGAGCTGCCCAGTCCATTTGCCTTCAATCTTGTCGCAATGGGCTATTCTGATATAATGAAGATGGAAGACAGGCTGGAATTCCTCAAGAGGATGCACCAGATGGTATTGGCCAAGATAGATCTTGAGCAACGCAAGAAAAAGACAGATTACCTATCATTATCTGACAATCCCTCAAATCGGGAACCAGAAAAGGATCCCAAGAATTGAAAGGATTACAGCCGAAACCAACAAGAAGATGCCGACTCCTGTAAGCTTCTGAGATAAACGCGGCCTTGTTTTCTCATGCTCAACAAGAAGGATGTTGACCATTGCAAGGGAGAACATGATAAGGATGAGTCCAAGCACAATCATTATGGTTACTCCCTGATCAAGCCGACCAGATGTCTTCTCAAGGAACTCATAAAGCGTCCCTGCGATCCAAATCACTATGAAAGAGGCTGCGCTAAAATAGATAGCATTGGTAAGGCTTATGCGCAGAATTGAGCCGCTCATGTAGCAGGTGTACGCTCTCTCAAGATATAAATGTTTCAGTTTTGTTCAGAAAATAAAAAGAAAAAAATATGAATGTCTTAAGCATTACCCATAATTCTGCAGACAGTTGTGCTGCAGTTGGGGCATTTTCCTTTCATCATCTTCCTGCCCTTTGCATTCACGACTTCCTGTCCATTCAGCATCTCTACTTTCTTCTTGCATTTCACACAATATCCTTCTGTCATTGGAATTCACCTCACAAAGAAGTTTTTTAACTTCTTGAGCTTAATAAGTCAATTCCTGTGATGTTTCATATATAAATCTTCCCTTTTTCGTAGTGGAAAAATATTAAAACAAGGACGCAAAACGTTCATAAGGGATCATTGGATGGACAAGCTTTTATTCGGACCAGCAGGAGTGCCTTTGAGCGCCAAGAGCAGGAGCACACCTGACGGCGTACTTCAGGTCAGAAATCTAGGATTAGGCGGTATGGAGCTGGAGTTTGTTCGGGGGATAAGAATGACTCCTGAGACTGCCAGACAAGTGAGGACCCTGGCTGAGAGAAACAATGTACTTCTCACTGCGCATGGTCCCTACTACATCAACCTAAATTCTCATGACAAGGCCATCACAGAAGCAAGCGTAAAGAGGATTCTTGATACTGCCAGGATCGCAAACCTGTGCGGAGCCTACAGCATAACATTTCACGCAGCGTATTATGTTGGAGTGCCCAAAGACAGGGTCTTTGAGATTGTCAAAAGTCAGATTAAAAGCATTATGCGAACTCTATCAAATGAGGGTATAAAGCTCTGGGTGAGGCCAGAGACCACAGGCAAAGCATCCCAGTTCGGAGACATAGATGAGCTAATCAGACTAAGTCAGGAGATAGAAGGAGTGCTGCCATGCATAGATTTCTCTCACATCCACGCCAGGAGCGGAGGAAAATTCAATACATTGTCTGAATTCAAGGATTTGCTGTCTAATGTTGAGACCGGGCTTGGAAAAGAGGCGCTGAAGAACATGCACATACACCTATCGGGGATACAATACTCCGATAAAGGAGAAAGGAACCATCTTGAGCTCAGAGGATCTGATATGAACTACAAAGCGTTGATGAAAGCCCTGCGAGAGCACAGATGCGCAGGAATAGTCATAAGCGAGAGCCCAAACCTTGAAGAAGACGCTGCCTTGATGAAAGAAGAATATGAAAGAGTTTGAAAAAGGAGCTCCTTGAGTAGGAAACCCCTTCTTCTTACTCAGATTAGCTGTGATTTCTTTGCAATGCGGTGTGACATAACTCCTTAGCAACTCTGCACTTTTGATGCAGAGCTCCGATTTTAGCCTGGGAGCTACGGGCATATCAATGGCGCATAGTGCGCCAGCTGATTCTGGTCACGACAGGAATGAATTAACTACTTGTTCCCGCAATAAAATATCTTCTGTATGCTCACATCTGCTGGAGCAACACCATTCCTGTCAATGGGTTTATCCAGTTTATTTGATGCCTCTCTTTCCCGAGTTGAGGACTCCTCGACGTGTCTTGATTCTTCTCTATCATAAGATCCTCTTTCATATGATCTGGATTCATGTCTTGGCGAATCCCCCACATTATCTCTAAGAGTGTTAAGTTTCTTGTCAAAGACGGCCTGGTTCATCTCAATCAAGCTGATTGATTTAATCAATTCGTTTAGCTTATCAGTGACCTTGACGACCTGGTCTGTTATGACGCCGACTTTCTGGTCAGCATTCTCCTTGAAAACCCATAGGCGCTGCATCCTGTTGGTAAACTCATTGAGCTGAGCGCGGGTCATCTGCGCTGCTTCAATCTCAGCGCTCACTTCTTCCTTGTTGCTGGCTCCATAGATCTCTCCTGCTTGAGAGATGGCTTCCTGGGAACTCTGCGCGAAGCCGTATTTCCTGAGCTCTTTAGAAAGATTATTCATTCTTATTGTTTGCTCTACACTGTCCATTGTTCTAACACCTCGAGTTGCAAGCTTATACACGATTCACACAATTGGTATGGTAAAATGTATAATGGTAGTGCTAATATTTAAACTTTTCGATTTTGATTTCTAACCGCACAGCAATCATTATCGACGGTAAAACTATGCTCTTCGTCCCGAAGATGATCATTTATAAACTGGTTGTCAAGAAAACATAACCTTTTTAAATCAGATACCAATCCAGGGAGATAAAATGGAAGGCGTAATAAACAACTTCAGGATGAGCAGGACAAAGCCAGCTCCAAACCACATGATAGTGCTTGTGGAAGGTGTTGACAGCAAGGAGAAGGCTGCGAATCTCATAGGTAAGAAAGTCATCTATAACACAGGCAAGAAAGAGATGACTGGAGAGATCGCATCTGCCCACGGAAGGAAAGGCGCGGTCCGAGTAATCTTTGAGACAGGTATGCCAGGACAAGCAGTCGGAAAGAAAGTCAAGATACAGTGATTTCTCTGACATATTATTGAGTTATTCTTTAATTATTGATTAATAAAAAGAACAAGGAAATATTTCTTATCTCATAGTGAAGCCAGCTGTCATGAGCATAAGCCCCTCAATGGTGATTATGCTGTTATAAACCACAAGATTGGCCAGGAATGACAAATTAAGACTAATCACTCCGAACTTATTCAGGATAGGTATCAGGCCGACGATTATGAACAGGAAACCGAGAATCATCAGGAATATGTGTAATGAGTGACCTGCAGGTTCTATGAGACCATCAATAATTATATACACTCCAGCGATGGCTATTATCCAGAAGAAAATCTGAGCCATGAGGCTGTTGAGAAAAATAGGCAATCCAAAGCCAAGAACCTTGAACTGCTTGAGCAGCGGAATGAATCCCACAAGGAAAAGGACAAGGCCAACAAAAAAGCTAATCCAATCCCTGCCGCTCATGAAAAAACCTTTTTTTGAATCTAAAAAATTCATATAATCACCTGCTTCGTGCTATATTTTGAGTTAGTGTTTTGATGTTAGTAGTAACCTCATCAATGGCGTCATTGACTTTTTTTTCTGAAAGGTCATATTTGTCTTTTATTTTCTTGTAATAGTTCTCAGGATACTTCGCATGGTTCTGATCAAGCTCTTCAAAGATATGTGCAAATCTTTTCTCATATTTTTCACGTTCCAACTGCATGAACTTTATGATGTTCGTGAGTGCAGAATTGATATTGCCTAATTCTTCATGAAGTTTCTCATTAAGCTTATTAAGATCTTCTTCTTCTTTTTTTTCTGCGTTCTGGACTTTTTTTGGATTCTTTGAGTTAAGCTCCTTTTTCAGGTCCTTTTTTACCTTTCTCTCTAGTTTGTATACTTTTCTTGCTTCAATTTGTCCATTCATAAAGTCCAGACGGTGTATTGTCTCGCTAAGCAAAGACAGTATATCTGAAAATTGCATTGTGAATGCGCTCATCTGCTCTACCTTTGAAAACATGGCACCGGATTCGAACTGTTTAAGTATATTTTCTTCTATTTGCTTATTCTTAGGATTTTTTTCCAGTCTGTGTAGCTCCCTCAATCTTAAGAACTGCCTTCTTAAGGCAAGAATTATAGGTGTCACAGCAAAATTAACCGTTTCAAACTCAACTTGATAATGATTGCCGAGTTTGTAAAAATTCTTTTCTACACCGTCTGCATTGAGTTCACTTATTTTTTTTTCAATATCCGGTATTATCTTATCATAAGTGGAAACATACTTCGCTAACTTTTTGAGTTTATTGTCTGCTTCGCGAATATCTTTCCTATCAATATTTCCAAGCAGATTCTTAAGCTTCAACCTGTCTCTTAACTCTGCTGCAACAAGATCTCCACGCCCCATTTAAATCACCTTTTCTTAGATTGTTTTTTTAGTGCCTCCTTCTGATTCGGAGGTACTTTTTTTGTTGTTCTTAGACCTTTTTGCCTTCACCTCTAGGATTAATCACAGGAATGTTATAATGCTTTTTAGTCCCATTGATTCCATCTTGAATGCGTTGGATTAAGGCATTAAGAGTAGATATGACATTATCAATTTCTGCATAATTTGAGGTTAGCGAAGAGAATATATGGTCTCCGCTCATGCCTGCTACTTGATCATATTGTTTTTTATTCTCTTTGAAAGTGAGGGGTATCTCGCCATCCCTGCCTTTATAGATTGCATGGATCATCAATAGTGATATTAGTAATCCTTCATTTCCTACAAAGTCCTCAAAACGCTCGAATGTTCCGTCTTCCTTGGTCATCAACGGCTTTTCCTTTAGTTTAGCCTTGATAATAGCAAGGCTCTTGAGAATATCCACAGAGATACCAACTTTTAACCATCCGAACGCGGCAGAACCGTCTTCTTTGTTAAGTTTTTTCTTGTACTTATTTAGATTAACTAGCTCATTCTCCACTTCATCAATGGCCTTGGCTATCTCTCTCTTCAGCGGGATAGAACTATCTTCTTCACCTGGTCCTTTCGGTCCAGGTCCGGTTTCATTTTCTTCAGGTCGATTTTTACTTAACTCCTTCTTAATCTCGCTTTTTGTATGTTCAATAGCCTCTTTGAGCTTCTTCTTGTAGTCCTCATCGCTTAGCTTTGCCTCGGCAACTTCTAGAGTCTGGAGCGTCTGGCTAATTGTGATAATGAGATCATGCATGAAGCTATTAAAGCTCTCATTCTCTTGTCTCTCTTCAGACATGATTTCCGAATTTACTTCTGGTTCTATCATTTTTCTCTTAAGGAGGTGTGTAAGCTCCTCCAGGATTATTTCGTCTTAATCTGAATGCGAATTCGTTTCCGTAGAGCAGCAGCCTGAGCTCTGTTCTTAGGATTGCGGTTGCGATATTGGTGAATCTGGCCTGGTCTGCAGGAGTCATCTGGTTGAAATGCGGGTCGTTAATAACAACGTCCATACCTCTCTGCATGGTCTGGAGCAGGTTTGATTCGTTGGTCATAAGCTGCCTGACAGGAGCCCTGTCTGCAATAGCTATAAGCACGCCTGGTCTTTTCCTGTTCAATAATTGGTTTCCTTGTCTTAAGATTTCTTGATAATTATGCTCCAAAATCGGTATTTGTGGCTCGGCAGCATCAAGCCAAGCAACTATGTTCGGCGGAGTCGCTGGCGGCGGTCCACCCGGTGGTGGATTTTTTCCTCCTGATTTTTTCCTCCTAATCTTATCTTTGCTTAGCTTTGGGAATTTGCTCGGTGGCGGTCCTCCTCCTGATGTCGGCTCTGGGAAATCGCTCTTGAAGCTGCTGAACATTTGGAATATCTTAACGAATATCAACGCGAACAATAATGCGCTCATCCAAGTCACAACAGTCCCCTGTATGAGGTTCTGCTCTGGGTTGAGGCCTACGCTTGTCGAGAAAGCTTCCTGTATCATTAAAAGGAATATTATCAGAATGAACCCTATTACGTTCTTAGCCCAACTTGGTTTTCCGTCTTTGTCCTTGTTAAGTCCAGTGACTGCCAGAAATGACAGGCCTCCAAATATCAATATATAAACGATGGTTGAAAGCAGTCCTCCTGTCGCCCTGAGCCATTGCATCGGCATCAGGAACGCGCCGCTTGCTGCGATGGCAAAGCTTATTATTCCCGCAGCTCGATGGTCATTTGGAAAGACCTTTTTCAAGCTAACATTGGTTGCTGCGAAAACACTTAGGAATATGACCATAATCACAAAGCCATCCTGGACCACAGGGTTATTTCTTAGCACTTGTATGTTGAAGAATCCGAAGAATGTCTCCATTGGCTTATCAAAAGTGCTTATGCCACTCCTGAAGTAAGCGAAGGCGTTAGGAATGAGTATCAATGCTAGGAGAGCATAGACAAGGTATTTCTTTTCTCTAATTCCTATCTTACCCTTTTCCATCCTTAATTTCTCCCTTGAAGTTGAGATATATAAATCTTTCTAAAAATCATAGTTAGTATCATCTTATGATATCCTCTTGACCTGATGGTTTTTCTGATATATGTTGATTGTTGAAGCTCAAATGCTGTCGGTTGGCTTTCTGAGTAAGGATTCTACTATTTTTCTTTGTAAAATTCTATTTTGGATCACTTTGTTTTGGTTGCTTGAATTGTCAGATGGGTGGATGCCGTTTTCAGGTTTTTCACGAACCTCGTGGTTTTTTTCTCCTTTTTGTGCATAAAGACTATTCTGCTTGGCGCTGGGTTTGTTCTAATATTTTAGATTTTCACTCCATTATGGATGTTGATCTCTTTTTCTCTTTTTTAGGTCTTTGAATGTTCCCGAATGTCTTTTTTGCGCTCCTGCCTACAAATTTTCGCTCCCGATGCTCCTATTATCATTCTTTTAGACCTCATGGTTTTTTTGGCAGTTTGTGCTTGGTGTCGTCATTTCGATTCTCACTTGTCAGTCTGATTTTTTTTACCCTTAGATTAATCGGTTTCTTTGGTTTTTATCCTAGGATATGGCAATTGATTGAAACCATGATTTTTATAATATTGTTTGAACAATATATTGCTTATATCATCAATAGCTTAAACAATATATTGTATCACTTATATATTGTTTCAAATATATATCTTATCACCAATAAGTTTATAAATAAGTTTTGATATTGATCTTTTATGCCTAAGCTGATCAAAAATATTTCCGACGGAGAAAGGATGGAGCTCAAGGGTTTTTTGTCGTTCCTGATCCTCCATGAGCTGAACCTCAGCAGCCTCTGTGGCGACGAGCTTTCAAAGAGAATGGGAAAACGAAAAGGCGCCCCCCTAACTCCAGGTACAATCTACCCTGCGCTTAAGCGATTGCGAAAGAGGAAACTAATCTCTTATAAAAGGAATGGACGAAAGAAGATGTACGTGCTGTCTGAGGAAGGGAAATCAGAGATTGAAAGCATGTATGCTTTATTTGGAAATTACTTTTACGGTCTGAAGGACAGGATCCCACGTCTGCCTGTGGAAAGACCTAGCCAAATACACGGGAGACAGAAAAAGAAACAGCCAGTATATAAAAAGTTATAATTTTTGCTTAAAACCTTTAGAACATGGTACAATTCGTAAAAACACAAGAAGCTGAACCGGTAGAAGAGCCAGAAGCGTTTAATCTTACTTCCAAGTATATCAGTGACGAACTTGACTTCATTCAGGCCCAGCAGGAGAACATAATAACCACCTCTACCCAGCTTGAAAAAGCCCTCTCGCAGGCAGAACAGATGAGGCGGTTCTTCAAGGTGATGAAGAAGGCTGATAAGATCATGCTGGAGACGTTGAGACAGAGAAGGAAGGCTGAATCTGGTATGTTGGGCCTCATAGAAGACATAAAGGCCATGTTAAAGGAGAAACGATATGAGGATATTGATCGCCTTATGCAGTCGGTGCATAAGAAAAGCCAGGAGAAGATACACCTCTCGCAGTCTCAGCTTCACCAGCTAAGGGATCTTATGGCTGAGCTTAACGAGCTCTACAACGAGGCTGCCGGCTTCTGCAAACTCAGCCAGGTACTCTATGCAAAACTCGCCCAGGTCCATGAAAGTTGCCAGGAAGAGCTTAATACAGAACTAAGCGAGGAAGAGGAGCTAAGCAGGGCTGGAGCCTATGCGGGTTCTGGTGATGGCAAGGTTGTAAGGTCGCTATCATTCAAGAACCTCCTGGGAGATGGCGTGAGTCATTGGTTCAATAGATACTAATCATTCCAGTAATAGATGTGAATGTCCCAAAAGTTTAAATAATAGAGTTCGTATAATGCGTATTATCTGTAGTTCCAGAGTCATAAATACGAACTTTGGTAGGTAAAATGAAAAAAAGCATTACTTTTTATTCAAACCCTAACCCAAATGGTGCAAAATTGGTTGATTGCCCCGGATGTGGAAAGAGAAAAGAGCATCATGCTAAAGGATTCTGTTACTATTGTTATAAGAAGCAATGGCAGCCTAAGAAGGTTGTTTGTAAGAATTGTGGGCTGCTTAGGGCACATCATTCCTTTGGCTTATGCAACACGTGTAATACTAGGCTAAATCACTATGATAAGGTGCTTTCGTATAATGCAAAGAAGAGGTTTGATCTTGACCTGAAAACTTTTAAGGAGCTTACCAAAGCATGCATTTGTTGTGGTTTTGGCAAGATTGTCGAGCTTCATCACTTAGACTCTGATAAGCATAACAATTCAAAAGAAAACTTAGTTCCTCTTTGCTCAAATTGTCATAAAATGATTCATTCACATGCTTATTTTAGAGAGATTATACAAAAACTAGAAGAAAATGGATACAAACTTAAGGGCTTTGTCCCTAGAAAATTGGATTGAGGTGAAATAATGGCAAAACAACAGGAAGGGCATCACGATAACCGTGAAAGCAGTGGTGTGATAACAAAAGAGTTTATTGTAGGATTTTTAGCAATAGCCCTGGGGGGGTACAATCTACTCTCTCAGTATAAGGTAATAACATGGATTGTTGAGATTCCTCAGACAATAGCGAACGTGATTCTCGTGGCTGCAGGATTCATACTCTGGGCCACTGCCTATAGGCTTTGGACGATCCGATGGCATTCGAGAAGGCTGTTTTAGGTTGAGAATATGCCAAAAAGCGAGCTGAATAAGCTGGAAATTGAGCTTAAGATACGTGGCTTCAGCCAGGAGACTGTCAAGGCTTATATGAGTCATAATGCTCGTTTTCTAGGCTATATTAAAAAGGAACCTGCCTTGATTGATGAAGAGGATATAAAGGGATATTTGGCTTACATGATGGCTGATAGAAAGCTATCTTCAAGCTCGGTGGCATTGGTCAGGTCTTCTCTTCTTTTTTTCTATAATCAGGTCCTTGGGAGAGGCTTTTCTGCGATTAAAACACCGAAAATACACCGCAAATTCCCTCCTGTCCTATCAAAATCTGAGATTAAAGTTCTTCTTGACGCCTGTCTGAATCCAAAGAGCCGACTATTAATAGAGTTCATGTACTCTGCTGGGCTTAGAATCAGCGAGTGTATCAATCTTAGGATGGAGGATGTTGATTTTAAGGAGAACCTGTGCATTGTACGTCAGGGAAAGGGAAAGAAAGACAGGATAACCTTGTTGTCTAAGGATCTGGCTGAATCGCTCCAGAATTATTATTCCAGGGAGAACATATCATCTGGGCTAATTTTTTTCAACAAGCAGGGCCGAGCCCTATCGGCACGGAACGTCCAGAAGATAGTTTCTTCTGCTGCCAAGAGGGCTGGCATAAAGAAAAAGGTAACCCCGCATAAGCTCAGGCATAGTTTTGCGACACACCTTCTCGAAGCTGGTGTCAGCATAAGAATCATCCAGGAATTACTAGGTCATTCTAGTTTACAGACTACTCAGATATACACTCGCGTCTCAAAGGAGACTATCAAAGGGGTTGTTAGCCCGCTTGATTCATTGTGATTTTTCTCGTATACAAAAATTAGAAGTCATCTCTTATGATTAATTTATTCTAAAACTTTTAGTTTTTTCTTACAATATGTGCTGTCTAAAATATTTAATCAAAGACTTAATATTTTATTATTGTTTAAACAATATATTGCTTTAACAATACTAAAACATTTAATCAAAAATCATTTTTTCATGAGTATCTTAATAATATTGTTTACAGTACTTCTAAAACTTTTAGGCAATTTTATGAGGGGTCATCAACCAAAAATAAGTGTGTTCTTTTCAACTCGTTTTTCTTAGATATCACGGAAAACCATTTGCTTGGCGATGCGGGGATTTATTTCCAGCACATTGCGACGGGCCTGGAGCTCCTTGAATTCAGGATCCAGTCTAAAAACCAAGACGTCATCAACAAGCTCTTTGTGGATTGGTATGCCTTTGGTTATCAGATTGAAGAGATACATGTTGATCATATCAGTTGTGAAGCTTAACTGCTTTGCCATACTGACTAGTGTCAGGCCTTTCCCAACATATAAAGCCATGAAAACCTCTTGCTCCCGAGGGGTCAGCTTCACATCCAGCTTCTTGGACCTTTTTGGTGAAATAATGCACTCCAATTCTTCTATCCTTTCAGAAAGCTTATCAATCTTTGCGTCTAGCTCTGCGAATATAGTGTGAACCTCTTGGATGTCATCGGTGTTATGGTTGATAGACTCCAGATGGTCATCGAGCTCTGACTTCACTGCCTTGAACGCCTTCTTTATGTTCTCTACGAGCATTGCGCTCTCATTATCCTTTGTGCTACCTAAAAAATTGAATATACTATTCACCCCAGTCGCAGGATGGTTTGAGTGAGGGTTAATTTAAAAAGCTTTTTGTTTTGGTCTCATCCCTTTCATAACCTTTTTTAATAGATATGCATACCTCTCGCTCATGTCCAAGAAGGAGTTGTGTGTTTTATTATCAAAGCTGCAGTCTTTTGAGAGTCCAAATATGATTCTGGAGCAGTATACAACCGATTCTGAGGTTGCCGGAGATGCATTATGGTTCGCTCATATGCTTGGTGATATTGATGGCAGAGTGATGGTGGATTTAGGTGCGGGCACAGGTATCCTTGGCCTAGGCGCTGTTGTTTTGGGCGCCAAGAAGGCTCATTTGGTGGATATTGACTCTAATGCACTGAGGCTTGCCAAGACAAATAAAAAGTACTTAGAGAAGGAGATTGGGCATAATCTTGATGTTGTCTTTATCAATTCCGACATATCCTCTTTTGATAGCTCTGCTGATGTTGTTTTCATGAACCCTCCTTTCGGCACAAAGAAGGAGAACGCGGATTCAATATTTCTTTTGAAAGCGATGAGCATCGCGCCAATCATCTACTCATTCCATAAAGCGAGCACAAGAACATTTATTGATCGCCTGGTTGAAAGTAACGGTTTCATGAGAACCCATTATAGAGAATATAATTTTCCTCTTAAGAGGAGCATGCCGCACCATAAACAGCGCATAGAGCATATCCGCGTAGGCTTATGGCGGGTTGAAAGAAAAGCATTAAAAAAATAAAAATATTGTTCTTAATGGCAGTCGTGACAATCACCATGATCATGTCCGCAGCATGATGAAGCATCCTTGCTTATCTCCAACAGTTTTATGGTGAAGTTCAAGGTCTTTCCTGCCAGCGGATGGTTAAGGTCAATCGTAATCTCTTTCTCATCAACAGCGGTTATTTTTGCCGGGAGCTGCATGCCTTGTGGTGAGCTGAGGATTAGCATCATGCCGATCTTCGGCTCTGGTTCTGGCGGCAGTCTCTCTCTCGGAACCTTCTTTATCAGTTCAGGATTGGGATCGCCGTAGGCCTCAGACGGGTTAAGCTTTATATTCTTCTCATCCCCTTCTTTCATTCCCATTACTGCATCATCAAACCCTTTTATAAGCTGCTTAGATCCGGTCTGGAAAGCAAGCGGCTCTCCTCTTTTCTCAGAGCTGTCAAAAACTGTTCCATCGTCAAATGTCCCAGTATAATGAACCTTTATAAAATCCCCTTTTTTAACTTTTTCTTCTTGTTTTGGCTCTTTGGAATCCTTTGTCTGAGTTGTTTTTTCCTTTGTTTTTGGCATATTTATCCTCCACACCTTAAATAAGTTGTATCCCCGCCCCCGGGCTGGAGCTTTTCACTCAAGTCCTGATAGACAAGGCAAAAGAATGGCAAGAAACATGTGATTTAAGGCATTCTGTCCTTTTTCTAATCAAAAAATGATTTGTGTCGTATTTTTTAAAAAACTATTTAAATAGAAATATGTTTGTGGTTATAATGGAAAAGGATTGCATCTTTTGTAAAATTGTATCCGGCGAACTCCCGTGCCATAAGGTGTGGGAGGATAAAAAGCATTTGGCTTTTTTATCAATCTACCCAAATACTGAAGGCGCAACTGTTGTAATGCCAAAAGAACACTATACTAGCTATGCTTTTGATCAGCAGGACCTTGTTATCTCAGAGCTTATTATTGCTAGTAAGAAGGTCGCAAAAATTCTTGATACAACATTTGACGATGTGGGAAGGACCGCGCTTGTATTGGAAGGCTTTGGCATTAACCATTTGCATTCCAAACTCTTTCCTTTACATGGAACGCAGATTACATCAAAAAAGTGGACTCCTATAGAGTCAAAGATAGATACCTACTTTGAGAAATACCCTGGCTATGTTTGTTCTAATGATTCTATCAGAGCCGATGATGCTAAATTAAGAGAACTAGCAAAAAAGATTGTTGAAAAGAGAGCAAAATTGAAATAATTAAATATGCTTTACGCAAATTATTTTTTTAACAGGCTTTAATGAACTTATCTTATTTTAATATCTAATTTAGCTAAATAATCTTTTGGGATGCCATTCATGTGATAAGGCGAATTTACTTTATCTATTAAAACCTCCTCACAAAATCTTATGTACTCTTCAGAATAAGTTCTGTGAAAGAATTTTTTGCTTATCATGGCTTTTTCTGCACATTTATAGCATTGACCACAATCATATTCATTCTCTAGGATAACGCGAAATTTTCCTTGAATATTTTTTCTTATTACTGATTTTTCATCTGCAGCGCACATACAACTGGTCAATAAATTAAATAAGTCAGGTCTTTTTGCATCAATTATTCTGTAACTTTCTATCTCATCCTCTACAAATTCAAGGAGCTCATGCTGACCCCAACCTACTTGTGCAAAAGAGTGAAACAATTCAAATGCGGAGGGCGAATCATGATAGAAAGCCATGCTTTGAGGTCCTACGGCCTTCGTTCCACCAAAACCAATAGCTTTTGGCAGTGTTTGGCGATTATCTAATATCATAGCGTATATCAACTGGTTTTTTATTACTGATTCCGGAAGCCACGTCTTGTTGTCAACCTCAAGTTTTAATACAGATAATTTTATATCTAATGTTGTCGCTATTTGTTTTGCACGAGAAAATTCTTCCGGATATTTTGGGCTTACTCCTTGAATATATGTGCAAATAATGTTTGGCTCGAATTTATCTTTATGCAATAGAAAGGCAGCTAAAGAGTCTTTTCCGCCACTAAATGAGAACACTGCATCCTGAGAGCTAGGTTTTATTTCTGGAATCAGCTCACCTTCAGGCACAACTAATGCTGGATTTTGTTCATAAAGAGCATAGAGCCTTGAGGCATAGGAAACCAATTCTTTGGGAAGAATAACTTGACGAAATTTTTGGTGCCTAGTGGCTTCAAACAAATCAAAAACAAATTCAATACCTTTTTTGCTATTTTTTTTCATCTTGATCATCCTAAGGATTAGGAATTCTTCCATACAGTCGTGGAAATGACACAACATTCCGCACATGGTTTGTTTGAAGAAGATAACGGATAACCCTTTCAATACCCACACCAATGCCTCCGTGAGGCACCATACCATGGTCTCGTAGGTCAATATACCATTGGTACCTTTCAAGTTGTTCAGGAGTGGTTTTTCCTTTTTCAGCCATTCGTTCCAGTAATTCCTTTTTATCAGTAATCTTTTCTGCAGTTCCCATTAGCTCACCAAAACCATCTGGCGCAATCAAATCACATGTTTTAGTGATTAATGGATTTTGTGAATCGCGCGCGAATGGGAATGCTTCCGCAGAACAAGGTATACCTCTTACCCAGAGTAATTTTTCCCCGTGATATTTTGTGAGGATTTGCTCATCTTCTATACTTAGACTCTTGCCCCAAATAAAGTCCTTTCCTTCTTTTCTTATGATCTCTGAAGCTTCATCGTATGTTATTCTGTCAAATGGAGGTTTTAGTTTATCTAAATTAACTTTTGTATCTAATGTTTTTAACTCTTTTTCGCTTTTTTCGTAAGTGTTCTTTGAAATCATATACATCATATCCTCTGCTATAGTAATCAAATCATCAAGATTGACCCAAGCCAGTTCTGCTTTTAGATGCCAGTATTCACGCAGATGGCGGTTAGATTTCCCGTGTTCTGCTCTAAATGAGGGAGTAATATTGTAGACCTTTTCAAATACATGCACAGCAGATTCTAGCTGAAATGTACAGCACTGTGAGAGAAAGACTTCCTGTTTACCACTTATTTTATCAGAGTAATCTAACTTAAATGCGCTGGCATCATCATAAAGCAAAAGCTTAGTTAGAACTGGGGCATCAATAAGAACAAAATCTCTTTCTGAAAAATACCTGTGTGCCTCAAAAATGAAGTTGCTCTTGAATTTTAAAGCAGCTGCAAGTTTTGGATTTCGTAAATATATATGCCTATTTTTCAAGACATGGTCAGAATATTTTTCGTTAAAGATGTCAAAATCACAGCGTGGTTCAGGGAAAATAGATTTTTTATTTTCTGCGACGATTTGAATATCAGAGACAATGACTTCAATCCCTCCAGCGCCTGATTTTCTTTTCCTGCCATATAATGTAATGGCAGTATCTGGCTTTAATCTTGACAGTTCAAAATATTTATTTTGCTGAAGCTCGTTTTTGTTAATCACTACCTGAACTTTCCCTGTGGAGTCAACTATGTCAAGAAAGGTCAAATTCTTGTGTTTTCTTTTTGAGCTAATCCAGGCCTGAATTTCGATTAGAGTTTCATCTGCTTCTTTATCAAGGTCTTTAATAAATCTAGTTTTCATACAATTTCAAATCCTGCTTTTTATTAAAGCAATTTGATGTGATTTAACTACAATACGATTCAAAGCTTGTCAGTATATAATATTTTAAGGATATGACCTTTTCATAGTCCTTGGGAAAGGAATTGCATCTCTGATATGGTCTAATTTGCATAGCCATCTAACTAAACGTTCTATCCCCATCCCAAATCCCGAATGCGGGACACTGCCATATTTTCTCAAATCTAAATACCATGAGTAATCTTTTGGTTCAAAACCTTCTTCCTTTATTCGCTCAATGATTGAACCGAGGTTTTCTTCCCTTTGGCCACCTGTACTAATCTCTCCAAAACCGCGAGAAGCGAGTATGTCCGCAGAAAGAACCATTCTCTCATCTGAAGGATTGATCTTTGTATAAAATGGCTTTATTTTCTTCGGAGCGCCGTATATAAAAATTGGCTTATTTGAATCTGTGGTTAATAATTTTTCATCTTCGCTACCGAAGTCATCTCCTTCTCGTATGAGACTTCCTTTTCTCTGCAGGAATAAAATTGCTTCTCTATACGGAATCCTTTCAAATGGAGGGGTAATTTGTTTTAGTTCATCAGGATTACAATTTAATTGCTCCAGTTCTTGATATTTTCTCTCTGCAACTGCGTTGCATATGTGCGAAACAAGATTTTCCTCTACAAATAGAAGATCATCAAAATTCGACCATGCCTGTTCCCCCTCTAAGTGCCAAAACTCAGCCAGATGCCTTGGCGTTTTTGATTTCTCTGCTCTAAACGAAGGGGTGAGCGACCAAACATTTTCTAAAGAGTATATTAGCGATTCCAAATATAATTGGGCTGATTGTGATAACAATGCTTTTTCTCCAAAATAATTAAGCTCAAATAAAGTAGCTCCACCTTCACACGCGGATCTGTTGATGATGGGAGGTGATGTTTCGTACCACCCGTTCTGGTCAAACCATTCTCGAGCTGATTTTATTACTTCGCTTCTGACTTTCATAATATTTGTCATTTTCCTTGAACGATTCCAAAGGTGTCTAACATCGTTCAGGAATTCTGTTGAGAAGTCTTTTTGTATGGGGTATACGTCTGATAGACCAATTATATCTAAGTAATTTGCATGAATCTCGTATCCTCCCGGTGATCTTTGATCTTTTTTTATTATTCCCTTTAGAATAACTGATGATTCAATTGTGACTTTATCATGGGCTGGGCTAGTTGGAATAACACATTGAATGACACCTGACGAATCACGTAGGGTTAAGAATATATCATTTTTTTGTTTCCTTAATCTATGTACCCATCCTCTGAGCAAAACTTCTTTTTCATTATTCCCTTGGTTAAAGCAATATTCTACTTTGTTATAGTGCATAAATTAGAGAGAGAAGACTAATTTATAAATGTTACGGAAATGTTGCTATTAGTCAGTGATGACTGGGTTGTTTCCTTTGTTTTCGGGCATTTGTGCCTTTGTTTCGCAATCATTTCCGCAGAAGTCCTGCGAAAAGTCCTGTGTCGATTCTCGGCTCGATCTTTGTTGTGTGAACCGCTAAGCTTTGCCAGCCATTGACGGTTCTTCTTCACGAGAGTGATTTAGTATTTTATAAATCTTGTCCCGTCTCTGAGAATAATTGAGCTTTGTATTAGATTCAAAAGGCAAAGTAATATAAAACTACTTGATAGTAACAACAAAACGAAAGCTTTAAATATAAGTTTAGGTTTTTAGCCTGATAAAGAACTATAGAAGGTGATAAAATGTCAGACTTAAAATTCACGCAAAAAATAAGACCGAGCACAGACTTTGGCTCTTTTGATGGAAGCCCTAAAAACAAGATGCCAGAACTTATAAATTCAGGATTTGAATTTGGAAATTACAGAGACCTTGGCATAGCAAGAAATCCAAAACATAATCCTGACGAGAATGATAGATCGCTTCTTTTTAATAATTATTTTACTCTCCCAGGAAACCCAGTTTTAGGAAATCCTAGAGGCAACGACGAGCAAACTATAATTGTTGACTTAGATCATAAAAGTGTTGCAGAGATTAAAGCTCTTGTCGCAAGCTTAAACAAAGATACTAAACTAAATGATACGTATGCACTTGAAGTGCCGCAGGAAATGTACGACGCAATAAGAAGTATTCCTGGCGCAACACATACATTGAAACCATCATTAGTAAAGGCATTAAGAGAAGATGCGTATAGCAACAGAAGTGCCAGACAAGCAATTGTAGAAGCATTTTTTAAAGGCAACTTAACAGAAGCCAAAGAATACACAAACCTAGTAAAAGAAAATCATAAAACAAAAAACATTAATGGTGTGCTGGGATTCTATCCTGGAAACTTTACTGGAATGCGGCTTGTGTGGGCTGGTTCTGTCGGCAACAGCAATGCTATTGCTAACTGCAGCCACGCCCTCCACAACAATTATGGCCGCTTGTTTGGGGTAGGCGCCAGAGGCGCAGGCGCGCCGACCAATAAAGGTAATGGACAAATTTTAAGCCTAGAAGAACTCGCAGTTTTGAAAGCTTATAGGTCTAATGAACCACTTATAAAAACCTCCAATGGAGTTTATATTTTTTCAGACAAAGTGCAAATTAAATGATAAACTTAGAAGGTGAAATGAAAATGAATAACAATGATCTTGTAAAGAATGATTTGAATTTTACACCAATAACTGTTCCAGTGTACAAAATAATTGCGATTTACGGAAATATAAGGAGCAGAATGCCTGACTTTAAAAAAGCAATTGAACAGGGCTACAATGTTGGAAATTATAGAGATTTAGCCACAAAAAGAATGGAGCAACATAATCCTGACGCTAATGATAGAGCTCTTTTGAATGATAATTATTTTACGCTTGTTGGAAATCCAACTTTAGGAGACCCTGCAAATAGCGGTGAGCAGATAATAATTAATGACTTGGAGCAGAAAGTATTCCAGCCATTAAAATTGCAGCTATTAAACATGAATTCTTCAACTAAATTGAATAGTTCTTGGGCATTGCCATTGGCAGAAAGCAAAGAAGAGGCAAAAGCAATTTATGACAAAATCAAAACAAATGGCGCGCCTTACATAACAGTTCTTTCACCAAAGCAAGTGAAAGAATTAAGGAATAATCTTTATGCTTTGCCAAATGTAAGAGAGAGAATACTTGAAGGATTTCTTCAGGGGAACCTGACTGAGAAAAAAGATTATGTGAAGCATGTGAAAGCCATAAAACAAGTTGATGATATGTCAAGGATACTTGGCTATGCACCAGGAGGCTTTACAGACATGCGGCTTGTGTGGGCTGGTTCTGTCGGCAACTACTATGCTAATGCTTACAGCTCCAACTCCCTCAACTACTATTATGGCCGCTTGTTTGGGGTAGGCGCCAGAGGCGCAGGCGCGCCGACTGAGAAGTCAAAGTAAGATTACTCAGCATCCTAGCGTAAAGCAATAGTTTTTTATACTTATTTATTTTTATTTTCTTTTGTCCCAGTTCCCACCTTTAACTAATGGGTTATGGTGTGACTTGGAACTACACGCCCTTTCACTAAGACAACCATGTTGTTATAAAATTCAACCGCAACAGCGATGAAGCGGTGGTGCAGTATGAAGTGAAAGAGCTAGATTCGGGGCGGCTTGTGTGGGCTGGTTCTGTCGGCAACAACAATGCTAATGCTAACAGCAACAACAACCTCAACAACAATAATGGCCGCTTGTTTGGAATAGGCAAGTCACCTTGCTGGGACACTTTATTTTTCTACAAACAATTTTTAATAAGCGAACTAGAACTCGTTTAAAAAATGGAAAACAACAGCATCACATATGAACGCCTTTGTTCCACTGAAAACATTGACCTTGCGCACAGACGAGCTAGAAAAGGAAAAACACTCAAGCCGTATGTTGTAGAGTTCGAAAAGCACCTAAAAGAAAATCTTTTGCAGCTAAGAACAGAACTATTAATGCAAACATACAAGCCCAAGAATCTAGAAACATTCATTCTTCGAGATCCTAAGACAAGGAAAATAAGCAAAGCTGATTTCAGGGATAGAGTTATTCATCACGCAATATGCAACATCATCGAGCCAATTCTAGACAAAACATTCATACACGACTCTTATGCCAACAGGATTGGAAAAGGAACCCTAAATGCAATAAAAAGATTTGAATTTTTCAGAAGAAAAGCCTCAAAAAACAACACATCAGCATGCTACGTCCTTAAAGCAGACATAAAGCACTATTTTCAAAATGTCAAGCACAGAATACTAATAGATTTGTTAAGGCGTAAAATAAAGGATGAAAACATAATCTGGCTTATAAAAATAATTCTTGAAAATCATCAAACAGATAAAAGCGGAGAAGGAATGCCTCTTGGAAATCTCACAAGCCAATTCTTCGCAAATGTTTACCTTAATGAGCTAGACCAATACATTAAACATGACCTGCGAGCCAAATATTATATAAGGTATGTTGATGATTTCGTTATTTTTAGCCACCACAAAGAAGGACTGGAAGAATACAAGCAGAAAATAAACCTTTTCCTAAAAAAAGAATTGCAAATAGAGCTTCATCCAGAAAAAACAAGAATAATAAATATAAAACAAGGCATACCATTCCTAGGCCTAAAAATATTCCCTTATCACAAGACTCTGCTGAAAAGAAACAAAAGAAAATTCCAAAACAAGCTAAAATTACTGGAAGAGCATTATAACAAACAAAAAATTGGCAGAGAACAAATTATGGAATGCTTTCAAGGATGGCTTACTTATGCATCAAACGCAGACTCGTACAAGTACAGAAAACAAATCACTAGCAGATTTAATCAGCAATTCCCAGCAGAAAAAGAAAACCCGATCACCACAGTAAAAAAGCACGAGAATTTTAACCAACAAATAGAGCAATCACATATAGAATTTTCAAAACAAAAAACCCTAAGATTAATCAAAAAAGGCTTTTCTATAAAAAATATTGCTGAATCAAGAAAATTGAAAGAATCAACAATCTGGCAACATACGGCAGAGCTAATAGAATTACATCAAATACAACTAAAAGATATCATCCCTACAAAAAAAGTTAAGAAAATACTCGGAAGCATAAAAACTCCTCAAGACTCGCTAAAAGAGATAAAGCTAAGAGTGAATGATGAAAGCATATCTTATGATGAAATAAACTGCGTCTTGGCTAACATAAAAAGCAAACAAAAAAAGAAAAGGCTCAATTACCATATCCATTGGCATCAAAAAACTAACTGCAAAAGAAAATGTTATTATAATAAAAAGAAAAGGGAAGAGTGCAGAATAAAAATGCAACAACTAAACAACAACTGCCCAGACTTAGAATTCACCAAAAGAGAATTCCTAGAGTTTTTCAACAACCAAACAAAAATATGCGCCCTCACAGAAAAGGATAAGAAGAGATTTGTATCCTGGCAAGAATTCCAAAAAAACAAGAAAAAACCTTCAAACACATCCAAAATCGTATTACGTTTTCCGAGCTAATCACTTAAATTATGATGGCTTCGTCATATTTTGAGGTGATGCTATTTTGGTATTTGAATACAAAAGAGAGCCTTTGGAAGAAGACGAAATCCTAGCGTTAAGGAAAGCTTGCCAGAACTTTGAAGAAGAACTAATAGTAAACGTCTTGTTGGAGACTGGTATGAGAGTCTCAGAATTCGCCAAGCTAACTGAGGATGATATTAGTTGGCAGAGAGGATGCATAACAACCATAGGCAAAGGCAACAAAAGAAGAGTCATACCCCTTAGCAAGACTGCAAGGTTCTATCTAACAAGCTGCTTTAAAGAAAAGCCCAAGATTGACATGAGCCCAAGACTAATCCAGATGAGACTCAAAAAAGTAGCAGACAAAGCCAGGATCAAAAAGCCAGTAACTCCTCACGTTTTAAGGCATACCTTTGCAGTCTGCTATCTCCACAGGGGCGGCAACGTAAGGGCTTTGCAGGGCATTCTAGGGCACAGTAGCCTAATAACAACCGATATCTACCTAAACTACAGTGGCCAGCGAGTAATTGAAGATTTCAGCAAGATATGGGAACAAGAGCCAAAAACAGAAACAAAAAAAGAAGGTGACTTATTGAAGTATTTTGAAAATGAGTGAAAACAATAAAGAAAACCCAAAATTAGAATTATTAACAATCATAATCATAACTTCAAGCCTTGTAATCTACAAGTTCCTCAGCCAAACTAACACCGATTTACTGATTAACACAACAATAAACGTCATAATCGGTATTTTTGGCATGCTTACAATAATCTTGGTGGCTGTTTTTTCGTTAAAAGCCTTCTTTGAACAAAAAGAAAACATCCTAACAAAAAATCATTTAAGAATACCCCTAATCATAACTGGCGCTCTCTGCATAACAATTCCTGGATTAAACCTAGACTACCTGACAATCACGTCGGCAAAAATAGTCACAAAAATAAACCTTACTAACTCATTATCTGCCTTGATGGTGATTTCTTTTTTCTTGGCGACTCTTATCATTATTAAGCATCATAGAAAAGACCAGGCTGTCTTTGAAGAAAATGTTACAAAACAATTAACGATTAAATTCAGTCAGCCCTATGAAGTTGGCCTTGCAGAAGCAGAAATAAGACGATTCACAGAGCAAAACCCTAGACTTGCAAGAAAATATCGAAGAAAAATACTAGAAACATTAACTATTCTGGAGCAGAAAGAAGGAGAACTAAATCTTGCTTGGAAGAAAAAGATAATAAACCATCAACGAGAAGAGAAACAAGAAAATGAAACAGAGCCAAGAAACGAGATAAACATCAAAATAAGTCCAGAAAAAAAGGTTCATCCAGGAAAGAACCTTACAATAGATGAAAGAAACTATTTAATAGGCCACGGCTTCAAGACTGGAAGGTTTGTGAAAATAGGGAAAAAAGGTCCGGAAGAATTCCTAGTCAAAGAATCGCCTCCAGAATCAATAAGCCACACATTCCTAGTAGAAAACATCAAACAAGAGCTAGAAAGATTCACAAAAGAAATAAAGATTAATCTAACAGAAAAGCCAGACTTGATATTCAAAAACAGGAAAGGTGAAACAATAGCTATAGAGGTGGAAACAGGAATGTCATTCAAAAAGAATCCTGAGAAGATTATCAACAAGTTTGATAATGTAAGAGCAAAATACAATAAAAACGCAATAATAGTCTTAACAGACGCAACCAAGAAACATCTCTATAATGAAATCTCAAAAACAATCCGTGTAATATTAAGATCAGAAGTCAAAAGTTACATCCGAAGCCACTTCAAAGCTAGTAGGTAAGGTTATATTATGGAGCAAGGCATTAAGCCTAAGAGTGGCAGAAAACGCATAAAAAGCCACAATTAAGCCTAAAACAAGCCTAAAAACAACCGACGACAAAAAAATCAGAGACATTCCATCATAGGCTTGCAAGAAATTCAAGGCATATTTCAGTACAAAGCATTTATTTGTTTTTTGTTGTGAATTTTTTTCTTATTGAGTTTATTTGTTCTTCTCTTATTCTTGATAATATGTTTTTGGTTTTTATGAAGAATATTTTGCAGTTCTTGCTAGAATTAGTTATTATTTTTTCATCTACTGGCCTGTTGGAGTAGTATTGTAGGTCTATTCTTGCGCTGAATGATTCCTCAAAGCCTTTAACATCTTCTGCAGTGTAGAATTCTTTTAGGCATTCTTTCATGAATTCTATTGAGCAGCTATGAATTTCACATTTTATGCCTATTCGAAGCATTAATGCATAAAGTGAATAATAATAGATGTAGTAACTTGTGGTTGCTGTCCAAATATTGCTCTCGCCAACTTTTGATAATACATTGATCGATTCTTCAGCCATTTTCAAGTATGATTCTGACATGTTCTTGTTAGGCTTTATTATTTCTAATCCATTGCGTTGCTTAAAGCACCATTCAATCGAAACCATAATAATCCCTCCATAAATATTCTATAAAACGCTCAACATTAAATAAAATTATGTGATTTTCTATAATTTCTCTTATTAAAGGATTTTTCTTTTTCAACAAATCCTTAAATTCTTTTGGAGAAAAGTATTTTATGCTGATATTTAAGTCATAAACCTTAGCTTTTGTATTGTAGTCATCGATTATTTTTTCTCCAATGATAAATATGTCAATGTCTGAGTCTTTCTTTTGAGTACCTTTAGCGTAACTGCCAAATACGCCCACGATTCGCTCATCACTCTTGAAAAGGTTGGCTATTGTTTGATGTTTGTTTAGGAAATTTGTTTTTTGTGTGATTTCAGCCATTACAATAGAGTCCTTTATTCTAGCAAATTGGTGGTTGAGGCTGAAGAATTTCATGTTGCCGCTTTTTCTTGAGGTTAGTATTCCTTCTTTTTCTAGGCTGCTGAGTGCTAATGCTATGCCTTTTTGGCTTAGTGAGACTTTGCCTATTAGTTCTCGACCGTAAATTTCTTTATTATAGTCTCCTAAGAATTGGTTCATTATCTCAAAACTATTGTTGTGTATCATTTTACACAGTTGTGTATTTTATTACATATATAAATCTTACGATTTCAGTCTCTGGAAACTATTCTTACCAGCTACAAAATGATTTCTTAAATGTGGAGGATAAAACTAAAATATCTCCGCATTCTTGCTCAAAGCATTCAAAACCTCAATCTTTTCCTTTAATTCGTCAACAGTTATGTCTCCGTTTGCAAATCTTATCTTCAAAACTTCCAAAGGATCGCTTAGCATGGCTGTTGTTGGTTGATTCTTGTTCTGATATTTGTCATTTTCTTTTTGTTTTGTGAATGCTTTCTCAATCTTCTCTTTCAAATCCTTCTGACTGACGTAAGCGTAGATTTGCGTTGTGTAAATATCGCTATGCCCTAAACTTCTTTGAATGTAATACAAATCAACTCCTCTCTCAAGCAAGTAAGTTGCGTATGTGTGCCTTAATGTGTGAAAACTATAAAGGTGTCTTTGCTGGCCTGTCTTTGTCTTCTCCCAGTCAAGTAAAAGTCCTGCTTTTTTCAAGTAAAGCCTGAATTTTATCGATAAATAATTAGTGCTTATTCCTTTCTCGCCATTAGTTGGTATGAAGTATTCGCTCTCAGAGATTCGGAACCACTTCTCAATCAATGGCTTGATGCTTGATGGCAGCATTACGTACCTGTCTTTGCATCCTTTTCCTTGAATTATTTTTATTCTGCATTCAACCAAGTCGATGTCTTGTCTTTTTAGTTGACAAACTTCACTTATTCTTAGACCACAAAACAACGCTAACAAACAAGCTAAGAATACATCTGTTTCTTCAATCGCTGTAAACAGTTCTGTGAGTTGTTTTTTGTTGAAAACGTTTGGTAGTGTTCTGTTTTTTCCTTCGTTTTGATTCTTCCCTCTTTTTACTTTGTATCCTGCCATTGTTACATCGACCTCACTAAGTTTAAACCTTGTAGTTTGATGCTTATGCATGCTTGGCTGTTAGTCTCGTGCTTGCTTTTAAAATGCAAACTAAGCGCTGTTTTCTGCGTTATTAAGCCGTTCTTTAGCTGAAACCTTATCGTCTCAGGAACTCTTTCAAGTAGGCACCATCTATAAATTTTGTAGGGATTGTGCCCTTGCTCGAGTAAGAAGTCGTAGAATTCTCTCTCCTTTCCTAGTAGCATTCCTTTTTTGTTGTAGTGGTGCTGGGCTATCCTCGCTATTATTTTGCTGAAATTGCGAAAGTATTCCTCTCCAAAACGATCAAGTACGCTTTTCTTTATTGACTCATATTCTATGAGCCATTCTTTGCGAATATATGCTTGTTTCACGATGCTCGACCTCCCTACCCTCCTGAAAAGCCGAGATTCGCCACAATCAGCCCCTAAGCTCAAGGTTTCGCAGACTATAAATTTATCTATTATTACTACTAATAAGAAGTAAAAGTCCCCGCCCCCGGATTTGAACCAGGAACCTTTCGGGATCGGCTGGTTGCTTTTCATCCAGGACCTCTGCGGGTCTGTCCAGCAACATCTACAGCCGAACGCTCTGCCATTGAGCTAGGCGGGGTCGCCTACTCTGCTGAAAAAGTGAGGAGTTTATAAAATTTTGGTTTTAAAAATAGGAGATTAATAAAAAAAATAAAGAAATGCTTATTCAATAGGCGGTTCCTTGTGTATTAGATTCATACTGTTCGAATGTGTCACTCGTTCATTGCCTTTTTTGGTGTCAAACCTAGCCCTGGCGCTAGGCAATCTTATCCCTCCAACAAGCTTCAGCTTTGACTTTATGTTGTATGCTATTATTCTCTCTTCATAGGCTTCAAGCGAGTCGAATTCCCATCGCACTAGTGTCCCATTCCTGCTTTTGCTTATATTCACAGGTTCCATTGAGCCGATGTGCTTGCTCTTCTCTATATCAACGATGCTTGGGATGCTGTCAGTTATCCTTATGTGATTTATAGATTTCTTTGACCTGTTCTTCAAGTATAGTCTTACCTTGATCTCGCTCAGACCGTCTATGGTCCTTCCGAGCGGTTCTGCATTCTTCACAATGATTATTGGGCTCCTGAAAATGAAGTAGAGCACTGTGCTTATTATTATAAGCAATATGATCGTGACCAGCAGGCGATAGT
>Ga0315276_10000602_pt1 | contig 30961 bp, 25 predicted proteins | sample YL17G05_0_MG_FD_204542 | JGI IMG/M metagenome (GOLD analysis project Ga0315276, IMG submission 204542) | Sediment microbial communities from Yellowstone Lake, YNP, Wyoming, USA - YL17G05_0 | ecosystem: Environmental > Aquatic > Freshwater > Lake > Sediment | place: USA: Wyoming | collected... | reverse complement strand
GGTGCTGCGCGAGGGCGAAGCGGAGGGCGGCCATGGCGGCAACGCGGCGTAGGGCGCCGGTCGGCGAGCCGATGGGCGAGCCGGTGGTCTACGGCACACTGCGCACGCCGTGGGGCAAGCTGTGGGTGGCGGCCAGCCGCAGCGGCCTGGTGGCCCTGTCCTTCCGGCCGCAGCCGGCGGGCCGTCTGGCCGAGGGGCTGGCCGGACGCGTCCCGGTGGTCTTCGTGCGCGACCCGGGGGGCCTCGCCGAGTACGAGGCCGCGCTGGCGGCTTTCCTCGACGGGCAGACGAGCCGTCTGGTCCTCCCCGTGGACCTGCGGGGGGTAGGGGAGTTCGCGCGCCGCGTCTACGAGGTGACGCGCGCCATCCCCTGGGGTCAGACGCGCAGCTACGCGGAGGTCGCCGAGCAGGTCGAGTCGCGCCGCCACGCGCGCGCCGTCGGGCAGGCGCTGGCCGACAACCCGGTGCCCATCGTCATCCCGTGCCACCGCGTGGTGGCGTCGCGCGGCGGTCTGGGCGGGTTCTCGGCCGGCCTGGTGTGGAAGCGGCGGCTGCTGGCCCTGGAACGCGGGCAGCAGGTCCTCGGGGTCTAGGGGCGCATGGGCGAACCGGCCGTCAAGGGGGGCGACGCGGTCGCGCGGGCGGTCCGGGACTACCTCGACTCGATCCGCTACGTGCGCCGCCTGGCCCCGCGCACCCTAGAGGCCTACGGCCACGACCTGGCGGACTACGCCGCCCACCTGCGCTCGGCCGGGGTCCGGGACCTGAAGGAGGTGACGCCGGAGGCCATAGGGGAGTATCTTCTTCGGCGCCGCCGTTCGGGGTTGGCCCCCCGCACCCTGGCGCGCCGTCGCGCGGCGATCGCGGGTCTGCACGCGCACGCGGCGGAGGCCGGCACGTGCCCGAGCGACCCCACCCGGGAGCTGGATCCGCTGCGCGTGGGGCGCCGGCTGCCGCGCGCCCTGCCGCTCGAGGACGTGGAGCGGCTGCTCGCGCAGACGCTCGGCGAGGGGCCGCTGGCGCTGCGCGACCGGGCGCTCCTGGAGTTGGCCTACGCCAGCGGCCTGCGCGCCTCCGAGGTCGTCGGCCTCGACACCGAGGCAGTGGACCTCGACGGGCGCCTGGCGATCGTGTTCGGCAAGGGCAGCAAGCAGCGCCTGGTGCCGTTCGGTGGCGCGGCGGCGCGGGCGCTGACGCGCTACCTGGAGGCCGCCCGCCCGGCGCTGGTGCGCGGCCGCGGCGAGGCGGCGCTGTTCGTGAACCGCTTCGGGCGCCGCCTGAGTCGCATGGGTTTCTGGAAGGTGGTGGCCGGATACGCGCGCGCCGCCGGGCTCGGGGCGCGCGTCAGCCCGCACGTGCTGCGCCACTCCTTCGCCACGCATCTGCTGGCGGGAGGCGCCGACCTGCGGGTGGTGCAGGAGCTGTTGGGACACGCTTCGGTGACCACGACGCAGATCTACACGGAGGTGGACAGAGAGCACCTGCGGGAGGTCCACCGTCACTTTCATCCCAGACCCTGAGGGGCGCGCGCCGCGACAGGAGCGCCGCCCGGGAGGCCGGATGTCCCCGGTCCGCATCGATCATTTCGTGAGGAGCACCCGTTGCTGGCTGGGGCGCGCCGCGCTCGGCGCGTTCGTGGCCGTGGTTTGGATCGCACCGGCGTCTGCCCAGGAGCCGCCGCCGCTGCCCGGCGCCGCACCGGCCGGGACCGGCTGGCGCCCGCGCATCGTGCGCGAGGGCACGGTGTCCCTGGGCGGGCAGGCGCAGTACGGCACCTTCTTCGCCAACACCGGCTTCGGTCGCGACTACGACGCCGGGCCGGGCATGACCATCCGCCTGCGCTACCGCACCAGCCGGGAGACGGCGCTCGGCCTGTCCTTCGAAGGGCAGCGCATGAATGCGACCGAGGATCCGGTGGCCAGCGACGACCCCGACTGGATCCGGGGCATCGTCACGACCTTCGACTACTATCAGTACTTCCGGGTCAAGAAGCGCGCGCCGCGCTATCTGGTGGCCGGGGCCGGGCTGGTGCAGACGCGGCGGCAGCTGCAGAACGGCGAGACCGAGTTCCCCGGCGATGCCGGGGTGGTGACCCTGGGGGCGGGCACCGAGATCTGGTGGAAGCGCGGGATCACCTTCGACCTGTCGGCCCGCTACTACCTGTTCGCCAGCGGCGGCGACGGCGCCGTCGAGCTGTCGCACAACGTGCAGGCGGCGCTGGGCTTCCAGCTCTACACGTCGAAGTGATGGGCCGCGACCGCGTCGGGAAGGACGCAGCAGCTTGACCGAACCCGACCGCCACGACCGGCCGGACGGCGACCGCCCGATCCGCGACGCGCTGGACTACCACGTCGGCCAGCGGATCCTGCATCCGCAGTTCGGCGAGGGGCTCATCGTGGACGTGCGCCGCGGGCGGGGTCCCGAGGTCATCGAGGTCGTCTTCGGCACGGAACTGAAGCGGCTCTCGGCGCGGGTGCGCTGGCAGCCGGCGGATGCGGCGGGCCGCTCACCGGCGCGCCCGGCGACCGCGCCGGGGGCCGGCCCCGAGTCGGGCGCCCCGGCCCCGGCGCCGCCGCGCGGGGCCGGCGGGCTGGGGCTCACCGTGACCGCCGAGTCGGCGGGCCTCCTGGAGCGCTGGGCCCAGGGCGATCGGGTGAGCGCCTCGCTCTTCGAGGCCGGGATGCGCGCCGAGCGCTACTCGGCGTGGGCGGCGCCGGATCGGCTCATCTCGCTCGACTCGCTGCGCGGCGTGCAGCGCTTCCCGCACCAGCTGCGGGCGGCGCAGGCGGCCATGCGCGACCTCGGCGGGCGCTGCCTGCTGGCCGACGAGGTGGGGCTCGGCAAGACCATCGAGGCCGGCATCGTGCTCAAGGAGTTCCTGCTGCGCGGCCTGGTGCGCTCGGTGCTCGTGCTGGTGCCCGCCTCGCTGGTCGAGCAGTGGGCGGAGGAGCTGCACGAGAAGTTCGAGCTCGACTTCCTGGTGTCGCGCGGGGCCGACGGCGCCTGGGGCCAGCACCCGCTGATCATCGCCTCGCTGGAGACGGCGCGCCACCAGCGCCACCGCACGCGCGTGCGCCGGGCCGGCTACGACCTGGTCATCGTCGACGAGGCCCACCGGTTGCGCAACCATCTCACGCTGGGCTGGAAGTTCGTCAACGAGCTGGGCGCCCGCTACCTGCTGCTGCTCACCGCCACCCCGGTGCAGAACGACCTGCGCGAGCTGTACAACCTCGTCACCCTGCTGCGGCCCGGCGCGATCGGGACCTTCGCGCAGTTCAAGCGCGACTTCATGACCTCGGGGGACCGCCTGCGCCCGCGCAACGTGGAGAAGCTGCGCGAGCTGCTGGCGCAGGTGATGATCCGTTCGCAGCGCGCCCAGACGCAGATCAAGTTTCCCAAGCGGTACGTGCGCACCCTGGCGGTGGAGCTGACCGGGGAGGAGTACCAGCTCTACGTGGACGTCTCCGACTTCGTCTCCCGCACCATCGAGCTGGGCGACGACGAGGTCCGGCAGCGTTGGTATTTCACCCTGGTCGTCCTGCAGAAGGAGATGGGCTCGAGCACCGCGGCGGCGGCCGGCACGCTGCAGCGGCTGGCGTCGAAGGCGCGGCCGGGGCTGGAGATGGCGCGGCTCAAGGCCCTGGCCGAGCGCGCCGCGGCGGTGGTCGAGTGCCGCAAGGTGCAGGCGCTGCTCCAGCTGCTCTCCGGGCTCGACGACAAGGCCATCATCTTCACCCAGTTCCGCGGCACGCAGGAGCTGCTGGCCCGCGCCCTCGAGGAGGCGGGCCTGGAGGCGGTGCTCTACCACGGCGAGCAGGACTGGGCGGAGAAGGAGGAGGCGATCGAGGCCTTCAAGGGCAAGGTGCCTTTCCTGATCTCCACGGAGGCCGGCGGCGAGGGGCGCAACCTGCAGTTCTGCCACCACGTGGTGAACTACGACCTGCCGTGGAACCCGATGCGCGTCGAGCAGCGCATCGGGCGCGTCCACCGCCTGGGGCAGACCCAGGATGTCTACATCCACAATCTGGTCGCCAAGGGCACGATCGAGTTCCACGTGATCGAGATCCTGGAGAAGAAGATCAGCCTCTTCGAACTGGTGGTGGGGGAGGTCGAGGAGATCCTCGGCCACTGGAACCCGGAGGGCTCGTTCGAGGAGGAGATCTTCCGCATCTGGGTGGAGAGCCGCGATTCCCAAGCCCGCCAGAACCGCTACGGCGAGTTCGCCTCGCGGCTGACGCAGGCTCGCAAGCGCTACTTCCACGAGCAGGACCTGCAGCGCGCCCTGCTGCCCTCCGAGGGGCGCTCGTGACCGGCCCGCGGCCGCGGGCCGGGGCCGGGCGGGGCAAGGCGTCGGGCCCGCCCAAGGCGGCGAAGCGGCGGCGGGCCCCGATGGCCGCGGCCGCCGTCCCGGCTGCTTCCCCGGCGGGGCCCGAGCGCGCCGAGACCGCGTTCGGGCGCTTCGTGGTCGACTTCCTGGAGGTGCGCGGCGGGACCTGCCAGAAGCTGGCGGGGGGCGACTGGCAGGCGACCTTCGACCCGGGGCTGGCCCGGCGGCTGCGCCGGCAGAGCGCGCGGCTGGTCTTCGATCCCGACTGCGCCATCCTGCCGCGCGGCGGCATCTTCGTGGCCCCCGGCAGCCGGGCGGGCCTGATCGTGCTCGAGCTGGCGCGCGGCGCCGGGCACGTGACGCGTGAGCGGCTGGAAGCGGCGGCGGGCGTCGATGCCGGGGCGCTGGCCAAGGCCGGGTTCGTGGTGCACGACGCGCGCCTGCGCTCCTGGGAGGTCGGCGAGCCGCGCCACGTCGTGCAGATCCTCTTCCACGTCACCCTGACCCTGAAGGGCGGCGGCGCCGAGCAGGACCTGCGCACCGTGCTCGCCGAGCCGCGCGGTCCGGCCTTCGAGTTCGTCGAACCCGAGGAGCGCCGCGGCTGGCGGCTGCGGGACGGCTTTCCCGAGGGGCCGGTGTGGTGGGGCGACCGCGACCTGGCGCAGATGGTGCCGGCGCGCGAGGCGATCCCGGTCTGGGGCAGTCTCATCGGCTGGCTGAGCCGAGTGCAGGAGCCGCGGTTGGAGCGCTGGCGGCGGCGCTGCGAGGAGACGCGCGAGCGGGACCTGGCGCGCATCAACGGCTACTTCGAGACGCGTCTGCAGGAGGAGGAGAACCGGCGGCGGCGGCGCAGCGAGATGCACGAGGAGGAGGACCACGCCACCGAAGCGGAGATCAAGCTCGAGTGGGAGCGACGGGTGCGCTCGGTGCGGGCGCGCTGGGACGCCCGCGCCGAGCTGCGGCTGTGGGGGGTGGAGGAGATCGCCCGCCCACGCGCGCCGGTGACGTGGACGTACGAGACCCGGGCGGGCCTGCGCACGCTGTCGGGGGAAGTGGATCTGGCGGACGGCGTGGTTGCCCGGTTGCCCTGTCCGGTCTGCGGACGCCTGGTGGGGGAGTACTGGTGGGAGGGGGGGTTCGTCTGCCGGCGCTGCCGGGGCCGGGGGGTACAGGCCACGGAGCCGGCGGAGTCCCCGCCCAGGGCCCCGGCCGGGCGGATCCCGGCGCGCAAACGCCCCGGCTGAGCCGGGCTCCCCCGGGCATTGCCTCCGCGCGGCCCAGGGCGTAGATTCTCCAGCGAACTGCAGTCCGACCGCCGGCCGAGGCGGCCCCACGGCGCCCCGGTCGCTTTCGTTCCTCCCCAAGCGCCCTTCCGGCTGACGCCTCGCGTGTGCCCGCGCCGGGAGAGGAACGCGTTCATGGGCTCGGGTCCGGGACCCGAGCGGAGGCAACGTGACCGAACCCCATCTCACTCGTCGCCAGCGGGAAGATCCCCTGGTCATCGCCTGGCTCCGCGCGCAGGAGTGGCTGGAGGCCAACGCGCGAGTGCTGGCCATCGTGGCGGGCGCCCTCGTGCTCGTGGCCGTCGTCGCCGTCCTGTGGTCGCGCGCCAGGGCGCAGGCCGCCGACAAGGCCAGTGCCCGCGTCACCGAGATGTCGGCCTTGTACTGGCGCGGCGATTACGCCAGCGTCCTGACGCAGGCCGACGGGATCCGCAAGGAGTTTCCGGGCACGCCCGGGGCCGCCGACGCCGCCCGCATGAAGGGCGACGCCCTGTACTGGCAAGGCGACTTCAAGAAGGCGGCGGAGAACTACGAGATCTTCCTCAAGGAGGTCAAGACGCCGTCGCCGGTGCGGACCGGGGTGCGCCGCAACCTGGCGCAGGCCTACGAGGGCGACAAGCAGCCCAAGGTCGCCGCCGGGCTCTACGAGGAGTTGGCCAAGGAACCGGGGCCGCGGCTGCTGTGCGCCGATCTGTGGCTGGCGGCCGGCCGGTCCTGGCAAGCGGCCGGCGACAACCCGCGCGCCATCGCCGCCTACCGCACCGTGTCGCGCGAGTTCACCGACACGCCCTTCGCCGTCAACGCCGAGGTCGCCCTGGGCGAGATGAACCAGACGGACCTGTAGGTCGCGCCGCATCCCGACGGGAACGCCGAGAGGGGCCCGCCCGCACGCCGCGGGCGGGCCTTCTCGCGCCCGGTCACGGCCTGGGGTGCTCCCCGAATGTCGCATAATTAGTCTTATGTAAACATCAAGACGAGGGGGTCGGTCGCGGCCGGCGCGGCCGGCGCCGGCGTCGGAAGCGCGGCAGGGTCGACCCCCCTACCGGCGGGCCGGGCCGCGGCTCTCAGCTCACCACCAGGTTGATCAGCCGGTGCGGGACGTGGATGACCTTGCGCAGCGTCTTGCCGGCCAGCAGCTCCTGGATGCGCGGGTTCTCGCGCGCCTCGCGCTCGACGTCGGCCGGCGTGAGCCCGGTCGGCAGCTCGAGCCTCACGCGCAGCTTGCCGTTGACCTGGATGACCACGGTCTCGGTCTCGGCGGCCAGCGCGGCGGGGTCCGGCCGCGGCCAGCGCCGGCGGAAGATGCTGCCCCCCGCCGGGTCGTCGCCGTACGCCTCCCACAGCTCCTCGGCGACGTGCGGTGCGATCGGCGCCAACATGAAGAACAGCAGCCGCAGGGCCTCTCCCACCGCCCAGCGCGTCTGGGGCGCGGCGCCGGAATCGATCGCCTCGGCCTCGCCCTGCGTGGCCAGCGACAGCGTGTTCACCAGCTCCATCATCGCCGCCACCGCGGTATTGAAGTGGAACTCCTCGAAGTCGCGGGTGACGCGCGCCAGCGCCGTGTGCGCCGCGTGGCGCAGGTCGCGCGCCGCCGCCGAGGCGAGCGGCGGCATCGGCCGCGCCGCGCTCTCGCGCACCAGCGGGCCGTAGGCGCGGCACAGCCGCCAGGCGCGGTTCAGGAAGCGGAACGAGCCCTCGACGCCGAGGTCCGACCACTCCGCGTCCTTCTCCGGCGGGCCGATGAACAGCGTGTACACGCGGCCGGTGTCGGTGCCGTAGCGGGCGATCAGTGCGTCGGGAGCCACAGTGTTGTGCTTCGACTTCGACATCTTGATGCCGCCGCGCGTGATCATGCCCTGGGTGAAGAGCGCCCGGAACGGCTCCTGGAAGCCCACCAGGCCCATGTCGTGGAAGACCTTGGTGATGAAGCGCGCGTAAATGAGGTGCTTGGTGGCGTGCTCCACCCCGCCGATGTACTGGTCCACCGGCAGCCAGGCATTGACCAGGGCGCTGTCGAAGGCCCGCTGCCCGTCGCGCGGCGTCAGGAAGCGCAGGAAGTACCACGCCGAATCGACGAAGGTGTCGAGCGTGTCGGTCTCGCGCCGGCCGGGGCCGCCGCACTTGGGGCAAGGGGCGTTGACGAATGCGGCGTTGCCGGCCAGCGGCGATTCGCCGGTGGGCTTGAACTCCACGTCGTGCGGCAGCAGGACCGGCAGGTCCTCCTCGGGCACCGGCACGATGCCGCAGCCCGCGCAGTAGATGATGGGGATGGGCGCGCCCCAGTAGCGCTGGCGCGACACCAGCCAGTCGTGCATGCGGTACTGGACCGTGGCCCGGCCCTGGCCGCGCGAGTCGAGATCGGCGGCCATGCGCGCGCAGGCCTTGGCCGTGCCGAGCCCGTCGTAGCCGTCGGAGGCGAAACACTCACCCTCGCCGGTGAAGACCGGATCGCCGTCGACCAGCTTCCAGCCGGCGTCGACGGCCCCGTCTGCGGCTCCGGCCACTGGCCGCACCACGGGAAGGATGGGCAGCCCGTACTTCTTGGCGAACTCGTAATCGCGCGTGTCGTGCGCCGGCACGCACTGGACGGCACCGGTGCCGTAGCCCATGACCACGTAGTTGGCGAGCCAGATGGGCACCGTCTGGCCGGTGAACGGATGGATGCAGAAGCGGCCGGTGAACACCCCCTCCTTCTCCGGCTCGACGTCGTGGCGGCGGTCGGACATCTGCTGCGCCACGCGGGCGGCGAAAGCGCGGCAGGCGGTCTCCTCGGCCCGTCCGGCGAGCAGGGGGGCCACCAGCGAGTGGTTGGGCGCCAGCACCAGGAAGGTGGCGCCGAAGATCGTGTCCAGGCGTGTGGTGAAGGTGACGATGTCCTCGCCCGTGCCCTGCACCGGCCAGTGCACTTCGGCGCCCACCGAGCGACCGATCCAGCCCTGCTGCATGACGCGGACCCTCTCCGGCCAGGCGGGCAGGAACTCGAGGTCGTCGAGCAGGCGCTGGGCGTATTCGGTGATGCGGAAGAACCACTGCTCCAGCTCGCGCTGGACGACGGGCGTGCCGCAGCGCCAGCACTCCCCCGCGCCCACCACCTGCTCGTTGGCCAGCACGGTGTTGCACGACGGGCACCAGTTGACCGGCGCCTTGCCGCGATAGGCCAGCCCGCGCTCGAAGAGCTTGAGGAAGATCCACTGCGTCCACCTGTAGTAGCCGGGGTGGCAGGAGGCCACCTCGCGCGTCCAGTCCAAACCGATGCCCCAGGCGTGGAACTGCCGCTTCATGCGGGCGATGTTCTGCCGGGTCCAGGTCTCGGGGTGGCTGCGGTTGGCGATGGCGGCGTTCTCGGCCGGCAGGCCGAAGGCGTCCCAGCCCATCACCGCCAGGACCCGCTTGCCGCGCAGCAGCGCGTAGCGCACGACGGCGTCGCCCAGGATGTAGTTGCGCCCGTGGCCCACGTGGAGGTCGCCCGAGGGGTACGGGAACATGTTCAGGCAGTAGTACCGGTCGGTGGCATCCGCGAGGTCCTGGCGGAACAGCCCGAGCGACTCCCACCGCTCGCGCCACTTGGGCTCGATCTCGGCGAAGGGGTAACGCTCGGCGTCGTCGGTGACGTGGGCTCCGGCGGCGGGGTCGGGCTCTGGGCTGGTGGGGCGGTCGGTCATACGGGCTCCGGGTCGTGGCCAGGGCGCGCCGGTCGGCTGGGCGCCGGCGCCGCACGCGCGGCAGGATATGACGCCGCCCCGGGTCGCGGCAACCCGGGGCGGGGCGATGCCGGCGGGGGCGCCTAGCTCCGCGCCGTCTCTCCCTCCCCCCCCGCCACGCCGAGCACCGCGCGGGTGAGCAGCGCCGGTGCGTCGCCGCGGCCGCTCTTCCAGGCGCGCTCGACGCGGTAGAGCAGGTCGAGCGCGGCCGTCAGCTCGCGGTCGCTGCGGCCGCGGGCCAGCCGCTCCGAGTTCTCGCGATCGCGGATCCAGCCCCACTGCTGCGTCTTGAGGCGCAGGGCTCCGCTCACCAGGGTCTGCAGCCGGAAGAGGATCGTCCCCTCGCTCTCGCCCGACCCGAGCGAGCGCAGCAGGTGGTCCACCGCCTGGTCGGGCCGCCGCTCGGCGACGGCGCGCGCCAGGGCGGCGAGGCTGCCGGCGTGCACCGGCCGCAGCAGCGCCTCGGTCTGGGCCCGCGTGAGGCGGCCGCCCGGCCCCGCCCAGTCGGCGAGCTTCTCGATCTCGTTCATCACCTCGGCGGTGTCGAGGCGGGAGGTGTCGATCACCAGCGCGACGGTGCCCGGTTCGGCCTGCACGCCGAGGCGGGCCAGGCGGCGCTCCGCCCAGCGCGCCAGCACCTCGGGCGGCAGGCCGTCGAGGGTGACGCGCAGTCCGCACTCCGCCGCCAGCGCGGCGAGCGTCTTGCGCTCGGTCTCGGCGGCCGACTCGACGAAGACGACGCAGTTCTCGGGCGCGATCGCGGCCACGCCCCGGGCCGCCGCTTCGACGGTGCGCGGCGAGCGCACCCACTCCTCGACGTTGAGCACCAGGACGAAGGCGGCGGGCTGGAAGAGCGAGCCGCCCTGCGCGGCCGCCATCACCTGCTCGACGCCGGCCTCGCCGGCGCGCAGCACGGTGGGCGGGACGCCGGGGTAGGCGGCGGCCCAGCGCTCCTTGAGGCCGGTCAGGGCCTCGGCCTTGGCGGCCTCATCGGCGCCCGCCAGGTAGAGGGCCCGGGGCAGCGGCTCGTCGCCGCCCAGCCAGGCGTCGAAGCCCGCGGCGTCGAGGACCGCGCTTCGCGAGGCGGTGGCCCGCGAGTCGCGCCCCGCGCCGCCGCGGCCGCCGGCGCGCGAAGCGCCGGCGCCCCCGGCCCTACCAGTTCTCGACGGTCCGGGTGAGGATCTCATCGGCAAGCTTGCGGATGGCCAGGACCCGCCCCGAGCGCTCGTCCTGCGCCGGCTGCCCGGGCACGTCCACGACGTAGTAGTTGTGCGCGCGCACGAGGGCGTCGTCGCGCCAGATCTCGCGGTTCTTCACCTTGTCCAGGAGCTTCACCGCCACGGTCACGGAGACGCGGTACTCCTGGGCCTGCACCTGTCCGGTGAAGCCGAAGACCACGTTCTTGTACCCCATCACCGCGCCGGAGAGCAGGGCATCGGCCTCCTCCTCCCCCACGACCTTGAGGTGGTTGTCCTCCACGAAGCGGGTGACCACCGCCTGCGTGACCTCCTGGTCGAGGCCCGCCTCGACGGTGCGGTTCTCGAAGGTGGGGATGGCGATGCGCTGGATGTGGGACGGCAGGAGGCCGGGCCTGGTGGAGTAGACGCCGCAGCCCCCGGCGGCCAGGAGCAGCGCGGCGGCGGCCAGGGCGGCGGCGAGGGCGAGGGGCACGGCAGGACCGCGCCCGCCCGCGGCCGGGCGGACGCTAGGTGCCGGTCGGCTGCTCGCCCTCCTCGTCGCCGTCATAGCCCCCGTTCATCCGGTAGATCTTCATCCGGTAGCGCAGCTTGTCGCGCTTCATGCGCAAGAGCTCCGCGGTGCGGCTCTGGTTACCATTACACGCCGCCGAGGCCTTGAGAATCAAGGTCTTCTCGAGCTCTTCCAGCAGCGCCTCGCACGGGATGCCGTCGGACGGCACCCCCGGGGTGGCGAGGATGTCCTCCAGCCGCTCGGCCAGCTCCGAGCGCTCGCCGGGACGCGCGGCGCGCGGCGCCGCGGCTCCCAGGTGCAGGTGGGCGGGCTTCAGCTCCGACCCCGACTCGAGCAGGACGGTTCGCTCCATCAGGTTGCGCAGCTCGCGGATGTTGCCCGGCCAGGGGTACTCGAGCATGGCCCGCTCGGCCTCGGGGTGGATGCGCGTGAACTCCTTCTTGAAGGCGAGGTTGAACTGCCCCATGAAGTGGAGGGCCAGGGGCAGGATGTCGTCGCGCCGCTCGCGCAGCGGCGGCACGTAGATCGGCACCACCTTCAAGCGATAGAAGAGGTCCTCGCGGAACCCCCCCTCCCGCACGCGCCGTTCCAGGTTCTGGTTGGTGGCCGAGATGATGCGCGTCGACACCGAGATGTCCTTGAGGCCGCCGACCCGCTTGAAGGTCATGCGCTCGAGCACGCGCAGCAGCTTGACCTGCAGGGGCAGGCTCATCTCTCCCACCTCGTCGAGGAACAGGGTGCCGCTGTGGGCCAGCTCGAGGAGCCCTTGCTTCTGGGCGCGGGCGTCGGTGAAGGCCCCCTTCTCGTGCCCGAACAGCTCCGATTCCAGCAGCTCGCGCGGGATGGCGGCGCAGTTGATCTCGAGGAACGGCTTGGTGGCCCGGGCCGAAAGCTTGTGGATGGTGCGCGCGATGTGCTCCTTGCCGGTGCCCGACTCCCCCTCGATGAGCACGCTGGTGGTCTCGCCGCGCGCCACCTGCTCGACCATCCGGTAGACCTCGAGCATGCGCGGCGACTGGCAGCGGACGATGCCCTCCTCCTGCCAGACCCGCTGGCGCAGCACCTCGACCTCGAGGCGCAGGCGCCGCTTCTCGAGGCCCTCGCGCACCAGGCCCTCGAGCTCGTCGAGGGCCAGCGGCTTGCGCAGGAAGTAGAAGGCGCCGCGCCGCATCGCCTCGACCGCCTTCTTCACGTCGGCGACCGCGGTGATGATGATGACCGGCAGCCCCGGCGAGTCCTGCTGGATCTCGGCCAGCAGGTCGAGGCCGTCGGCGTCGGGCAGGCGCACGTCGAGCACCACGAGGTCGGGCCCTTCGGCGCGGAAGAGGCGCATCGCCGCCTCGCCGCTGCCCGCCTCGCTGACGTGGTAGCCGGCGTCGACCAGGGCGCACTTCACGAAGTGGCGGATGCTCTGCTCGTCGTCCACCACCAGGACGTGCGCCGTGGGGAAGGCGCGCTCCTCGCGCGCGTCGTCGGCGTTCCTGCGGTCCTCAGTCATCCCGACCTCCCTGTGAGGCTTCTTCCAGCGGCAGCTCGACGATGAAACAGGCGCCCCGCTCCGGCTGCGGGCGGACGCGCAGATGGCCGCCGTGACGCTTGACGATGTCGTGGCAGACGTAGAGACCGAGGCCGGTGCCGCCGGCCTTGGTGGTGAAGAAGGGCTCGAAGATGCGGCTCCGGTCCTCGTCCGGCACCCCCGGGCCCTCGTCCTCGATGGCCAGGCACAGCGCGGTGGCGCCGGCGCCCGGGTGCGGGGCGTCCGCCTCGCCCGGGCCGGTCCACAGGCGCACGCGCAGGCGGCCGCCGGGCGGCGATGCCTCGGCGGCGTTCTTGAGCAGGTTGAGGCAGACCTGCTGCATCTGGTCCGGGTCGAAGCGCGCCGTCGTGGGGCCGTCGGGCAGCGCCCAGGCCACCGACAGGTGCTTGTCGAGCAGCAGCGATTGCAGGCCGGTGAGGCTGCGCTCAACGACCTCGGCGAGGTCGGCGCGGCGGGGCGCCAGCCGCTTGGGGTGCGTGACCGTGAACAGGTCGCCGATGATGCGGTCGAGGCGGGCGATCTCGGTCTGGATGAACTCCACGTGCTCCAGCTCGCGCGTCCCGTCGGGGAAGCCCTTCTTGAGGTACTCCACGCCCGCCGCGATGCCGGCCAGCGGGTTGCGGATCTCGTGCGCGACGCTCGTGGTGAACCGCCCCAGCACGGCCAGGCGGTCGAGCTGGCGGATCTGCTCTTCCATCCGCTTGACGCGCGTCAGATCGGTGAGCGTGGCGATCGCCCCGTAGACCCGCCGCCGCTCGTCGCGCAGGAGCGAGGTGGCGAGCGACAGGGGCACGCGGGCGCCGTCGGCGCGCCGCAGGGTGGTCTCGTGGCCGTGCACCTCGCGCCCGGTGGCCAGCGTGTCGCGCACCCGCTGCTGCGCGTCCTCGGGCAGCGCCGCGGCCAGCGGCTCCCCCACCACGGCCTCGGCGCGCAGACCGGCCAGCGCCTCGGCGGCGCGGTTGCAGGTCAGGATGCGGCCGTCTTGGCCCACGGCGAGCAACCCGGCGCCCATCGAGTTGAGGATATCGTCGAGGAAGCGCTCGCTCTTGCGCAGGTCGTGGTACAGGCGGGCGTTCTCCAGCACCGGGGCCACCGAGAGAGCCACCGACTCGAGCAGCGTCACCTCGCCCGGGTCGATGCCCGGCCCGCCCCCCGAGCGGGCGACGCCGACCAGGCCGAGGATCGGGAAACGGCTGCAGCCGAGACAGCGCCGGCGGCGCGCCTCGTGCGCCTCCCCCCAGCCCGGGCCGGCTCCCGGCTCGGGGAAGGCGTCCGAGGCGCCGCCCGCCTCGAACGGGCAGGGCGACGGGCAATCCTCGCCGGTGGCGCCCCCGCCCCTGCGGGACGCCGGGCGCCGGCTGCGCTGCAGGGGCACGGCGGTGTAGGACCCGAGCCCCTCCATCACGTCGGCCAGCCGGTGGCCGGCGGGCAGGGCGAACGGCGGATTGCGGCGCGCGTCGCGGATCGTGTAGGTGCGGTTCCACCACACCGCGCGGCTGGCGACGCCCCCGTCGGCGGTCAGCGGCACGCGCAGCGGGTGGCAGGCCGTGCCCCGGCCGTCGCGGCGGCACCAGGTGCCCTCCAGGACGTTCTCCTCCCGGTTGGCCAGGCAGAGGAATACCTCGCTCATGGCGAAGGCCTGCAGGAGGTAGCCGGCCACGGTGCGCGTGGCCTCCTCGTCGTCGAGCGAGGAGACGACGGAGTTGGCCACCTCGCGCAGCGACACCAGCTGCACGTTGGTCTCGATCAGGCGGCGGTGGCTGCGCTCCAGCTCGTCCACCAGCTCCGTGGCGGTGGCGAACAGCAGCTCGGCGTCGTCGGCGTGGCCGGCGACGACGGCGGGCGGCAGGCTGGCCAGCCCGCGCACCTCGTCGACGTGGCGCAGCAGTTCCTGCAGGGATTGTCGGTTCAGATGCTTCTGCAGCATGCGTCCCTTCGCGGGAGTCCGGCCTCCGCCCCGGCGGGACCCCCGCCCGGGACTAGGAAGGCCTGAACTCGCGGATGCGGTCCGCCACGTAGCCGATCTGCTCCGGCAGGAGCTCCGGGTAGACCGGCAGGGCCAGCGTCTCGCGCGCCGCCGCCTCGCTCGCGGGGAAGTCTCCCTCGCGATGGCCCAGGTCGGCGAAGCACGGCTGCACGTGCATGGCCTTGGGGTAGTAGATCTCCGTCCCCACCCCGGCCGCCTGCAGGTGCGCGCGCAGGCCGTCCCGGTCGCGGCTTCTGACCACGAACTGGTTGTAGATGTGGCGGGCCTCGGCTCGCGCCACGGGCAGCCCGACCGGTGCGCCGGCGAGGCGCTCCCTATAGCTATCGGCATTCCGCCGCCGGCCTTCGGTCCAGACGTCGAGGTGGCGCAGCTTCACCCGTAAGATGGCCGCCTGCAACGCGTCCAGGCGGCTGTTCATGCCCAGCTTGATGTGGTGGTACTTGGGCTTGGCGCCGTGCTCGCGCAGGATGCGGGTGAGATCCCCCAGGTCCTGGCGGACGCTGGTCACGAGCCCGCCGTCGCCGAACGCTCCCAGGTTCTTCGAGGGGAAGAACGAGAAGCAGCCGAGATCGCCCATGGACCCGGCCCGCTGCCCCCGCCACTCGGCCCCGATGGCCTGCGCGGCGTCCTCGATGACCGCCACGCCCCTGGCCTTGCAGATCTCGAGCACGCGCGGCATGTCGGCGCACTGACCGAACAGGTGCACGACGATCACCGCCTTGGTCCGCGGCGTGATGGCCGCCTCGAGCTGGGCCGGGTCGAGGTTGTAGGTATCGGGCTCGATGTCGCAGAACACCGGCTTGGCCCCGCACAGCGCCACGCAGCTCGCCGAGGCGAGGAACGAGTACGCCGGGGTCACCACCTCGTCGCCCGGGCCGATGCCCAGGGCGCGCACCGCCAGCACCAGCGCGTCGGTGCCGGAGGCGCAGCCGACGGCGTACGGCACGCGGCAGTAGGCGGCGACCTCCTGCTCGAAGCCGGCGACCTCGGGGCCGAGGATGAAGCGGCCGCTGGTGATCACCTTGTCGATGGCCTCGCGGACCTCGGGCTCGATGGTGCGGAACTGCGCGTTCAGGTCGAGCAGCGGCACGGTCATGCTGCCCGCGGTCTTGGGGGCGCCCGGATCGGCGGTCATACGTCGTCGCTCCAGCCTTGGTTTTCGAGGAGCTGCTCGGTGGGCACGTCGCGCCACACCTTGGCGGGCGCGCCCCGGGCGATCTTGCGGGCCGGCACGTCGCGGGTGACGACCGAGCCGGCGGCCACCACGGCGTCCTCGCCGATCGTCACCCCGGGCAGCAGCACGGCGCCGACGCCGATCCGCGCCCCCTTCTTCACCGTCATGCCCTTGAAGTGGTGGAAGCGCTCGGCGGTGCGGCCGATGTAGTTGTCGTTCGAGGGGGTGACGCCGGGGGCGATGAAGACCCGGTCCTCGAGCGTCGAGTAGGCGGTGATGTAGCTCTCGCTCTCCAGCTTGACGAAGCGTCCGATCGAGCACTTGTTCTCGACGGTGACGCCGCGGCCGACGATGGTGCGGTCGCCGACCGTGACGTCCTCGCGCACCGTGGCGAGATCGGCCACCAGGACGCGCCGCCCGATGGCGCAGCCGCGGTAGAGCACGGCGCCGGTGCCGACCAGGCAGCCGTCGCCGATGGTCAGAGGCGGCAGCGGCTTCTCGTCGGTGGTCGCCGAGGACAGCGACTTGAGCGGCAGCTTGCCCAGCACCACGTGGTCGTCGACGCGCACCGCCGCGCCGATCACCGTGTCGGCGTGCACGATGACGCCGTGCCCCAGCCGGGTGCCGGCCCCGAGGCGCACGCCGGCCGCGATGACGCAGTACTCCCCGACCGTCGCGTCGGGCGCGATCTGCGCGCCGGGGTGCACGCGCGCCGTGGGCGCGATGCGGGGGGCCTCCGGGCCGCGGGCTGCTTCGCTCATCTGGGAGCCTCCGATCGGTCTAGGGAGAAAGCGAATCCGGCAGGGAATCGAGACGCACCGGGCGCCCGCCGTCGGCCAGCGACCGGGTCGCCGCCTCCAGCACCCGGATGACCCGCAGGCCCTCGCGGCCGTCGGTGCGCGGGCGCTGGCGCGTGCGCACGCACTCCAGGAAGTGACGGCACTCGAGGGTCAGCGGCTCGCTGGCATCGAGGTGCGGGATCCAGATGTCGCCGCTGCGCAGCGCCATGGCGCGCGCGAAGTCCACCACCTGGCCGGCGTCCACACCCTTGTCGTAGATGCGCAGCTTCTCGGTCGGCTCGGCGTCGTCGAGCACCGCCATCTTGCTGGCGCCGACGACCGTGAAGCGCCGCACCTTGTGCGGGTCGAGCCACGACACGTGCACGTGGGCCAGGTGGCCCCGCGGGAAACGCATGTAGAGGAAGACGACGTCGTGGATGCCCGGCTGCAGGAACGCCTCGCCGCGGGCGCTGACGTCCTCGGGGTCGTCGCCGACCAGGTGCAGGATGACCGCCACGTCGTGCGGCGCGAACGACCACAGGGCGTTCTCGTCGGGGCGCACCTTGCCCAGGTTGGTGCGCTGCGCGTAGACGTAGCGCAGGTCCCCCAGCCCCCCCTCGCGCACGATGCCGAGCAGCTTGACCACCGCCGGGTGGTAGAGGAGCAGGTGCCCGACCATCAGGATGCGGCCGCCGGCCTCGGCGCGGCGCACCAGGTCGGCGGCCTCGGCGGCGCGCAGGGTCATCGGCTTCTCGACGTAGACGTCCTTGCCCGCGTCGAGGAAGAGGCGCGCCAGGGGGTAGTGCGACGCGGCCGAGGAGGCGATGGCCACCGCCTCGATCTCCGGGTCGCGGGCGACCTCGTCGGGATCGGCGACGCGGCGCGCCGCCGGCGCGAAGCGCGCGGCGCGCGCCAGGCGGCTGGCATCGGAGTCGCAGAGGACGCGGAGTTCGCAATCGGCGAGCGCGGCGAAGTTGCGCGCCAGGTTGGCGCCCCAGTCGCCGGTGCCGACCTGGGCGAGCACGATGGGCTTCAAGCAATCCTCCAGGATGGCCCGCGGCTGCGGCGGGCGCCGGGGGTGGAATCGCGAGGTGATCGCTCGTCAATCTATCGGCGCGGGGCGCGCCGGTCAACCGGCCGCGGGGACGGCGTGAGAGCGGTGGGCGGGCGGCCGCGTCAGGCGGCTTCGAGTCCCGGCAGGATGAGGCCGGTAGCCTCGACGGTGCAGTTGCGGCCCTGGTGTTTGGCGGCGTACAGGGCGGCGTCGGCGGCGGCGATCAGGGTCGCGGGCTGGATGCCGTCTTCGGGGAACACGGCCACGCCGGTGCTCACCGTCATCTCACCGGGCTGGCAGCGCGCGAAGGCGAAGCTCTCGACCGCGGCGCGCAGGCGCTCGGCGACCGCCAGGCCGCCGGCCCGCGGCGTGTCCGGGAGGATGACGGTGAATTCGTCGCCGCCATACTTGGCCACCAGGTCCATGCCGCGCACCTTGCGCGCCAGCACGCGGGCGAGGTCGCGCAGCAGGCGGCTGCCGCGCAAGTGGCCGAAGCGGTCGTTGTAGTCCTTGAGGTGGTCCACGTCCACCATGAGCAGCACGAAGGTCTGGCGCGAGCGCGCGGCGCGCTTCATCTCGCGGCGCAGGGCGGTGCGCAGGAAGCGGTAGTTGTAGACCTGCGTCAGCTCGTCGGTGACCGCGACCCGCTTGAGGGTGCGCGACAGGCGGCAGTTCTCCAGAGCCAGCCCGAGGGCCCCGGACAGGAGCATCAGCTCGCGCAGCGGGGCGCCGGTCTCGGCGCGCGGTGCGGCGACGTTGAAGGCGGCCAGCACGCCGGCGTCCTGGGTCCGCACGCGCAGCGGCACGGCGAGCGCATTGCGCACCGCGACGTCCGGCGGCGCGTCGGCGGCCGCCATGCGGTGGTCGCCGGCGGCGTCGGCCAGGAACACGGGCCCGCCCTCGGCGAGGGTGCAGCGCACCAGGCCCTGGCTGACCCGCGGGGCGGGCCGGGCCGGCAAGGACTTGCCGTGCACCTGCAGGTGGCGCGTCGGACTGCGGCCGTCGAGCAGCGTGAGCGAGGCCGCCTCGGCCTCGGTCAGCACGCAAGCGCAGCGCAGGGCCTCGGCCACGGTGGCCGCGCGGTCGCGCAGCGTGCCGGGGGCGATGAACGCGTTGACTGCGCTCCAGACTCGATCCGACGACGCCATTTCCCGTCCCTGGTTGAGGGGTGACACGGGGGCTGCCCTGGCCCTTCGGGTGCAAGCCCCACCAGCTTGGCTTGCAAGACAGGTGCCACGGGGACCGGGAGGGGACCGCGGCGCGGCCGGCTAGATGAGGCCGGCGACGCCGGTTAGAGGCCGCGGGGGCTAAGTGCTCAGTCCTCCGCGTCTTCCTCGGAGGCCGGCGGCTTGGGGGCGCCGGGCCGGGCTGCCCAGAGGTCCGCCCCGATGCGCAGCGTGCGTGCGCCGAAAAATGCCAGGGAGACGGCGATGCCGGCAAGAAAGGCGAACTCCTGCCAGGGCTCGAAGTCCAGGCGCGGCAGGACGCGCAGAAGGGTCCAGAGGCAGGTCCCGAGCGCCCCCAGGAGCGCCAGGTGCAGGGCGAAGAGCAGCGCCTGCGCCCAGCGGGCGCCGGGTCCGCCCAGCCACGGCGACGGCGGCCGGCGGCGGATCATCGGCCCGGCGCGGCGGCGGCCCGCGCAGACGGCACGGCGCCGGCTCCAGGGGTTGCGTTTCGCAACGGCGCGGCGGGGACCGCCGGGCGCCGCGCGCGCCAGACGGCGGCGGCGCGGCAGAACAGCGTCACCGGCGGCCGGCACTCGAAGCCGGCGTCGGCCAGGCGCGCGGCGACCTCGCCCGCGGTGCCGAACGCGATCACCGACTCGGCGAGGTAGCGGTAGGCCGCCGGGTCCGCCGAGAGCCGCCCGAGCAGGGGCACGACGCCGCGCAGATAGGCGCGGTGCGCGGCGCCGAGGAAGCCCGCGGGCGGTGTCGGACTGTCGAGCACGTGCAGCCATCCGCCGGGCCGCAGCACGCGCCACAGCTCGGCCAGCGCGGCCGTCTCGGGTGCCAGGTTGCGCAGCCCCCACGCGACGGTGAGGGCGTCGAAACCGCCGTCGCGGAAGGGCAGGCGGAAGGCGTCGCCGCGCACCGGCGCGAACCCGGTGCCGCGCGCCGCCGCGTGCGCGCGGCCGGCGGCCAGCATGCGCGCGCTGAGGTCCACTCCCACCACGACCGCCCCGGTCCGCCGGTGGACGGCCACGGCCGAGCGCGCGCTGCCGCAGCAGAGGTCGAGCACCCTCTCCCCCGGCCGCAGCTCCCGCGCCAGCTCGCGCCGCCACGCCGCGTCCCGCCCGAGGCTCATGAGCGAGTTCAGGAGGTCGTAGCGCGGTGCGGCGCGGTCGAACATGGGCGAGAGGGTCGAGGGCGTGGGTCTCATGCTCGCTGAGAGGGTGGCGCGCGACGGCGCACGACAGCGGGCCCGCCCAGCCGGGCGGGACGATTGGTGCGCCCGACAGGATTCGAACCTGTGGCCTACAGCTCCGGAGGCTGTCGCTCTATCCAGCTGAGCTACGGGCGCACGCGAGCCGCACTGTAGCAAAGGTGTCGGGGGCGGACAAGACGAGGCGCGGCAAGCGATTCAGGCGGGCGCCCGGCCGCCTCTGCTATACTCGAGACGGCTTCCCCCAGTCTCCGGTCCACGCCATCTTCCGTACGGGAGCGCCGATGCCACCCGTGGTCACCCGCCTCCAGCCCGTCGCATTGCTCGTTCCGGTCGTCTTGCTCCTGGCAGGCGCATCCACGGCCCGTGCGGCGACCGCGCCGCCGAGCGCCGCGGGCGTGGTCGAGATCGCGCGCCCGGGGCGCGGCTGGGTGCCGGACGGCTACCGCGCCACGCCCGAGTCGGACCGCCTGGGCGCGCTGCGCGCCGGCGGCTTGGCGCCGGCGGAAGCGCCCGCGGCAGAACGCCCCGGGGCCGGGTTCGGGGAGGACCTGGACGCGGCGGCGGCGCGGCGTCGCGCCGCCCGGGCGGCGTGGGCGGAGTTCGCGGCTCGGCCAGCGCTGCGCGCGGACGTGGTGTGGGACGCGCGCACCGGGATGCCCCACCGCGTGCGCGTTGCCGGCCTGCGGGCCGCGTCCCGGCGTCTGGAGACCGCGGCGGCGGCCGAGGCGGCGGCCCGCGACCTGGTGCGGCGCGAGGCCTCGCTGCTCACCGGCGGCGAAACCCCGGGGCCCGCCGAGATGCCGCTCGTCAAGGCGCGCCGCGTCGGCGACGTCTGGCTGCTCGTCTTCGGCCAGCGCTACCGCGGGTTCGAGGTGCTCGACGGGCGGGTGGACGTGCGTCTGCGCGTCGACGGCTCGGTGCCGGTCATCGGCTCCGGATGGTGCGCCGGCATCGAGGTGGCGACCGAGCCGCGCGTGCACCGCAGCGCGGCCGAGGCGGTCGCGCGGGTCGGCGTCGGGTTCGCCGACGGCCGCGACCGCGAGCGGGGCTCGGACCTCGTCGTCCTGCCGGTGCCCGCCGGCGACGGCGTCGGCTACCGCCTCGCGCACCGCGTGCGGCTGGCCGTGCAGGATCCGCCCGGCGTGTGGGCCACTTACGTGGACGCCGCCGACGGGCGCGTGTGGGCGCGCGAGAACGAGTTGCGCCACCTCGAGGTCGGCGGCACCGTGCTCGGCTACATCCTGCCGGTCACGTACACGGATCCCCAGGTGCAGCGCCCCTTCCGCTTCGCCCTGGTGTGGCACCCCGGCGATTCCACCTACGCGGATGCGGCCGGCGCCTACCGGCTGCCCGGCACGACGGCGGGCGAGCCGATCTACGCCGAGCTGCGCGCGCCCTTCGTGGCGGTGGTCAACCAGGCCGGCTCCAGCGTGCGGCTCTTCGGCCTCGCCCCGGCGGCCGACCCCCTGCCCTTCGTCTTCTCGCCGGCCGCCGGCGACACCGCCGAGCGCAACGGTTTCTACCAGACGCTGGCGGTGCACGACTACGTGAAGGACCTCGACCCCGGCTTCACCGCGCTCGATTTCCCCCTGCCCTGCAACGTCAACATCAACGCCACCTGCAACGCCTACTGGGACGGCGCGAGCATCAACTTCTACCGCTACGGCGGCGGCTGCGCCAACACCGCCAACATCGCCGACGTGATCTTCCACGAGTACGGCCACGGCGTCACGCAATTCACCTTCGCGCCCTTCGACGCCAACGGTGGCATGCACGAGGGCTTCTCCGACTACCTGGCCGCCACCATGACGCGCCAGCCGCTGGTGGGCATCGGTTTCCGCGGTCCGGGCACCTATCTGCGCAGCGTGGAGAACGCGGTGGCGCTGCCGGCGCCGGAGTGCGGCGGCAAGGTCCACTGCCTGGGCACGGCGGTGTCGGGCGCCCTGTGGGACCTGCAGCAGAGCTTCATCGCCGCCCTCGGCGACTCGGGGGCGGCGCGCGCCAAGGCCGACTCGCTGTGGCACTACGCCGGCTACGGCGGCGCCTACTGGTACGACGACTACCTGGTGGATCTGCTGGTGGTGGACGACGACGACGGCACGCTGGTCAACGGCACGCCGCACTACGCCGACATCTGCGCCGCGTTCGAGGCGCACGGCTTCCACTGCCCGGAGGCGGCGAGCGGCGCGTGGATCGCGCACGCCCCGCTCGGCGACGCCGACTCCTCCCCCGCGCCCTTCGCCGTCGTCGCCGAGATGGGCTCGACGACCTCCGGGCTGGCGCCGCTCGCCCAGCGGCTCTTCTTCCGTCTCCACTCGGGGCCGTGGGAAGAGGCGCCCATGGGGCCCGCCGAGGGGAGCACCTTCGTGGCGGCCATCCCCGCCCTGCCGGCCGGTGGGCGGGTGGACTACTACCTCGAGAACCGGGACGCGGACGGCTCGGTGGCGACCTCGCCGCCGGGCGCGCCGGCGGCCGCCCACACCTTCCACGTCGGCGCGCTCGAGACGGTCCACGCCGACGACTTCGAGACCGGCAATCACGGCTGGACGGCCAACGCGGGCAACACCGCGGTCAGCGGCTTCTGGGAGCTGATCGACCCGCACGGCACGGCGAGCGACGGCTACCCGTTCCAGCCGGAGGACGATCACACGCCTTACCCGGGCGCCATCTGCTGGGTCACCGGGGATACCACGGCCGCCTTCCCGCCGCCGGCCGGCGCCGACGACGTGGACGGCGGCTGCGTCCACCTGGTGTCGCCGGCGTGGGACCTGTCGGCGCTCGACAACGCGCGTCTCGAGTACTGGCGCTGGTACACGGACGAGACCAGCCTCGACGACACCCTGCACGTGGAGATCTCCGCCGACGGCGGGGTCACCTGGTTGCCGCTCGAGGAGCAGCTCTTCACGCAGAACGCGTGGCGCAAGCTGTCGTTCGACCTCGGCAGCCGCGTGCCGCTCACCAGCCAGTTCCGCCTGCGGCTGCGCGCCTGTGACCTGGGCGGCGGCTCGCTCACCGAGGCGGCGCTCGACGACATCGCCGTCACGACGCGCCGCTCCGCGCTGGTGGCGGCGGACCGGCCGCCGCCGCCGCGGGTCCTGGCTCTGCGCGCCGCGGTGCCCAACCCGACGCGCTCCGCGACCGCGATCGCCTTCGACGTGCCGGGTGCGGCGGGGGCCGCGGCGCAGGCCGTGACGCTCGGCCTCTACGACGCGCGCGGGCGCCGGGTGCGCACGCTGGTGCGCGGCGTCCTGCCGCCGGGCAGCCACACGGTGCGCTGGGACGGCCGCGACGCCAGCGGCCGCGCCGTGGCGGCGGGGACCTACCTCTGCCGGCTCGAAGCCGAGGGGCGGCTCCTTACCGGCAAGGTGGTCGTCCTGCCGTGAGACAGGCGGGCTGCGGCGCGGGGTCCGGGGGCGGCGTCGCCCCGCGGTGGCTCGCGGCGGCGGCGCTGCTCGCCGCTCTCGCGGGACCCGCCGCGGCGCCGGCCCGCGGACGGTTCGCCGGGCGCGTCGTTTCGCCGGCTTTCTATCGCGTCCGGATCCGCGTCGAGGGTGCAGCGGAAGTGGAGTCCCTCACGCGCACGCCCTAGCGGGCGACGGGTCAGGCGACAGCCGGCAGGGTCGGGCCCAGGGAGACGAACGCGGCGGTGAAGGGGATCCGGTCCTCGCCGAAGGGCAGGCCGGGCGTGTAGGCGACGCCGACGGGGACGGTGGCGATCAGAGCGGCGACCGCGTCGGCCTGCGGGCCGAGACCCGCCAGCCAGCGGGCCGGGGCGCTGGCGGCGTCGGCCGAGAGGACGCCGGCGATCACCAGCGGCGCGACGCACAGCGCCCGGACGAGTGCGGCGGGGGCCGCCTGCCGGGCGTCGAAGGCCGCGGTGCCCGGCGTGAGACCGACGAGGGCGGCCTCGGCGGCGGCGGGCGGCACGGCGATCACGACCCCCTCCGCCTCGCGGTGACGGTAGGTCGGGGTGGCGGCGGCGAGCAGCACGGCCCCGGGACGGCGGCGCACGACCTGGGCGACGAGGGCGTTCAGGAGACGCTCGACGGCGTCGAGCGTCGGCGCGGCGGCGAGGACGACGCCCTGCGGCACATCGAGCATGGCGTTGAGGCGGTCGAGCGGGCCGTCGAGCTGCGACGGATCCGGTGCGCTGAGGTGGGCCAGGCGCACCCACAGCGCCTCCTCCCCGTCGTGCACGACCCGGCTCACCGAGACGGTCGCTCCGCTCTCCAGGGTCAAGGTGCGGCTGGCGGCGTCCGCCGCGTCGGGGCCGCGCGTGCCGTCCCCCAGCCGCTCGCGCAGCTCGGCGTAGATCTCCGGGCCGAGCGGGCTCTCCGCCGCGACCAGCCAGCTGCCGTCGTGGAACAGGCGCGGCGGGCGGCCGGGGCGGCAGAGCAGGCGGTCGTCGGCATCGCGCAGCGCGGCCAGCAGGAGGCTCGCCGGGACCGCCGCGGCTTCACCCGCGTCGCTCGCCGCCTCGCGGGCCACGCTGCGGAAGACCTCGCGCAGGGCGTCCATGGCGCCCTGGCGGTCGAGCAGCTTCTCGGCCTCGCCGCGTCCGCCGCCGCCGGCCGCTTCGCTGGCCTCGTCCATGCGCCGCGCGGCCTCGAGCATGAGGGCCTCGGTGCCCTCCTCGATGACCCGCGCCTCCCCCACCGGCTCCGGGCGGAACTCGAAGCGGCCGGTCTTCCAGGTGAAGATCTCGTAGGCCGCGCCCTCGCCCTCGTGCTGCCGGTCGTCGACCGCGTTGACGATGCGCCCGCCGTCGAAATGAAGGTACCCGCGGCGCCCCTCGTGGTTTACGACCAGGCAGCCGGTGGCCCCGTTGAGCAGCAGCAGCTGCCCGAGGTCGAAGAGCCCGAGGAGTCCGAGCTCGCCCGCGAACTGGCCCTTGCCGGGCGGGGCCCCCGGGGTTTCGCTCACGCCGCCTCGCGCCGCGGCAGCGGCGTCGCCGCCAGCGGCACGGCCTCCAGCAGGTCGCGGTTGACGAGCTGCGGCATGGCCGTCTGCGCGTCCACCGTGCCGTCGCGCACCAGGGCCATCACCGCGTCGTCCATGGAGCGCATGCCCTCGCGCTTGCCGGTCTGCATCACGGTGGTCAGCTGGAAGGTCTTGCGGTCCCGGATCAGGGAGGCGACCGCCCCGTTGCCGAGCAGGATCTCCACGGCCAGGACCCGCCCGCGGCCGTCGGCGCGCGGCAGCAGGCGCTGGGCCAGCACGCCCTTGAGCGACTCGGCGAGCATGAGGCGCACCTGCGATTGGCGCTCGCCGTCGAAGGAATCGAGGATGCGGTCCACGGTCTGCGTCGCGCTCATGGTGTGCAGCGTCGCGAAGACCAGCTGGCCGGTGGCGGCGGCGGTGATGGTGAGCGCCATGGTCTCCGGGTCGCGCATCTCCCCCACCATGATGACGTCCGGGTCTTCGCGCAGCGCGCCGCGCAGCCCCTGCGCGAAGCTCGGCGTGTTGCGCCCCACCTCGCGCTGCGTCACCAGCGAGCTGCGGTTCTGGTGGCGGAACTCGATGGGATCTTCGATGGTGAGGATGTGCTTGCGCCGCGCGCGGTTCAGGTGGTCGAGGAGGGCCGCCAGGGTGCTCGACTTGCCGGAGCCCGGCGGCCCGGTCACCACCACCAGCCCGCGGTGCAGGTCGGTGAGGCTCTGGACATGGGCCGGCAGGCCGAGCTGCTCGAGCGTGGGGATCTGGTTGGGCAGCATGCGGAACGCCCCGGCGACCCCCTGGCTCTGCTCGTAGATGTTGCAGCGCACCCGCATCACGCCCGGGATCTCGTAGGAGAAGTCCACGTCCTTCACGTCCTCGTAGCGCGAGCGCACCACGGGATCCATGATCTCGAAGAGCAGCAGCTCGTTGACCTCGCGGGTCAGCTCCTCGTAGGGAATGGGCGTGATCTCGCCGTTGATGCGCACCATGGGTGGCGCGCCGGTGGTCATGTGCAGGTCGGAAGCGCCCTGCTCGCGGACCAGCTTGAAGATCGCGTCGATTCGGGCCATGGAGTGGCAGCGGTCCTCGGGTGAACGGGGCTCGGCCGAACTCTCTCCGCGCCGGCCGGGCGCGCGTGCGCCGGCTCCCCGGCCGGCGGCGCGCCGCCCTCCGGTGTCCGTGTGACCCCGCCTATAGTCATCGGACGGCGGCGGCCGGCTCTGGAGGGCGAAATCCGCCCCCCCCGCGCCGCCGCGACGGCTCCGGAGACGACTTCTAAACCCAAGCTCAAGGGCGGCCGATACCTAGGACCGGCACCAGCGAACTGCATTCAGGGAGGAGCCGTCCGCCATGCCGTCCTTCATCCACAAGTTGCGCGTCCATCTGGACATCTCCGAGCCCGGCCGCGAGCCCATGAAAGGGATCGTCGCCCTGGCGCCGCACGCCGGCACCCACTCGGGCCCGGAGACGGTGCTCGACCTGCTGAACTCGAGCTCGCGCGTCGTGCCCGTGACCCGCCCCGTCGACGGCACGACCGTGCTCTTCACCCGCCTGCAGATCGCCTGGGTGCTGGCCGGCACCGAGGTGGGGCAGGAAGTCGTGTGGCCCGGCACCTACCGGGTGACCAAGGAAGAGCGCGTGCTGGTGGAGATGGAGGACGGGAGTCTCTTGGCGGGCCGTATCCAGATGGAGCTGCCGGAGGATCTCAACCGGGCTTCCGACTTCCTCAACGGGGAGGAGGACTTCTTCCCGCTCATCGCGCGGTCCGGCATCTACATCATCAACAAGGCGAAGGTGCGCGCCACGCAGCTTTTCGAGGCCTCTCCGCTGCCCATCAAAGCGGCCTGAGGCCGGGCGACGGCGGCCCGGCGTGGGCCGCCGCCGCACCGCGCCGGCCGGATTTCTCCGAAGATCCCTAGGGACTGCGCCGCAGCGGGCTGCCCTGCCAGCCCAGCTTGGCGCGCAGCGCGAGCCCCGGGCGCGCCGCGGCGGGGCGCAGGAAACGCGCCGTCTCGCGGGCGTGGGTGAAGCGTACCGCGTCGCGGTAGCCGAGAGCCATGCTGCCGCTGCCGTCGAGGGTCAGGGTGATGCCTGCGTCGCGCGAGGTGACCCGCGCGGTCAGCGTGCGGGAGCCGGCGAAGACCAGGGTCCGGCTGCCCAGCGTGTGCGGGCAGATCGGCGTGGCCAGCAGCACGTCGAGCCCGTCGAGCAGCACGGGCCCGCCGGCCGAAAGCGAGTAGGCGGTGGAGCCGGCCGGCGTGGCCACCACCAGGCCGTCGGCCAGCAGGTGGCCGAGCGGCTCGCCGTCCAGCTCGAGGTCGGCGCGCAGGGCGCGATAGCTGAGGCCGTGACGCAGCACGGCATCGTTGACCGCCAGGCCGGCGCGGCGCGCGCGGGCGCGCCGGGGCACGACGGTGGCGCGGAGCAGCCGTCGCTCGTCCACCACCCAGCCGCCGTCGAGCGCCTCCCCCACCGCCGCCAGCGCCTCCCCGCGCTCGGCGCTGGCCAGGAAACCGAGCCCGCCCATGTTCACGGGCAGCACGGGCACGCGGCTGCCGGCCACGACGCGCGCCGCCGCCAGCACCGTCCCGTCGCCCCCCAGGGAGATGACCAGGTCGGGCCGGAAACCGCGCACGCGCGGCTGCAACTCGGCGTCGGGGGCGGAGAGGAACACCTCGTGGGCGAGACGGCGGCGCGCCAGCAGCGCGGCCAGCGGCCGCAGGCGCCGCAGCAGGTCGGGGCGGTGGGCGTGCAGCACGACGGCGACGCGCCGCACGCGGGCGGTGAATCGCGGTCGGGCCGGCGCGCGGCCGCCGGGGCTCACGAGTACTGGTGCGAGGCGGAGGCCAGGAAGGCCCTCACCTCGGCGGCGATGGCCGGAGCCGTCAGCCCGATCTGCTCGAGGAGCTGGGCGCGCGAGCCGTGGTGGATGAACTCGTGCGGGACGCCGAGGCGCCTCACGGGCACCGGCGGCGCGCCGGCCTGCTCGAGCGCCTCGACCACGGCGCTGCCGAAGCCGCCCGCCAGCTCGTGCTCCTCGACCGTCACCAGCCGCCCGGTGAGCCGCGCCAACTGGGCGATGGCTGCCGCGTCCACGGGATGGGCGAAGCGCGCGTCGAAGACCGCCGCCCGGATGCCCGTCTTGGCCAGCTCCTGGGCCGCCTCGAGGCTCGGCTGCACCATGCTGCCGAGGGCCACCAGCGCCACGTCGGTGCCCGGGCGCAGCAGCTCGCCGCGCCCGATCTCGAGCACCCGCGGCGCGGCGCGCTCGACCCCGGCGATGGCGGCGCGCGGGTAGCGCACCACCACCGGGCCCTCGTGGTGCGCCACGGCGGTGTGCAGCATGTGCACCAGCTCGTTCTCGTCGCGCGGCTGCATGACCACGACGCCGGGGATCTGGCGCAGGGTGCCGATGTCGAAGACGCCGTGGTGCGTCGGCCCGTCCTCGCCCACCAGCCCGGCCCGGTCCACGCAGAAGACGACGTGCAGCCCCTGCAGGGCGACGTCGTGCACGATCTGGTCGAAGGCGCGCTGCAGGAAGGTGGAATAGATGGCGACCAGCGGGATGGCGCCGGCGGCGGCCAGTCCGGCGGCGAAGCAGACGGCGTGCGCCTCGGCCATGCCGGCGTCGAAGAAGCGCTCCGGGTAGCGCTCGCGGAAGCGCGCCAGGCCGGTGCCGTCGGCCATGGCGGCGGTGATCGCCACGAGGCGCGGGTGCTGGGCCGCCAGCTCGAGCGCGGTCTCGCCGAAGACGTTCGTGTAGTTGAGGCTGGCCGACTTCTCGGCCTTGCCGGTGACCTTGTCGAACTTGCCCAGCCCGTGGAAGGCGCAGGCGTCCATCTCGGCCGGTTCGTAGCCCTTGCCCTTGACGGTGCGCACGTGCAGGAAGACGGGGCCGGGGATGCTCTTGAGCTCGCGCAGGATGGAGACCAGCCCGCGCAGGTCGTGGCCGTCCACCGGGCCGAAGTACTGGAAGCCCATCTCCTCGAAGAACACGTCGGGGATGGTCAGCCGCTTGAGCCCGCGCTTGAGCCGGCTGGCCGCGTTGCGCGCCTCGCGCCCCAGCGCCGGCAGCTTGCCGAGCAGCTTCCAGGCGTCCTTCTCCAGCTCGCGGTAGACCGGCGCGGCGGTGATGCGCGTCAGGTAGTGGGCGATGCCGCCGACGTTGGGCGAGATGGAGAAGCGGTTGTCGTTGAGGATGACCAGCAGGTTCTTCTTGAGGCCGCCGGCGTTGTTGAGGCCCTCGTAGGCCAGGCCGCCGGTCATGGCGCCGTCGCCCACCACCGCCACCACGTGGTGATCCTCACCCGCCAGATCGCGCGCCGCCGCGAAGCCGAGCGCCGCCGAGATGGCGGTCGAGCCGTGCGCCGTGCCGAAGACGTCGTAGGGGCTCTCGACGCGGCGCGGGAAGCCGGAGAGGCCGCCGTACTGGCGCAGCGTGGCGAAGCGGTCGCGTCGCCCGGTGAGGATCTTGTGGGCGTACGCCTGGTGGCCGACGTCCCACACGATGCGGTCGCGCGGCGCGTCGAAGACCGTGTGCAAGGCCAGCGTCAGCTCCACCGCCCCGAGGCTCGGGGCCAGGTGCCCGCCATTCTCCGAGCAGGTGTGCACGATCAACTCGCGAATCTCTTCCGCCAGGCGGGGCAGGGATTCCGGTGGCAGCTGCTTGAGGTCCTGCGGGCTGCGAATCCCGTCCAGAAGTGCCATTCCGTTCCCCGGTGGTAAGGACCGCGGCGCGTTCTACAGCGCGTACCAGGCGAGGGCGAGCGCCACCCCGAAAGCGGCCCCGACGAACACCTCGAAGGGCGTGTGCCCGAGGAGTTCGAGCAGGCGGCGGTCCCTGAGCTCGCGGTCGTGGTGCTCCTCGAGGAGGCGGTTGAGGATCGTCGCTTGACGTCCGGCCGCGCGCCGCAAACCCGCAGCATCATACATCACGAGAAGGCTGAAAAACAGCGTCACCGAGGCCAGCGGCCCGGGCCCCTGCTCGCGCAGGACGGCGGTGCTGAGCGCCGCCACCGCGGCCGAATGGCTGGAGGGCATGCCGCCGGTCTGGAAGAGCCGGGCCAGGCGCAGCCGCCCGGTCATCGCCCAGTGCGCGAAGAACTTGTAAAGCTGCACCAGGAGGCTGACGGCGAGGGCGACGAGCAGGGGCTTCATGGTCGGGCCGCCGGGTTCAGGCCTCGCGCTCGGCGATCAGACGGGCCAGATGAGCGAAGTGGGCGGCGCGCCGCGGGAAGGCCCGGGCCCGCTCCAGCGCCCGCCGCACCAGGCGGGCCACCGTCCGCTCGGCCCCCGGCTCGCCGGCCGCGGCTGGGTAGGTGGCCTTGCCGCGCGAGCGGTCGTGCTTGACCGACTTGCCGAGCACGGCCGCGGTCGAGCGCTCGTCCAGCAGGTCGTCGACGATCTGGAAGGCGAAGCCCAGGTCCAGGCCGATGGCGTTCAGCGTGCGGCGGCGGGCCGGTCCCGCCCCGCCGATGACGCCGCCGACTTCGAGGGCGGCGGCGAACAGGGCCCCGGTCTTGTGCACGTGGATCCGCTGCACCTGGGCCGGGCCGGCGGGCGGGCTCTGTCCCTCGGCCTGCATGTCGAGGTACTGCCCGGCCACCATGCCGCGCGCGCCGGCGGCGTCGGCCAACAGCCGTGCCGACTCGAGGGCCCGCGCGGCCGGCACCCCGCGGCGCGCCAGAGCGGCCATCTCCTCGATGGCGCGGGCGAGCAGGGCGTCGCCGGCCAGGATGGCCGTCGCCTCGTCGAAGCGCCGGTGCAGCGTCGGGCGGCCGCGGCGCAGGTCGTCGTCGTCCATGGCCGGCAGGTCGTCGTGGACGAGCGAGAAGGCGTGCACCAGCTCGAAGGCCGCAGCGGCGGGCAGCGCCCGCTCCGGGCGCCCGCCCGCGGCGGCGCAGCCCAGCAGCACGAACTGCGGCCGCAGCCGCTTGCCGCCCCCCAGCACCGCGTAGCGGAGCGCTGCGGCGAGGCGCGCCGGCACGCCCGGCAGCCGCGTCAAGCTGCGCGTGAGATAACGGTCGCTGACAGCGCGCCAGCGCGCGAAGTCGGCGGCGGCCGAGGCGGTGACGGCCGCCGTGGAG
>Ga0315276_10000601_pt1 | contig 30979 bp, 24 predicted proteins | sample YL17G05_0_MG_FD_204542 | JGI IMG/M metagenome (GOLD analysis project Ga0315276, IMG submission 204542) | Sediment microbial communities from Yellowstone Lake, YNP, Wyoming, USA - YL17G05_0 | ecosystem: Environmental > Aquatic > Freshwater > Lake > Sediment | place: USA: Wyoming | collected... | reverse complement strand
GGTGAGCTATCTGACGGGGGGCGGATATTTGCTACCGTGTCCGAATGAAGCCAACGTAAACGGAACGGGGATAGTCGATCTGGGCGATTTGAGCGCTTTGGTGAGCTATCTCACCGGTGGCGGGTACATGTTGCCGAACTGTCCGTAGAAGGATTACAATACGAGAGAATACAGACGGAAGATTCTGCATATCAGTGGCTTGAAATCGTTGGCTCATGTGCGAAGTCAGCACATTGGTGACGCGGAAACTGGTGTCCTTGAACCTAGTGACTGCCATTATATGATGCAAGGTGGTGAGTCAAAGGTAGCCCTGCAGATGTATCGGCTGTGAAATAATAATGTGGATCTTGGCAGCGATGATACAGCCAAGTACCTTGGGACCAATTTGGGACCATCGGACTTCAAAACAGCTTCAAAGCACCACAAACCATTCAAACCTATTTGATGTCGCAATCGACTGTCGGAATTCGACTTATGGCGCAATCGCAACAACGCCAATCACTTACGTGAAGTCCGCCATACGAATCCCTACCTCTCCGCCAGACAAGTCTGGACTGGTCGCTTCGCGGCATCATAACGGCCTCAGTGGTTGATAACAGCGGTTCGATATGTATCCCAAGTCCCCCGCTTGTGACGTTGTCATCTTTGCAATTCGCGGTCTCTTCTCGGTTGGCTTTCTGGGCCCGATCCTGTTGTATTGCATCCGGCCATTGGGTACATTCGGGACACAATGAACTCTTCACGAAGCAGTCCAATCTCTAGTATCAGGCGTAACAACAGATGAGATTCACACGCGCAATCGTCAGGGAGCCGGGGCCATCGTTAGTCGATGGCATTACCACCGCTGATCTCGGTGTTCCTGACTACCAGCTGGCACTGGAACAGCACAGAGCGTATGTGCAAGCCCTGGCCGAGTGCGGCCTGACAGTAATTTCGTTACCTCCGGATAACGAACATCCCGATTCCACCTTTATCGAAGATACCGCGCTGCTCACTCCCAAATGCGCCGTCATTATGCGTCCGGGCGCCCTGTCGCGCCGAGAAGAGATCAGCAGCATCAAGCCGGTTATCAGAAAGTACTTCAATACTGTCGAAAGAGTAGCGGAGCCGGGGACAGCAGATGCCGGGGATATCATGATGGCGGGAAACCGTTATTACGTTGGATTGTCGCAACGCACGAACCCCAGTGGTGCAACTCAGATCATCAATATCCTCAAGTCTCACGGGATGTCCGGATCAACCGTTCCGCTTGAACGGATGCTTCACCTGAAGTCGGGTGCGTCGTACCTGGATAACGACAGAATGCTGGTGGCGGGCGAATTGAGAGACTGCCACGAATTCAAATCGTTCAACCTGATGCCGGTGGATGATGGCGAATCCTACGCGGCCAATAGCCTGTGGGTGAATGGCACCGTGCTGGTTGCGGCCGGATATCCGAGAACCGAGAAGGCAATCAGAGCAGCGGGCTACAAGACTGTTGTTCTGGATATGTCTGAATTTCGCAAACTCGATGGTGGGTTGAGCTGTTTGTCGCTGCGGTTCTGAGGGTAGGGTAACCGCATCATCGCAGTCGGTTTCAGTCCTGTTTCCGCCACTAATTAGTTAACGGGCTTTCGGCGATACCCGTCACGACATATATTGGCATCGATTCGCACGACTACGGAGAATTGAAATGGAAATATCAAGAGCCGATGACGCTGTCGCCTGCTTCAATTGCGGGTTCAGTTGCTCGCAAGCTATCTTCTCGACCTACGCTGAGCAGTTGGGTTTGGATAAGCAGACAGCCTTGAAGATCAGCGGACCATTTGGCGGCGGCATGGCCGGCATGGGGGACACTTGCGGCGCCGTGACCGGGGCGTTCATGGCTATTGGCCTGAAGTGCGGAAAGACAATTGCGGATGATGACGATGCCAAAAGGAAGACCTACGAACTGGCCAAGGAGTTGGTGGAGAGATTCAAAGCCCTTCACGGCTCGATAATCTGCCGGGAGTTGGCCGGATGCGACATAAGTACGCCCGAAGGGAAACGGGAATTTGACGAAAAGAGGCTGGGCAGTACTTTATGCCCGAAACTCGTTCGCGACGCGGCGGAGATACTTGAGGGAATCTTATAGCGGCTGACTGCGGCAATCATGGCAGCCACGGAAACCCCTTTCGACAAAGTGGGTCACCCGACTATCGCACCCTGAAAGAGTTCTTGCAAGAAAAGGACAAGAGACTATATTGAATTTGTCTGCGCCGGGGGCTGTAAGGAGGTTCTTATGAAACGTATGACTTACGAACTGGTTTTCCTGCCACTCGCCGTACTTATGCTTGACTCTTGCGACCACGAGAAGCCGATTGCTCCGAAACAGAGTCCGGTCGCCTCGTTTTTTCCGCACACGGTCGGGAGCTACTGGATTTATACCGACACCACGTATGACAAGATTTCCTCCCAGGTCATCCTGGCGACAATCGACAGCATCGCGGTTGTCGGAGTCCATTATGATTCCCTGGGAACATGGGCGGTGCTGAATCACTGGCTATCCTGGGTATCAGACACGTTCATGGTCAAGGGAGATACCCTGTTCAGTCGGGAGCTTGGCTATGTGCCCGAGCCAGGCCCGGTTCCGATCTTTACCTCGGCGCAATATGTCCCTGGCCGCGACACACCCTTTGTCTATAATGTGTTCCATGAAGACGTGATGGAGCGGCGTACCGCTGAGAGATTGGACACCCCGCTGGTATGCGGAGCAGGAAGCTTTGACCAGTGCATTCTCTTTTATGACGCCGAGGCATTTGAGATAGTGTATCACGACATTTTGGCGCCGAACGTCGGGTTGGTCTATTCCTCTTGGGAAGTAACACCGATGGGTCGCCCTGACATCGATCAACTGACGGTGCGACGGCTTCTCAGGTACCATATAGCGCACTAGACCCGGTTTCGATCCGAATAGCAAACCGGCACGCGGTGGGTTTTCGTCTCTCATTGATTTCTCACCCCCGAAGCGCTCGGGACGGCAGTCCCTTGGATAGCAGGGCTTTCAACTTCTTCTGACCTTTGCGCCGCTCGCTCTTTAGTCAATCGAGAGAGCAGAGTGTAAACCACGGGAACGGCAATCAAGGTGAGAAATGTGGAAAACACCATGCCGCCGACCACAGCAATTCCCAATGGGCGGCGTGATTCCGCCCCTGCCCCGAGACCTATCGCGATCGGCAGAACTCCGAAGATAGTCGCAAACGATGTCATCAGAATCGGCCGCAGTCGAATCGCTGCGGCGGTGCAGACAGCATCGATAACTTCCTTGCCCTGCCGTCGCAGTTGATTGGAATACTCAACAATCAGAATAGAGTTCTTGGTCACCAGTCCTATCAACATGATCAAGCCGATCTGCGAGTAGATATTGATACTCTGTCTGAACACCAAGAGCGATACCAATGCTCCAACTACGGCCAGCGGCACCGACAGCAGAATTGTCAGGGGGTGAATAAAGCTCTCAAACTGGGCCGCCAGAACCAGAAATATGAATACGAGAGCAAACAGAAACAGGAAATACAATGCGGAACTGGAATCGCGGAACTCTCGTGATTCCCCGTCCAAATCGGTCTTAATGTCTGACGGAAGCTCGGTGGCGGCGATGTGGTCAAGATCGTCAAGCGCCTGGCCAAGACTGAAACCGGGGGCGAGGTTGGCCGAAATCGTGGCCGAGCGGACGCGGTTAAAATGGTTCAGCTCTTTAGGCGCAACCGTCTCACTCGTCTTCACTACGGTTGCCAATTGCACCAGTCCGCCGTTACCGCGAACATACAGTTCGTTGATCGTGCCGGGGGTGGATCGATCCGACGGTTTCAGCTGCGCGATGACATCATACTGCTTGGCGGCCCGCTTGAAATTGCCGACTACTCGTCCACCGAGATAGGTTTCCAGGGCTGTTCCGATCTCAGTCACTGAGACGCCCAATCCGGCCGCACGTTCCCGGTCGATACTGACATCCAATTGCGGCTTGTTGAGGCGAAGATCGGTATCCAGATTGACGAGATAGCCAAGCACACCGGCTTTGGCCATCATAGTGCCGACCGCATTTTGAAGTTCTTCGTATGTGTCCGCCTGCAGCACGTACTGTACCGGAGCGGAGAATCCCTGCCCGAGCGACGGTGGGTTGATCAAGAACGCCAGCACGCCGGGGATACCAAGCAGTCGCGGGAACAACTGCTGTACGATCTCCTGCTGTGATCGATCCCGTTGACCGCGCGGCTTAAGAGCAAAGAATATGAATCCATTGGTCACCCGGCCAGGACCGCCAAAACCCAGTCCGGTAGCGGTAAACAGTCCCTGTCGCTCAGGTACTTTCATGAGGATATCTTCGATCTGGCGCATATATCTGTCGGTGTAGGCCAGCGTGGCTCCTTCGGGTGCAATCACGATTCCAAACGCCGTGCCGCGGTCCTCAACCGGGACCAGTTCACGGGGCAGAAAACGAAGCATGGCAACACCAATTGCGACTAACACCACCACACCTCCGAGTGAGACCACCCGATGGCTCACCGCGTATGCCAGCGACCGTCTATAGATTCGGTCGAGAAAATCAAAGAACGAATCGAATGAGCGGGAAGCCCAACTGTTGCTCACACCGTGCAGCGGTCTCAGAATCTGGGAGCAGAGCATGGGTGTCAGGGTGAGCGCGACGAAACCGGAGATCAGCACGGCAACTGCAACCGTCAGACCGAATTCATTGAACAACCGTCCGACACTCCCCTGCAGAAAAGCCAGCGGGATAAATACAGCCACCAGTGAAATGGTGGTAGCCATAACGGCAAACCCAATCTCTTTCGAGCCGTCAAAGGCCGCGCGCCAACGGGATTTTCCCATCTCCATATGGCGGTAAACATTTTCGAGCACAACAATAGCATCATCAACCACCAAGCCAATAGCAAGAACGAGCGCCAGCAGCGTCAGAATATTAATTGTAAAGCCAAAGAAGTATGCCATGGCGAAGGCGCCAATGATTGAAGTCGGTATCGCGAACGTCGGGATAATCGTTGCCCTGATGCTCTTCAGGAAAAGCAAAATAACCAGTACGACGAGAAGAATCGCCAGTCCGAGTGTCAACCCGACCTCATTAATCGAGTCTTTGATGAAGTTCGCCGAATTGTAAGCAACCTCGAGATGCATCCCGTCCGGAAGGAGCTTGGTCAGTTGCGGCAGATCCGCGATCACCCGATCGGCGACTTCCAGTGTGCTGGCCTTGGACTGTTTCACTATACCCAGACCGACCGCCGGCCGGCCATTGTAACGAACGGCCGTTCGCTCGTCGGCGGCGCCGAGAGTGACTTCGGCGACGTCGCCAACCTTGACGAAATCGTCACCGCTCTGTCTGACGACAATGGCGGCGAACTGCTCCGGCGTCACGAGTTCGCCCCGTGTCCGCACCGAAAATTCTCGTCCCTCTCCTTCTACTCGTCCGGCCGGAATTTCCACATTCTCGGCGCGAATCGCCTGCTCGACATCGGCCGTTGTTAGCCCAAGTGCGGCCATCTTCTGGGCGTCCAGCCAGATTCGCATGGCGTATCGACGCTCGCCGCCGATAATGACCGAGCCGACACCCGGTAGCCGCTGGACGTGATCTTTTAGAATCCGATCCGCCACATCGGTCAATTCAAGGTTCGAATGACGATCACTCGAAAGGGCCAGCCAGACTATCGCCTGAGCGTTGACATCAACCTTCTCGATGATCGGATCATCCGCCTCTCTTGGGAGAGTTCCGCGAATGCGCGACACGCGATCGCGCACGTCATTGGCGGCTTCATCGACATTACGGCTCAATTCAAATTCGATGGTAATGATCGATCCCTGCTCCTGGCTTGAGGAAGTGAGGGTCTTGACCCCCGGGATCGTTGAAATCTGTTCTTCCAGCGGGTCGGTGATTTCGGTTTCGACAACACTCGGGCTTGCGCCTCTGTAAAAGGTCGATATCGAGACAATCGGCGGATCGATGTCCGGGTATTCTCGAACGGGCAGACGGCTATAGGCCACCAATCCGAACAGGATAATGACCAGCGTGAAGACGATTGCCAGCACCGGACGGTTGATCGAAAGTTCGCTCAATTTCACTGGGCGTCTCCTAAAACCGCGGTCGAGTCGGACGACGGTTGATGAGTCATCGGCATCACTTTGCTCCCTTCGCGAAGTTTCTGGTGCCCGGCCTGAACGACCATCATGCCGGGCCTCAGGCCATTCAAGACTTCCACCATCCGGCTCTGACGAGCTCCCAATTCAACCGGGATGCGAGTAACTGTGCTGTCGGGTTTAACGGCAAAGACCAACGTCTGATTTCCTTCGGCAAAAATGGCCTCGTCAGGAATCAGGAGAGCGTGCTCGCGTTTGCTCAGCACGGCCGAGACATTCGCAGACATTCCGGGACGAAGTCTTTCGGCGGGGTTCCGGACATGAGCGATGATGCGGACACTGCGGGTGGCTTTGTCGACAACGGGTTCAACTACTTCGATGGTACCTGCAAACTCAAGACCGGGAAACGCTGTGGTTGTGACAGCGACAGGCGCGTGCAAATGCAGCATCGGGTAGTAGCGCTCCGGCGCTGCGAAAGTCACTTTGAGCTCATTGAGTTGAGTCAAATCAGTAATGGGATCTCCCGCCCGGACAAATGCCCCGGGACTGACCCGTCGAGAGCCTGCGGTGCCGTCAAATGGCGCCACAATTCGCGTCTTGGCAAGCTGTGCCTGGATCATACCCAGCTCGGCTTCCGCGATCTTCAGGACGGCGGTGGCGTCGTCCAATTCTTGCGGAGCAACCGCACCCTTGTCCGCAAGTGATTTGACTCTATCGTATGTCACCTTCTTCTGATCGCGTACCGCTTCGGCACGCACCAGTCCGGCCTGAAGCTGTGTGTCGTCAAGTTGAGCGATTGTCATTCCGTGCTGAATAGCCCCCCCCTCGCGAAACGGCAATTCCCGTACCAGCGCATCGATTTCAGAAACTACGGTGATGGCATCGATGGCATCGATTGTCCCAACCGTCTCAAAACGGTCAGTGACCGTTCCTTCGCTAACCGCTGCCTGCTCAACCGGCATAGGTGGCGGTGTAAACCGCTCTGCCGCCTGGTTGCCGGAACAGCCGGCTATGACCGCCAGCATCAGGGTGAGCAGGCTCAGGCCGATCCGAATAGGTGTGCCGTGAAACATTTAGAACCTCTTGCAGTCTCTTTAATTAGCCGAACGCCGAACCTCCGGCGGTACGAAGCAGCTCGGACGCGCCGGTCCAGTATTTCGATATAATGCAGATAAGGGGCCCATGTTCCCCATAAACTTTGCCCGCTCTGCCGAAAATGATTGCACCAGAGAATCTGAGGGCAACAGAAATGGGCAGACCAGTTTCCGGACGGGTCTGTGGTGCAATGCCATCGGCCGAAGAAGACCGCCCGGAATCTCTGCTAACCGGGCGGCTTGAAATTCAATATTGCATTAAAGACCGTCGCAACCTATTCTAACTGGCGCATGGGCCGTTTTGAGGCGTCAATAACACAACCGAACCAAATAGATCAATGTAGGAGGCAATAGCCATGGGTTTTCTTATCACTCTATGGGCTCCGATCCTGCTCTCGGCAGTGTTTGTGTTCGTAGTCAGTTCCATTATCCACATGCTGCTGACGTATCATCAGACGGATTTCAAGAAGCTCGCCAATGAGGATGTGGTCATGGAGGCGCTTCGGAAATGTAACATTCCACCCGGGGATTATCTCGTTCCCTGCGCCGGGACGGCGAAAGCGATGAAATCGCCGGAGTACGTCGAGAAGATGACAAAGGGGCCGGTCGCCGTGATGACCGTCATTAAGAGCGGCGTTCCCAAGATGGGAGGGAGCCTTGTCTTGTGGTTCCTGTACTGCGTCGTCGTCAGTATTTTTGCCGCGTATATCGGGATTCATGCCGCTCCCGCCGGGACACATTATTTGACTGTCTTCCGTTTCGTCGGTTGCGCCGCGTTTATGGGGTATTCCCTGGCGCTGCTTCAAAGCTCTATTTGGTACAAGCGCAATTGGGGAGCCACCCTGAGATCGATGTTCGATGGCTTGATTTTCGCACTGGTGACTGCCGGGACATTCGGTTGGCTGTGGCCGAGGTAATGACGCTCGGCCTGAGGTAAAGTGACAAGGAAGACGCGACTGCGGAAGTAGTGAAGCCAGGTTCGACGCCTGAGGCTCGACCACAGTTTCAATGAATGCGGTCTAATTCTGAGGGGTCGAGGCACTGGTCGCAATGGCGCACCATACCCACCACCAAATTACGGCGGGCGGGCCAGTGTTGTTTTCACGGCAATTGAACGGCAATTTAGAACAATTGTATTCTGCCGATACCATTGTGACAACGTGAGAGTGCGAGATAATGCATCAAGATTCGACAACACCAGTGGCTAGAGCACTTCTTGTTCAACCGGATACCGCAGTCTCCGCCGCTTTGATATGGGCATTGGAGCGGCAGCAGATAGAATGCCTTCGCACAGCTACCCAGAAGCAGGCGCTCAAGACACTTGAGAATGACTGCCACATCGATGTTGTGCTGGTGGCGATGAGTCAGGGGGGCTGTTGCGCTATGGAGCTTCTCCAGGCCATCAGGGACAATTTGCGGTATCAATATCTTCCGGTCATCATGACGTGCAGTGGCTGCCCGGCAAATGTGGTGGTTGAGGCACTGCGGCACGGCGCCTCCGACGTATTCTCCCTGCCGTCGTCGGACGAGCAAATAATCCGGCGGATTACCGCCGCGATGGCCAAGGGAAAGCGTCGGATCCTGGTAGTCGATGATGAGCCGGTGATCCGGGAGTATTTGACCGACCTGCTCGTCATGGAGCGGCTGATGCCTATCGCCGTTTCCTCCGGACAAGAAGCGCTTGAGCTACTTGAGAAGACCGAAATGCATGCCGTGATATCCGACATTATGATGCCGGGAATAAGCGGAATGGATCTGCTTGTTCAGATCAAAAGCAACCACGCAAATATCCCGGTGATCCTGATAACCGGATACGGGGGAAGGTTCTCGCCGCAAGAGGTGCTGGCGGCCGGCGCGGACGGCTATTTCCAGAAGCCGTTCAAGAATGTCGATCTGATTCGGACGCTCCGCGGCGTACTCAACGCCTACACGCAATCCCGCATAGCAGCGGCGGATTCAATCCAACTGTAATCCCTTCCTGCAGGCACATGCAGAATCGGAATTATGATCTGATTGACGAACTAATCAGGAGCGCCTTCTCCTGAACCGGACGGTGGGCCGCCGCGCTCGCTATCGTCTTCGCGGATCTCCGTCGCATCATCGATTCCCTGAAGCAGCTCTGCTGCTTGTTCGGCGTCGTCAGCTCGCACGATCAGCTCGAACGGATCTCGTCCCGAGGTAGGGGTGCGAAGAATACCGTGCATGGGTTGATCGCCAATTAGGTGCGCGATACCGACTTCCTCAAGGATGGCTGCGGCGAGCAGGATGCGCGGATACTCGAACGTAGAATAGACAACTTCCAAAGATGTATTGTCCAATTCCCCGTTATGCGGCTTTTCCGACTCGACTTGAAGCTCCCTGACAAGCCACACGCCGCAATCAGGGCACTTAGTGACTTCCGGGCGATATTCGTAACGGCATTGTGGACAGAACATAGGCAGACTTCTCTTAACCTCAGCAAGATAGGACATTGGCGAGTAGATTCAACGGGAATCCGACTGGCACAAGTGACTTAGCCAATCACGAGAACGCTCCCCCGTCTATCGTGTTGTCGTTCAACGACCTTATGTGAATGCGGTCTTATGTGGAGGCAGGCTGTCGCTTTTTCACTTCGAAGTGTGTATAATTGCACCGCTTACAGAAACTAGTTGCTCAGTGAAACGGTTATCAAAAGCAATTCATATTGTATCACGCTTAAGGAGGAGTTCGTGAAATATTTCAGCACGCCGGCGCTCATACTGATCTCGGTCACTTTGCTCTCCTGCCAGGGAAAGCAGCAGTCAGCCAAGGTGGATATGAGCGTGGCAACTGATATCAAACTTGACGGTAAACCGTCCTCTGTGGCCGGTGTGACGTTTGCACCACCGTCCTCTTGGAAAGACCTTGGAGCCTCAGGGATGAGACAGGCCAATTACACATTTGGTCCGATTGAGGGAGAAAGTGATTCCGCAACTCTGGCGGTTTTCCATTTTGGACAAGGCAAGGGAGGGGATGTGCAGTCGAATATCGAGCGATGGATCGGTCAGATGACATTACCTGGAGGCTCCGACCCGCATTCAGCCGCCGGACAGACGCAGTTTTCGGTTGAAGGAATGCTCGTGCACTGGGTCCAGATTTCCGGCATTTACGCTTCGGGTGGCATGATGGGAAGTCCGGTGGTACCGAAATCGGATTATGTCATGGCAGCGGCCGTACTTGAGGCGCCGCAGGGGAATCTCTTTTTCAAGCTGACCGGGCCGCAGAGGACGGCGACTAAAATGATCGAGGGGTTCAAGGCAATGATGATGGCCGTGAAGAAAACTGCAATGTAGATAGACATGAGTCAAAGACTGACCTTTGGAAAGGAGCGAACAGTGAACTTAAGAATCAGACCGCTACTGGTATTTGTCGGGATGGCTATTCTCGCCGTGGGCGTCATGGCTGCCGACAAACCTACGGGACAGACCGCGCCTGAGAGTATGCCCCAAATGGGTCCGCCCGCCGAGATGAAGCAGATCGCCAACCTCGTCGGAGTCTGGGATTATGTTATGATGATGAAGATGGACATGGCTTCGGACAAGATGGAGAAGACTACGGGTAACATGACCTACGCGTACATCCTCGACGGTGCGGCGATGTCCGCGCTGTACGATGGTGACGAAATGATGGGGATGAAATACAAGGGGTTAGGCATTCAGACGTACGATCGCGAGATGAAGCGATGGCAGATGACCTGGACCGACAACATGTCAGGTCGGACGAGTATGTACACTGGTCAGCATGAAGGGGACAAGACGACGGTCGAGGGCGAGGACATGATGGCAGGGCAGAAAATGTTGTCACGAATTACTACATTCAATGAGAAGCCGACTTCGTTTGATTGGAAGATGGAATCTTCGATGGACGGCGGCAAGAATTGGATGGTTGTCGGAACGGCCACCTTTACGAAACGGAAATAGGCCCATTCGCTCGCATCCGGGCGCGCAATATTTGCATTCGCACACGATAAGCCCTTCGACTCAATCGCCGAAGGGTTTTCTTTACATCCCAAGCTCCTCCGAAACGCGCAGATCACGACCGGCCAAGTTAACCGATTGTCCGATAACGTGGTATTCGTCCGGGTTGGTCTCTTATAATAACGACTGTATGGGTCAACAAATACCAGTTTATCTTGGCGTTTTGGCGCCCGGCCGTGTATAATGCCATTAGTAATCACTAAGGAGAGCTTGATGGCTCAAACAAACCTTTTAGACATCAAAGGAGTGTGTCACATGATCAAGAGAATCGCGTTGGCGGCAATCCTTGTCGCCGCTGCCACAGCAGTCGCCCTGGCCGGCGACATGCCGAAAGGCGCCGCCGGCAGTTCGTCTGTGGAGGCGATGAAAGCCGAGTTGATGAAGTGTTCCGTGTGCAAGCACATAGCTATGCACATGGACGAAATCGGTCCGATGGGGATGGAAGCGGTCAAACTCAATGACGGCGTTGCCATCAGTCACTGGGTCCAGGGTAAGGATCCCAAGAGGATCGCTGCTATGCACGCAGCGTGTGCCGAAGCGAATGCGGCCGGCGAGGCGTGCATGAGCATGACCGACGAACAAGCGAAAGCCCAACTATGTGAGTCTTGTCAGGCGATCCGAAATGCCGTCAAGGCTGGCGCTCACCTGAGCTTTGGTGACACTCGAAATGGAGACATGATGGTACTGACCTCGAGTGATCCGGCTGTCCAGGGCCAGTTGGCGAAATATCAACAGAAGTGCGCCATGATGGCTGCCTCCATGGAGCCTTCGCAGAAGATGTCGGCTCAGAAGTAGTCGACGACAAATCACTCCGGCTACTCCGACCTGAGAACCCTCCTTCGGGAGGGTTCTCTTTTTGGCGTTGGTCTCGCCAATGAGTTTAAGAACATGATTAAAGTCCGATAGGAGCAGTGGAAACGGGAGTCGAGCGCACGGCCAAATGCTCCGACGTTATCCCTTCGTACTGCACCGGCCTGTAGAAACCGGCTAATCCCACCATCTTAGCGCAGGCGGCTTCGTGATATTGCCAAAACGGAGTCCGTTTTGGTGCTGCATCTAAATGTGTCATTATGTTTTACCCGGAATGTGAATGCCTTCATAGGTAGGGACGAATAGAAGGTCAATGGGGAATGTGAGCGGACAAATGCGAGGGCAATGACGGAACCACGGGCTGCCAACCTGCAGTGATCAGCAACTCCGTTACTTCGTTCAGCTCTGCGCTTACAGACAACTTGGCAGACTGTATCCGCCGCCGGTGAGGTAGCTGACCAAAGCGCTTAGGTCACCTAAATCTACAATCCCCGTGCCGTTGACATTCGCCTCTTCGGCGCACGGTAGCACATAGCCCCCACCAGTCAAATAACTGACAAGTGCACTCAGATCAGCCAGATCAACGATCCCGGTTCCGTTAATATTACCTCGCACGTCAATACAGCAGCTGACATCCTTGACACAGCGCACCGAAAAGCCATAATGCTTCTTACTGTCGTAACGACCCACCTCGGGATTGTCATAGCTGATACTCCGGTACCAGCCGTGTGTGCTGCTGGTCACCGATGAGGTCCAGAAGGTGGCGTAATTGCCTAAATCGCCGAAGATGCCGTACCAGCCGCGATATCCGCCCGGTAGCGCGGTGAAACCGGACTCGTTAGTACCCCCAGTATTGGGTGGTATCCAGTGAGCCATGCCGGCTTCTTTCATCTTCCATCCCGCGACGGCGTCTCCGCCGAGAAAATCCACGGCGGTTTGCCATTCGGCGTCGGTCGGTACGTGCCATCCTTGCGGCGCGATGCTCCTGCTGTCGCTCGCCGCATACCAATTGTACAGGCGGCCATATACTGCCACACTTGTTTCGTCATTGGCATAGCTGCAGGAGGCTCCGCTCGTGCGCCCTGTCCAGCCGGCACTGTCTGTCACGCACGCGATCGAATCACCATTGGCATAGTGGTTCACCCTGAGGTTCTCCGCCATCCAGACCTGAGTGCCGACTCTCACCGTTCGGTAGTTATTGCCTTCCACGTCCGCTACCAAGCCATAGCAGGTGCTATCCGTCTCATTGAAGTAGACTGGATTGCCGCCGTCGGTTTCGCCATACCCGAAGACGACATCATTATCAGAATCGCCATCAAAGTCGGCACAGCCGATGCAGAGTGCACGCGCGGTTCCAAAGATCGGACCAACCGGCGAAAATGAAGCCGAACCGGTGTTCTTCCAAAGCTTCGTACCGTTAGTCGGATGGCCTGTAATGATATCCAAGTCGCCATCACCGTCGGCGTCAAGCAACCCGACTCGGGGTGTTCCCGGTTCAAGGTAATATCCTGCATCAACGAACGTCCCGGTATTGTTCTGGTTAAGCCAGATAGTGACGCCCTGGACCGAGTTGCCCACGGCAAAGTCAATGTCACCATCTCCGTCGAGGTCGCCAGATGCAGGATAACCGTAGCCGGCACTCAATCCCAGCGCCTGGCCGCTGTTCGTAAAGAAGCCAGAGCCATCGTTGAGCCAAACTTCATCGGGTTGGTCGGAGAAGGCGATGAAGAGATCCAGGTACGTGTCGCCATTGACATCGGCTAAGGTTATGCAACCGACCCTACCGGCAGCCAGGGTACTGGTCAGAGTGAAAACACCGGCGCCATCGTTCAGCCAGAGTTGAATGCCTACCCCACAGGCTATGAGAGCGTCGAGGTCGCCATCGTTGTCGACATCTCCCATCTCTATTAGAAAAGGAAGGTCAGCGGCCATCCCAATATCCTGAGATCCCGCCAAAAACGCACCAGTACCGTCGTTGAAGAATACTTTGCTCGGACTCGCCTGGCTTATCAGGAATATGTCCGGGTAAGTGTCGCCGTTGAGATCGCGAATGGCAACACCGTGAACATCCGACAGCGGAAAGCTCTCAGGGCTGAGCGAAAAGGTGCCGTCGCCGATATTTAGCCAGAGCTGGGAGGGACCAAAATAGTTGTCGTGGTAGCTGGCCACGAAGACGTCGTTGTCGCCATCGAGATCGACATCTGCGACATCCAGGGCAAAGGTTCGGAGAACTCCCAGCGTTTGCGGGCTCTTGGAAAAGGTGATCTCCGGCGGGCAGGCGGCCTGGCAAAACGTTGAAATTATCGAAACAAGCGGGACGACAAAGAGCGATTTTACAACTTTCATTTTCAACCTCAGCTTACGATGGCCTCATCGTAATTCGTTCAGGAATAGTCCGATCGGTCGATGGCGTTAATCTCAAGAACCTATGCTTTCTGCTGTGTCGCGCGTCCGGCTCTCATCTTACACGATACGCCCGACGATCTTAGTCGCGGCCGTCATTGCGTTGCAGTCTCTCTGGAAGTGACGGATAGCGAGTGCAAATCGTGCAAGCGGTTGGGCGCTCTACGTTATTCTGGTGGAGTCTAGCGAAGGCAGTGGGCGTAGTGCGAACTTTTCTCTTGGCTAAAGAGACAAATTTGGTTATTATTGCATAGTACAGACCGTTAATGTCAAGTAAGTCAACATCTCGCATGCGCTCGTTTGATGATTACCTCTTCTCTGCTTGCTTATTCTGCCAACCGAGAAAATACAATACCCCCTCACATATATCCGGGAGTCACAAATGAAACCGAACCGTAAGACACTGACCGTGCTCGCTCTCGTGGCGCTATTGCTATTGGCTGCGACCGTCTCAGCCAGTGTGCCGAGAATGATCAGTTACCAGGGCAAGGCCACCGATGCATCGGGCAATCCAGTGCCGGACGGTGACTACCAGGTGCGATTCTATATCTACGATCATCCAACCGCCGGCAATGCCATTTGGATGGAGGCGTTCTTTACGGTGCACACGACGGGGGGGCTCTTTACTCACCTGCTCGGAAGCCGCAGTCCTATCCCTGACAGCGTATTTGCCGATCACGATTCGCTCTATCTCGCGGTGATGTTCAATTTTGAATGGCAGACACCGCGTACTCCGTTGGTTTCGAGCGGGTATGCCTTTCGGGTCAACTCGCTGGATGGGGCTAATGGCGGTACGGTGAACGGCACTGTGACTCTTCACGGTACTACCAACATCGTCCTCAACCCGAGTGCGGATGGAAACGGTTCTGTGACCCTCCCCGATGGAGCAATCGGCGCAAGGGAGATCTCGGATGAACCGGGTATCGCCTGCGCCACAGACATTAACGGCCAAATACTCGACACGGGATCAGCGCAAGATATACTTACAGTTTCCCTGACCATACCTGCGGGCGGCTATATTGTCGTAGAGGCCAAATTCCACGGCAGTGCGGCAGGCGCTAGCGGATCGAGTAACGGCTGGGTTCAGATCGATGAAACGTCCGGCGGCAACGGCGTTAATCCCTACAGGGTAAAGTTCGGAAAAGATCTAGCCGGACCTATGGCTTTCCCGGGATACGCTTCTCGCATATTCTACAAATTACTGCCGGGAACGTATACATTTCGTTTGGAAGGCGCCTCCTTCAACTACAACTGCTTCGGTTGTTCGCCGTCAGTCGAGAATATCATTCTAATGGCAAGGTATTATCCGACTGCATACGGAACGGTGAGTTCTCTGGTATCGGGCGACGAGGCCTCTGAGTTTCAGAATGCGAAGCCGGTGAGTGTGGACGGCCAGACGATTTACGAAGTGGATCTCCGCGAATTGGAACTGCGCGCCGCCAAGAAACAGGCCGAAGCCGACGAGGCACGAATCAAATTGCTGGAAGCACAGGCCAAGCAGGCCTCGCAAAGCCCAAAGCCGTGAGTGAGTGCGTCGGTTCGCCGTCGCGATCTGTCTTCCAAGCAACAAGCTGATAGATTGCGACGCCGCACTTACGGGTGGAATCGAATGTCAGTGGGGAATGTGAAGGAGATTAGAAGCGCCTAAAATGTCTCTTGAATCCGACGCCAATAAATACCACTAGGAGAATGAGTACCACCGAATTTATCGCGGAAAGAATGAATGACCAGTTGGTGGAGTCGGCAAGCGTGATGTTCATTGTCGTACCAGGTAAGTAGTTGAGCGGTAACGTGCGAGACACCGCAAAAACTGCTCCCGTACAAAGGTCACTCAAGAATCTCCATAAATGAAACTCTCCAGTCCAATTCCACGGGAGACACCAGTCATAATTGATTACTTCCTGAGTATCCTTCAATTTCAACCCATTGAAGACATGAAAGAATGCAAATACAATAGTCACACCGAAAAACCAAGAAACACTCCATGCCGGTTTTTCGCCATACCCTGCAACCAGTTTGTAAACGTCGTACAGCAAATGCTGAGGATAACGCACGATTCTCCCTAATAAGCCTTTGGTTGAAGTTGCCTCTCGCAAAGCTCTTCGCTTCATGTCAAATTCGCTGAAATAATACCAACTCGCTCTATGATAATCCTTCGCTTTGTCAGCTGACGACTTCATACGTAGATACAGTTCTGCGATTTCATCCGCGCCTTCCGGCATTTCGATCGAGTGGTAGCTATTCGCAACAGGTTTATTCGAATTCGCTAGAAAATCCTCCTCCTCCCTTATGAGATAATGCCTGTTGTAATGTTTGTTGATAAACGGAATCCATAGTATCGAAGGAAATATCTTCTCACATCGATGCTTGCGGGGATTGATCAGTGTGAAGAATGAGTCTTCGAAATAAGCCGCGGTATAGAAAGAGAATAGTGACATGTCGTTGTTGGAGAAGTAAACATCCGTAAGGAGACTAAAGCGAAATGCTATTAGCGGTCTGCAATTGCTAGTTTTCTTCTCATAGTTAGTACCGACTCGTATGTTTTCAAAGAAAGTGAGGTATGGATTGAATTTAACGCGCCTAAAGACTATTACTGGAGCAATGCCTTCCTCGGAGGTGGACTGAAACGTTGGAGCGGTGAACCTAAACGCTGCTTGATCACTAAATCGTATGTCGGTGAATTCGACCTTATTGGCCAAGTCATTATCTTGAAAGGATACATCGCCGAAAAACTTGCAGTCATCTAGGTTTGTCACGTCTCCTAGAAAGCTTGCGCCTGCAAATGAGATTTTGTCTGCTCGAAAGTCTACTTCCTTGAATCTGCTCTTAAACCAAAAGTGCGTGCGACCAAATGAGATAGAATCGGTTTCCAAGCGGCAATCTGAAAACTCGTTGATCTCGCATTCAAAGTGCGCTCCCGCAAAGTCGGCAATTTCTCCATCTTTCATTCTCACGTTACTGAACTCAAACGCTCTTCCCTTTAGGCGAGCATCTCGAAAGAATAGATTCGACTTGGATACGTTCAACCCGGACAAACTGAGTTCCCCGCCTTCAAGTTTAAAGTCACTGAAGTCCAGCATAGACTCATGTATCGCACAATTCTGCAGATGTATTTCTGAGTTGGAAAGCTCGCATCCCTGAAATGACAAATTCGATGATTCCAGATTGCTATCTGTTAGAAACATATTGGAGTCTTCAAGCTTGAGCCGCTTCAAGCTAACCTCACGGCATTGCTCAAACTCGCAGAAACATATCTGGAGACTGCCCTTCGTTATCTTTGTGCTATTGAACGAAACCCTGCACTTCCCGAAGACTGCGTGGGCAATCTCAAGGCCCGCTTTTTCTAACGTCATTTCACTTAGGTTCGCAGATGCGCCTGAAAAATGTGCCTCATTGAATTCCATGGTGGCACCCCCTACCTCGCTCCCGGGACGCACCTGAAAGTTCGATCCACGGAAGTTGACCTCTTTATCGAAAAATGTAGAAACAAACGAGATATCTCCGTCAAAGAACTTCGCTCCTAAAAACTCGACGAGATCATTGAAATGAGCACCAGTTGCATCAAGGCAATAGATACTTGCCTGTGTATTTGGATCGGGCGAAGGATAGAACTCTGCCCTCTTGAAGCTGGCTCGACCTTTGAAATGTGTTTCCCTCATATCGAGCCCCTGCCGAAAAATAGCGTCGTCAAAGTCAGCTGTCGACGGGAACATGACCCCGTTGAAATTGCAGTGTCCTGCAAATTCTGACTTAGCGAAAGACAACGGTTGATTGAAGTGAACACTAGCAAGTGAAAACTCGCCAGGGAAGATGAAGCCATCGAACTTCTCTCGACCCAGTAGCAACAAGTCGATGAATTCATCGTAGAAAGGCTTGTCGGCCAATGCCTTCCGTTCAATTGGAGCGTGACCAAAGCAGGTGGTTTCACCGGGTATTACCGGCAAATCGCAACCTTTGTAGCTACAAGGCATAGTGATAATAAACCTCTTTCCCTTTCCCCCTCACTTCCCAAACAGCGTCTTCCCCTCGCTCTTCAGGTCCTTGCACCCCTGCGAGACCCGCTTGGCCATGTTCTTTTCGGCTTCTTTCAGATATGACCGCGGGTCGAACTTCTTCTTGTCCGCAACTTCGGTCGCAGTGTGAGTGAGAACCGCGCGGTTGGCGTCCACATGTTTCACGATCGCTTCCGTGAACCAGTATTGCGTGTCGGTGTCGATATTCATCTTCACCACGCCATATTCCAGCGTCTCGTGAATATCGGAAATGTCAGAACCTGACCCGCCGTGGAACACCAGATCGAAATACGCTTTCGGCCCGAACTGTTTCACCACCGCATCCTGCCCCGCCTTGAGAATTTTCGGCTTCAGCACCACGTTGCCCGGTTTGTAGATGCCGTGCACATTGCCGAATGTCGCTGCCAGCATATACCGCCCGCCAATCGGATTGAGCGCTTTGTATACCTCGACCATATCTTCCGGCGTCGTGTACAGTTTCGCTTTCGGCGCACCCGATGTATCCACGCCATCCTCTTCGCCTCCCACCACGCCGATCTCAACTTCCAGAATAATCTGGTTCCCCTTGCACATCTTAAGCAACTCGACCGACTTGGCCAGATTCTCTTTGGTCGGCCAGGAGCTACCATCGAACATGTGCGACTGGAACAGATTCCCCTGCCCGGCCGCACGGCGGCGCGCCGTCTCCTGAATCAGCGGCACCATGAACTTGTCCAGTTTCTCCGGCGCGCAGTGATCGGTATGCAGTCCGACATAGATATTGTACTTGGCCGCCACCCGATGCACATGCTCGGCCAGCGTGATCCCGCCCAGCACCATATCTTTGAGCGCGGTACCTGAGGCAAACTCCCCGCCGCCGGTGGAGACCTGGATAATCCCGTCCGATCCGGAATCGGCAAATCCCTTGAGCGCGGCGTTGCAGGTCTCGGTCGAGGTTACATTGATAGCCGGGAAAGCGTAGCTTCCGGCCTGGGCAGCATCGAGCATTTTCGCATAAATCTCTGGCGTGGCAACTGGCATGGTCTGTCTCCTGAATGTATCGTTACTTGCTTATTCTCAATTCGTAGGTCGAACCCCTGCGGTTTCGACACCTTTCAAACTGCACGCCACCAGGCGCAAAGTCAAGCTTTGACACTCTGCGAGTCAGACCCGCAAGTCGTTTCAGCGTTGGAGCTTAGTAGAGCATGGCCGTACTTGGTGCACCTTCGTCTGAAACCGCGCGCAATCCGGATTTCCCTTGGCCGGTCACACATTTCATGCAACAAGAGCGTCTCGGTATCCGTACTGTATAGTAAATTACTCATAGTGTGTAATTATGACCTTGACGAAGAAAACGCAACGCAAGCAGATGAACCGGATGCTCCGGCAACGACTCATTCTGGAGACCGCTCGTTCACTGATTGCAGGCGAAGAGATCGAAGCCATTACCATGGACCGGATTGCCGATGCCGCCGGATACACCCGCCGCACACTGTATGCCTACTTCACCAGCCGCGACGAGATTCTCCTCATGCTGCTCAAAGAAGACTGGTCAGAGCGATGGAAGAAGCAGCAGGAAGCCATTCAACAAGCGCCAACCGGCCTCCAAAAGATCCTTGTTTGGGGTGAAACCCTCTATGCCTATTCCCGAAACCGCCCTCACGCGACACGCTTGCAGGCGTACTGGGATTATCGCGGTATACATCCGGAGCGAATCGGCAAGCAGGCGTTTTCGGAATTTGAGACCCTCAACAACGAGCTTGCTCGCGGACTGAGATCGATCTTTCGCCTCGGCGTCAGAGACGGCTCCCTGAGGTCCGACCTCAAAGTCGATCTCTGTATCAGCCAGTATCTTTGCAGTCTCAGAAGTGTCATCAACCGCGCCCTCTCCGGAACGTACTCTTTCGGGGGCTTCGACCCTGACACCTATGTCCGCCATTACTTGGACCTTTTCAAGCGTTCCATTGAAAACCCGAAAGGAACTGGAAAGTGAAACGTACCATCCTGATTTCCCTGTTCGCCTGTATCTCGGCAACCGTATACTCGGCGCCTGAATCCGCAGTCGATACGTCGGCTCTCGGCACTGCTCCAGGCAGCTATCGAATCACGTCAAAGGACAGCGTGATTGAAATCCCGTTCTCGATCTTCCGAGGCGACATTTTGCTACAGGGCGGTCAGGTGAACGGTCGGCCGGTCCGCATGATGATCGACAACGGCTTCATCTGGGATGAACTGATGTTCTTTGGAAGCCCGGCGATCGATTCGCTCAGGTTGAAATGCGAGGGAGAAGCTGAAATAAGCGGGGCCCCGGACAAGGAGGCCATGAAGACTGCCACGGCTTCTGGAATTACAATCAGTTTTCCCGATGTTGAGTTTCACGATCAGCGTGCTGTTGTCACCCCCTACACGGCCGGATTGGCGAACATGTGGGAGGGGACCGATGGTCAGGTAAGCGGCACGTTCTTCAAGCACTTCGTCGTCAGTGTCGATTTCGACCGGGGGATCATGACGCTCACATCCCCTGACAAGTTTCGATACCTCGGTCACGGTGCTGAGTTGGCGATGATCTCGCTCGGCAATGGCGCCTGGGCGATTCCGGCCACTCTGCAATGCACGGACGAACGCAAACTCGATATCAATATGCAAATGGATATCGGCCTGAACGATGCGCTGTGGGCTGTTTTCGACGGATCACATGGGATAGGCCAGCCGCAAAGTGCGATTCAAGCGAGTCTGGGATTTAGTGTGCTGGGAGAAATCCGCGGACAAGTTGGCCGGGTTCGCGCGGTCAAGCTTGGCGCTTACACCGTTGACAGCGTGATCGCCGGCTTCATGAACGGAGAGCAGGTGGAAGGCACTAATGGTGAAGTTACCATCGGTCTGGCCCTCATGTCTCGTTTCAATATCGTCTTCGATTATCCGCACGAGAAGGTGTACATCGAGCCGAATCAATCGTTTCGACTTCCGTTTGAGTACAATATGTCCGGGCTGACTCTGAGGAGAGTTCCGGGAAACGACAATTGGAGTTCAGCGCGAACCGTATTGCCTCAATCCCCGGCCGACGCTGCCGGATTGAAAGCCGGTGATACCGTGACTACGATCAACGGCCAACCGGCAGGCGGATACGACATCTTTGCACTGGACTCACTAATGATGCGTCAAGGCACAACGGTTTCGATCGTTGTTCTGCGCAATGGCCAGGAAATGCCGATCCAGATCAGGCTGAAACGAATTATCTGACCCTGTTTCAGCCCGCCCGATACGGCTTGACATCCGACCACAATCGGGATTCATTCTTCTGTCAACAGGGGCCGACTTCGAACCGGCCCGACACATGTTGTGGGAAGCAGAACCAGTATTTTGCGGAGTATCACATGTACCGAATCCATATCTCAGTTCTCGTGATGGTGCTCGCCATCATCGCCGTGTCGTCTGCGCTCGCCACCCCCGGTGATACGGTAAGATCAATAGCTCTGCCATCGGGCTACACGCAGGGCCTGGCCTATGACGGCAAATTCCTATGGAGCGCGGACCGTCGCTCCGACCTGTTCTACAAGTTCGATCCCGCCGACGGCAAACGCCTGGATTCATTTCCCGCGCCCGGCTATGCCATAACCGGAATCACCTATGACGGCAAGTGGCTCTGGGCAGTCGATGCCGAGGCGGGCCAGATCTTTGCTGTCGATCCTAGCACAAGACTCGTCGAACGGACACTGTCCGGCCCCGTTTCACAACCGGGCGGACTGACCTGGGACGGCAAGTATTTATGGGTCGCCGACGCGGGCGAAGGGAAACTTCACCAGATCGACGCGAACGACGGTACCACTATCATTTCGATTCCGGCGCCAACCAAGAACCCCGGTCCACTCGCATTCGATGGTCGCTACCTTTGGGTGGCCGACCGCACCCGTGATGAAATCTACATGGTCACGACCGATCGTGGCGATGTCCTGATCACGTTTAGTTCGCCGGGTAAGTACTCCGCCGGCCTCGCCATTGATGCAAAGAATCTCTGGGTTGCAGACTATCAGTCCGACCGTTGCTATCAACTCGTTGTCGATGACGGCGTCCAATTCTTGCGGAAAGACAAGAAAGTCGAGAATATTGAGTACGTTCATCAACTCAGAAATTTCGGCCCGGACAGTGTGACCTCACTCCAGGTATATATCGCCGTCCCGCAGAATCTGAATACACAGACTCTGCTGGGGGATATTCAGTTCACGCCGAAGCCGATTGAGATTATTGCTGATAAGTGGGGGCAGAAAATCGCTCATTTTGAATTCACCAATCTCGCCGCCGGACAAGTCAGTTCAGTAACGATGAATGTCAAGGCGGAGCTGCAGCGCGTGCGGTATTTCGTGTTTCCGGCCAAAGTCGGCAGGCTGGCGGATATTCCGCTCGACATTCGCAGAAAGTATCTTGCCGACGATGTCAAATTCCAATTCACCAACCCGGTGATTCAGGATGCCGTAAAAGCGGCGGTCGGCGGCGAAACCAACCCGTATTGGATTGGCCGCAAGATTTTCAACTACATCAATGACAAGCTTTTTTATGAGCGCGTCGGCGGATGGAATACCGCCCCGACCGTTCTGCAACGCGGCAACGGCTCCTGCAGTGAATATACGTTTGTGTATATCGCTATGTGTCGCGCCGCCGGGTTGCCTGCCCGCTATGTCGGATCGGTAGTGGTGCGCGGCGACGATGCCTGTTGGGATGATGTTTTCCATCGCTGGGTGGAAATCTACCTCCCGAATTACGGCTGGATTCCGGTCGATCCATCCGGCGGCGATCAACCAACTCCGCAGGGGCAGGCATCGGGGTTCGGCAATCTGGACAACCGTTTCCTGATCACGACCACCAGCGGCGGCGGCTCGGAATATCTCGACTGGAACTACAATGCCAGCGAGCGGTGGGTCTCGAAAGGGAAATGCAAAATCTCAGTCGAGAACTTCGCCGAATGGACGCCGGGAGAAAAGTAGTTGTAGGTCGAAACCCCTTCGGGTTTCGACATTCAGTAAAAACCGCTGGTTCGAGCGGAGTCGAGAACCAGTTAACGTGCCTCGACTTCGCTCGGCACAGCGGACTGCACTACATTCCGTGAAGTAAGATGACACCAAGCGTCACCTCACGACCAAGCGTTGCCGGAAAGTTCAACCCCCTGTAGCGCCTCATCCGCGAGCGCCTGAGGAATGCCGAAATGCCGCTCTATTGCGGTGACAAGCTGCTTCCTGTCCTTGAGGCGACTCACTGTCGCAGCTGTGCCGTTGAATTCGGTAAGACCATAGTTGTAAATTACCACTGACCGCTCCCGAGAATATCGCGTCAAGAGCAGCGAATTCATGAACGTCGCGGTGGGCCGGTATGAATCCTCTATGGCGGGAGCAAAGAATCCGTGCTCGCGCGGTATCGGCTTCACGATATACGTGTGAGCCAATTCCCCATTTCGATAAAGATCCATTCGTGACCGACCTTGTTCGTCGCGCGGTCGAAGCACATACCGGCTGATTCCCAACTCTACGACGAAATCCGAATTCAAGTCCGTCGGCATCGGTTCGAGAAACGGCGCGGCATAGCCGACATCCACAAGATACTCGCGACCATCCACTCTCACCCGAATCACGATATGCACATCCGGGTTCTGCATATCTGCGCCGTTCAGCTCCACTTCGAATCCAAGCTTCCGGAGTAACAAGCAGAGATAGGGGTTGTTCGAATAGCAGGTGCCGCCGAAATGAAAGTTCTCTGCCGCGTCAAGGTATGTTTTGAAATCGGGGATTGCCCGCCGACCATCGCGCTGCAGATAAAGCAGCTTGGAAATATTCTCGAATGGTATACGGCTCAAGTGAGCGCGGACCAGCCGAGACAAATAATCGAATGTCGGCGGCTCCAGCTCCAGACCGAGCAGCGCGAGATATTTGTCAAACACCCCGATGTCGTCACGTACAGTCGGCGACATGCATCTTCGCTATTTCTTCTTCAACATCTGCCGGAGCACCATCGGCAATACGCCGCCGTGGCGGTAGTATTCGACCTCAATTGCCGTATCAATCCGGACGATCATCTGAAACCGCTTCTCGCCATCGCGCGAAATCGTCTTCACCGTCACCCGCTGATGCGGTTTGAGATCGTTATTTAGTCCCTCGATAGAATACAATTCGTGTCCGTGCAGTTCGTGCGTCTCGCGGGATTCACCATCGAGAAACTGCAACGGCAAAACGCCCATCCCGACCAGGTTCGACCGATGTATCCGCTCGTAACTTTGCGCCAGCACCGCCTTCACACCGAGAAGTAATGTTCCTTTCGCGGCCCAGTCGCGCGATGATCCCATGCCGTAGTCTTTACCGGCCAAAATCACCAGCGGAATGTTTTTCTCTTTGTATTTCATCGCCGCATCGTAGATTGACATTCGCTCCCCGCCCCCCGGATGAAACACGGTGACCCCGCCTTCAACTCCCGGCACCAGCAGATTGCGAATCCGAATATTGGCGAACGTCCCGCGTGTCATCACCCGGTCGTTACCCCGCCGCGAGCCGTAACTGTTGAAATCCGCGAAGCCGACACTGTGATCAAGCAGGAATCGCCCGGCCGGAGAATCCGCCTTGATCGAACCGGCCGGAGAAATATGGTCGGTGGTTATCGAGTCACCCAGCATCGCCAAGACGCGCGCGTCATTGATCGGCTCAATATCCCCCGCCTCCTTCGGCATATCCACAAAGAACGGCGGCTCCTGAATGTATGTGGAGTCTTTTTCCCAGCTGTACAACTCGCTCTTGGCCGACTTGATGGCGCTCCATGTCGGATTCCCTTCAAACACGGACTTGTACTGTTTACGGAACGCCTCCGGCGTCACCGATGTCCGAATAACGGACTCTACTTCCTGCGTGGTCGGCCAAATATCTTTCAACATGACATCCTTGCCGTCTTTCCCCTTCCCGATCGGCTCCTTTGTCAGATCTATATCTATCGTCCCCGCCAGCGCGTATGCGACTACCAACGGCGGCGAAGCCAAATAATTCGCTTTAGTCAACGGGTTAACGCGTCCTTCGAAATTGCGATTCCCCGAGAGCACGGCCGCTGCCACCAGATTCCCGTCTCCGATCGCTTTTGCCACTGGTTCGGGAATTGGACCGGAATTGCCTATACAGGTCGTGCAGCCATAGCCGACCGTCTGGAATCCGATCTGATCCAGATATTTCGAGAGACCAGCCTTATCCAGGTAATCCGTGACTACTCGTGAGCCGGGAGCCAGCGACGTCTTCACCCACGGCTTGACTTGAAGGCCGTGTTCCACCGCCTTCTTGGCCACGAGACCCGATGCGATTAAAACGAACGGATCCGAAGTGTTGGTGCAGGATGTGATCGCTGCTATCACCACAGCGCCATGACCGATTTCGGCCGAATAGCCGTTGGAGATCGAGGCGCGTCGGCTCCAATCTCCGGCCGCCAACTCAAACCCGCGCTCCTTAATTGGTTTGCCGAGCGCTTGCTGGAAGTCAGCTTTCGCGTTGGCCAGCGACACTCTGTCCTGCGGCCGTTTCGGACCGGCCAGTGACGGCTCGATTTTCGAGATGTCCAACTCCACCACTTCGGTGAATTCCGGCTGTGGGCTGCCCGCCTCTCGGAACATCCCCTGCTCTTTGCAATACCGCTCGACCAGATCCACCTCTTCATCGGAGCGACCGGTCATCCGCAAATACTCAAGCGTTGAATTGTCCACCGGGAAATAACCCATCGTCGCGCCATACTCCGGTGCCATGTTGCCGACCATCGCCTTAACCGGAAGCGACAGTTTGTCCAGCGCGGGTCCACAGAACTCGACAAATTTCCCCACCACCCCTTTCTTGCGGAGAATCTGCGTCACGGTCAGCACGAGATCGGTGCCGGTAGCCCCCTCAGGTAGTTCGCCGGTCAGCTTGAAACCGATCACTTCGGGCGTCAGCATGTACAGCGGTTGGCCGAGCATAACCGCTTCGGCCTCTATCCCTCCCACGCCCCAGCCGACAACGCCCAGCCCGTTTATCATAACGGTGTGACTGTCGGTCCCGACCAGTGTGTCCGGAAACGCCACCTTGTTCTGCACCAGAACAACCTTCGCGAGATACTCCAAATTCACCTGATGGACAATTCCCGTCGCCGGCGGCACGACCCTGAAATTGTTGAATGCCCGTTGTCCCCAGTGAAGAAACTCGTACCGCTCCCGATTCCGTTCAAACTCCTTTTCCATATTGGCCTGAAGCGCATCGGCTGTCCCGAAGGAATCCACCTGCACCGAATGGTCGATCACCAGATCTACCGGCACCAGCGGATTGATTCTCTGTGGGTCACCGCCCATCCGCTTCATCGCCGACCGCATGGCCGCCAGATCCACTACCGCAGGTACGCCGGTGAAATCCTGCAGGATCACGCGCGCCGGCTTGAACGGTACTTCCATCTCTCCGACCTTCTTGGCATTGTAGCCGGCCAGCCGGATCACATCATCCTCGGTCACCACATGATTCGTGCAGTGGCGAACCACCGCTTCCAGCAGCACTTTTATCGATACCGGCAGCTTCTCAATCCGGCCGTGCTTGTGCAGTTTGTCCAGCCGGTAGTAACGATACTTGCCGTGTGTGGTCTTGAGTTCTGTCAGTATATCAAAGCGGTCCATGACTAACCTCCTGAGAAGATTCACATCCAAGAACATCTACCAAACGCAGGTAGTGATTATACGCTTCGATTTTCCCTAATTCAAGCTTTCCAGACCTACTTTTGCAGCAATCAAAGCTTGCGCAGAAAAGAGCCTGAAGCATATGTTCGTTATACGGCCGGACCGATGATAGGTCCGCTTCGGCCTCCCGGCCCGGCGATGGAGCACCCTGAATGTTTGTGAAGCGTATGCCGGAAGGTTCGTTGGTTGTTGGCGCCCCAGCTAAAATCAACCTGTTCCTCGAGATACTTGGCAAGCGACCCGACGGTTACCACAATCTCCATTCCCTATTTCAGGCCGTTTCGCTATTTGACAGGCTGACTTTCAAGTCTTTGCCAGAACCTGGCCTTCGATTGACGATCTCAGGCAACAGCTCTATCCCGACCGGACCGGACAACACTATATCGAGGGCTTACGAGGCGGTCTGCGACGCCTGTCACCTCAGCTTTGGTATGTCGGTGAACCTTGAGAAGAACATTCCGTCCGGGGCCGGACTGGGGGGCGGATCTGCGGATGCCGCCGCAACCATTCTTGCATGTAAGTTATTATTTGCTAGCGATTTAACATCGGTGAACATGACGGCAATTGGATTGCGGGTTGGATCCGATGTACCGTTCTTCTTCTCGTCCGGGCAAGCGATCGTTACCGGTCGCGGCGAGATTATTCGGGAGTCCCAATTCCCCACCGATTACTGGCTTGCCCTGATAACTCCCAACCTGTCTATCTCGACTGCGGCCAGTTACGCCGGGCTGAATATGCCCTTGACAGAAATGCGGCAGCCGAGTAGTTTACATGGCTCCCGGTCGGTCGGCGAGTTCATTAACTCGTTGCGGCTCACCGGAAATGACTTTGAGCGCGGACACCTGGAATCGTTTCCGGTTCTGGGCAGGATCAGAGACGTTCTCCGCGATCGCGGCGCGCAATTGGTGCGCATGAGCGGCTCTGGTTCGACAATGTTCGGGATATTCGAGACCGCTCCCGAATGGGCGAATGAGCACGAATTCGAACAGGAGTCATGGCAGGTCAATGTGGTTCGACCTGTTGTCCTGCCGCGTATAGAGGTCAACCCGAACGGAGGGGAGCCATGGAAATCACAGAGGTCCGGATCACTCTGAGAAACGAAGATAAACTCAGAGGATTCGTCAATGTGACGTTTGACCACGCCTTCGTTGTGCGTGGCATGAAAATCATCCGGGGCGTTTCCGGCGCCTGCTTTGTATCGATGCCGAGCCGAAAGCGCCCGGACGGCACGCACCAGGATATCGCTCATCCGGTCACTGCCGAACTGCGTAACCGGATCGAGAAAGTGGTGCTGGAAGCCTACGAGGCGGAAGTGAAAAAGCACGCCGCCACGGTGTAATTGAACTTGGGGCGTCGACAAGTGGTAAGTCACCAGCCTTTGGAGCTGGCATTCCCAGGTTCGAATCCTGGCGCCCCAGCCAAGCGATACGGCGGTAGGGCAGTCGATCTCGCGGCTCCCCTGCCGCATCGTTTTCGCACGATTTAGAGAATGGTGATTGGATTATGATTATTCGAAGTGAAATCAAGCTCGTCACGGGCAATTCCAACCGGGATTTGGCGCGCAAGATCGCCACCTATCTCGGTGAACCGCTCGCCGACTGCGAGGTGCGTTCGTTCTCCGACGGCGAAGTATTTGTTCAGATCAACGACAACATCCGCGGCGCCGATCTGTTTATCATCCAGTCCACCAATGCTCCCGCCGAAAATCTGATGGAATTGCTGATGCTGATCGAAGCCTCACGGCGCGCCTCAGCTATGAGAATCACCGCCGTTATTCCGTATTACGGCTATGCCCGGCAGGACCGCAAGGATCGCCCGCGTGTCCCGATCACGGCGAAACTGGTTGCCAACCTGATTACTACCGCCGGCGCCGACCGGATCATCACGATGGACCTTCACGCCAGCCAGATCCAGGGATTTTTTGACCTCCCGCATGACCACCTCTACTCCTCGTGGATATTCAATGACCATGTCCGCAACATGAACTTGCAGAATCTGGTCGTGGTGTCGCCCGATGTCGGCTCGCTCAAGCTGGCGCGTAGCACTGCTAACTCGCTTCATGCCGATCTGGCGATTGTCGATAAACGACGCCCCAAAGCTAACGTCTCCGAGGTGATGAGTTTGATCGGCGATGTCGCCGACAAGAATGTTCTCATCCGCGACGACATGGTTGATACGGCCGGTTCTATCTGCCAGGCGGCCGACTACTTGAAAGCGCGCGGCTCCCGCGACATCTATGCCGCCTGCACGCATGGCGTTCTTTCAGGGCAGGCGCTGGAGCGGATAGAAAAATCCCCCATTAAGAAGGTTATCATTTCCGATTCCGTTGATCAGTCGCACAAACAACTCAGCGACAAGTATGTCATTCTGACTTGTTCCGATCTGATCGGCGAATCGATTCGGCGGATATCCGGCGAGGAATCCGTCTCTTCGCTTTTCGAAGAGGCCCCTACCAAAGGAAAAGAGAGTTAACAATATACCGGAGGTTTTTAGAACGTCATGAAAGAGATTAACATTACCGCAGCCTCCCGTCAGACCGGCGGCAAAGGGTTTGCACGGCGGGTGCGCGGTACCGGCAATATACCCGCAATTGTGTATGGTCCGGAAAAACAGCCGACTGCCATTGCCGTCAGCGAACGGGAATTGCGCGGGGCGTTGAAAACCGCCGGCGGCGTACATGGTTCGATCTTCACGCTGAATCTCGATGGCCAGCAATCCAAAGTGATTGTCCGCGAAATCCAGCGCGACCCGCTCACCAGCCGCATGGTGCATATTGATTTCCACGCCATCTCGATGACCAAGCCTATCAATATCGAGATTCCCGTCAACTTCACCGGCCTTGCCAAGGGTGTGAAATCCGAAGGCGGCATCATGCAGGTGTTGATGCGCGATATCGAAATCTCCTGTTTGCCGGTCAATATCCCGGAGCATTTCTCGGTCGATGTGAGCGAACTTGGTATCGGTGATTCGATTCACATTCGCGATCTGTCGATTCCGAATGTCCATATTCTGGCTGATCCAAGCAACGTGATCGTGGTTATTTCCGCTCCGACCATTATCAAGACCGAGACCGTCGCTGCCGAGGCAGTGCCGGCCGAAGGTGAAGTTGTTGAAGGCGCCGCGACCGAGGGAGCCGCTCCTGCCGAAGCCGGTAAAGAGGGCGCGAAGAAGGAAGGCGGAAAAGAAGCCGCGGGCAAGAAGGAAGGCGGTAAGGAAGCTCCGAAGAAGGAGGCCGCCGGCAAAGAAGCCCCGAAAAAGGAAGCTCCGAAGAAAGACGAGAAGAAAAAGTAGCCCGATAATTTCGAGCGAACTTTCTGCTGTGCACATTTCAAGAGCCGCCGCCGGGCGGCTTTTGTTTTGCGTATGTGGCAACTCTGTAGGTCAAAACTGATCTTCCCCCTCTCTCGTTCTGGGAGAGAATGCCCCGAAGGGGCGGGTGAGGGCAACCCCCGAAATGGGTTCGTTCTATTTTCGATGTTACTGTCGCACACTGCATAAGCGGGTTCGCTTTCCCATTTCTGCATATCGAGTGATTCAGAACAATCTGACCCCACGGATCATGGAATTGCGGGCGCTTATCTTAACGCTGGAAGTCCAGAAACTTGAGTTGAAACAGAAGTCCAGAAGCCCTGTCGCACCTATGAGTGTCTGACCACAATATGTGTTGTACCACTGGTGAGCACGTCCACTGCAGATCTACGTCCCCAATGTCTGACTTGCCGGTGTTCTCCCGCACTACTTCAGAGATCGCCAAGTCCAATGGAGCCGTTGCCGCAATGTGGGGATGGCCCGGTCTGCTTGTCGCGGCAAGGGGAGAGATTGAATGCTACTGGTCTGGTGCAATCCAAACCTCTTAAGGAGGCATGTCCACGC
>Ga0315276_10000600_pt1 | contig 30989 bp, 17 predicted proteins | sample YL17G05_0_MG_FD_204542 | JGI IMG/M metagenome (GOLD analysis project Ga0315276, IMG submission 204542) | Sediment microbial communities from Yellowstone Lake, YNP, Wyoming, USA - YL17G05_0 | ecosystem: Environmental > Aquatic > Freshwater > Lake > Sediment | place: USA: Wyoming | collected... | reverse complement strand
TCCGGCTTGTCGTGGTCAGAGTCAGGAGGACCGGTCATGCCCATGACCTCGCGCCGTGCGTCGCGCCTCGCCTTCACCAGCGCCAACCCCGCGCCTTCGATCCGCCCCGCCTGCCCGACGGCCACCGCGCGCCGGTGAGCTCCTACTTCGGGCGCCACGTCCTCGACCTGATCAAGCTCAAGGAGCGCCTGCCGCGCGAAGCGTACCAGGCGCTGCTGGCGACGCTGCGCAACGGCACGCCGCTCGCGCGCGAGGCGGCCGACACCATCGCCACGGTCGCGCGCGACTGGGCGATCGCGCACAGCGCCACGCACTTCACGCACTGGTTCCAGCCGATGACCGGGCTCACGGCCGAGAAGCACGACTCGTTCATCGACCTCAACGTGACCATGCCGGGCGAGCTCAAGGTGCTCGAGCGCTTCTCGGGCTCGCAGCTGATCCAGAGCGAGCCGGACGCCTCGTCGTTCCCCTCGGGCGGCATGCGCACCACCTTCGAGGCGCGCGGCTACACGGCGTGGGACCCCTCGTCGCCCATGTTCCTGGTGGAGAGCGTGAACGGGCGCACGCTGTGCGTGCCCTCGGTGTTCATCTCCTACCACGGCGACTCGCTCGACCATAAGACGCCGCTCCTGCGCGCGCTCGAGGCGGTGGACAAGCAGGCGGTCGCGTTCCTCAAGCTGCTGGGCGACGTGGACGTCCGCTCGGTGGGCACCACGCTCGGGATCGAGCAGGAGTACTTCCTGCTCGACCGCGACCACTGGGCGCAGCGCCCGGACCTGGCGCTCTGCGACCGCACGCTGCTGGGGGCGGCCTCGCCGCGCGGGCAGCAGTTCGAGGACCACTACTTCGGCTCGATCCCGCCGCGCGTGCTGGCATTCATGGAGGAGATGGAGTTCGAGCTGCACCGGCTCGGCGTCCCGGTCAAGACGCGCCACAACGAGGTGGCACCGATGCAGTTCGAGATGGCGCCCATCTTCGAGGACGCCAACATGGCGAACGACCACAACGCGCTGGCCATGGACGTGGCGCGGAAAGTGGCGCTGCGCCACCACTTCGTCTGCCTGTTCCACGAGAAGCCGTTCGCGGGGCTGAACGGGAGCGGCAAGCACTCGAACTGGAGCCTGGTCACGGACCGGGGCGAGAACCTGCTCGACCCGGGCCGCACGCCGCACCAGAACCTGCGCTTCCTCGCCTTCGTGGCAGTGTGCCTGAAGGCGGTGCACGACCACGCCGACGTCATGCGGGCCTCGATCGCCAGCGCGAACAACGACCTGCGCCTCGGCGCGAACGAGGCGCCGCCCGCGATCCTGAGCGTGTTCGTGGGCGACCTGATGACGGACATCATCGAGCGCATCGTCGCGGGCGGCGCGGGCGAGGACGCCACGGAGCTCGTCGTGGACCTGGGCGTGGGCCGGCTGCCGCAGCTCGCGCAGGACTACACCGACCGCAACCGCACGTCGCCGTTCGCCTTCACCGGGAACAAGTTCGAGTTCCGCGCGGTGGGCTCCTCGATGAACTGCGCGGGTCCGATGGCGGTGCTGCTGGGCGCGGTGGCCGACTCGACCGCCAAGCTGGGCGAGCGGCTGAAGCTGAAGCTGGGCGCCGGGGGCGGCCGCGACCAGGCGGTGCTCGACCTGCTCCGCGAGGTGTTCCGGGAGACCGCGCCGGTGCGCTTCGCCGGCAACAACTACAGCGACGAGTGGAAGGCCGAGGCGGCCCGGCGGGGCCTGCCGAACCTGGCCGACACCCCGGCGGCGCTCGAGATGCTGCGCGACCCGAAGCGGACCGCGTTCCTGCTCGAGCGGGCGGTGTTCACGGAGCTCGAGCTGTCGAGCCGCTACAACATCGCGGTCGAGCGCTACATCAAGCACGTGACGCTCGAGGCGGAGACGCTGCTCGAGATGCTGCGCACGGTGGTGATCCCGGCGGGGGAGAAGCAGCTCACCGTCACGACCCAGGCGTGGAGCGGCCTGATCGCGGCGACCACCGCGAAGTTCGCGGACGCGGCGCGCGGGGCGGCGGAGACCGGCGCCCGGGCGCTGACGGTCCGCGTCGCCGCGCTGTCGACCGGGCTGGCGGAGGTGTCGGGCGCGACCGCACGGCTCGAGGCGCTGCTGGAGGAGCTGGACGGCGTGCACGACGAGGCCCGGGTGGCCCGCCGCCTTGCCGACGAGGTGCGGCCGCTCATGGACCAGGCCCGCGGCGGCGCCGACCGCCTCGAGCGCCTGGTGGACGACGAGCTCTGGCCGCTGCCCAAGTACCGCGAGATGCTGTTCGTGCGGTAGGGACGCGTGGCCAGTGAGGGATGGGGGGAGGACCGGCGTTCGTCGCCGGTCCTCCCCGCCCGAACCCACGGCAGTCTACGGCACAAGCACCAGCTTGCGCTGGGCCCGGAAGCCGCCCGCCTGCAACCGGTAGGCATATACGCCGGCCTGGATGCGGCCGCCTCCTGACGTGCGTCCATCCCACTCGCTGCTGTGGTAGCCCGCCGGGAAGAGCCCGTCGGCCAACACGGCGATCCGCCGTCCCTGCAGATCGAAGATCTCGAGCCGGACACTCGAGGGCCTCGGCAGGTCGAAGCGAATTCGGGTCGCGTGCGTGAACGGATTGGGCTCGCTCTGGTGGAGGGCGAAGGCGAGGGGCCGTGCCTCAGCCTCGGATTCCGCCTCCTGCGCCCGCGTGAGTTGCGTGGACGCGGCTCGCTGCCCGCGGGCGACCAGGAAGTAGTCCCGGACCATGCCTGAGTCCGGATCGGGCGCCTCGAAGCGGAGGACCACATCCTCGCCCGGGCGCAGCGCGACCTCGGTGCCCCCGACCGAACCCAACGCCGCCGAGACGGACCCGAGCCGCGAGTGCTCGGCCCTCTGCTGCGTCAACTGCCGTGCCTTGGCCACGCTGGTCATGGCGAACCGGCCGAGCTTCCTGACCAGATACTCACGATTGAAGATCAACCGGACGTGCCCACCTCGGATGGAATCCACCACGAGCGGTGTAAAGCCGCGACGCGGTGCGATGGAGCCGATCGTCAACCACTGGCCCAGGTGATCCCGGCGCTGGATCGTGATGCCGCTGTCCGCGTCCGTGCTGTGGGCGTCACCGCCCCCCGCCTCGAGGAACAGCCACGGAAGACCGTCGTCCCCCAGGTCGACTTCCCACCGGCTGGCTGCAGTCGCAGTGACGGCGGTGTCCCCGGCTGCCAACGTGGCAGCGAGATCGGAGTCCTTGCCGTCTCTCTCTCGTTCGACCGCCGTGAGTGTCCCGAGCAGGATCTGGCTGCCGTGCAGGAGCGCTTGCTGGCCGGGGGCGTGGTCTATCGCCGCCAGCGACACCGCATCCAGGGCCCACCTGCCGCGAGCGGAGGACAGTCGCACGCGCGCCTCGCCGTTCTGGGCCCGCAACCGCCGGAGCCGGGAGATATCCGTCGCTGTGGTTGTGCCCGACTGCTCGAGCACGGCGTTCTCCAGGGTCCAGGCACCGCCGGAGCCAGCCTGGGCCATGAGGTATCCCTCATCACATTCCGCCACCGCTGTTCCGCTGCATCTGGTCACTCCGTCTGTCTGTGAGGACAGCGCCGACCAGCGCCCCGCATCGTCCTGCATCTTCAGCCTGAAGTAGTACCGCGTGCACTCCAAGAGGTCCGAGATGGCCGCGCACTCGGGCGTTCCCGCGGGTCCGGGCGCCGGCACGGCCACCGTGTCGCAGTCGGCGAAATTCGTCTCAGTAATCTGCTGGATGGAATACGCCAGTCGGATCCTGCAGGCCGTGCCCGTCAGACTGTCGTCACCCGCGTCGCTCCACCGAACCGTCATTGAGTAGTGCCCCGTGTTCCCGACCTCCAAGTCGGAGACGGCCGCCGGACGCAGGGTATCCGCCGCCACGGCGAGTCGGACCACCTTCTGGGCCACCCCTCCGGATGCATCCAGGGCTCGGATCACCGAGTAGTACTCGCTCCCGAGCGGCGGATTCGGCCAGGAGAATTGCCCCTGACTCGTGAGCGTGGCTCCCGGAGGCAGATAGGCGGCCTCCAAGGTGACCGTCTCGCCGTCAGGATCGGATGCCGCGAACGTGACTGACAAGCTGCGCCCGCACACACTGGCGAGCACCGTGTCCCGCGGCGCAATCGTGAACACCGGAGCGTGGTTGTAGCTAACCTGCTGGACATAGATGTCGCCGCCGCCGACGTGACTCTCGTTGGTCGCATAGACCACTCGCGTCCCGTCGAACGACCAACGCGGCGCGCAGTACTCCGCGCCGGTGACGTAGCGACAGGGTGTGGTCAGGCTCAGCGTGGTGTCCCGCAGGCTGACGCGGCGGAAGGGCTGGAGGAGCCTTGCGATGGCGGTGGTCGAGTCGGTGTCCCAGAACTCGCTGCGCCAGGTGGCCGCTGCGCCTTCCTCCATCACCAGGGAGCCGCGGCTGCGGCTCAGATCGAAGTTGGCGGCAGATGGCGCCAGTCCTGCCCTCGAAGTGACTGTGCCCTGTCCGCTCAGAGCGGCAAGCGAGCCGTCCTTGAGGAAGTAGACAAGGCTGCCGTCCGGCGACCACCTTGGATGGGCGAGCTCGACGCTCGCATCGAACTGGACCAGAAGAGTGTCGCCCAGGCCGTCGGAGCCGACTCGGCGCAACTGCCAGGGGCCGTCCGCCTGCCCGCCGGACCCCGCCACGCGGCGGACATAGGCCACCTGTTGGCCATTCGGCGAGAACGCGGGCCAGGAGTCCTCTCCATCAACGCCCTGAGTCAGTTGCAGCTCCTCGCTGGTCGGCAGACTGAAGACATGCAGCGCGGCGAAAGGCGTGAGCACCGGCTCGGCATCGAGAAGGAGCGTCATTCCCGGGTCCCGGTGCCAGGCCTGATAGACGATGCGGTCGCCTCGTGGTGACCAGTCCGGCTGTTGTTGCCCGGGCCCGAGGAGCTGCCCGCCCATGTCGGTGCAGGTGCCGGCGCCATTCGTGGGCGATAGGCAGATCCGACTTGGTGCTGTGCCCTTCGCGTATGCGACCTGATCCCCCGCGGGCGAGTACGTGGGATTCGCCCGCGTGTGGCTCACGTTCGTTGCCACGACCTTCGGGTTGACCGTCTCGGTCGGTGCCTGTCTTAGCGCCAACGCAAGCCTGTAGGGAATCAGTTCATCTCGGGGGAAGAACGTGGGCTGCAGACCCGTCTCAGTGAAGGCCTGGTGAGCGTCTGCCATCGTGATGGGCAGGAGTACCGCCTTCACGGACGTTCCGAAGCCCGGCACCACGAACTCCAGGACCGCCCCAAGGCTGTCTGTGTCGGTCCACTTCGGGGGGGCGGCGACCGTGGCCCACTCCGGATGCTGCCAGAGACTCCCCGTTTGTTCCGAGTAGCCGACAGCCGACGCCATGAGCCGCCCATCGAACGTCAGGATGAGAGCGGTGTCCGCTCCATACGTGCGCCTCCATACCATGCCGTCCCGGCGGCCCAGGCTGTCGGACCACACTCGAATCACGAGGTCCTGCGACGAGCCGGCCAGGGCTGGATCACTCTTGATCAGCCAGTACTCCGCCCCGTAGGGCTGCAGGACCATCGGGACAGCGACCCCGTTTCGCGAACGAGTGCCGTGCAGCAGGACGTCTCGCGTAAGGTCGGCGGGCCCGAGAGTGACCTCCTGAGGCAGGGCCACCACATCGTTCCGCTCGCACTTGTCCAGGGCCTGCCAGTTGCGCTGATTCCGGCTCCGAGCGAGGGCGAACTGCGGCGGGACACCGTATCGCCCCTGCTCCAGCGTCGGGGAATTCACATAGTTGGCCACCCGCCAGTTATGGTGCAGATACGCGAGCCGTGCCGTGTTTGACAACGTCTGTCCAGGCGGGTCGAGGAGCCGCGAGCAGTCGTGGCAGGTCGAATCACGCAGGAGGTCACGCAATTCCCAAAGCGGCCCACCTTGAGCCGCTCGCTTCCACTTGAACGCGAGGTCGTCCTGCATGCCGGTCAACGTACGTGAGGTATCTGCGCCTCTGAAGTTGTACAGGAGGTAGGCCGCAAAGGAAGTCCGCCCGACGTAGTTCATGCCGTGACCTCGGAGACTGTCACACAGGTCGCGGTACGTCGTCTGGTGACCGAGGAGCGACCACGTATAGGGGATTTCTGATGTGGTATCCACCGTGCCCGCCACGACCTCGGCCAGGGCCGACATCTGCTCGTCTTGCCAGCCGCGCATGGCGCCGACGAGGCCGTGCTGGAATTCATGGAAGAACGCGGTATTACGGAGGCTCCCGGGGCTCGTCCACCCGGTCCCATCCAGGTCATGACGGTCACTGCTCCGAGGGAGTCGGACGGCGATGGAATTCGCGTGCCGGATGTCCTCGTGGACCGACCGACCGTCGCTCAGGTCTTCGTCAATGCTCTGGAACCGTGAGGGGTAGATGCCCAATGCCGTGGCGCCAGTCAGGTAGGCCAGGCTACGAATCGAATCAGCCAAGTAGAAGTCGACATGACAGCGGTCTGTCGGCTTGTAGGGTGTTATGTCTTGGCACCACCCCCAGGTAGAGTCGCCGAAGACCACCGCCGTGGTGTCACGCGAATTGCGCGTGTAGTTCGAGGGGAAGGCCGAGTTGTGGAAGTAGTCGTAGACGAGTTCAATCAGCGACATGTCGTACCCAAGCGGGTTCACGCCCCGGGTGACGACGAGGTTTTCGGCATAGTTGTCAAGCGTGGTCCGGACATCGCCGGACAAGACGGAATCCGTCAGTGCGTCCCAGTGGAACTCGAGATCGCGATACCGGAGCGTTGTAAACGGGTCGTCGTCAAAGCGGTATGCACGGAACAGCAATGACGTGTCGGCGCATGCTGCCAGGGCGGTGTCGGGATACGTGTCGGGATACGCCGCGCAGGTGGCCGCATTTCCTGCGGCCAGGGCGATCCCGACGAGAAGTCCGACGACAAACGGTGCTGGGCGCTCCATCAGCGTCTCCTTTGCGGACGTGCGATGCGCAAGGGAACCGAGGGGGATGGAACAACCAGAGCGGCAGGCGGGGGGGCGGGGAGGTTCGCGCAGGCTGCGACCGGCTGCGACCTGATCGTTGACCGAGTCGGAGCGTGGATGTAGAATCTTGATATGTCAAGTAGGTTCTTGAGAGGACTTCGGAGCCGGTGATGAGCGAGGCGCGAGCAGGAGTGAGTGGTTGTGGCTCGACGCGGTGTTGGCGAGCGCACGGTGGCGCGTCGTGGGTGATGGCGGTGCTGCTTGCCACCTGCTGGTGGTCGGATGCCGGGGCACTTCCGCCGGGAAGGTACTGGCTGCCGGTGGATACCACTCGTGTCCCCGGCCATACGCGCCTGTTCGTCACGGGGGTGTCCCTCGACTCGCTCGGGCGCCCGATGCTGTATGCGGCGGCGGAGGGCGGGATCGGCAACGACTACACCGCCTTGAGCTGGGCTGACAGCGCCTGGGTCCAGCGGTGGAGCCTTGGCCACAGCCTGCCCTACATGTTCATGGCGGACGGCCCGGCGGGGCGGCACCCGCTGGTGTGGCAGGCCTATGGCCTGGACGAGTTACTGGCCAGGCCCGGCGCCGGGGCGAGAGCCAGTCAGGCGGCCAGGCCCCTCCTTTCGGATGACTACCTGGTGATGTCGGAGGATCTGGGCACGACGTGGGCGCCTCCCGACACGATCGCCCCGGTGAGTCCGTACAGTTGGATCTTCGCAGCCGCGACGAGTCGTGAGCGCCGGTGGGCCGTGAAGGTGGACAGCGATATCGGGCTGCGCCTGTTCAGTTCCGCCGCGCCGCGCAACTGGGTAGAGCGCAGGATCGGGACGGCGAGGGGCGTGAACGCGGTCGCCATCCAGACGGTGAACGACACCACCGCGGTGGTGGTGTGGCCGGAGCATCAGTTGTATCGCCTGCGGTGGGGCCTGATGGCGGGTGACGTTTGGGAGGAGGTCGCCGAGGCCCCCACGACCGGCATGCGGCCGTCCGGGGTCTCGATGCGACGGGCCGGCCCCGGGGAGTACTGGGTCCAGTGGACGGATGATGATTCTTTCGCACGTTTGGCGCGCCTGAATCCGATCCAGCGTTCCTGGAGCGCGCCGGACACGCTGCGCTGCGCCTACCGGCGCAGTGACGTGGCCTGGAGGAGCATCGCGACGCGCTTCAGCCCGGACACGCTGCCGTATCCGGCCGTTGCGTGGCAGGCGGTGAGCTATCCCGGCTCGAGCTACACGCTCTGTGTCTGTGTCCCTTCGGACTCGGGCGTGTACCCGGTGGCCGAGAACCTGCCGTTCACCGACGGCGTGGCGCAGGCCCGGATCGTCCGGGATGTGAACGAAGATGTGTGGGTGGCGTGGTGGACGGTGGACCTGCAGGGGATGTTCTGGACGCACAGCGTCGTCGGAGCGACTGCGTCAGGTCTCCGGGTCGAGAAGTGGGGCAAGCGCCAGACCCTGCGCTGGACGCTGAGCGAGACGGCTCCCGGGTCCTGGTGGACGGTCCTGCGCGAGGAGCGGTCGGGGGGCATGGCGGCCGTGGCCCGGGTCCGTGCGGGCGCCGGCACGGAGATGAGCTGGGTGGACGACCGGCCGGCGCTCGGCCCGACCCATTACCAGTTGCGTCGCGACTGTGTTGACAGGCGCTACGAGTGGTTGAGCAGCCGGGTCCGATGGGCGGGCCGAGGCTGGCGGATTATCGGGCCTCGTTGGCTCCCCGGCGACGGGGGCGGCCAGATCGCATTCGGATTCGATGGCGCGGCCGGGCCCCTGGTGCTCGAGCTGTACGATGTCCAGGGCCGCATGGTCGCCCGCCAGGGGAGTTCGGCCTGGCGAGCAGAACCGCAAGCGCTGCGGCTCGGCCTGCCGGCGCGCCTTGCCAGCGGGGTCTACTTCCTGAGAGCGGCAGACCTGGCGGGAACGGACGCTGCGGTCGCCAAGGTGGTCGTCCTGCAGTAGGGGCCACGGGCGATGGCCAGCACTCTGGCCGACCGTATCCGCCGGTCGCCCGCGCCTCTGCTAGTATCCGCGGCGATGCGCCCCTCGCTCGCCGCATTCGCCCTCGCGCTGCTCGCCGCGGTGGCTCCCGCCGCGCTCGCCGCCGCACCCGGCGCGCCGGCCGACTCGGCCGGCTCCGCGCCGCGCCCCGCGCCGCCGGACGAGGAGTTCCCGGTGACGCTGGGCTCGTTCTCCACGACCCTGGTCGGCTCGCTGCCCGAGCGCACGCACAACCTGCGCCTCGCGGTGCAGGCGCTCGACGGCGCGGTGCTGCGCCCGGGCGAGGAGCTGTCCTTCAACCGCCGCGTGGGCCCGCGCACGGCCGAGCGCGGCTACGGTCCGGCGCCGGTCATCCTGCGCGAGACCCGCCAGGTGCAGGTGGGCGGCGGCATCTGCCAGGTCGCCACGACGCTGTTCGACGCCGCGCTGCTCGCGGGGCTCGGCGTGGCGGAGCGCCACCGGCACTCCTCGCCGGTGGACTACGTCGCGCCCGGCGAGGACGCCACCATCGCCTGGGGCGTGAAGGACCTGCGCCTGCGGAACGACCTGGACCAGGACGTGCGCCTGCGCATCGAGGTGCTGGGCTCGACCCTGGTGGCGCGGATCGAGGGCGGGGAGGAGACGGGCGACACCTTCGAGCTCGAGACCGTGGAGCGCGAGTCGCCGGCGCCCGACGACGTGGCGGGCCTGCCGGGGCGCGAGATCGAGCTCTACCGGGTGCGCACGAGCGGCGGCCGGGAAGTGGACCGCGAACTCGTGCACCGGGACCACTACCCGCCGTCGCGCTCGCGCACGGGCGGGCGCTAGGCCCGGAGGTCACGGATGACCGCGCTACGCCGGATCGCCCGGAACGCCACGGCCGCGGGATTGCTGCTGCTCGCCTGCGCGGCGCCGGCGGCGGCGGCGGCGCCCGACGCCGCGCTCGCGCCCTACCGCGAGCTGGCGCGCTCGCCCGCGGCCGCCCGCCTGCTCGCCGTCGGGCGCGCGGCGCTCGAGCGCCACTGGAGCGCCGCGCCGCCCGACACCGCGCCCGCCCCGGACTGGCCGGGGGCGCCGACCGCGCTCTACCTGAGCCTCGTGCGCGGGGGCGCCGTCCGCGCCTGCGTCGGGCACCCGGCGCCGCCGCGCGGCTCGCTGGCCGAGTGCGTCCGCGCGCTCGCCGGAGCGGCGCTGGCCGCCGACCCGCGCCACCCGCCGGTGCGCCGCGACGAGTTGCCCACGCTGCGGATCGTGCTCGCCTTCGCCGGCGCGGGCGGGCCGGTCGCGGACCCGATGAGCGTGGACCCGGGCCGCGAGGGCCTGCTGGTGGGTAGTGCGCGCGGGCACGTCGCGTTCCTGCCCGGCGAGGCCCGCACCGTCGCCTGGGCGCTGCGCGAGGCGCGCCGCGTGGGCGTGCTCGACGGCGCCGGTCCGGCCGAGTTCACCCGTTTCCCCGTCGTGACGATCACCGAGCCCGAATCGCGGACCCCCAGAGGAGAGGCTCCCCATGAAGACGAATAGCCTGCCGGCCGCCGTGCGTGCGGTACTCGTTCCCCTGATCATCGCCGCCGCGTGCGGTGCCCCCGCCACGGCGGCGGAGTCGCGCCTCACCGGGCGCGTGGTGGACGCCGAGACGCAGTCGGGCATCGAGGGCGCCACGGTCGAGCTGGCCAACGCCGGCGGCGGGCAGGGCTACTTCCGCGCCCGCACCGACGCGCGCGGCGCCTTCGCGCTCGAGCGCATCCCCTCCGAGCGCTGGTACGCGCTCACGGTCTCGGCCGGCGGCTACGCCGAGTTCGTGATCGGCTCCTGGCAGTTCCCGGCGGCCCAGCGCGGCGCCGAGGTCGTCGTCCCGCTCGACCGGGCGGGCAGCATCGAGGTGCGGCTCACGGGCAGCGACGGGCGCACGCCGCTCTCCGGCGCGCAGGTCGCGGTGCGCTCGGAGCGCGCCAACGACTGGTGGCTGGGCTACCGGCCGCCGCCCGCGCCGGTCTTCAGCGACGCGCAGGGCGTGGCCCGCTTCGCGGACCTGACGCGCGGCGCCTGGACGGTCACGGCCGAGGCGCCGGAGCGGATGCCCTTCGAGGCGCGCCGCGTCGCGGTGCGCCGTGGCGAGGTGACGCCGGTGAGCGCGCGGCTCTCGCGTCCGGCCTATCTCTCGGGCACGGTCCGGCTCGCCGACGGCACGCCGGTCGCGGGCGTGACGGTGACCGCGCGCGGGCCCGCGGAGGGCGTGGGCACCAGCGCCGCCGACGGCTCGTTCACGCTCGGCGGCCTGCCGCCCGGGCGCTTCCGGGTCGAGGTGACGCACGAGGGCTTCGAGCCCGCCGCGCTGAAGGAGCCCGTGACCCTGCGCGAGGGCGAGTCGCTCGACGGCGCCGCCCTGACCGTCACACCGCGCCCGGCCGAGCTGGCGTTCGTGCTCGAGCGCGAGGCGTTCGGCCTCGACCAGCCGGTCAAGGTGGGCGTGCGCTCGTACCGCGTCGGGGTCGTGGACTACGTGCTCTACGAGCTGCCGGTCGCCCGGCTGACGGACCCGGCGCGCGACTTCCGGGCGCTGGCCCAGGGCGCCGACACGAGCGGCCTCGCGCGCGTGGGCCAGTGGACCAAGGTCACTCCCGATGGCCCGGCATGGACCTGGCGCGAGGAGCTGATGCCGCTGCCCGGGACCATGCTGCCCGGCGCCTACCTGCTGGTCGGCCGCGCGGGGGGACTCGAGCGGCGCACGCTGTTCTTCGTCACCGACCTCTCGCTGCTGGTCAAGCGCTCGCCGGCGCAGGTGCTGGTCTCGGCCACCTCGCTGCGGAGCGGCGCGCCGGTGCGGGGCGCGAGTGTGTTCGTCGTGCCGTCGGCGGAGCCGCCGCGGCCCGGGATGGACTGGAGCGATGCGTTGCGCGGCCCGGGCGGCGGGGCACAGGTCACCGACGAGCGCGGGCTGCTGCGCCTGCATCCCGCGGGCGAGCCGCAGTGGCTGCGCATCGTGGCGGTGAGCGGCTCGAACGGCATCTCGGTGGCCGAGGCGCCGCTCGCGCAGGCGGCCGCCCAGGGCGGCGACCAGGTCTTCCTCTACACCGACCGCCCGATCTACCGACCGGGCCAGACGCTCTTCTGGAAGGCGTTCGCGCGGCAGGCCACGCCGGCGGGCTACGCGCTGCCCGACCGGGGCCCGCGCGTGCAGCTCGCCTTCCGGGGCCGGGAGGGCGCGAGCCTCGACCTGCCGCAGGTGGCGCCCGTCTCGGCCCACGGCTCGGCGGACGGCGCGGTGACCCTGCCGGCGGACCTCGCGCTCGGCGACTGGACGCTGAGCGCGACCGTGGGGCGCGCCACCGGCACCGCGACCGTGGCCGTGCAGGAGTACCGCAAGCCCGAGTTCCGCGTGGAGGTCACGCCCGACCGCGAGGTCTACGTCAACGGGGACGAGGTGCGCTTCAAGGTGGCGGCCGGCTACTTCTTCGGCACCCCGGTCTTCGGCGCGCGCGTGCGCTACAACCTGTTCGAATCGCGCCTGCGCAGCGACGAGCCCGAGTGGGAAGAGGAGGGCGGCGAGGCCGGGTCCGGCTACGGCCGGGTGCTCAAGAGCGGCGAGGCCATCACCGACCTGGACGGGCGGGTGGCGCTGCCGTTCGTGCCGGCGCGCGCGGCCTACGACCGCCGCCTGACACTCGAGGTCGAGGTCCTGGACGCCGCCGGGCGGCAGGTGGCCGCGCGCGGCAGCGCCGTGATGGGCCGCGGGATGTTCGCGGTCACGGTCCGGCCCGTGAACCGCGTGATGCCGGTGGGCGAGGCCGTGCCGCTCGAGGTCACGACCCGCGACCACGCGGGCCGGCCGGTGAGCGCGATCGTCAGGGTGACGCTCGACCAGGACGCCTGGAACCCGCTCGAGCGCCGCTACACGCGCTCGACGCGCCCGCTGGCCGAGGCCGCGGTGAGCACCGACAGCGGCGGCCACGCGCTGGCCACGCTGCGGCCGGCGCCCACCCGCTCGGGCCGGCTCGAGATCCGTGCCCGCGCCGAGGACTCCCGCGGCGGCGTCATCACCGCCGCGAGCTCGGTCTGGGTCTGGGACGCGCGGGTCCTGGAGTACGCATACCGCTATCCCTCGCTCGAGGCCTTCGCCGACCGCGAGCGCTACCAGGCCGGCGACACCGCGAAGATCCTGGTCAACACCGACCTGCGCAACGCCACCGTGCTCGCCGCGGTCGAGGGGCGCGACATCGAGGACGTGCAGGTGGTGGCGCTGGCCGGGAATACCGGGCTCGTGCGCTTCGTGATGAGGCCCGGGTACGCGCCCAACGTGTTCGTCACGCTCCACGTGCGCAAGGCCGGCGAGGTCCAGTCGCGCACGCTCGAGCTGCAGGTCGCGTCCGCGCGCCACGACCTGGAGATCGCGCTCGCGTTCGACCGGGCGGAGTACCGCCCCGGCGCCACCGCGAAGGTCGCGGTGCGCACCCGCGACGCAGCGGGCCGGCCGGTGCCGGCGGAGCTGTCGCTGGGCGTGGTGGACGAGGCCCTCTACTCGCTGCGGGCCGACGCCACGCCGGATCCGCACGACGTCTTCTACGGCCGCCGCCCCGACTGGGTCACGACCGTGGTCTCGTTCCCGACGCTCTACTACGGCGGTGCCGACAAGGGCGGGCGGGGGGACGTGCGCAAGGACTTCCGCGACCTGGCCTTCTGGCAGGCCGTCGTGCCGACCGACAGCGCGGGCCGGGGCCAGGTCACGTTCGAGTGGCCCGACAACCTCACCACCTGGCGGCTCACCGCCCGCGGCCTCACCGAGAACACGCTGGTCGGCAAGGCCGTCGAGAAGACGCTGGTGACGAAGGCGCTGGTGGCCCGGCTCGCGGGCCCGCGAGCGTTCGTCACGGGCGACGAGGCCACGCTGGTCTCGGTCGTCACCAACCGAACCACCGCGCCGCTCACCGGCGTGGACGAGGCGCTGGAGGTGAAGGCGGGCCCGCTCCGGCTGGCCGGCAAGGGCACGCTGCGCGCCGACCTGCCCGCGGGAGGGGAGTCCCGCGCCGACTGGCCGGTCGTGGCGGGCGCCGCGTCCGCCGGGGCCGACTCGGTGCCGGTGGCCACGCTGGTCTTCCGTGCCGGCTCGAAGGTGGACCAGGACGCGCTCGAGGTGCCGGTGCCGGTGCTGCCGCGCGCCGTGCCGCTGCGCCCGCACGGCGCGGGCCTGCTCACCGGGGCGGAGCAGGTGGTGGCCGTGACCCTGCCCGCCGACCTGGTGCGCCCGGGCAGCGACCTGGTGCTCGAATTGTCGCCGTCGCCCGCGGCGATGGCGCTGGGCGCGCTCGACTACCTCCGGTCCTACCCGTGGGGCTGCACCGAGCAGACCGCGAACCTGCTGCGGCCGGCGCTGAGCGCGCTCATGGTGGCGAAGCGGCTGGGGATCGCGCTGCCGGGCTGGCAGGAGCCGCAGAAGATCCTCGAGCCCGCGCTCGCCCGGTTGATCGCGCTGCAGGGCGGCGAGGGCGGCTGGGGCTGGTGGCGCGAGGGCGAGGCCGATCCCTACCTCACCGCGCTCGCGCTCGACGCGCTGGCGCGGGCCCGGGCCGCCGGGCTGGGCGGCGAGGCGGCCGAGATGGCGATCGGGCGCGGGGCCGGCGCCGTGCCGCGCCTGCTGGCCGCGGTGCGCAGCGAGGACGGCGAGGCCTACATGCTCGCGCACCTGGGCTGGCTGCTGGCGTTGCCGGACGCGGAGCAGCGCTTCGGCGACCTGCGGTCGCGGCTCGAGGCCCTGGCGCTCGCGACCTACGGGTCCCGCGACCGGCTCGGCGACCAGGGCCTGGCGCACGCCGCGCTCGGGCACCTGGGCCTGGGGCGCGCGGCCGAGGCGAAGACGCTGGTCGAGCTGCTCATGACCCGTGCGCGGCAGGACGGTGCGGGCCTGCACTGGCAGGGCCGTGAGGAGGGCTGGCTCGGCGACGAGACCGAGACCACGGGCAACGCGCTCTCGGCGCTGCTCGCGGTCACGCCGGCCGATCCGCGCGCGGCGGACGCGCTGCGCTGGCTCGCGACGCGGCGGCGCGGGGACCACTGGCGCTCGACGCGCGCCACCGCGCCCGTGGCCATCGCGCTGCTCGACTGGCTCCGCACCCACCCGGCCGAGGCGAAGCCCGACTACCGGCTCGCGGTGGAGTGGAACGGTGCGGCCCTGCTCGACCGCGCGGTGAGCGGCGCGGACCTCTTCGGCCGCGGCGAGCGGCTGCGCCTGCCGGGCGCGAGGCTCAAGCCCGGCGAGAACCGGCTGCTGCTGAAGAAGGCCGGCGCCGGCAGCCTGTTCTGGTCGTGGGAGGCGCGCGCGCTGGTACCGAGCCCCGGTCCCGCGACGGACGGGAAGCGGCTCGCCGTGACGCGCGAGTACTTCCACGCCGAACGCACCGCGGACCGCCGCGGCCGCCCGCGCTGGCTGGTCACGCCGGTGGTCCCGGAAGAGGGCTTCCGGACCGGCGAAGCGGTGCTCGTGCGGCTGACGCTGCGCGCGGCGTCAGCGCTCGACCACCTGATGGTCGAGGACCCGCGCCCGGCGGGCTTCGAGGTGGACGACCTCGCGCCCGAGGGGGCCGAGCGTCCGTGGGACCTGCACGCCGAGGCGCGCGACACCCGCGCGGTGTTCTTCCTCGAGAGCGTGCCGGAGGGCGACACGGTCATCGAGTACCTGGTGCGCCCCGAGCTGGCGGGCAGCCTGGTGGCGCTCCCGGCGAGCGCCGGGGCGATGTACGAACCGGATCTGCTGGCGCGGACCGGCGAGTGGGTCGTGAAGGTGACGGGAAGGTAGCCGGCCGGGATCCGGGTCCAGGGCCTCACCCGGCACTTCGGCGAGCGGGGCCGGAGCGCGGGCCCGTGTCCGGACGGGGGTGCGGCGGAGTGGGACGAGAAGGGGCTTCCCCCGCGGGCCGGCCGGTGGCAGAATCCCCATTGCGCTGCCGGGCGTGAGCCTCGGAGGTTCGTTGTCGTGAGGCCGCCCAGATCCGTGGTCGTGCTCCTCCTGTCGGTCCTGGCGGGCTGGGCCCCCGTGAGCATGGCGGAGCCTGCGCCCCGTTCCCAGCCTCGGGAATGGCATGCCTTCCTCCAGCGCGAGGCCGGAGACTGGCAGGTCCGCTGGGATGAGCGCGACGGCATCCCGGCCATGATCCGCGCCCGGGGCGCCGAGCCCCTTCCCGGTTGGGACCTGGATCGTGGCCGGGCGCTGCGGGACTTCTTCACCCGCAACGGCGACCTCTTCGGCCTGCGGCCCGACCGCGACGAGTTCGTGAAGGCCGGCGAGCGCGAGCGCCACGGCGTGCGCCACGTCCGCATGCGACAGCTCCACCGGGGGCTGCCGGTCCTGGGCGGGGAGTACATGGCGAGCGTGGACCGCGACGGGAGGCTGCGCCTGCTCGCCGGGCGCGCGGTGCCGGTGGCGGACCTGGACGTCCGTCCGGCCTTCGGCGCGGAGCGGGCCGAGGCGCTGGCGCGGGCGTCCGTGCCTCCCGCGCGAGAAGCGGTGCCGGCGCAGGTGGAGCTCGCGGTGCAGGCGCAGGCGCCGCCGGCAGCGCTCGTGTACGTGGTGACGCTGCTGGCCCCGGCGACGCCCTACTGGTGGCAGGTCGTGGTGGACGCGCACACGGGCGCCGTGCTGGAGACCACGGATCGCCTGCTGCACGACGGCTACACCGGCGTCGGCCGCGGCTTCGTGGCCGACCCGAGTCCCGACTACGCGCTGGTGGACACGACCCTGCTGCGGCTGCGGGACGACGCCAGCCTGCTGGAGGGGCGGTACGTGAGCGTGCTGAGCCAGGTGGGGGCGGAGGTGTCGAGCCCGGACGGCCGCTACTACTTCCGTCCCTGCACCACCACCGTGGTGCCGTATCCCAATCCGTACGACGAGGTGAGCGCCTACTGGCACACGGACGACTTCCTCGTGAGGTTCCTCGGCCCTCTGGGCTACACGCTGCCGGCTCCGCGCCTGACGGTGCACGTGCACGAGCCGGCGACCCAGATGGGCCTGGCGTTCACGAGCCCGGCGGGCACCTTCTTCACGAAGGCCATCGGGCTGGGGTGCTGCGCCGAGGACGCCGACATCATCGCCCACGAGAGCGGGCACTACGTCCTGCTCACGTTCGGGATCGACGGCTCGGGCGTGAAGGGCAAGCACCTGGAGCCGCTCGCCATGAGCGAGGGCTACGCGGACTACTTCGCCGCGGCGGCCACCCGCGGCGAGTGCATCGGCGAGTTCGCGTACCTGCACCGGCCGCCGGGAGACGGGATCCTGCGCTGCGTCGCGACCGACCCGGCCGAGTACAACTACGCGAGGTACGATTCGGTGATCGCGCGGTGCCAGACTGCGACGACGGCACACTGCTACGGGATGATCTGGTCGGGGGCATTGTGGGACCTGCGCGCGGCGCTGCCCGGAGTGGCGGACGAGCTGGTGGTGGCGAGCCTGTACTACCTGCCGAACCCGCCGTGCTACGCGCTGGGCTACGACGCCCTGTACGAAGCAGACTACGATTTGCACGGCGGGGCGCACCGGGACGTGATCGACAGCGTCTTCGCGCGCCGGGGGATCCCCAGCGCCGGGGAGGCGCTGGAGACGGCCGTCGCGGGTCCGTCGCGGGTCCCCCTCGGCGAGGCGGGGACGTACACGGCCACGGTGGCGAGGGGCTCGCCGCCATTCCACTACGCCTGGTCGCAGTACCTCCCCCGTCCCCCGTTCGGGGGAGTCTGGCTCCCGCTGTCCGCCAACGGCCCGGAGGCGAGGGCGGCCAGCGCGACCACCACGGAGTTCCTGGTCAAGTGCGTGGTCACGGACGTGGACGGGCGCTGGAGCGCGGACAGCCTGCGGGTCGAGGTGATCGTGGCGCCGCTCTCGGTCACCGTCCGCACGCCGGTCGCGGCGACCTGGGGCGGCTGCGCCCGCGACACCGCCTTCGCCTCGGGGGGAATACCCCCCCTGTCCTATGCCTGGTGGCGCCTGGAGCCGGGCCGCCCGCTCCTGAGCACGCAGCCCTTCGTGGCGGACTCTCCCATGACCTCCGATCACCAGCTCGATCTCCGGGTGCGGGACGCGCTCGGGCAGGAAGTCCGGAGGACCGTGAGCGTCGTGCTCCCCTACGGGAGGCCGACGGCCAGCATCCAGGGCGCGAGCCAGCTCTGCTGCGGCGTCGCCCCCGACACCTTCCGGGCGGTCGTTCGCGGCGGAAGACCGCCCTACCGGTACACCTGGTGCCAGCTCGCAGCGGGCGGCCATTACGCCCTGGCCGCGGGTGGCGAGATCCTGACCGGGCCGGCGATCCGGCGCGACTCCTCCTTCGTGCTCTACCTGACGGCGAGGGACGCCGACGGGACCCCATCGGAGACCGTCAGCCGCCCCGTGAGCTTCTGCGGCTCGGACTCGTGTCGCCGGCAGGTCGAGTCCTGGCGTGGGCTGCACCTGCAGACGGTCACGCCGGTGCACGCGTCCGGCGCGCCGGTCTCGCTGTTCGCACACGTGATGGATGCCGGGGCCGCCAGGCTCGAGCTCTACGATCTCACGGGCCGGCGGCTGGACTACCTCGCCCGCGGCGCGCTGCGGCCGGGAATGAACGAGGTCCGCTGGGATTGCCGCGGCACGAAGCCCGGGGTCTACTTCCTCCGGCTCTTCACGGACGGGGCGAGCATCGCCCGGAAGGTCGTCGTGCTGCCCTGACCTGCGCGGGCGGCCGCCGGCGCCGCGACCGTGGCGGGGCCGGGCCTTGCGTGCCGCCGTTGCGGGTGGTCCGGCCCGTGTGACACGATGCCGCGCAAGACGCCATGACCACGAGACGCCCGCTCCCTCCGCCCGCCCGCTGCCCCTGGTGCGAGAGCACGCCGCTCTACCGCGCCTATCACGACCGCGAATGGGGCGTGCCGGTGCACTCGGACCGCCGCTGGTTCGAGATGCTGGTGCTGGATGGCGCGCAGGCCGGCCTCTCGTGGCGCACCATCCTGGAGAAGCGCGCGGGTTACCGGCGCGCCTTCGACCGCTTCGACCCGCGCAAGGTCGCGCGCTACGACGCGCGCAGGGTGCGGGCCCTGCTGCGCGACCCGGGCATCGTGCGCAACCGGCAGAAGGTCGCCTCGGCCGTCACGAACGCGCGCGCCTTCCTCGAGGTGCAGCGGGAGTTCGGCAGCTTCGACCGCTTCGTCTGGGGTTTCACCGCCGGCCGCCCGGTCCAGAACCGCCGCCGCAGCGACCGGCGCATCCCCGCCCGCACGCCGCTCTCGGACCGGGTGAGCGCGGAGCTGCGGCGGCGCGGGTTCACGTTCGTGGGCACGACCATCGTCTACGCCCTGCTGCAGGCGGCGGGCGTGGTGAACGACCATCTCGTCACCTGCTTCCGCCACCGCGAGGTGCAGGCGCCGGCGCAGGCGCCCGGGGCCGCGCGCGGCGCCGGCCGCCTGGCGCGACGGGGCTGAGCCCGTGCCCTCGGCCCTCGGCTGGCCCGATCACCTGCTCTTCGTGGTCCTCGCCGTGGTGTTCCCGGTGCGGGCGGCGGTGTTCGGGCTGCGGCCGCTCCAGCGCGCCTCGGAGGCGGACCTGCCGCGCGTGAAGCTCGCCGTCTACCGCCGCGCGATCCTGCTCCAGTGGACGGCCGTCGCGCTGGTGGCCGCGCTGTGGCTCGCGACCCACCGGTCGTGGAGCACGCTCGGCGTGGTGCCGCGCCTGGGCGGGGGGCTGCTGGGCGTGGCCGCGGGGCTCGCCATCTTCGTGGCGGTCCTGTTGCGGCAGGGCTATCTCAAGCCGGCCGACGACGCCTCGCTCGAGCACGTGCGCCGTCGCACGCGGCACCTCGAGCGCATGCTGCCCGCGACGCTGCGCGAGCGCTCGTGGTTCTTCGCGCTGGCCGGGACCGCGGGCGTCTGCGAGGAGGTGCTCTACCGCGGCTACCTGATCTGGTACCTGACGGCGTGGGCCTGGATCGTCGCGCCGCACCACGCGTTCCTGGTGGCGGCGGCCGCCTCCTCGCTGGTCTTCGGCGTGGGACACGCCTACCAGGGAGCGCGTGGCATGCTGCTCACCGCGCTGGTGGGGGGCTTCTTCGCCGCGGTCTACTGGATCACGCGTTCGCTCTTCGCCGGCATGCTCATCCACGCCCTGATGGACCTGCATGCGGGCTACCTCTCGCATCTCGCCTACCGCCGGGCCCCCGGGGGCCCGGAACCGCAGGAGACGTGACGCCATGCGCCACCGGTACGTGATCGTCGGCGGCGGGCTCGCGGGCGCGTCGGCCATCGAGGGCATCCGCGCGCACGACCGCGAGGGCGGCATCCTGATGCTCGCCCGCGAGAACTTCGCGCCCTACCACCGGCCGCCGCTGTCGAAGGGGCTCTGGTTCGGCAAGTCCACCCAGGACGAGCTGTCCGTCCACGGGGACGCCTTCTACCGCGAGCACGGCGTCGAGGTGATGTTGCGCCGCGAGGTGGTCGAGCTGGATCCCGCCCGGCACCTGCTGTGGGACGAGCGCGGCGTCGAGCACGGCTACGAGCGCCTGCTGCTGGCCACGGGCGGCAAGCCGCGCCGGCTGGTGGTGAGCGGGGCCGAGGTGGAGGGGCTCCACTACTTCCGCAACCTCGAGGACTACCTCTACCTGGAGCGCCGGCTCGACCACTTCGAGCACGTGCTCGTCGTGGGCGGCGGCTTCGTGGGCGCCGAGCTGGCCGCGGCGCTGCGGCACGCAGGCAAGGAGGTGACGTTCCTCTACGACCGCGAGTACCCGCTCTTCCGCGTGCTGCCGCGCGACCTGGGCCTGTTCGTGGCGGAGCACTACCGCCGGCAGGGCGTCGAGACGGTCTCCGAGGACAAGGCCGTCGCCTTCGATCCGTCGCAGGGGCTCATCCAGGTCCGCCTGGCGAGCGGCGGCGTCATCACCACCCAGACGGTGCTGGTGGGCATCGGCATCGAGCCCGAGGTGGACCTGGCCGAGGCGGCCGGCCTCGACGTGGACGACGGCATCGTGGTGGACGAGTTCGCACGCACCACGGACGCCGACATCTTCGCCGCCGGCGACGTGACGCGCTTCCCCTGCGTGACGCTGCAGCGCAGCCTGCGCGTCGAGCACTGGGACCACGCCCGCGAGCAGGGCCGCTGCGCCGGGGCCAACCTGGCGGGCGCCCAGCGGCCCTACGAGGGGATCCCGTACTTCTTCTCGGACCTGTTCGATCTGGGCTTCGAGGCCGTGGGCGACCTGGACCCCACGCTGCGGGTCGAGGCGGTCTGGCGCGAGCCCCTGCGCGAGGGCGTCGTCTACTACCTGCGGGACGACGTCGTGCGCGGCGTGCTGCTGTGGAACGTGTGGGGCGCGGTGGACTGGGCGCGGGACCTGGTACGCGCGGCGAAGCCCATGTCGGCCGGGGAGCGGGCGGCGGCCATCCCGCCGCGGGAGCAGGCCGGGGAGCCATAGAAAAGCAAGCCGGCCGCAACAGAACGGACACCCGTATCTCTAACCTCCCCCACGGAGGACGCGACGGGCGGACCCATGCAGCCGACTTGCTGACTGCACGCTGCGCCCTCCGCACCCGCGGAGGCTACGGGCCGCAGGGAGGGCTCCCCGGTCCGAAGGTAGCAGTCGGGGCTCTGCGACCATGATCGGGTCGCCGCCCCGCGTCCCGGAAGCGAAGGGGCGGTCCGCCCGGAGTCGCGATGCAGAATCAGCCGGACCAGGCCCGGTTCCGCGAGAAGAGCAGCGGGTGCCGCGCCACGAAGAGCCCGGCCTGCAGCCGGTCCTGAACGCTCAACTTCTTCAGGATCTGGCCGACGTGCTTCTTCACCGTCGGCTCGCTGATCGTGAGCAGGCCCGAGATCTCCTTGTTGGACTGGCCCTCGGCCAGCAGCACCGCCACGTCCATCTCGCGCACCGAGAGGCCGAGGTTGCCGTTGGTCCCGGCGCCGATGCCGTCGTGGCTGAACATCATCCCGGTGCGCGGCTCGTAGGACGACTGCCCGGCCGCCACCGCGCGCATCGCCTGGAAGAGCGCGCCGGGCTCGGCGCTGCGCCGCACCGTGCCGAGGGCGCCCTGGGCCATCGCCAGTTGCAGGCAGTCGGTGCCCGCATCGCAGCGGCGCACGTGCGAGTACGCGGCCAGGCGCGAGCGCGAGGGTGGGTTCAGGACGAGGCAGTTGGCCACCCCGCGCTCGGAGATCGCGAGGATGCGCAGGCCGGGCAGGGCGGCGTGGATGACGGGCAGCGCCGAGTCGCCCGAATCGCCCGGCAGGTTGAGGGTCAGCAGGAGCACCGCAGGCCGCAGACTGGCGCAGCGCTCGATGGCCTCGGCGGAATTGGCGGCCTCGCCCACGACCTCGAAGTCCGGCTGCCCGCGCAGCAGGCTCACGATCCCGTTGCGGTCGATGGCATGGCCGTCGGCGACGATGATGCGGATGCGGGGGGTGCGGACCGTCGCGGGACGGGAGACGCCCCGTGGCTTCGGGCGCGTGCGGGAGGGACTCATTCGGTGATTCCCTTCGGTCGGTGGGGGCGATCGGAGTGAACCCGGTCCTGCCAGCTGGGACTGAGTGCCGGGTCGGGTGCTCCTGGCCAGGAGCTGCAAGTGTTCGAGTATACGACCTTTGGCCACCCCAGGGCCACCGAAGGGACCACCAGGGCGGCGGGCTGGGTCGAGCTGAGCACGTCTGCTGGAGGGCCCGGGGTGGCGGGCTCGACCGGACCTTCCCGGTGGCTCCCGCCTGGCCCGCGCCTCACCGCCCCTGTTGCTTGTCCTGCGGGTCCAGCGCGTCGCGCAGGCCGTCGCCCAGGAAGTTGAACGCCAGCAGGGTGAGCGAGAGCGCCAGCCCGGGGAACACCACGAGCCCGGGGAAGAGTGCCATCACGCGGGCGCCGTCGGCGATGAGCGTGCCCCACGAGGCGTCGGGCGGCTGAACGCCGAGGCCGAGGAAGGAGAGGAAGGCCTCCTGCAGGACCACGGCCGGCACGGTGAGCGTGGCGTAGACGACCACCGGGCCCAGCGTGTTGGGCACGATGTGCCGGAAGACGATGCTCCGGTCGCTCGCCCCCAGTGCCCGCGCCGCCTCGACGAAGGTCTGGCGCTTCAGCGTGAGCACCTGCCCGCGCACGATCCGCGCCATGGTCAGCCACTGCACCAGCCCCAGCGCGACGAAGAGCATGAGCAGGCTGCGGCTGAAGAAGACCATCAGCAGGATGACGAGGAAGATGTTGGGCAGGGCGTAGAGCACGTCCACGGTGCGCATCATGAACTCGTCCAGCTTGCCGCCGGCGTAACCGGCGACCGCGCCCCAGCTGACGCCCACGAGCAGGCTCACGAGCGTGCCCACGAGGCCGACCAGCAGCGAGATGCGCCCGCCGTAGAGGACGCGCACGAGCAGGTCGCGCCCCAGCTCGTCGGTGCCGAACGGGTGCGTGGCCGAGGGCAGCGCGGCGCCGAGCCTGAGGTCCTGCGCGGCCGGGTCGGCCAGGCCCGGGAGCCAGGGAGCGGCGAAGCAGGCCAGCACGACGAAGGCGAGCAACCAGGCCGAGGCCACCGCGGCGTGGTTGCGGGCCAGGCGCCGCCGCGCGTCCGACCACAGGCTGCGCGGCGGGCCCGCGGCCGCGGCGGTGAGGGCGACCGGGAGGGTCGTGGCGCTCATGGCCGGCTCACTTGAGCTCCACGCGCGGATCGAGCCAGGCGTAGGCGAGGTCCACGAGCAGGTTCAGCGCCATGAGGAACGCCGCGTAGAACAGCACCACGCCCATCACCAGCGTGTAGTCGCGGTTGAACGCGCCATTGACGAGGTAGCGGCCCAGGCCGGGCACGGCGAAGACCTGCTCGACCACGAGCGAGCCCATGATGACCGCCGCGGCGGCGGGGCCGAGGTAGGAGACGACCGGCAGGAGCCCCAGCCGCAGCGCGTGCTTGAGCACGACCACGCGCTCGGGCAGTCCCTTGGCGCGCGCCGTGCGGATGAAGTCCTGGCGCAGCACCTCGAGCATCCCGGCGCGCGTCAGGCGCGCGACGTAGGCGACGTAGGCGGCCGCGAGCGTGAGCACCGGCAGCACGCGGCTCTGCGGCCCTTCCCACAGCGCGGGCGGCAGCCAGAAGAGGCCGAGCGAGAAGGCCAGCACCAGCAGCGGCCCGAGCACGAAGTTGGGGATCGAGACCCCGGCCAGCGCGGCGGCCATGACGGCCGTGTCGGCCAGGGTGTTCTGCCGCAGCGCGGCGATGACGCCGAGCGGGATGCCCACGAGCAGCGCGACCAGCAGCGCCCAGCCGCCCAGCTCGGCGGAGACGCGGAAGCCCTCGACGATGATCTCGCGCACCTCGCGGGTGGGGAACTTGTACGAGGGCCCGAAATCGAGCCGGGCGGCGCGGACGAGGAACGTGGCGTACTGCGCGGCGAGCGGCCGGTCGAGCCCGTACTTCTGCGCCAGCGCCGCGCGCGCCGCCGGTGGGATCTCGCGCTCGGCGTTGAAGGGACCGCCGGGGGCGAGGCGCATCAGGAGGAAGGTCAGCGTCGCGATCACCCACAGCGTGGGGACGAAGAGCAGCAGCCGGCGCACGACGTAGCGGGTCATGGCCGCTCCTCCGGATCCGCCGCGGGCCCGCCTGCGTTCCGCCTGCCCGGCCGCCACGCGTGGTCGATCCAGACGTCCCGGAGCGGGTGGGTGTCGAGGGCGTTCGGCCAGAGGCCGCGCACGTAGGGCTTCACCAGCTCGGTCGTCGAGTAGTGGTAGATCGGGATGACCGGCCCGTCCGCGAGCAGCAGCGCCTCGGCCTCGCCGAGCAGGCGCAGGCGCCGCGCGGGGTCGCGTTCGCCGCGGGCCGCGAGCAGCAACCGGTCGTAGCGGGGGTCGCTCCAACCGGTGCGGTTGTTGCCGTCGCCGCTGCGCATGATCTCGAGGAAGGTGCCGGGGTCGAGGTAGTCGCCGATCCACGAGCGCCGCGCCACGTCGTAATCGAGCGCGGTCATGGCCTGCAGGGTCGAACCCCATTCCATGTTCCGCAGCGCGACCGGGATGCCGAGCGTCCGCGTCCACATGGCCTGGATGGCCTCGGCGATGCGCCGGTGGTCCTCGCTGGTGCTGAAGAGGATCGAGATGCGCGGGAACCCCTTCCCGCCGGGGTACCCCGCGCGGGCCAGCCACGCGCGCGCGTCGGCCGGGTCGTGGCGCAGCGGCGGCGGCGCGGGGTAACCGGGGTAGCCCTGCGGGGTGAGCCTGCCCCAGGGCGCGCGGGTGCCCTTGAGCAGGTCGCGCGCGATCGCCTCGCGGTCCACGGCGAGGTTCAGCGCGCGGCGCACGCGCACGTCGTCGAAGGGCGGGCGCTTCACGTTCATCGAGTAGAAGTAGACGGCCTGGTAGGGCGCGCTGCGGAAGTCGGCGTCCGCCCGCAGCCGCGGGACGAAGGGCGAGGGCACGTAGCCGCTGGTGTTCCAGTCCACGCGGCCCGCCTTGTACAGGTTGGCGGCCGTGTTCAGGTCCTCCACCGAGTAGGCCACCACCCGCTCGAGCCGCACGCGCGCCGCGTCGCGATAGCGCGGGTTCCGCGTCAGCTCGTAGCTCTGGTTCTGGCGCCAGCGCGCGAGCACGAAGGCCCCGTTCGAGACCAGGTGCCCGGGCCGGGTCCAGGCGTCGCCCCAGCGCTTGACCGCGTGCCGCGGCACGGGCAGGAGGGTCGGGTAGGCGGTGAGGTGGAGCAGGTAGGGGACGGGGTGTGCGAGCCGCACTACGAGCGTGGTGTCGTCGGGCGCGGTCAGGCCCACGGTCGCCGGGTCGCTCGTCACGCCCCGGTTGAAGTCCTCGGCGCCGGCGATGGCATGCAGCAGCCCCGCGTTGCGCGCGGCGGTCGCGGGGCTCAGCGCTCGCAGCCACGACCAGACGAAGTCGCGCGCGGTGAGCGGGGGGCCGTCACTCCAGACGAGACCCGGTCGCAGGTGGAAGGTCCAGCGGAGCCCGTCGGCGCTCGTCTCCCAGCGCGCGGCCTGCCCCGGCCGGGGCTCCAGGGTGCGCGGGTCGGTGGTGGCGAGGCCCTCGAACAGAGCCCGGGCCAGGCGCCCCTCGGGTTCCCCCGAGACCAAAGCCGGGTCGATGGTCTCGGGCTCGGCGCCGTTGATGAAGCGCAGCACGTCGCCGTGTGGCGGGCGCACGCTGCCGAAATAGCGTGGGCCGCGCAGCGGGGGCGGTGAAGTCTCGTCCCCGCCGGCCGCACAGCCCGAGAGGACGGCCGCGAGAGCGAGCGCGACCCACGGCAGGGAACGACGCATGCCTCAGGATAGCATGGGAGCGGGGCGCGGCCGGGCGACTCGGCGTTCCGCCGCTTGCCCGTTCATGGGCGGCGGGGCTGGCACGGACCGGAGGACGGCTAGGTACGGACACGCTCGCCCTCCGGCCCATGCCAACTCCGCCGCTTGCCCGATCACGGGCGGCGGGGCTGGCACGGGCCGGAGGACGGCTAAGTACGGACACGCTCGCCCTGCGGCCCGTGCCAACTCCGCCGCGCATTGGACCCCCGAAGCATGTCGTCGTAGCCTGAGCCGGATGACTCGCACCTCCACCCGGCGCACCCGCCCGAAGACCACGCTCCGGCCCGAACCGGCCGTGGGCGTGAGCGTCCCCAAGCGCGACGGGGAGGAGAAGGTCACCGGCCGCGCCCTCTACGTGGACGACCTCAAGGTCCCCGGGATGCTCCACGGGCGCACCGTGCGCTCCACGGTCGCGCGCGGGATCATCCGGCGCATCGAGTTCGACCCGGCCTTCGACTGGAACGGCGTGGTGATCGCCGACCACAAGGACATCCCGGGCGAGAACTGCGTGGCCCACATCCTCGAGGACCAGCCGCTGCTGGCCGTGAACGAGATCCGGCACGCCGACGAGCCCATCCTGCTGCTGGCGCACGCCGATCCCGAGCGCGCCGAGGCCGCCCGGCGCGCCGTGCGCGTCGAGGTGGAGTCGCTCGATGCCGTGCTCTCGATCGAGGACGCGCTCGCGGCGCGGGTGAAGATCCACGGCGAGGACAACGTCTTCAAGGAGTACAACATCGCGCGTGGCGACCTCGCGGCGGGCTTCGCGGCCGCCGATGTCGTGGTCGAGGGGGTCTACCGCTGCGGCCACCAGGAGCAGCTCTACATCGAGAACAACGGCATGATCGGCGAGCGCACCGCGGAAGGCGGCATCGTGGTGCGCGGCTCGATGCAGTGCCCCTACTTCGTGCACCACGCGCTGCAGCGCACGTTCGGGCTCCCGCCGGAGAAGGTCCGCGTGATCCAGACGGTCACCGGCGGGGGATTCGGCGGCAAGGAGGACTACCCCTCCGTGATCGCCGGGCACGCGGCGCTGCTGGCCTGGAAGAGCGGCCGGCCGGTGAAGCTCGTCTACGACCGCCTCGAGGATATCGCCTCCACCACCAAGCGCCACCCCGCCCTCATCCGCGTGCGCACCGGGCACCGGCGCGACGGCACCCTGGTCGCGACCGACGTGGATGTGGTGATGGACGGCGGCGCCTACGTGACGCTCTCGCCGGTCGTGCTCTCGCGGGGCGCGCTCCACGCGGCCGGGCCCTACCGCTGCCCCAACGTGAGGATCCGCGCGCGCTGCGTGGCGACCAATACGCCGCCCAACGGGGCGTTCCGCGGCTTCGGCGTGCCGCAGACCGTGTACGCGATGGAGAGCCACATGGATCGCGCCGCCGCCGAGCTGGGGCTCGACCCGTTCGCGCTGCGCCGCCGCAACGCCTACGTCCTGGGCGATGTGACGCCGACCGGACAGGTCCTGCGCGAGAGCGTCAGCGCGGTCGAGGTGCTCGACCGCACCGTCCTGCGCGCGGGCTGGGCCGGGAAACGCCGCCGCTACGAGCGCGAGAACGCGGCCGCGGAGCGGGCCGAGCGCGCGGGCCGGTTCGCGCCCGGCGGGCGCCGGCTGCGGCGCGGCATCGGGCTCGCGCTCGGCTGGCACGGGGCGGGCTTCACCGGCAGCGGCGAGGTCCGGCTCGCGTCGCTCGCCGCGCTCGAGTTGACGCCCGAAGGGCGCCCGCGGGTGCTGGCCGCCAATGCCGAGATCGGGCAGGGCGCCATCACCGTGTTCACCCAGATGGTGGCCGAGCGGCTGGGCGTGCCGCCCGCGCTGGTGCTGGTCCAGACGCCGGACACCGGCCTGGTGCCGAACAGCGGCCCGACCGTGGCCTCGCGCACCACGATGGTGGTGGGCGGGCTGCTCGAGCAGTGCGCGCGGGGGATGCGCGAGCGGCTCGAGTTGTTCGCCGAGCGCGCGATCGACGGCGGCGCGGACTTCCGGCGCGTCGCGCGGCGCTTCCTTTCAAAGCGCGGACCGTTGCGCGTCGAGCGGCGCTACCAGAAGCCGCCGCACATCGTCTGGGACGAGGACACCTACCAGGGTGACGCCTACCCCTGCTTCTCGTACGCGGCCATCACGGTCGAGGTCGAGGCCGACCTCGACACCGGCGTGGTGCGCGTGCTCCGGGTCACCACCGCGCAGGACATCGGCAAGGCCATCCACCCGCTGCTGTGCGCCGGGCAGATCGAAGGCGGCACGCTCCAGGGCCTGGGCTACGCGCTGCTCGAGGAGGTGCGCTGGAAGGACGGGCGCATCTGGAACCACCAGCTCACGAACTACATCATCCCGACCGCCGTGGACGCGCCGCCGTTCGACGTGATGATCGTCGAGAACCCTTACTCGGGCGGGCCCTTCGGCGCGAAGGGCGTGGGCGAGCTGCCCATGGACATCCCGGCCGGGGCGGTCGTGGCCGCCATCGCGCACGCCACCGGCGCGCGCGTGGACGGGATCCCGGTCACCCCCGAGCGGTTGCTGCTCGCGCTGTCCGGGCGGGAGGAGACGCCATGAGCGCGGTCCTGACGCTGGACCTCAAGGTCAACGGGAGGAAGCGGCGCGTGCGCGTGCCGCCCATGAAGCGGCTGCTCGACGTGCTGCGCGAGGACTGCGGCCTGACCGGCACCAAGGAAGGCTGCGGCGAGGGCGAGTGCGGAGCCTGCACGGTGCTCATGGACGGCGTCCCCGTGAATTCCTGCCTGGTGCCCGCGTCGCAGGCGGGGGGCGTGAGGATCGTGACGGTCGAGGGCCTCGCGAAGGGCCCCGCGCTCTCCGTGCTCCAGCGCGCGTTCGTCGAGCGCGGCGGCACCCAGTGCGGCATCTGCACGCCCGGCATCCTGGTCACCGCGCACGCGCTGCTCCAGCGCGCGAAGGGCCGCGTGCCCGGCGACGCCGAGGTGCGAGAGGCGCTCGCCGGCAACCTCTGCCGCTGCACCGGCTACCAGATGATCGTGAACGCCGTGAGGGCCGCGGCGCGTGAGACGAAGGCCTCGGCCCGCAGGCGGCCGGCGCGCGCGGCGAAGCCGGCGGCCCGCGTGAAGGTGAAGGTGGCGCGGACGAAGGCAAAGGCTGCGAAGACGAAGGCGAAGGCCGTCGGCGGCAGGAAGCGGGCCGGGCGATGAGGGCGGCGCTCTCCACGCTCGACGTCGCGCGCCCGCGGGATCTCGGACACGCGCTCGAACTGCTGCACGCCTCGCTCGGCGACGGACGGCTCGTGCCGCTCGCCGGCGGCACCGACCTCTTCGTTACGCTCAACTCGGGCGTGGTGCCCGGGCGGCGCTTCCTCGACCTGTGGGGCCTGCGCGAGTTGCGGGGCGTGCGGGAGCGGGGCGGCCGCCTCGTCCTCGGCGCGCTGACCACCTTCAGCGAGATCCGCGAGCACGCGCTCGTGCGGCGGCGCTACCCCGCGCTCGCGGCCGCGGCCGCGGAGGTCGGCGCCTGGCAGATCCAGAATCGCGGGACGCTGGGCGGCAACATCGCCAACGCGTCGCCGGCCGGCGACTCGCTGCCCGTGCTCCTGGTGCTCGAGGCCGTGGTGCACGCCCGCTCGGTGCGGGGCGCGCGCGAGGTCCCCTTCACGGCCCTCTTCCGCGGTTACCGCGACCTCGCCCTCGAGCCCGACGAGTTGATCGCCGCCGTGAGCCTGCCGCCGGCGCCCGCGCGCGCGAAGCAGTTCTTCCGCAAGGTGGGGACGCGCCGCGCGCAGAGCATCTCCAAGGTCGTCCTCGCCGGTCTGCTGCGGCTGGGACGCGACGGCCGCGTGGACCTCGCGCGGGTGGCGCTCGGCAGCGTGGCGCCCGTCACGCTGCGCGCGGGCCGCACCGAGCACGCGCTGCTCGGGGCCCGGCCCTCCGTCGCGGCCGCGGCCGCCGCGCGCGCGGCGCTGCTCGAGGACATCGCGCCCATCGACGACATCCGCTCGGACCGCGAGTACCGGCGGCGGGTCTCGGGGAACGTGCTGGAGCAGTTCCTGCGGGTCGCGGAGCCCCGTTTCGCGAGGCGCTGAGCGTGCTTTCTCCGCTTTTCCTCCAAGTCCATCAAGTTCGCTGGGTTTGTGCCGATAACGGGTGCAGGACCGTGAGCATTCCGCGCCTGCGCCCTGCTGGGTGCCCATCGAAGGGTGGGTCCAGCGACGACCAACGAGCGGCAGGCGCGGCTCCGGTCCGCTGGAGATCTGCCGTGACGGATTCGCCGCGACCGACCCTGAACGACGTGACGAGGGCGCTCGCCCATCTGGCCGACCGCGTGCTCACGCGCAAGACCATGGGCCTCGAGCCCTATGTGGCCCATACCCTGAAGCTGGTGATGGGCGAACTCGAGCTGCTCATCCCGGGACTCGACCCGGCGCCCAACGCTGAGGCCGCGCGCGCCTTCGCCGAGGCGGCGGAGATCGCCCTGCGCGACGGCGAGGAGCGTGAGGCGCTCTCGTACGCCCTGCGCGGGCTGTCCTGCTCGCCGCACGACCCGGTACTGTGGTACCGCGCCGGCTCGGCCTGCGTCGAGGTGGGCAGCCTGGAGATGGCCCTGCGGCTGCTCTGGCACGCGCTCTGGATCCACCCCGGCTATGCGGACGCGCACCGCGACCTCGACGCGCTGACGTCCTTCTTCGACGGTGGCGTGGACATCCCCACCGAGGACTTCCACGTGGGCGAGGAGCCCGCCGGGGACGGGTTCGCCGAGGACGAGCGCGCGGCCTGAGCCTGCCGCGGCGAGTATCCTTCTACTTCCCTTCGTATCCATGTGCCCGCGGTCGGGGGGGTGGG
>Ga0315276_10000599_pt1 | contig 31043 bp, 26 predicted proteins | sample YL17G05_0_MG_FD_204542 | JGI IMG/M metagenome (GOLD analysis project Ga0315276, IMG submission 204542) | Sediment microbial communities from Yellowstone Lake, YNP, Wyoming, USA - YL17G05_0 | ecosystem: Environmental > Aquatic > Freshwater > Lake > Sediment | place: USA: Wyoming | collected... | reverse complement strand
GAGGCAAATGTGCGAGGCGCCGAGGCGAACGCCACTCTGGTACAGGAGAACTTGAAGAGGACCGAGAAGGAATTTGCCCGGTCCAAGGAATTGGTTCCCCAGAACCTGGAGTCACAATCGGTCTTCGAGGCAAAGGAATCCGCCTACCAGGTTGAAAAAGCGCGCCACGAATCCGCCCTGAACCAAGTGGAGGAGGCCAAAGCGGCGCTCAAGCAAGCCCGCGATGATCTGTCCAAGACCACCATATACGCACCCATGGCGGGGACGATAAGTGACTTGAACAAGGAGGAGGGAGAGATTGCGATCGGTTCTCAGTTTCAAGGGGATGTGATTTTGGTGGTCTCTGATCTCTCGGATATGGAAGCTCAGGTCAATGTGGACGAGAACGATATCGTTTCAGTTGCCATCGGTCAGGAGGCTGAGATCGAGGTTGACGCCTTGCCGGACCAGGAGCTCAAAGGCGTTGTCCGTGAGATCGCCAATAGCGCGAATGTCGCCGGCTCGGGCACTTCCGATCAGAAAACCGAGTTCGAGATCAAGATCGGCATTGTCGATCCGCCGGAGACGCTTCGTCCCGGAATGACGGCGAGCGCCGATGTCTTTACCAAAACCAATGAGAACGCGTTGAGCGTGCCCATCGAGGCGGTTGTGGTGAGGACGGTGGATCAACTGGTGATGGAGGGCGAGAGTCGCAAAGAGGCGGAATCGCGGTACACGGCCGATCGGGACGGATTCGTTGAGATCGTATTCTGTATCGAAGGCGGAAAAGCGATCGCTAAGCAGGTCAAGACCGGGATCCAAAGCGACGAACTCATCGAGATCCTCGATGGTCTCAAGGAGGGCGACGAAGCGGTCACGGGGAGCTATCGCGCGATTTCCAAGGATCTACAGAACGGCGCCGCGGTCACCATCGACAACGAACCCAAGAAACCAGATGAAGCCCAGGCGGAAGGGTCGCGAGATCATGGATGAAATGCCGTCACCGACGGACGCCACGCTGTCGCTGAGAGACGTCACAAAGACGTATGTCTTGGGCGCGGATACGGTACACGCGTTGCGCGGTATAACGCTGGATATCGCCACGAACGAATACGTCGCCATCATGGGCCCGTCCGGATCCGGAAAATCGACGCTGATGCACCTCATCGGTTGCCTCGACGTGCCCACTTCGGGCTCGTACTGGCTGGAAGGCCATATGGTCGCCGAGATGTCCGAATCGCAATTGGCCGAAATCCGGAACCGCCGGATCGGGTTCGTGTTTCAAACCTTCAACCTCATACCTCGAGCGAACATCTTTCACAACGTCGAGCTGCCGCTGGTCTACGGTGGGATGCGCAAGGCGAAGCGACGGGCACTCGCCGAGAACGCGATCGAAAGGGTCGGGCTCGCCGATCGCATGAGGCACAAACCGAATGAACTGTCGGGTGGACAGAGGCAACGCGTTGCCATCGCGCGCGCGCTGGTTTACAACCCTTCGATCATACTGGCCGACGAACCGACCGGGAACCTCGACAGTAAGACCGGAGATGAAATCATGGCGTTGTTCGACGAGCTGCACGGTGCCGGCCAGACAATCATCCTCGTAACCCACGAGGAGTACATAGCGAAGCATGCGCTGCGTGAGATACGGCTGAGGGACGGCGCGATCGAAAGCGACGTCACGACAAGAAGTCAAAGGCGCGCGGAACTCTGAGCGCGGGTTGGCACCGCGCGCGTCGTTCTCGGCGGCTTGGAGGAGCGAATGGCATGAGATGGGCGATTGATCTTAGCGAGGCGCTTCAAATAGCACTGGCCGCACTCCGAGCCAACAGGGCCCGCGGCGCACTGACGACGCTGGGCATCATCATTGGAATCGTTGCGGTCGTTCTCACCATGACCGCGGCAAACGGGTTGCAGAACAGATTTCGTCGGACCTTCTCATCGGTGGGGGCGGATGTGATCTACGTGTCGCGGATGCCGTGGGTGATCATGAATGATTTCTTTCTCTATCGAAACCGTCCGCATATCGAACTTCGGCAGGCCGGCCAATTGGAGTACAGATTACGCGGCAAGGCTATCGTCAATCCTACGGTGAATGGCGTTCACGACGTGAAATATCGATCCAAAACCATGGACGGCGTGACGATAATCGGCACTACGGAAAAGCAAATCATGGTATCGAGCGCCCAGCCGGAAAACGGCAGATTCATCATGGAACGCGACGTCACCTCCAAGACGAGCGCTTGCGTAATCGGCACCGACGTCCGGGATGGGTTGTTCGGAACCGAGAACCCGGTCAACAAGAAATTGAAAATCGGCCGCAATGTGTTTCGCGTGGTGGGCGTGATGGAGAAGCAGGGGGGGAGCTTTCTCGGAGGCCCGAATTTCGACCGGCAGGTTTTCGTTCCGATCACATCGTACGTAAAGGCGTTCGGCGGCACACGTGGACGTCAGGATGTGAGCGTAGCAATTAAAGCGCCCACACAGGAAGCCATGGAAGAGCTCGAGTTCGAAGTCATCGGGGAAATGAGGAAGATTCGAAATCTGCGGCCGGCCGAGCGGGACGATTTCTCGATCAACAAACTGGACACGCTGATGGGAGCGTTCAACAACGTGATGGGTGTGGTGCTTCTGGTGGGATTGCTGGTCACCAGTATTTCGTTGTTCGTCGGGGGAGTGGGAGTGATGAACATCATGTTCGTCTCGGTGACCGAGCGGACCCGGGAAATCGGGATTCGAAAGGCGATCGGCGCGAAGCGGCGGAGCATTCTCTTTCAGTTCTTGTTCGAATCATGCGCCATCTGTCTGTTGGGCGGTTTGATCGGTATTGTCGTGGCGGTGATCCTGACCGCGGTGATCAATGCCGTGCTGATGCCGGCGAGCGTATCGCTTCCCATCCTGGTCGTTGCCGTTTTGGTTTCCATATTCGTCGGCACGGTGGCCGGATTTGTTCCGGCGTACAAAGGCGCCAAGCTCGACCCGATTGAGGCGCTCCGCTATGAGTGAGCCCGTGCCCAAAGGCGGTGGACATGCGTAACCTCGACACGCTCTTCATGTCTCTCGGGGCGATTCTCAGCAACAAGCTGAGATCTATTCTGACCCTCGTGGGAATCGTGGCGGGGGTAGCGTCCATAATTGCCGTCATGACCGCCATATCCGTCGTGCAGTCCACCATGGAAAAGGAAATGAGCGTACTTGGCGCTCAAGTCTTCCAGGTTCAGAAGTGGCCGGCGGGTGGATTCGGTGGGGTTGAAGCGCATCGAAAAGCAATGCGAAGACCGCCGATCACGATCGAGAACGCCAATGCGATCCGCGAACAGGTCAAGTCCGTGGATCTGGTGGGATGTGAACTCTGGGACTTTGGGTTTGTTGCACAGTACAAGAACGAGACCACCAACCCGAACGTCTCGATTTGCGGCGGGACGCCGGAGTACCCGCCGAACAACACGCACTATGTCGGGCTGGGGCGAAACATCTCCCAGATGGACGTCAAGAGCGGCCGGAGCGTGGCCGTCATTGGTCACGCGATTGCAGAGAAACTGTTTCCCTTCGTCGATCCCATCGAAAAAGTGATTCGCGTGGACGGGCGCAAGTATCAAGTCGTTGGCGTATTCGATCAAAAGAAATCCGCTTTCGGGGCCGGTTTTGACAACTACGTCTTGATTCCGATCACGACCTACGTGGGGACCTACGGTATGGTGGACCGGGACGGTTTCCCGCGCTCCGTCAATGTGACAGTCCGGGCGAAGTCACCCGAGCTTACTCGCGATGTGATTGAAGAAACACGCCAGGTGCTGCGGCGCGAACGTGGTGTCAAGCCGAACGAAGAAGACAACTTCGATTTCTTCAGCAGCGAAAGCCTGATTACCCAGTTCAATCAACTCACCGTGGGCGTGAAACTCGCGGCGTTTGTCATCGGCATCATCGCGTTGGTCGTGGCCGGAATTGGGATCATGAATATCATGCTGGTTTCGGTCACCGAACGAACCAAGGAAATCGGCATTCGCAAGGCGCTTGGCGCAAAGCCCCGGTACATTTTGACGCAGTTCCTGGTGGAAGCCGTCATACTCTGCAACATCGGCGGTGTCGTCGGCGTTCTGGTGGGCTTTGGGTTGGGGAACCTCGTTACCGTATTCACTTCTTTCGATGTCAATGTGCCCCTCCAATGGGCCTTCATCGGACTTGGATTCTGCTCGGCGGTGGGAATCGCTTTTGGCCTCTTGCCCGCGGTAAGGGCATCAAGACTCAATCCTATCGACGCGCTTCGCTACGAATAGCGCTCGGCGGTACGCGTCAGCTCCGAGAACTCGAATCCTTGTACGGATTCATGGCTGTGGACCGTCAATAGGCCAAGTTGTTGAAGGCTGTAACGGGACGAAGTGCTGAATACTTGATCTGACCCCCTTGTAACGGTCCACATCGTAGGGGAGGGTTTTGATACTTGGTCCGCCACAGCGTATCTGACGCTAACCCGTCTAATTCCTCGTAAGCCCTATACACCCCTAGGATTGCGTCGACGCCGCGCTCGAATCGGCCCGTCACGTGTGTTCTCACCCGGAACAATAAACGGCCGCCCCGGTGGGGATGTGGACGGAGGTCTGGATCGAGTTCCGCAGGGGAGACTGAAAGACGAAAAGACGCGCCCCGACCAACCAAGCCGGGGCCGCCTTCTCCTAAGTGGTCTTGCCTACTAATCGCCGTGGGCCATCTCACCCCGTCCGCAACATCCGCGTCAAACCGTCGGCGTGTTCGCGCTCACGCGATCGCCCGTCCGTGGCGTGCGGTTCAAGGGTCGAGACACTCGATAGCGGAAATCCTCGATGACCCGCGAGCGACGGGGCGCGCCCTGTCGATGGGTCAAATCGGGCGCCGCCGGGGGCCCCGCCCAAAGGTGCGGCTCTTCGGTCTCGTCCTTCGCCGGGTGATGGCAGTCTTCGCCGCCGGGACTCCGGTGTGAAGCGTGCCGATCGTGGGGGCGTGGAAAGGATGGTCCGCGACCGGTGTGAGCGTGCACTTGGTCAACTTTTCGATCGCCCTCAGCATCGGGATTTCTTGGAAATCACAAAACGACAACGCCACGCCGGCCGCCCCGGCGCGAGCCGTCCGACCGATCCGGTGGACGTAGCTCTCGGGGTCGTTCGGAAGCTCGAAGTTTATGACGTGCGAGATCCCGTCGACGTCGATTCCGCGGGCGACGATGTCGGTGGCGACCAGCACCTTTATCTTGCCCCGCTCGAACTCCGACAGCGCGCGTTGCCGCGCCCCCTGGGTCTTATTCGAATGGATCGAATCAGCGGAGATTCCTTCAATGGACAGCTGTCGCTTGACGCGGTCGGCCCGGTGTTTCGTCCGGGTAAAAACCAGAGTCCTGCCCATGCTTTCGTCTTTCAGCATAGAGGTGAGGAGAGCGAGTTTCTGGCCCCGTTCGACAAAGAGCACCTTCTGCGCGATATTCCCGGACACCGAAGCGGCCGGTGTAACCGCCACATGCGTGGGGTGTTTGAGCATATCGGACGCGAGATTTGCGATTTCCGCCGTCAGCGTGGCCGAGAAGAACATCGTTTGCCGGGAAGCGGGGAGACTGGACACGATCTTGCGAACGTCGCGGACAAACCCCAGGTCGAGCATCCGATCCGCTTCGTCGATGACGAGGAATTCGACACGATCGAGACGGAAGTACCCCTGGCTCTTGAGATCGAGCAAGCGCCCCGGCGTGGCGACGAGAATGTCCGGTGTCCGCCGGAGCGCCTTGATCTGCGGACCCGAAGGCACTCCGCCGAGGATGACCGTCACGCTCAGCGGCAGATGGCGGCCGTAGTTTTGGAAGCTCTCCTCGATTTGCAGGGCGAGTTCCCGCGTCGGTGTAAGGACCAGGGCGCGGATACTCCGCGGTCCGCGGTGTTTCCGCTCATCGAGCAGCTGGAGTATCGGCAGGGCAAAAGCCGCCGTTTTCCCGGTGCCTGTCTGAGCCGTGGCGAGAACATCCCTTCCCGCAAGCGCCTCTGGAATGGCGGCCTCCTGGATATCTGTTGGTTTCCGGTAGCCTTCTTCTGACAACGCACGGAGGATGGGTTCGTGTAGCGCGAGATGCGCGAAATGATCAGTATGCATAAGCTCCTGTCTGGATAGCCCGATATAAACGGCGACGAACACTGGGTCCAGCGGTCAAAAGAGGTCCAATTGCGTGAGCCTGAGAGTGACGCGGGAAATCGTCGGAGGGTTTATAAAGGAAGTTAGAACGATGGTCGGAGTATAGCTCAAAGCCCAGAGCGTTGCAATCCTTTTGTTTGACTCCTCCCGGCCGGGCTCGCCGACGGTCTTGTCTTACGTCTACGGCTGGGCTGCGATCCGCCAAGACCGCCAGCCAAGTCACTACTATATTCGACAACCGGTTATGGGGATGCAAACTCCGGGCCAATCGCGGAACGGCGCGGCACCCTTATTGTGGATCGATGTTTTTCTTGACCTACCCATAACGAATCGATATAAGTTAAGCAAAACTGGCATCTAATCGATGCAGCAACCGTATGGAGTCCTTGACGATATCGCCGAAATTCGAGGTGGTTATTCTTGAAACGATCCGGAAGCTTTTGAATCTCCAGGTGGGCCAGAAGCTCCCGGCTATCGCCTGCAACAATCATATCGAACTCATTCCCGTCGAACATGTGGGCGGGATGCGGGGTTTCGTGCGGGGCATCGATACGGCCGCTGATGCCAAGGATGATCGTGTATGAACGTCGCGGACTCTTCCGGCTGGCTCGAGGATTTCGCCGACGAACCAAACGCGGATTTCTTTGCCGGCCCATCCAGGAAACCAAACAACTCGTCGTTCCGGTGTCGAGCATCCTGGAAGGGTTCAGGCGTATCTCTCGACAAAGAGGCGAGGGTGACGCCCTTCAAGCGATCGCCGCGATGCAGGAAGGTACCGTCGCTCTCTTGACCTTTCCCGCGGCTGTCGAGTCGGCCCGGCTGAGCTTGGATGAGTAATTCCCAATGGCCGACAGGATCATGCTGGCGACGGTGCGGAGCCGCCGAGCGACACTCTGGACCCAGAACCCCAATCTCAAGAACTTCGAGTATGTGCGATACGTCGACAAAAACCGTAAGCGAAAAGACGGACCAACGCACGCGATTAACCTCTCGCACCACCGCACATTCTCCGGAAAGGTCGGATATGCTCCTGTACTTAATCAATCCGTGCAATCCACTGGTAAGCTGGACGAGAACCAAGGAAAACCGGTTTAACCGTTACCGCATCTGGAAGCCACTGGGCCTCCTGGCCGTGGCCGGGCTAACCTCCCCCGAGTGGAACATCACGGTCTTCGACGAGAATCTCCGCGTACCCGACTACGCGAAGATGGCACGCCCCGATCTGGTGGGTATCACCGCGTTCACGTCTCAGGCGACTCGTGGTTATGAAGTGGCGGCCGCGTTCCGTGCCCGCGGCGTGCCCGTGGTGATGGGCGGGATTCACGCGACGATGTGTTCTGCGGAGGCGTCGGAACGGGTGGACGCGGTGGTCACGGGCGAAGCGGAGAGCTGCTGGGGGCAAGTCCTGCAAGACTTCCGCGACGGGGTTTTGAAGCGGATCTACGCGGGTACGCACGTGGATGGGAGGGGTGTTCCGGCCGCGCGGCACGACTTGCTGCCGAAGGGCTATCGTTACGGTTCGATCCAGACCGCGCGGGGATGCCCGCTCGATTGCAGCTTTTGCAGCGTCACCGCGTTCAACGGAAGGAAGTACCGGCGCCGGCCGGTCGAGTCGGTGGTGGAGGAGTTCGCGAAGATACGGGAGAAAGAAGTCCTCATCGTCGACGACAATCTCATCGGCACCCGTGCGGATCACATCGCCGGTGCCAAAGCGCTTTTCAGAGCCATGATCAAGGCGAAGGTCGGTAAGAGGTGGATCGCGCAGGCGACCATCAACATGGCGGACGACGACGAGCTGCTTCGACTGGCGGCGAAAGCCGGGTGCGCGGGGGTCTTCATCGGATTCGAGTCGCCGAGCGTTGAAGGGTTGGTGGAGGTCCACAAGAAGTTCAACGTCCAGAAAGGCCGCGACTTCAGGGCGTCCGTCAGAAGGATTCAGCGCCACGGGATTGTTGTGGCCGGCTCGTTCATTTTGGGATTGGACGTCGACAAACCCGGCATCGGGCAGGAGATCGCTGACGCGGCCAACGGTTACGGTTTGGACCTTCTCAACGTACAATTTCTCACGCCGCTGCCCGGCACCCGTCTGTGGGATAAGATGGAGTCGGAAGATCGCATCGATGCCAAGACGTTTCCGGAAGATTGGCGGTATTACACGCTCACTCTACCCGTGGCCCGGTACAAGCATCTGGACCGGCCCGGTATCTTGAGGGAGATGGACTCCTGCAACCGCAATTTCTATTCGCCGTCGCGGATTCTGAGCCGGGTGGGGCATAGCATCTGGGGAAGGCGAAAGCCGGTTCTTACGCTCGTGGCCAATCTCTCCAACAGGAACAACTTCCGGATGTATCGAGAAATCTACAAGGAATTCGAGACGTTGCGCGGCGAGCCCTTGGTGTGTGAGTCGGCGTCCACGGCCAGTGCCACAAAGTAGCTGTAGGGCGGAGGGCAGGGTCGCCGGAAGTTTTGCGACGACGGCTAGGGCTTCAACTTCCGCACGTTCCTCAAGGGAATGGCGATGAGAACGAGACCGATCGCCGCCATGCAGGCGAGGCTCAAGAGGTAGGACGGCTCCTCGAACAATTCGGGGAGTCTCACCTCGCGGTACGCCAGGGCGGCGAACAAAACACCCAAGAGCGCTTCTCCCGCGATAAGACCGGACGAGAGTAGTACCCCAATGTTCCCGATCTTTTCGCCGGATTTGGCGTCAATTCCGCGCTTCTGCATTCGGTTCTCTAGAAGACCTTTCATGGCCCCGCCGACAAAGATGGCGAATGACGTGTCGATGGGGAGATACATCCCGACACTAATGAGCATGGGGCTCTTGACCTGCATCAGGATGAACGCAAGTCCCATGAACACGCCGACGACGATCAAGATGAGCTCCGCTTTCTTCTCCACGATCCCGCGACCCACAACGGCCATGAGGCTCGCCTGAGGGGCGGGGAGCTTCTCTCCGCCGAAACCCGCCTGGGTGCCGAGGACGTCGTTTTGCTGTTCGGGGGAGAGGGCGCGAACCTCGGCTAGCGTGTACATCTTGCCTTGGAGATCGGGGTCGTCGCCTTTATAGACGACGGTTGTGATCTGATTCCTCTCCAGATTGTCGAGCTCGGTGCCGACCACCTTTTTCACGTCGCCCAAGTGGAGCAGCGACAAAACGAAGAACATCACCAAAGCAGAGGCGGTGACGCCGAAGATATCGCCCACCTGCATCTTCCACGGCGTGCACCCGAGGATGTGACCCGCTTTGAGGTCCTGCATCATCTCGCCGGCCACGGAGACGCTCGTGCACGTGAATGCCGCCACGCCGAGGACCGCAGCAACGGCGGCTTCGCCCTCGAGACCCAAGGCCAGCATGAGGAATGCGACCACGATGAGGACCGAGACGGTGAGCCCGCTCGTCGGGTTGTTGCTGACGCCGATTATCCCGACGAGATATCCAGAGACGGCAGCGAAAACGAAACCGAGGATGAGCATCACCACAGATGCGACCGCCGCGGGGAGGAAACTCCCGGCGAAGTAACGGAATATGAACATCATGATCACGGCGATGACACCAATTGCGGGGAGGGACCAGCGGATGCTGATATCCCTGTCCGTCCGCAGGATCGCCCCCTCGCCGGCCGCGGATTTCCGCAGGTAGGAGAACGACCGCGTCACGCCGCTCAACAGGCTCGAGCGCATCTTGTAGAGCGTGTAGAGCGCGCCGACGAGCATACCGCCGATCGCGATGTAGCGGACGTAGTTCTTCCAGACCAAGGTCATTTCGGCGGTCCAGTTCTCCACCGAACCGGGGTCGTCGCGATGGAGAAGGTAGGTGATGATTGGTGTGAGAAGACCCCAGGCAAGCACGCCGCCGCTAAAGTTGATCGCGCCGAGCTTGGGCCCGATGATGTACCCGACGCCGAAGTAAGCGGGGTTCATCCCGGGACCGCGAAGGAGCAGGTGCCCCTTGGCCACGTTGACGATCTGCTGCCACGCTCCGGCGACGAACTTGAACTCGACGAGCGCGCTGATGAACGCGCCGATCCCCATCCCGGCAAAGAGAAACCGGGAGTTCTGGACACCCGCCTGTCCGGACTTGTGGATCTCCGCGGCGGCGAGGGATTCGGGGAAGGGGAGCTCGGCGTCCTCGACGAGGACCCGGCGTAGGATCGTCACGAACATGATCCCCAAGACACCGGCCACTATGAGAATGATCGTCGATATCACGTAGTGGGCCGTCGAATAAAACGGGTTCCACACCGAAGCGATATAGAAAGCGGGCAGAGTAAAGATCGCGCCGGTCGCGACGTTTCCCCCGATCGAACCCACCGTCCGGGCGGCGTTCTCTTCGAGCAGAGTGCCCTTGAATGCTTTGATAACCGCCATCCCGACGACAGCCGTCGTGTAAGTGGCGGCGATCGTCATCCCCGCCTTAAGACCTAGGTACGCGTTGGCCGCTCCCATGACCATGGCCATGAGAACGCCGAGAATCGCGGCGCGCAGGCTGAGCTCGGTCATCCGGGTGTCGGCGGAAACGAACGGAGCGTGTTTGGGTGGGTTCGACATATTGCGGGAGTCTACGGAGATCGATCCGCCGTGTCAAGAATGGAGGTCGGGGAAGCGCGACCGAAAGGCAAGGGGGCGGTCACGTCAGTAGACCGCCCCCGATCATGCCGTTTCCGGAGCCCCCCGCCGTGTCGACGCGCCGTCCGATGCGGGAAGCGTGCTACTTGGCCAGAGGCTTATGACAGAACCACCAGTCGTAGCAGTCATATTCCTTCGGCCTTTGGGCGGCGGTCTTCACGTCCTTTGCGGGCGGAACAATGATCCGGTCGCCGATCAATTCGTTGTTGGGCCATCCCGCGGGCACCGCGCCCTGGACGTCGGATATCTGGAGCGCCTTCACAGCGCGGACGACCTCGTCAATGTTCCTTCCGATCTCCTGCGGGTAGTAGATCACCAACCGGACCTTACCCTGCGGGTCGACGACAAAGACCGCGCGGACGGTGTTGGTTCCTTTGCCCGGGTGGAGCAACCCGATTCTGGAGGCAATGGCATCGTTCGCCGCGACAACGGGGAAAGAGATTTCGACGTTCAGTTTCTCCTTGATCCACTCGACCCATTTGATGTGCGAAAAGACCTGGTCGACGGATAGTCCGATGAGGGCGCAATTGAGCTTGTCGAACTCGGCCATCCGTTTTTGGAATGCGACGAACTCGGTCGTGCATACGGGGGTGAAGTCCGCCGGGTGGCTGAACAGGACGAACCACTTCCCCTTGAAGTCGCCCGGGATGTTCATCGGCCCGTGCGTCGTCTGGACAGCGAGCTCAGGGAAGGGATCCCCGAGCAACGGCATGTTGAGCGTAGTAGATTCCATTCGATTGTTCTCCTTTCTGTGGTGAATCACTTCAGAGCCGCTCTCACGCCCTTCGCGTAGGCGGGATCGGCTTTCTCAAAGTGCTTGAGCTGGCGTTCGAGGATTTCTGTCGGGACTCCCCGCATGGCCTTCGCGATGGCGGCATGAAGCCGATCCCGTTCGCCCTGGGGCATGAGCCGGTAGAGATTACCCGCCTGGGTGAAGTCGTCGTTCCCCTTACGATGGTCATAGCGATCGGCATCACCGGAAATTCGAAGAGGCGGTTCTTTGTAGCGTGGGTCCTCTGCCGGACCGCCGAAGCTATTCGGTTCGTAGTTGACCGAGCCACCGCCGTTGTCGTCGGATCGCATGGCCCCGTCGCGATGATACGTCGCCACCTCGCACCGCGGACGGTTGACGGGGAGGCTCTCGTAGTTCACACCGAGCCGGTGGCGGTGAGCATCGGCGTAGGAAACGATGCGGAATTGGAGCATACGGTCGGGGCTGTGGCCGATCCCCGGAACGACGTTGGCCGGCGAGAACGCCGCCTGCTCGACTTCGGCAAAGTAGTTCTCGGGGTTCCGGTTCAGCTCCAACACACCCACCTCGGTCAGGGGATAGTCGCCGTGTGGCCAGACCTTGGTCAGGTCGAACGGGTCGTACGGCGTTTTTTCCGCCTCGGCTTCGGGCATCACCTGGACCATCAAGCGCCATTTCGGGAAGTCGTGTCTCTGGATAGCTTCGAAAAGATCGCGCTGATTGCTCTCACGGTCCTGGCCGACGATCCGTTCCGCCACTTCTTCGGTGAGGCACCGGATGCCCTGCAGGGTCTTGAAGTGGAACTTGACCCAGAACCGCTCGTTTTTCGCGTTGAAAAGGCTGTAGGTGTGACTGCCGTACCCGTTGACGTGACGATAGCTCTTCGGGAGACCCCGGTCGGAGAAGAGAATGGTCACTTGGTGGAGGCTTTCGGGTGAAAGCGACCAGAAATCCCACATGGCGGTGGCGCTACGGAGGTTCGTTTTCGGGTCCCGTTTCTGTGTGCGGATGAAATCGGGGAACTTGTACGGGTCGCGGACGAAAAAGACCGGCGTGTTGTTGCCGACCAGATCCCAGTTTCCTTCTTCGGTGTAGAACTTCAAAGCAAAGCCCCTGACGTCCCGCTCGGCGTCCGCGGCGCCTCTCTCGCCCGCGACGGTCGAAAAACGCAACAAACACTCGGTTTTCTTGCCGATCTGGGAGAAGAGGCCGGCTTTCGTGTACTTCGTGATGTCGCCGGTGACGGTCAACACACCGTAAGCGGCGGAGCCCTTCGCGTGGACGACGCGCTCGGGTATGCGCTCGCGATTGAAGTGCGCGTGCTTCTCGAAAAGCTGCCAGTCCTGTACGAGAAGAGGCCCGCGCCGACCCGCCGTCAGAGAATTTTGGTTGTCCCCGACGGGGATCCCCGCTGACGTCGTAAGTTTTCGTTTTTTCACGGTGTCCACCTCCGAGTGGTATGCTGCTCACACGCTCTTGATCATCTCGGTTCCTGGTCCTTGAGCCGCGTACACGTAACGGTTCATGAAGTCTTCTCCTTACTCGCGCGACAGCGGCGGCAAACGCCGCGAATCTGGACTCTGACGTCGAGAACCTCGAAACCCAGGGCCGACGTGTCGGGTACGGGCAAAGCGTCGAGACGCGCATCCGATATATCGAAGACCTCGTCGCAGTGTTGGCATATCAGATGATGGTGAGTCTCCAAACGCGGATCGTAGCGGGCGACGCTGCTTGGGTGAGGGGCCTTGGTGATGACATCCATCCGGACGAGGGTTTCGAGCGTTCGGTAGACGGTGGTGCGGGAGACTCCGGGCGTGCGCTTCGCCACAGTCTCGAAAACCCGGTCGGCGGTGGGATGATCATCAAGATCGAGCGCGGCTTCCAGGATGACGCGCCGCTGGAAGGTCAGGCGAACACCTTGCTCACGGCACTGCGCCTCGAAGGCTTGCATGCGTGTTTGTTTGGTCTCTCGGTCCATGGTCCCGATCCGGGTCGGAGGCCGACGTTTGAGCGAGCTAAATGCAACTCTGTTGCAAAAGAGAATATGTGTCAAGAGGAAAACACCCGCGCGGCGGCTAACTGTACGACTATTCTGCTCCGTCGTGCGCGAAAACAAGTTGCGCCGTTCGCGGCTGAGGGCTAATTTGACCGACAATCAGACGCGCGGCGCCCGCCGGGCCTCTCTACCAGGCTGGACTTCCCCCGGGCATACGCATGGCTGGGCGGACCCGGTGACCTGACTGGGTTAGAATGCGCCGGTGTTTAGGGACTTCGCACGCAGACCCGAATGAAAGGGGACGAGCAAGTATGAAACGGAACACAATCTGGGTCATCACCGCTCTGTGCGTTTTCTTGACCGCCACCACGAGCCGCGCGCAATTGGGGCTTCGGGTGGGCGGTGGGATCCACTACCTGAAGACCGTTGGCGACATCAAGGATACACCGGAATTCGACGCGAACGCGTTCAACTTCGTCGCATCCGCGAAGTTGGGTTTGGGTCTTTTCAAGTTCGAGGGCGACGTGGAATGGGTCCCCGACTACGGCGGTTCGGACAAGTCGCTCTGGCTTCCGCAGGCGTTCATTCTAGTGGGTGGCTTGATCTACGGCGGGGCCGGTATCGGTATCGGTTATATCGACGGCGAGTGGTTCGATCGCCCCTTCTATGCTCTTCGGGCGGGCGTCGACATTCCCCTGGGACCCGTTTCGGTGGACGTCAACGCGAACTACCGGTTCATGAATAACAGCGTTTTCGAAAACATCGATAGCGAGGACCTCGACTCGATCACGTTTGGTGCCATCGTTCGGTTCGGGCTGTAGATCGCGCCGGCGGCTTATCCGTCAGAACCGCGCGCTGAGATAGGCGTTATAGAGGTCGGCGGACGATTCGTATTCGTCGCCATGGGTCTCGCCGAAGCTCTTGACCCGCTGGTACTCGAGCTGGAGGGCGCATATCTTGTCGAAACGGTAGCGGGCCTGAGCGACGAGCGCGCTCCGAGTGTCCTCTGTCGCGGGGCCAATCGAAGCCTCCCTGTGCGCGTTGTCCTGGAGCCATCCGAGGCTACCGCCCGCTGCGTTCGCGAAGTCGGCGTCGAGGGACACTCCAAACACGGACTCACGCTCTTTTTTCTCTCCGGGGTAGGGCGCGTCGGTTTCTCGCAACCGTTTTAAAAAGAACGACGCGGAGAGCTTATTCGCGACGACCGGAATCCGCCCGGAGACGCGGACGCCCTCGCGGTTGGGCTCGTACGACAGCGCGGCAAACGGAGAATAGAAACCCGGATCCAGATAGATATAGTCGAAGCGGAGTTTCCAGCCCGGAGGCCTATCGAAAACGGCGCCGGCCACACCCCCGTGGCCGGTTTGCGTGAATGTAGTGTCGCAACACGCCTCGGCGTTCTGCTCCGCTTCGTTCCAAAGAATCCACTCGCCTTCGAAGCTCAGGTTCCGGACGACAGGGACATGCCAGTCCGCGGTGAGTATCGCGGCAGAATTGAAAGGCTCCGGCTCCGGGTAACCCAACTCTTCGAAATCCACCGAGCGCTCGTCCTCCCAGGTGCCGGCAATCCGGATCCCCGCTTTCCAAAACCCGCCCGTCCGCCGGTCCGCACGCCGCCATAGCCATTCGACGCCCCCTGTTTGAAGGGCGTATCGCGCCCGCTCGCCATCGTACAAGTAATCCGAGTAGCTCGTTTCGTTCGTCCGCCGGGGGATCGCATAGAATGCGCGGGTCTCCAGACCGGCCCATCGATAAATCGCCGTGCCGCCCTCGAAAACGAGCTCCGGGGCGAGTTCCTCGAGGCTCTGGACGACAAGCACACCGGCCGCGGCCCCGCAACCACACCCGGCGCTTCCTCCGATTCGGGGGTTGTCGTCCCAGTCCCAGCGCATCATCGTCAGCGGCGTCATGAACATCTCGTAGTAACCGCCCCGGAAGAGCAACCCGCCGGCGGAGACCTCCGCGAAGGCGCTCCCCCAGGGGGAGCCGAGGTATTCGGGTCCGGTCTCGAGGATCTTTTCGTCCTCGTTTCCGATCCGAAGGAGCGCCCCGATCCTCAAGTGTCTCGTTATCCTCCGGGATACTTCGAGATCGAAACGGTAAAGAACAGTGTTCCCAGCCTCGAGGGTCTCGCCGTAGGGCCCGACGGGGTCTTGCCCGCGGGTGTCGATCGATAGAAAACGGATCCGCTCGTCGCCGTGAAAAACGAGACCGAAGTAGGACGGCGTATCCTCGGGCCCTTCCGTGACGGCGGTGGAGTCTCCGCTCTCCGGTTGGGCCGTGGATGCGTCGCTCAGCATACTGTTCAAGACCCCTCGGACGTCGCCTTCCGAGTGCTCCCGCAGCGCGACAATCCGCCCGGCCCGATCGACGAGAACGGCGGTAAAGGTGGCCGGCGGGATCGAGTATTTTTGGGCGGTCTCGCTGCCGACGTCCCAGAGTTGCGGGAAGAAGATCCCGTTGGATGCGAGCAGGACCTCGACTTCGGCGGGATCGCCTTCACCCGCGTGGAGACCGACGACGGCGATGCTGTCGGTTTCTTGATCTTCGTAAAACGCTTCGCACTGGAGAAGCGACTCCACGCAACGTGGACAGCTGCTATCCCAAAAAATGAGAAAGGTTAACCCGTGTGCGGGGAATAGATCGCTCGAAGCAAGAAAGTCGGAGCCGCCGATTCGGGGGAGGTCGAAAACAGGCGCGGACGGCGGAGGTGGGGTTTGCGCACCGAGAAGCGTGGCACCGACACGCGCGGCACAGGGTAGAGTCGCCGCGAAGGCGGCGAGAACGACAACCTGGAGCGTCCTGGCGAACGCGAAATGCATCGCGAAAGCCCGCCGGGTTGACGGCGAGTTTCCTCCCCGGGGGATTCTAACACGGGGGCGGCGATTGCGAAAGGGCTCGCCGAGAGGTATCGAGCCCGCCGCGATGGAGACCGCCGGCAATGACCGGCGATCCCTCCGAGGCGGGCTCGGCACCGTGGTGTCCACGCCTACTTGATGAGCGGGATCTCCGAGGCCACGTCGTATTCGACGACGGCGCGGATCTTGTTCTCGATTTGGTAGAAGCGCGCGACCTTCACCGCCGGAAGCACCTTTTGGAACTTGGGAAGGTAGCTCTCCTGGAGCTTGAGCCGGTCGCCCTGGATACTCATGAACTCCTTGAGAAGCTTGGCGGCCGCCTCGTCGGTCATGGTCTGATAGTTGGCGGCGTAGTTCTCGATGAGCTTGACCGAGCGGTCACCGATCGCTTTCAGCGCGATCTCGTATTCGTCGTACACCGGCCAGAACGCCTTGGCCTCGGATTCGGTGAGTTGCATGTTCTCGGCGATGAGAACTTTCTTCTCCGCGCGGATCGCGGCGCGGACGATGTCCATGTTGTCCGCTTGCTTTTCCTCCTGCGCTGCCAGGGGCAGGGCGAGAGAGACGGCCAGAAGAATAGCGAGCATGGAAACGTACTTCATGCGCAAGTCCTTCCTGTTAAATGGTATAAGGGATACAACGCTTCGAGGCACGAAACCCCGATGTCGCTTTACGCCAACAACGCGCCAAAGGGGTGATTCGTCCGGCCGGGGGCTCGATGTGAAGAAAAACAGTTCCGGGTCTTTGGCAGCTCCGCGACCATGTCTTGGGTACGATACACATCGGGGAGGCGGCGCGCAAGCGCAAACCAGCGGACTTCGGCCACCGGGGACGAGCGTAGCGGTTTGACCAACACGCGGAGCCCTCGAGCGAGACCCTGCGCTTTGTTTCCTGTCGTGGTCCCCTGATGATATGATGCGCTGAGCACCACACCCGACAGCGGAGGTCGGTTGTTTTGAGAGCGATGGTACTTAGCAGGATCGTCAGTCTTGAGAGGGACAGATCGCCGTTGGAACTGCGAGATCTCCCCACGCCGGACCCACGGCCCGGAGAGATTCTCGTCAAGGTGTCGGTGTGCGGTGTTTGTCACACCGAGATCGATGAGATCGAGGGGAGGACACCGCCCCCGCGTCTTCCCGTGATTCTGGGACACCAGGTCGTGGGCGTCGTTGCACGGGCCGGCGAGGGGACTTCTCGACACCGGGAGGGGGACCGCGTGGGAGTCGCCTGGATTTTCTCCGCCTGTGGAGCATGCAAGTTTTGCCGCACGGGCCGGGAGAACCTCTGCGCCGGTTTCAAGGCGACGGGTCGCGACGTAAACGGCGGGTACGCGGAGTTCATGACGGTCCCGGAGGCTTTTGCGCACGCGATCCCGAACGCTCTTGCCGACGCCGAGGCGGCGCCGCTTCTCTGCGCGGGCGCCATCGGATACCGATCGCTCTCGCTCACCGGTCTTCAAGACGGGCAGAGGCTAGGGCTGACGGGTTTCGGCGCGTCGGGTCATCTCGTCTTGAAACTCGCCCGACACCGTTTCGCAAATTCCGAAATTTACGTTTTCGCGCGGAGTGAAAAGGAAAGAGAGTTCGCCCGGTCCCTGGGCGCCGCGTGGGCGGGTGACACGCGGGATGAGCCTCCCGCGAAGCTCGACTGTATTATCGACACGACGCCCGTATGGAGGCCGGTTGTCGAGGCGCTCAAGAACCTCGGTTCCGGCGGGCGCCTGGTCATCAACGCGATACGCAAAGAGGACCTGGACAAGAAGGATCTGCTCGAACTCGATTACGCCCGGCACCTCTGGCTCGAAAAAGAGATCAAGAGCGTCGCGAATGTGGCGCGACGCGACGTGGTCGAGTTCTTGAAAATCGCTTCCGAGATTCCGATCAGACCGGAAGTCCAGGAGTACCCCCTCGAAGAGGCAAATCGGGCGATCGTAGATCTCAAGGGGGGGAGTGTCCGAGGGGCGAAGATCCTGAGGGTCTCCCCGTGACCGGCGAATGACGGCGCGGCCGGGCTGCGAAACGTGTGTTCGAGGAGATTGGGTATGCCGAGTGACGGAGTGGTGACGGCTAAGAAGGGGCGCGTCGGCGGTCTTCACTACATGGTGGCGACCGCCTTCTGTTTCAGTGTGATGAGCCTCATCGTCAAGCTTTTGGGGAAGAGGCTTCCGACGGGGGAGATCGTCTTTGTCAGGTGCGCGGTGAGCCTCATTCTCTCGTACCTGATGGTGCGCGCGGCGGGGATTCCGATGTGGGGGAATCGGAAGTGTTTTCTGGTGCTCCGCGGGCTCGCCGGATTCTGCGCGCTTTTTTGTTTTTTCCACGCGGTGACGAAGCTGCCTTTGGCCGATGTCACCGTCATCCACTTCACGAACCCCGTGTTCACCGCGATTCTCGCTGCCGTCTTCCTTGGGGAACCGCTGGGACGGCGGGAACTCGTCGGGCTTCCCCTGTGCCTGGTCGGCCTGGCTTTGGTCGCGCAGCCGTCGTTTCTCTTTGGCGAGGGGGCTCGGAACCTCGACGTCTCGGCCGTCGCCGTCGCGCTCGCCGCCGCGGTGTTCTCGTCGGTGGCCTATACCACGGTTCGAGGGCTGCGGCGGAGCGATGATCCTCTCGTCGTCGTTTTCTATTTCCCCCTGGTGGCCACGCCGGCTTCCCTCCCGTTCATGATCGGGAACGCCCTTTGGCCGACGCCCCTCGAGTGGCTTCTCTTGGTGGGCGTCGGTGTCGTCACACAGATCGGTCAGGTGTTTCTCACCAAGGGACTCCACCTCGAGCGGGCCGGCCGGGCGACGTCGATGAGTTACGTCCAGGTGATATTCGCCGCGACGTGGGGATTCTTGTTTTTCCGCGAGGTGCCAAACTCGCTCTCCATCGCCGGCGCCTTGCTGATCTTGCTGGGGATGCTCCTCGCCTCACGCGCCCGCTGGGAATCGTTGTCGGTGGCATTCGCGTGGCCCGTGCAGACGGGAAGGAAGATTTTCCCTCGAAAACCGTTTTCGAGGAGATGACCGGTGAAGAGCGGTGCAAAGCGCTCGGTCGAGTGACGGGGTCTCTTCGTGAGGGGTATTGCAAGACAGAACGCGCCCGGTCTCCGGCAACTATCAGTCTCCGACGACGATGTCAGGGGTGAGGATCCCCTCGGCGCCGTGCCCCATGAGCATGTAGCCGCCACCGGGGAGGTTGAACAAACCGATCTCGCCCGGCGCGGCCGGGTTGGCGTTCCATCCAACCGCCGTGGCGGCGTTGGTAAATGGGTTTCTTGGGTAGACGCCGCTCGGGAGTTGCGCGAGCAGCCCGGGCTCGTCCGCCGGCAGAGGGTAGACGCCCAGCCGGTCGAGGGAAAAAACTTCGATCCCCGTCTGAATCACGTGCATGTTTTCCCTGACCAGCGCGTTTTTCGCCCGCTCGGCGAACTTCAGATAGTTGGGTATGATGATCGTGGCGAGAATTCCGATGATCATCACGACGATGGCCAGTTCGATCATCGTGAATCCCTTGCAACGTTCGTGTTTCGGCGTCATGGATGCGTCCCGCCTTTTGTTGTTCGCTCGCCGCGCCTTCTCCTATGCCCGTCGGACCGCTCGATCTCCCTTGGTGAGCCCTGGCCTCCGAGGGAAGCTGCGCCTCATGTGTCGCTCGGCTAGGCCGGCCCCGCGTAGATCAAGGAAAAATCGTGCCAACGACGATAGCCTCGGCAGCAGTCATAGGTTGCTTTATAGCAGAGAGTTACAACGCGCCAACGGCGGGACGGACCGTCCATCTCCCCCTCGCCCGTCGCATCGTGCGAGGCGCACGCGTCGGCGCGGGCGGGGCGCCATGCTCTTGGCCCCCTAGGGAATCGTTTCGGACCGGTCTGACACGCCAGAACCGAGCGGGTGGAGCATTCTACGTGAAGGCAACAGGTTGGGCACGGCGACCCACGCGCGCTCGGGAAACGCTTCGGCCTGTGCCAGCCGGGGCGGTCGCCACCGGCGATGGCGCGAAAATTGCGACCTGGTTGCGGGTCCCCGCACGAACCAGGCGGGGACGCGCAGCCAGATCACGCAAGAGCGGGGTTGCCGGTCGGAGGACCGGGACCGACCGTCACGGAGGGGTCATGAAACTGCTGAATTTCCCGAGAAGAAAATACATCGTCGACGATTTGCAGTACCGTCTGTTGCTGACGAGCCTTCTCTACGTACTCGCCGTGGTTCTCATTTTCGCGGGCGCCTTGTTCATGCCGCTCATTCTCACACTGAGAGATGGAGCGGCGGCTTCGCCGGAGGTCGCCGAAGCGGCGCGGCAATTTCTCGCGTTTCACAACCGCGTGTGGCCCCCGGTGCTGGCGCTCGTTGCGCTGCTGGTCATCCACAACATCGTGTTCTCGCACCGAATCGCGGGGCCCTTGTATCGGATTCGAAGCGAACTGAAAAAGATCGGTGACGGGAATCTCTTTGTTCAAGTGAGGCTCCGCAAGAACGACTATCTCGACAAAGAGGCTTTGTCGGTCAACGAAATGGTCGAATCACTGCGAACAAAGGTCAGGAGCATAGAGCACAACCAAAAGAAAGCCAGCGCATTGCTCGTGGAGCTGCAGAGGTCCCTCATCCAGGGATCGGCGGACGAGATGACCGGGCAGATCGACGAGCTCGGGGGCATACTGGGGCGTTTGAGAGACAGCGTCGACCAGTTCCAGGTCCCTCGCGACATGACTCGTGCGCCCGAGACGGCGCCGGTGGTCGAAACCGCAAAACCGCCGAGAGAAGCGGTCGGAGCGGTCGCGTCGAGGGGCGCGTAGCGCGTTTTTCATGAGGTTGAGAAATACCGGTGGGCAAGAACGGCCGCCCGTGGTGAACGGACGGCCGTCTTGTTTCCGGGACTCCCGCCATCGGGAAAAACATGGACGGGCCGCCCCAGTGTCTGGATAATGAGCGCTCGTCGGGTCTCGCGGGCGACGCGCGTGGGTGTTCTCGAGATCCTCTACGGGCTTTTCTACGTCCTTCTTGTCGCGGCCGGCTACCGGTGGGGGTTTGAGAGGGGAATCGCCCGGTTGCAAAGGTTCCCGCTCACGGGTCCGTGGATTCCCGCCGTCCCCGGAGGGGTCGCGGCCGCACCCCCCACACTCCATTTGATTTATGGGTTGGCGTGATGTATCTTCGATGAAAATTCCTCGCGTCCGGCGGTCTATCTGATTACTGAGCTAGCGACTTTCACTATGTGACACGGCGCGCCGACGGGCAGTGAGCGAAAAACGCTGCGCCGGCCGGGCGGGGCAGTTGCCGCGTCGGGGGGGGGGGCGTACTCGTGTTAGCGAGGGAGGTTGATCTATGAAAGCGATGATCTGTCTTGGTCTGGTGGCGCTCTTCGTCTTGGGTGCTGGGTGCACGTCATCCGTGGAAAAGGAGAAGGCGGTTCTAGAGAGTCCTATCGTCGTCAAATCGAAAGTGGATGACAATGCCGATTTCGCGGGCTACAAGACCTGGAGCTGGGTTCGTCTGCAACCCGGCGCCCAGATCGATCCTCGGCTGGACGACCCCGCCATCAGGTCGATGATCGCCGACGCGGTGGACCGCGAGATGTTCACGCGCGGCTACCAGCGGGTGGAATTGGAGGCGTCGCCCGACGTGATTCTCAACGTCCACGCGACGCTCACGGACATCGATCACCAGTACATTCAGGAACACTACAACGGGTCGTACTATCCGGAGTACGGGGTTCAGATCGGTGGGGAGAAGCTTTCCGATGAGTGGACCGAGGGAACGACGATGATCATCCTCTTCGACGGGCAGACAAGACAGGCCGTGTGGGGGGCGAGCGCGAAGTCCGTCGCGTTCCCCGATCTCGCCCCGGACGTCCGTCGGCAGAGAATCGACAAATTGGCGAGGCTTCTCATGGAAAGCTTGCCGGCGCGCAAGTAACGTGCGCAATCCCGGCGCTCAGGCCGGGGCGCGGTAGAGGCGAAATCAACGAAGCGAGTTCAAGGAGAGACGGCATGGCGCAGAAAAGGTGGTTTCTTATGATGATGGTCGCGGCGGTCTTTGTGTTTGGATGCGGATCAGGAAAAGATTCCGCCGGTGACGCCGCTTCACAAAAGAAAGAACCCGACGTGATCACCGTTCAGCACGTCCTCATCGGTTTCCAAGGGTCCCTCCCCGGTAAGTCGCTGTCGAGGACCCGGGACGAAGCGCAAGTCCTCGCCGAGGAGCTTTTCAAGAAAGCGAAGGCGGGAGAAGACTTCGACGCCCTGGTCAAGCAGTACACGGACGACTCCCACCCCGGGATCTACAGCATGGCGAATAACGGAATCCCGGCCGACCTCTCCAAGGGAATCTACGCGAGAAGCGGGATGATCCCCGCGTTCGGCAACGTGGGTTTCACCCTTCGTGTGGGAGGGGTGGGAATGGCCGCCTACGACGTGCAGCAGAGCCCCTACGGGTGGCACATTATCAAGAGGATCAAGTGAGGCGCCTTCGCGCTTGAGCGGAGAGTGCCGGTGGATAGAGACTCGCCCCGGAGAATGGGCGGGAAAGGAGTCACAATGGCTGAAAGTGTCTACAAAGTGATCGAGCTCGTCGGTACCAGCACGGAGTCCTGGGAGAAAGCGGCTAAGGCGGCCGTGGAGATGGCCTCCAAGACGATCCGCGACCTTCGTGTCGCGGAGGTCATCGAGCTCGATATGCAGATGGTCGACGGGAAGGTCGAGACCTACCGGGCGAAGATCAGAGTTTCCTTCAAATACGAAGACTGAGATATCTGTTCGCTCCACTCGATGGATCCTGCTCCGCGGGAACGTGGTCCGTAATGGCACGAGACCCGACCGGGGTCTTGTTACGTTCGCAAGTCACACGAACCCGCCGTGGTTCGTTGGAAAAACGGAAGGAGAAAACCGTGAGCGTTTTGGTTTCCAAGGAAGCGCCCGATTTCACCGCGCCGGCCGTGATGCCGGATGGATCGATCAAGGACGCGTTCAAGCTGTCCGGCCTAAAGGGAAAACACGTTGTCCTGTTCTTTTGGCCGCTCGATTACACGTTCGTCTGTCCGACGGAGATCCTCGCGCACGACCACCGGATCGAAGAGTTCGAGAAGCGCGGTGTCGAAATCGTCGGCGTGTCGATCGATTCTCAGTTCACCCACCATGCCTGGCGAAGCACGCCGGTCGAAAAGGGCGGGATCGGGCCCATCAAATTCCCGATGGTGGCCGACGTAAAACACGAGATCGCGCAGGCCTACGGGATTGAACACCCCGCGGGTGTGGCGATGCGCGCGTCGTTCCTCATAGACAAGAACGGCGTCGTCCAGCACCAGGTTGTCAACAACCTCTCGCTGGGTCGAAACGTCGACGAGATGCTCCGAATGGTCGACGCGCTACAGTTCAACGAGAAACACGGCGAAGTGTGTCCCGCCGGCTGGAAGCCAGGCGACGAGGGAATGAAGGCGACCTCCGACGGGGTCGCGCACTACCTCGCCAAGCACTCGAAAGGGCTCTAACCGCGCGGCAGGCAAACGGGGACGGCGCGGCCGGGAGGCCGCGCCGGTCGGCTTGCGTTTCGTGACCGGTGCGAAGAAGTCTCGGACCGCTCGGGTCCGCCGAACAAGGAGCAATCGCATGATGACCGGAAAGGTTATCGCCGGATCAATGGTCCTCGCTTTGGGCGTTGCCGTCGTTGTCGGGTCATGCACGACGGACTACGTGACGGGCAAGAAGACGTTTTCCCTGGTGGGCGAATCGCAGGAAATCGCGATGGGGAGGGAGGCCGATCCGCAGATCGTGGCGGAATACGGTCTTTACAACGACCCCGCTCTCGCGGGATACGTGGTTGGAATCGGCCAGGCCCTGGCGGCTAAATCGCAGAGACCCGACCTCGCGTACACGTTCAGAGTCCTCGATAGTCCCGTTGTCAACGCGTTTGCCCTGCCGGGCGGGTACGTGTATGTCACACGAGGGATCCTCGCGCACTTCAACTCGGAGGCCCAGCTTGCGGGTGTCCTCGGTCACGAGATCGGGCATGTCGTCGCCCGCCACGGCGCGGAGCAAATGTCGAGACAGCAGCTCGCCGGTCTGGGACTTGGACTCGGCGCGGTGTTCTCGGAGACCATCCGGGAATACGCCGAGATCGCCGGGTTCGGCCTCCAGCTCATGTTCCTCAAGTTCAGCCGCAGCCAGGAATCGGAGTCGGACATGCTCGGTGTCGAGTATTCGACCAAGCTCGGGTACGACGCGAACGAGATGGCCGCGTTTTTCGGCACTCTCGCGCGGATGGGGGAGAAGAGCGGAGGGAGTCTTCCTTCCTTTATGTCCACGCACCCCGACCCGGGCGACAGGGAGGTCCGTGTCCAGCAGCTTAGCGAGGAGTGGAGCAAAAAGGTCAACGTACAGCCCGCCGGAAGGGATCGCTACGAGTATCTCAAACGACTCGAGGGGATGGTGCACGGCGATGATCCCAGGCAAGGCTACGTGGAAGGCGAGGTGTTCTACCATCCCGCCCTTCGGTTTCAGTTTCCGATTCCGAAGGGATGGCAACTCGTCAACTCTCCAAGCACCGTCATCATGGCGAGCCCCGACAAGAAGGCCGTGATGCAGCTCAGACTCGCCGAGGGCGACTCGCCCGAGAAGGCGGCCGATTCCTTCGTCGCGAAAAACGAGGTCGCGGTCCAGAACCGGCGTTCGACGACCATCCACGGGTTGCCCGCGGTGATTGTGACGAGCACGGGCGAGAGCGAGGGGATGCAGATCGGGATCCGGTCGTGTTTCGTCAAGAAGGAAACGAACGTATTCGCGTTGCACGGGTATGCCGAGGCAAGCGGTTTTGCCGGATACACCGCGGCGTTTACCGGTGTCACGGATGGTTTTCAGGAAGTCAAAGACCCGAAGATGCTCGACAAGAAACCTCAGAGGATCCACGTGAAACGAGCGCCGAAGAGCGGCGACCTCGCCACCGTTCTCCAGGCGCTGGGAGCCAAGAGGGAGTCGTTCGAGGATACGGCGATCCTCAATGGACTCCAACTCGCCGATTCCGTGGAAAAGGGATACTGGCTGAAGGTCGTGGGCGACTAGTCGTCCTGGACTCGCGGGCTGGTCTTGGGTCCACCCCCACCGGTTCGGCCCGCGCGGACGTTTGCCGAGAACAGCGTCGGCGGCGGAAGCGCTTCCTTCCCCTCCCCGAGCCTCTCGAAATACCTTTTGCGGCCTTCCAACACCCAATCGACGAGGTATTCGTTGTGGTAGTAGCTTAGCGCGATCCCCTGATAACGGGCCGCGGTCTTGTAATCTTCCCTCGACGCGTATATCTCGGCGATTCGTGTGGATGCGATCATCTGGTAGGTCTGGTCCCACGCGGCCGCCTCGGTCGATATCACTTCGGTGAACACCTGAAGGGCGCCGTCGAAGTTTCCCAAGAGAAGATCACACTCGGCGGTGTAGAATCTCGCGGCGACGGACCTCGTGGCGAGCTCCGCGAACCGGCCGCGGATCGCCGCTATCGAATCGGGGGCGCTCCGGTACACGGCCCACACCCACTCATCCATATCAGGGAGCGGCGTCCCTTCGAACACATGACTGAATCTTTCCACGTCCCTCAGAAGAACCTCCGCCTCCTTGCGCAGATAATCGAAGCCCGGGCCCCGCGCGACGGATTCGAACAACGCAACCGCTTCTTCGCGCTTGCCCCGCGATGCGTACAAGCGTCCAAGCTCCAGACGGGCGAACGCGGACACCCAGTCGGGGTGTCTCGGCGACTCGTGTATGATACTGCGGAGCCTCGCCTCGGTCGTGCGCGAGTGGCTGCAGTAACGGTCGCCGTACGCGCGGGAAAGTTGAACCAGATAGAGGGCGTTCCAATCGACCTCACGATTCGGGGCGCCGTAGACCCGGCTGATCGTCGTCTCGACGAGGTCGTCGTTGCGAGCAGCGAGCGACGGCGCGTACGGTCTGGAGACGGCGAGCGGGATCGCCGTGCGGGCGTATTCGGGGTATGTCTCGATCAGATCTTGGAGCCCCGCGATACCCTCCTCGAACCGCCCCTCGAAATAGAAGTAGACGTTGTACAGGATGATCTTCCAGTCGGTTCCCATCAGGCCCCCTCCTCGAACCGCGATCTGGAGGTCTTCGAGACCCTTGTCCCTGTCGCCCGTGGGTAGCATCAGGAGCTTGGACAAGAACTTGAACGCCCCGGGAACGGTGTCCGCGAAATAAAGAAACGCGCCGAGTAGACCCGTCGCGGTGGGGTCGTCGGGACGTTCGGCGAGGTACCGTTCGAGATCGGTCTTGCCCTTTTTTGCTTCGCGGCCGGCGCTGTAAAAATCCCGCGTCATCGATCGAACGTAGGCCTTGGACATCCACGCCCAACCGCGATACAACGAGAGACGCGGATCAGGGTCCCCGGCGTCGAGGCGGCGTGTGCATACGTCGATGCACCGGTCGAGGTCCTGGAGCGCGGGTTTCGATCGCTCGCGCCCGGCGGCGTTGTCGGCGTCGTCCATGGGGACGAATTCCTGGTAGCATCGGGCCCGGACAATATGGAAGAGAGGTTCTCCGGCGGCGCGGGTCTCCAACGTTGCGAGGTAGCCGAGCGCCTCGTTGGGTCTTCCCCTGAAAAGCGAGTCGAGGGCGCGAGCGGCCTCACCCTGCGTGAGGTCCCTTCCCGCAAGCGAGTCGGGGGCGGGGGCGGCGTCGGAGGCTTTAGCGGGGGCCGGGTGTAAGGCGAGCAAGAACACCAGCGCCACGAATGACTTTTTCAGCGTCAATCTCATTGAAGCTCTCCATCAAGGCGGCAAAGCCGATGACGTTTCGATCCCCGTGTGAACTCGGTCACCGGCCGGCGGGTGGGGGAAAGCATAAATGATTCCACACCCGCGGATAGGATAGGGGTACGGGTTCATTCGTGCAACGGGAAACACCGATGGGAACGAACGGTGGATGATAGGACGTTCTGTGCCGTATCCCGGCTGCCGACCCGTTCGGGCTTTCCGTGCGCCCCGGGTGTCCGCGGGGCGCCGGCCTCGCCACCGGGCAATCAGTCGAACCGAAAAACGCGAGCCGACAGGAGCAGGATCCCGAACCCGGCCACGAGCATCGCCGCGACGTGGGGGAGGGCGGCGGCGGGCGACGCCCCGAACGAGACGAGTTTGTGAAGGGCGTCCATCGCCCATCCGGTGGGGAGAGCGAGTTGGAGTTTCTGCATCCACACGGGGGTGACCTCGATGGGCCACCAACACCCGCCGAGGGCGGCGAGCAGGTTCGCGGAGATCACCCCGATCGCGGCGGCTTGCCCCTCCGTCCGGGCGAGACTTCCAAGGAGCAGACCCACGGACGCCATGAGCCCTCCGTACGCGACCATGACCACGACCACCATGGGGAGGTTTGGACCCCACTCCATCTTGAAGAGCACGGATCCGGACGCCATGGCGAAGGCGATCTGAATCAACCCGAGCGCGAGCTTGCCGCCCCACTTTCCCAACACGACGCTCAAGCGGTCGATCGGACTGTACGCTAGCCTCCTCAAGAGGCCCTGCCGGCGTTCGACCACTAAGAGGATCGCTCCGCTCGTCGTCATCACCAGTAGCGTGAACATGACCATGATTCCGGGGATCGCCTGTGCGAAACCGCTGGGGACGATTTTCCGTTTGCCCGCCGGCGTCACCTCGAGCGTCAGGGCGCGCCGCATCTCGTTCAAACGCACAAATGCGTCGGGTGTCGGGGCGCCGTCTTCACGGGCGGCCACGACGAGGTCGGCGAGGACCGTGTATATCGCCCTCTTCAAACGAAGCGTGTCGTAATCGAACCCCATCCCGCTCTCGCTTCGCTGGAAGCGGAGCGTCGTCTGCTTACCGGCCAGAACCGAATCCGTGAACCCCGCGGGAACGGTGAGGCGCCGCGCGAAGGTCGAAAAAAGAGAATCGCTCTCGCTGACGATCACCTCGTACTCGCGCTCTCCAAGCCGCCGGCAGAGCTGGTCGAAAAGAAAGCCGGGATTCTCGCCCGCACTGACGGCCAGTTTCTCCCGCGAGGCGCCGGATGGTTGTGACCCGCCGGTGATCGTGCCGATGAAGAAAAAGAACACGATCGGCATCACGAAGACCCAGAGGATCGTCTCCTTTGCGCGGAGCATGAACTTGATGTCTTTGCCTGCTATGAAAAGCGTGTCGCGAATCATTGGTCAACCCTGGGCGAACCCGTGTTTGAGACGTTGGGCGCAGACCCACAGAAGAAGGGCGGTCACTCCGATGACGATCGCGAAGGACACAAGGAGACTGGCCGTATCGCCACGGTCGAGAACGATATCTTTGAGGCGCTGCAGGGCCCACCCGTTGGGGGTCCGCGTTCCGACGGCGGCCATCCACCCCGGCATCGCCTCGAACGGGAAGAAACTCCCGCCTACCAGCATCAGGGGGAACACGACGGCCAAGGAGACGATGTTTCCCGCGCGCTGGCTCGTCGTAAAGAGCTGCAAAACCATCATCACGGTGGCGAGCATCGCCCCCGAGAGGGTCACCCACAAAAGAGCGGCCGGCATCGTGGCCGGGTTCAGACGAAGGTAACCGTACCCGACGGAAAGCGCGACAAGGGACACGATAAAAATCAACGCCGCCCCTGCAAGCGCTTTTCCCAAGAGGAAAGCGGCGACGGGCTGGGGCGAAAAAACCACGCGCCTGAGCGTCCTCCGATTTCTTTCTTCCCACATATCCTCGCTCAGTCCCTGCGCCATAAAAAGGATCGCCATGAAAAGAATCGAGGGGAGAAAGAGGAGCCCGAACGAGACATCCTCCCCCGCTTTCTTGTCGACGGAGGTCTCGAGACGAATGATGAGGGGTGAAAGATAGTCCTTCAACTCGTCCGCGATCCGGTTGACTCGTGTGCTGAAGGCGGCGATCGATTCGTCGGGGAATGTTCTGGATCCCGCCGGTGGGCCGTCCGCGAACGACCGGAGATCCTCGCCGATCAAACGGTGAACGTAGAATACGCCGTCGACGAAAATACTCAGCCCCTCTTCGACCATACCTGGGAGTATCCTCTCCGACGGGTTGGTTACCAGGACGAGAGAGGCGGGTTCTTCCCTGAGGACGGAGCGCGAAAAACCCTTGGGGATCACGATGAGCGCCGTCGCGGCGCCTTTGTCCATCCGCGAGCGTCCCTCTTGCTCCCCGACCGCCTCCGCGCGGATGAATCCGCCCGCCGCTTCCTGGCTCATCGCCCCGACGAGCAGGTTGCTCAGGAAACTATCGTCGTTGTCGGCGACGAGGACGTGCGCCTGGGGGCGGGGGCCGCTTCGCCCGCCAAAGGCTAGCGCGATGAGGAGCCCGACGATCAACGGGATTCCGACCCACATCAAGATTTCGACAGGGTTCCGCCAGCGCCGGCGCCAGTCTTTGACAAATGTGTTCCAAACGAACCGCATGCGGGCTCCTGCGTGTATCACGTTGCTCCGGGCAAAGGACGCGTCACTCCCTCAGCTCCTTGCCGGTCAGTTTGATGAAAAGACTTTCCAGGCTGGGTTGTGTGATCGTCGTCTCGCGGACCTCGAACCCGGCGTTCGACAGGGCCTTGAATATATCCGGGAGTTTCTTAGAGGCTTGAGGCGTCGCGAGTGTGACCATCTCCTCGGTGCAGTGGACGAGTTCGGTGTCCGGGGATCCTCGAAGCGCCTCCGGTACGGCTTTGCAGTCAAAACGGCCCGACATGCGGACGACATCCTTTTCACCGAGCATCGACCGGAGATCCCGAAGGGTTCCTTCCGCTATGATTTTTCCGCGGTCGATGACGGCGAGCCGGTCACAGAGTTTTTCGGCTTCTTCCATGTAGTGGGTGGTATAGATGATGGTAGCGCCACTCTTCGCGTGTTCGCGGACGAGTTCGAGAAGTCTGACCCGGGTTTGGGGATCGACGCCCACGGTGGGCTCGTCGAGGAGGAGGGCCGACGGTTCATGGACGATGCCGCAGGCGAAGTTCAAGCGGCGTTTGAGACCCCCGCTGAGCTTGCCGACGGGGTCTTTGGCGCGGTCCGCCAGGCCCGCGAGCGACAGCACCGTATCCACGCGTTTCTCGAGACGCGCCCCGCGCAGCCCGTAGGCCGCGCCCCAGTACATGAGGTTTTCGCGGGCGGAGAGGTCTTCGTAGAGGGCGAGTTCCTGGGGGACGACCCCGAGTCTGCGGCGTGACGCCGGGCCCTCCGTCATCACGTCGTGACCCATCACGCGGATTCGCCCGGCCCCGGGGCGCAAGAGACCTGAGATGCATCCGATGGTCGTCGATTTACCGGCACCGTTCGGGCCGAGAAGCCCGAAGATCTCACCGGGTTGCGACCGGAAGCTCACGTCGTCGACGGCGACGAGGTCGCCGTACTGTTTTCTCAGTTGTTCGACTTCGATCAAGGGAACCCCCTGTGGTGTGGGGTGATGCCGCGCCGGGCGGACCTCACTCGTGGTGGCGACCAAGCTATCACGGAAGACCGGGACGGCTCAAGTATTTCGTTCTTGGTGCGAGGACCTCAAGGTATACTCTTTCACCCCGGCGGTCGCCGCTTCACATGTTGTCGGCCGCGGGACTTCTTTCTGGAGCCGTTCGGGTTGATGGTCAGGGGGGGTGTGTGGTAGAATTTCACGCTAGGGCAACGGGTTAACAAGAACTGGGGCGAACATAAAGAGGGTAGTAACAAGTGAGCAACAAGAGAAGCAACGAGACCGGCCGCGGGGATTTCGAGAAGAAG
>Ga0315276_10000598_pt1 | contig 31114 bp, 29 predicted proteins | sample YL17G05_0_MG_FD_204542 | JGI IMG/M metagenome (GOLD analysis project Ga0315276, IMG submission 204542) | Sediment microbial communities from Yellowstone Lake, YNP, Wyoming, USA - YL17G05_0 | ecosystem: Environmental > Aquatic > Freshwater > Lake > Sediment | place: USA: Wyoming | collected... | reverse complement strand
TTAAACGGAGGGTTTAAATTTAGTTGAAATAAAAAATTTATTATTTAATGCTTAAAATTTTATCTAAATTAATGTTTGTCAGATAAATGCGTTGATTTTAATTTACTTAGAAAAATTATTGAATTTTTCAGAAGATTTTTTAGGGTTTGAGAATAAGTTATAAAAGAGAAGAGAATTTATAAATGTTTAATTCTTTTGTAAGAGATGAGAAAAAAGAAGAGGAGTATTAAAAAGGTAATTATAATCTCAATATTCCTGGGGTTGATAGTTATATTAACTGCTAGCTTACTTATTAAGTATAGTTTTAAACTTGTCAGAGAGCTTACTGGAAAAGCAATTGTTGTTGAACTTGGCCCAGAATTAATTTCGTGCGGAGATTTCTCTTGTGGGAACGGATGGATTGAAAGTAGTGGTTGGGCAAGAGTAGATAATATTGCCCGAGGAGGTTTTGGAGATTTAAAACAGAAGATAAGCTTAGAGTCAGGAAAAACATATCAAGTTAGTTTTAAGGTAGTTTCATGGCAAGGAAAAAATGCGTATTTGCAGCCAATTTTAGGAGGTACAGAAGGAGAAAAAATATACAATGCATTGTCTGGACAAATTATTATTCAAAATTTCACAGTTCAAAAAAAGTTAATTTCTGGAAGTTCTGACTATGGAAGCCAGGATTATACTTATTATCAAGACCCTTATTTTATATTAAGAGGATATTATGGAAGAGGAGGGAGTTTGTCTGTTCTAATTGAAGAGGTTTCTGTTAAAGAAATTAAAGGCGAAATAGAAATTCCTGACATACTTCCAAATGTAACTTGTTATAGCAACGAAGATTGTGGAAATGCAACAATAATAAAATTTTGTTTAGCAGAAGGAAACTCTTCTTGTACAAACTCTATAATTTATGCTTGTAATAAGCCCGGGACTTTTAATTCCAGTTGCTCTGCTGTTAAAAATTATAGCTGTGTAGAATGTGCGTTTGGATGCTTAAATGGGTCTTGTAATTGTGCAGCAGGATTGAAATGTTATTCCGGTCCATACAGCGAAGATAAGTTAGTTACAAACAATACAATTTCAGGTTTGCCTGGTGGATATAATGGCTATGTGTATTTGACACTTAATGGATCAGAAGACAGCTATTTTGTTGTTAATTGGATTTCAAATGATAATCCTGCAGATGTTTCTACTTATATATGGGGTATAGATAGAATACGGGATGATGCGGGTAGGAATAAAACTACTTTGAGAGATCTTATTGGTGGTTCTGATATTATTCTTACAGAAGTAGGTGATGTTTATAATAAAGGAGAAATTGCACTTTATCTTGCTTCTGCAAATAAGGATAATAAAATTGCGGTTATTGGAGTAAAGCCTGCATATTCTAACGGAGCAGTATTTTTAAATGGAAGTGTTGCTATAACTACACGAGTTAAAGCTCGCCTTTCAATTGTTAATCTAGCATATCAATCTTCAGATTGTGTATGGAGTGGTTATACTGCTGGTACAAATGGTTCATGTCTTGGAAGTGTAGAACCTCCAGTAGAAACAGGGGAATTTATTGGAATTGGAGAAAGTAATTTTTATAAGCTGGCTACTTCAAACACAAACACACTTTTATATGATTCTTTTTCAGGGCATAGAAATTTTATTGTTTCATGGGATAATAAAGCAATAAACAATGGAACTCTTACTAGATTAAGTGAGTCTTATTGGTTGGCAATTGATTTTTCTATTGATAGTATAAGTATAAGAGAGCAAACAACAGGAGAAACTGCTGGAGATTGTGAAAATTTAAGTTTAGGAGAAAAATGTTATCTCGGACAATTTTTTCGTGAAGAAGTTGAGAATGGAATTCCTCTATACCTTCCTAGAGAAATTGAATTAACTGTTAAGAAACTTTCTACAGAAAAAGAAAAAAAATTTGTAGAGCTTGAAATAAATGATGGAGGCAGTTTTAATAAAGTTTTTGATAGATATGGAAATTATATGTTTTTGCCAGAGCTAAGCGAGCTGCCAACACCAAATTATAATTTTAATATTTTTGATAAAACCGACAGGCCATTAGAAGCATATAATTTTTTCTTAGAAAATGGGAGTTTTGTATCTTCAGGTATTGGGGTTAAGGTATACCCTGACGAATCTTCTGTCAAAATTTCTTGTTCTACTCCTCATGGATATTCTATAATTGATTTATTAAATGAATCTGATAAGCTGGCTGTTTCAAATACTAATACTCTTGTGTATAATCCTAAATTAGGGCATAGGCAATTTATAGTTTCTTCTAATCCTCGTTTTTTCCCAGAATCTTACCTGTTAACAGTAGAATTTAGTGAATCAGGAACTATAACTCTTAGAGAAAGATTAGATTGGAGTGGTTATTGGGATACGGTAGCTGGAAATTGTGAAAATTTAAGTTTAGGAAAAAAATGCCAAATTGGGGACATTGAATTAACTGTCAAGAAACTTTCTACAGAAGAAAAATTTGTAGAGCTTGAAATAAATGATGGAGGAAGTTTTAATAAAGTTTTTGATTATTATGGGAATTATATGTTTTTGCCTGAGCTTAATGAAATAAAAGAAAAAGATTATGTTTTTAGGATTTTTGACAAAAAAAACAAGATTATAAGAGCGATTAATGTTTATTGGGATAATGGCAAAATAAATCCTCTTTCTTCTCTTAGACTATTTAACTATAAATTAAGAGACATTATTTTAATAAGTCCTTTTGGGAAATATGCTTATGTTGGTTTGTTGTACAGTGAGATACAAAAAGATTCTTGTGGAGATGGTTTTTGTGAAAAAACAAAATGGGATGATTGTGAAAAAGATATTTGTGAAGATATTGATGAAATAAGATTAGATGAGTGGGAGGATATTTCATTTGAATACAATAACGAAGATTATTATGTGGAAGTCTATGGTATCTACATTCCTTCTTATGTGGGTAAACAACCAACAGTTAGACTATACCTTAATGGAGTGTTTACAGAGGCTTTGTTTGAGGGGCAGACAAGAATTTTTAAGGGCTTGCCAATTTACATTAAAACTTTGATGGAGGATTTTGTTGAATTAATTTTAGGAGAAAAAGCGATTTGCCCGCAGGATTGCGGTGGGATTAAACCTGAATATAGATGCAAAGATTCTGATAATGGAACAGATTATTTTAAAAAAGGAAATATCACATCTGAATCTGAATTTTATGAAGATTATTGCCAAAATGAAAAAAGATTAACAGAATATTCTTGTAAAAGCGATTCTATTTTTTCTGAGCCTTATGATTGTGCAAATGGATGCTTAAATGGAGCTTGTGTTCAGCAAGTTTATTTAATTTACAATGATAATCCGAGTCCAAAAGATGTGGGCTTAATGCAAGAGTTTAATAATATAAAAGAACAGCTTGAATTTGAAGCTGGGATAACAAAAGAGAGGATTAAAGTGAATGTTATAAAAGCAAGTGAAACTACTAAAGAAATGTTAGATAATTCTGTTAGTGTTTTTATTTATGACGGAAAAGTTCTTGTTATCACTGGAGAAAATACTGGAATTAAGGGAAATGTTCTGGCTGGAAATATAGAATCTTATTTAAAATACTATTATACTCTTTTCTTTTACTGCCCAATCATTAAAAGTTCCTATATTATGGGAGAGCTAATTGATAATTTTTGCGTTCCTGTTGATTTTTATATCTATTCTTGCCAAAAATTAGATAAGAAAAATAAAACATATTATTTGACAAAAGATTTGGTTGGAAATGAGGTTATAGGAAAATGCATTGAGATTACCGGAGAAAATGTTGTTTTTGATTGTCAAGGACATTTAATTAAAAATTCAGACTTAAGAGATGCTGCTATTTATTCTAATGCAGATAAGGTTATAATTAAAAATTGTAGGGTAGAGGTTTCTTTGAGCGGGGGGAGGGGAGGAAGTGGAATTGGTGTATCCGCACAAGGGGAAAATAATTTTATTTTTAATAATACAATTGAAAATAGTTATATAGGAATAAGTACTTATGGAAAAGAAAACTCTCTTGAAAGAAATAAGTTTATTGGGAATGTTAATGGGGTTCTTGTAAATGATAATCAAAATACACTTGAAAATAATTTAATTAAAAGCAACAAATTTGGGATATTTATTTCTGGTGGGGACATGAATCTGCTTTCTAATAATAAAGTTTATGCAAATGAGATTGGAGCATCATTTACTTCAGCAAATCCAGCTTTTTCAAGATGTGAAAATTACAATAATTCTGAATATGATTTTTATCTTTATCCTGAAAATTGGTACAATCCCTTTGACAGAAATGTTTTATTTTCTAGGGGTTCAATATATAATTCTAAATATATTGCAAATGGAACAGATTTTTTCGAATCAGAAGACGACCTTAATTGTTCTGATATTGACTGTTTTTGGAAAGAAGATGAGTGCATTTATTTTAAAGATGTTTGTAAAGATAAGGATAAAGATGGATATTTTGACAATTCAAGCGGTTTGTGCCCTTATGGAACAGATTGCAATGATAATAATGCTTTAGTAAATCCTAATAGGTCAGAAATACCAAATAATAGAATAGATGATAATTGTGATGGTTATGCAGAAGATTGTCCTTTGGGATATGAAGTGTATGAGGCAACAGGAAAATGTGATTTGCAAGTAATTTCTTCAGCCTCTTCAAATCAAGAAAATCCTTATATTTATGAAAATAAAGTTGTTTATCAAGATGATAGAAATGGAAATTGGGATATTTATATGTATGATTTAGAAACAGGAGAAGAAACTAGGATAACTTATAGTGTAGCAGACCAAATTAATCCCAAAATCTATGAAAATAAAATTGTTTATCAAGACAACAGAAACGGCAACTGGGATATTTATATGGTTGATTTGAGCGAGGAGGTGGCAGAACCCTCGGGATTGCCTGATGAAGGCGGATTTGATTTTTTAGGAGAGCTACCTCTTGAAGAAATTCAAATAACAATTGGTTTGTCAGATAAAACAAATCCCTCTATATACGGAAATAAAATTGTCTGGGGGGATTATAGGAGCAAGGTATGCAAAGATATTTATATGTATGATTTAGAAACAAGAGAAGAATTCGAGATAACTAAATGCGGAAGCTTTCTTCCACGCACCAATCATCAATTTCCTGTCATTTATGATAATATAATTGTTTGGAATAATGGCAACCGGATTTATATGTGTGATTTAGAAAAAAATGGCCAAAGTGGAGGATGTTTAGAAGATGACGAAAAGATGAGAATAAAATCTTCAGTGTCAGAGAATAATTTTCCCTCAATACATAATAATATAATCTTTTGGAGAGGAACTGGAGGGGTTGATTATCTTTTTTATTGCGATTTAGAAAAAAATGGCCAAAGTGGAGGATGTTTAGAAGGTGATTCTAAAATAACAATAGACTGGGATACTTATAAAAATTATGAAAATCCTTTTGTTTATGACAACAAACTTGTCTGGCAACAGATTGAAAATCATAAAGTAAACGATATTTGGATAAAAGCTTGGGAGATTTATTTATGCAGTGTAGGGCGAAATGGTCAGCAAGGAGGATGTTTAACCCGTGATGGGAAGGTGAGAATAACTTATAATCCTTCTGATCAGACAAATCCTTCAATATATGGAAACAAACTTATATGGCAGGACAACAGAAGTGGAAACTGGGACATTTATGGTGTGGATTTATCTTTTTTGAGTGATGGAAAATCAGAAAATTGTGAGATTCCTGGAGATGATGATTGGAGTGGGTTATCTGATTGCGCAGACCCTGTTTGCGGGGAAGGAGTTTATTGCAATAGAGAGCATACAAAAATATGTAATATTGGAGTTTGCACTCCAGCAAATGAAATTAGAAAATGCACTACATTAACTGAATCTGGGGAGTATTATCTTGGAAAAGATTTAGGAGAAGATGAGCTTATTAGTTCAAATTGTATAAATATTCAAGCTGAAAATGTTATTTTTGATTGCAAAGGAAAATCAATTAAAGGTTTGGGCGAAACTTTAATTTATTCTAATACAAATAATGTTATAATCAAAAACTGCAATTTAGAATCTGTAGATGGAACCGGGATTAAAGTAGAAGCAGACAACAATTTAATTGAAAATGTCAATGTAAGCAATAGTAAATTAGGAATTGAGGTTAATGGAGGGTATATTACTCTCCAAAACAATAATCTTGAAAATAATTTTAAAGGGGCTTCTATTGCTGGAGAATCTGCTTTTATAGATACAAACACAATTAAGAATAATTTGGAAGAGGGTTTAATTGTTGAAGGAAGCTATAGCAAAATATCCAATAACGAAATTTATAACAACAAAAAAGGAATTGTTTTAGAAGGAAGCCACACAAGATTAAGATGCAATGATGTTTTTGATAATTCTGAGTATGATTTAGAGATAAGGGGCGCAAGCAGAGATGTTGTGTCTATAGGAGATTTTGAGAAAAAACAAATTGGAGTGCTATCAGAATTTAATATTATTGAAGGAAGTTGTGAAGAAATTGGAATTTCAACAAAAAATATGGAGAAATATTCAGAAAAAGAAGCTTTTCTTGTTTCAAATAAAGATTGGAAACAAGTTCTTCAATTAGTTCCTCTTAGTGTTTGGACAGGAAATGAAGATTGCCAAAAAGGAACACAAACACCTGAAGGGGTTTGCGTTTATCCAACATTAATTTATCATGAAGAAGGTTATGCTTTTGATGAAAATCCTCCTGAAAATCAGGATGAAGAAAGTATGTATGGGTTAGAAGTAGGAAGCTATTGGCAGGAGTTTGTAGCTGAAGAAGCTCATTTAAATAAAATTACACTTTATTTTTTAGCTAATTCAAATTCAGATAAAGTTTCTGTGGATATAAAAGATATGGATGATAATTTGATTGCAAGTTCTGAAATTGTTAATTTAAATATAGATTCTTCTTGGAGTGTTGAATTTCCTATTGAGGCAGATTTGGTTAAAGAAGAGGTTTATAAATTTTATATTAATTTTTTAGAGTCTTCAGGTGCTATTATGGCTCCTGAATTCCCAGAGTTTAATAAACCCCTATATTATTTTACAAATCCCGGTAGTATTTATGCTGAAGGAATCTCTAGTTTAGGAGAAGACAGAGATTTTCCTTTTATTATGGATTATGAAAAAGATATAGCAGATAATTTTGATGCAGATTCTATTATTTATTTTTTACAGCAGTATTCTCCAAATAAAGTCACGATTGTTGGAGAAAGCCCAGAAGAGGTGGATAATCTATTAATCGCAGAGCAAGATTTTGGAGCAGGTTTAGAAGAATCGCAAATCCAGAGAATAAATTTAGAAGATTATTTATCTTATTGGCAGAAAATTGGGCAGATAGTTTATGTTGAAGATAATTATGAAAAAGCATTGTTGGCTTCAACTTATGCATCTTTAATTAATTCTCCTTTAATTATAAAAGGAACAGAATTAGATGATATTGAAGATTGTGGAACAGAAACTTGCATATTTGACAATCAAAATATTATTTTAATAGGAAATGTTCCGTGCCCAAAAACAGCTTTTTATTGTGAAATGTATTCTTTAGAGAAATTACAAGAAAAATATGTTAAGCTTACAGGAACAACTAAAACAATGCTGGTGAATCCTCAAGATTTAGAAATCAAAGACCTTTTTATAAACGGAATCAACACAAAAATCAGTGAAATAAATAGCTTCTCTACAAAAACTTCTCTTGCAGCTCCTTTTTTAGCTTCTGCTAAACATGAAATTTTGCTTTCTGTAAATAAACAAGATTATATAAATGTAAATAGTTTTTTTAAAGGAAAACTAAGCTCTTTAGGATTAAATCCAGAATACCTGACAATTGTTGCTACTCCAAATGCAATTTCTTATAGAGGTAATCCAATAGATGGTGCTGCAGCAGATACAGCTGTTTATGCTAATCTCGATTCTGATGTATATCCCGACTTAGCTGTTGGAAGAGTAATGGGTTTGACAACATCTGATGTTTCAAGTTATATCTCCAGAGTTTTATTTTATGATGATTTAGAAAAAACAGAAAATCTGAAATTTGTTGCAGGAGGACTAACAACAGAGGAAACTGAGAAAAGGCCTCTTGATGCTGCAAACTTGTTAGCTAAAAAATTTAAAGATGCAGGATATGATTCGAGATGTTCAATTAATATTAATGAATATGGTTGTGGAACAGACCGTGATTGCCCAATAAGCTATGAATCTTATGAATGCAAGAAAGGCTATGAACCCTTAGATTGGATAGACCAAAGCTTTATTGCTTGGATTGACCATGGGCAAAATACTGCCGCAGGAATTGGAAGCTGGGATTTGCCTTATTTAAAAAGTTCTGTAATGTTTAGTAAAGCTTGTGCAACTTGTGCTGTTGCCGGGAACTCTAATGAAGTAGACAAAGAAACTTTTTGTAATGTGGCAATAAGAAAAGGGGCAATTGCTTATATTGGGAATATTGCAGGTTCTGATTCTGGTGATTGGAAAGTAGCTGGGTTTTTAAATGGAGTTTATTACAATGAGCTTCCAGTAGGACATGCTTTTAAAAATTCATTTAATGGTTATGAATATCAAAGAACAACAGTACTTGTTGGAGATCCAACTTTAAAAATCGATGTTCCTTATAAATTAAATACTCCTTTAGGAATAGGAAGTTATTTAGAATGGTGGTAAAAAAATTATTTTTGCTGTTAATTTTTGTATTTTTTATAGCTGTGGCTTCTGCAATAGAAATAAATATAGATATGAAAAACGAGTTTACATTAAATGAGGAGATTTCTTTTGATTATACAATAAGCTCAGAGGAAGATTTAGAAATAAGTTATTATGCAAGAGTAGATTGTACTTATGCGCCGGTTCCTGAATTTGGAAAAAAACAAGCTGAAATTAAGGCTAATCAAACTATTACAGAAAAATATACATATTATTTGTTAAATAAAGATATTGAAACACAAACATGCAAGGCAGTTGTAGCAATTCTTGAGCCAGAAGAGATTATTAAAGAAAAAGAATTTTTAATTATTGGAGAAAAAGGTTTTTCTTTTGAGCTTGTTTTTAACAAGAAGATTTTTGTTTTAAATGATGAGATTAAAATTGATTATGAGAGTAATATTAATCCAGATATAGAAGCGATTTTAATTTACCCAGATAAATCACGAGAAGAAATTCATCTTCCTGTTGAAATTAAAGCTTTGCAAGTTGGGACTTATGAGATTGAAGTAAAGGCAGAGAAAGAAGGCTATAAAACAATAACAAAAAAAGAGCAGATTGGGGTTATTGAGAATCAAGTTGAAGTAAAAAAAAGTTCTACATGTGAAATAGATGGAAAATGCAGTGGAGAAGAAAATTATCAAAATTGCCCGCAAGATTGTGAAATTGAGGCTAGAACCTTAAAGCCAGGTGAATACAATCTAAAAAAAATTAAAAGCGGGATAATTTTTTATATTATTTTAATATTAGTGATTGTAATTTCTATTATTCTTGTTGCAATTGGAGTAATCCACTACAAGAGAAAATCTGATATTAGCTAATTTTTTGAATATTATTTTTGTTTTAATAGCAAATTATAAATTTTTAAACTCGTTTTTCTATTGATTATAAAAATAATTGTTGTGCATAAGATATTTTGGTTTATTTGGGCTCGAATTCAAATGGAAGTTTTGTTAATTTGCCATATTTACTGAATTCGTTAATCATTCCTTGACAATGCGCTTTTCCTCCTCTTATCAAATATGTAGAGTTAGGATCTTGATTTATGTCAAGTATTGCTGATTTTACCATTAATTTATCTCTGTTGTGTATTGCTCCTGGGAGGATAATCTTTTCAGCCCCTTTTAAATAAGGTATGTCAAAATACCTTAGAGGAACTGCACCAAAGTAGGCAGCTGGTGCAGTTGCTAAAATAGTAGTCCCAGCAACGCCTATAACTCCATAGGCTGTGTTTGATAAACCCCCTCTTCCTTTGTTCAGTTCACTAACTTGCTCTAGGCATTTTATAGGAATTCCTTTATTCTTGCAGATTTCTGATGGCTCAGCATAAGCCCTGTCTGAGCCTAATGCTATTATATCATAAGCTAGAGCCATGGCTCTTTCACTATATTTTTTCCATAATCTGGCTTTTTTATATTCTGTTCGGTTAATCCCCTCAGTTAAAAGAAAATTAGGATCAACTTCTTCAATAAGTTTGCCAACATAAAATGAAGAAGAGTAATTGTAAATATGCTCTTCGCCCAATAAGTAAAATTGATATTTTTTATTTTCATTTTCTAAGATAAATTTTTGAACATTTACTCCTACATCTTTACTCTTGTACTCTTGTTTATTTTTCTGTGTTAGAGTATAATGGCCTATTGCAAGAGAAGATACTAGAGCATATGTGCACGCATGAATGGCTAATTTTTTAGGCAATTTTTTTAAAGATGATTTAAATCTAGCAGGAAGGTTTTTGAGGTAGTTTGAGGTCTTTGATTTTTTTGAATATTGGCCTGCGGCTTCAAGTTCTTCGGTTTTGTGCTTTCTTAAATTTTTTATAAAACTGCCCCCCCTAAATAAGATATTGCTTGTGAAAAAAGGGACTCCGAAAGGAAGGTAGGCAATAGCAGTGACTGCGATCATGGGTAATACAGTCCAAACAGCTGAGTTTTGAATGACTCTCTCAGTAAAATTAAGCTCTCTTTCTTTATGTTGCCCTCTAAGGTTGATTCCCAAGGGAATTCCAAAAGATTGGATAGAAACATTGAGAATACTCTCTAAAGTAAACTTACCATAATGGGCAATCTTATTTGCGAAGTTTTTTAAACTTGAAATCGGTTTGGAATCTATGCTTTCTTCTAATTCCATAAAAAGTCAGAATAGTAATCTATTTAAAAAGATTTATATTCATCAAAGGTATAGTCATAAAATGGATAAAGAGTTTTTTTCGCAAGATGCTGAGAGCTCTCTTTGAGCCTTCTTAGAGCTTTCTTAAAAAGAAACTTCGGAAAGAAGGAAAATAAAAAGAAGCTTCGGGAAGAAAACGAAAAGACTTTGGAGAAATGATAGAAAGAGACTTCGGAGAGAAAGATGAATAAGGAATTTTTTAATATGAGCGCAGAACAAGTTGCCCGCGAGCTGTTGGGGAAAATTTTAGTTAGGAATGTAGATGGAAAAGAGATGAAAGCGAGAATTGTTGAGACAGAAGCTTATTATGATGAAAAAGACCCTGCTTCTCGCGCGTGCAAAAATGGAGATTTAAAGGAGACAATGAAAATGGAAGAGGGGACGATTTTAGTTTATGGTGTTCATAACAACTGGCTTATTAATTTTGTTACAGGAGAAGAAGGAGAAGCTGCCGCAGTGTTATTAAGAGCGCTTGAGCCTTTAAATTTTTCTATAAAATGCAATGGGCCGGGGTTGCTTACAAAAGCACTGCAGATAGACAAAAGATTTCATAAGCAAAGCATAATTAATAATAAAGAGCTGTTTGTTATCGATGGAGATAAAGAAAACTTTGAGATTGTTGAAAGCAATAGAATTGGAGTTAGAAAAGATTTGAAAAAGAAGCTGAGATTTTACATTAAGGGGAATGAGCATGTGAGTAGGAAATGAAGAGAGCATTAATGATACTAAGACAAATTTGTGAGTTGCAATCAGAAGGCCACTCTTCCCCATGGCCACCCACCCCTAAAATGGAGTTTGTCGCTTAACTAAAAAACTAAAACGCCTGGGGGAGTTCCGAACGAAAACGTTTAAAATAGAATGATATTTAAAGAGAAATAATCTTACTCACGTAAAGATGAATAAAATAAAAGAAGAGGACTTGAATAAAATCCATTGTATGGATTGCATGGATGGATTTAAGAAAATTCCAGACGGAAGTGTAGACTTATTATTGACTGACCCTCCTTATGGGATAAGCCGAGAATTAAATTGCAAAGGACAAAGATTAGGGACAACAGCTAAACTTAATTTTAATTTTGGTGAGTGGGATAAGTTAAATCCTCATTGGATTGAGGAGGCACTTAAAAAAACGAATGGGTGGGCAATTATTTTTTGTGCGAAAAGAGATATTGGAATGTATTGGGATTTATTAGAAAAAGACGGATTTATTGCTATTGATTCTTTAGTTTGGCAAAAACCAGACCCCCTTCCTTTAAATGGAAAATCGAAATTTCTAAACGCTTGGGAATCTGCAATTATTGGGAAGCGAAATAGTGCATCTTGGAATGGTTATTGTACTCATAATATTATAAAATGTCAAGCACCAAAGGGTAAAGATAGGGTTCATCCAACACAAAAACCATTAAAATTAATTCAAGAATTAATAAAACTTACAACTAAAGACGGTGATGTTGTTTTAGATCCATTTATGGGGAGTGGAACAACAGCTATCGCGGCTAAATTATTAGGCAGGAATTTTATCGGCTTTGAGATAGACCCTAGATATTGTAAAATGTCTGAAGAGAGACTTAATAAAACAGAAAAACCCTTGTCTGAATTTACGAAAAACTAATCTCTTTTACATTAATCTCTTCTAAATCTCCCTTAGAAAGTGAAACTTGTAATCTCCTTAAACCACCTTTTTGAGCATATCTTTTCGTTTTGTCTCCTAATTTTTCTTTTAATTTTTTTACAACTTTGTGAGAATTTGCTTCAAAAATTTTAATAACTTTCATATTCTCTTTATCAACTACTGCTAAAATTACTGCTTTTTCTTTTTTATATTTTGCTAATACATTATCAGAAATATCTTGGAAATTCCAAGAGAATGTTTTTGACACTTTATATTCATAAAAATTGCCTTGGTCATCTACAGCATCATGTCCTGCTTGTTCTGATAAGACTTGATGCTCTAATTTTAAAGATACTAAAAGTTCCCAAAATTTATTACTGGTTAGAATTTGTGTAACTCCCGTTATTTTTTCTATTTGATTAGCAATATCATAAATTTTTATCAACCAAGCATAATATAATCCTGTTTTATTTATTTCCCGTATTGTTGTCTTTGATAATTTCAAATCTTTTTCTAGTTGCATAGCTGAAAAATTAATCATCTTTCTTTTATTAACATGCCCCTTTGGTTTTCTTTGCAATAATTCTTCAGTCCTATATTTGAGATAATTTGAACATGCTTTTCCATTAACTTCAATAAACCAGTCTAATTTTGGAGGAAAAGAAGCATCATCTATATGCGCAAATATTGCACTTTTAATATTTTTTAAACCTTCTATTGTTGTATCAGAATAATCATTAAATGTCCAGCTATGATTTCCGCTTGTTTCTTTAAAGTGTTTATACTCAAATTCGTTTCCGTTTTCATCCTTTGCATCTTTTGAGCCAGAATGTCCCGGAATTAAAATATGATTTAATTCGTTAGCAATAAGTATCTCAAATATTTTGCTATTGGAATAGATATCATTAACGCCATATTTTTCTAGGAAAAAATCCTGTATTCTCTTTAACTCAAGAAGCAATTTCTTAAGTCTAATCTTTTGAACACTATTTACTGCCATTTTTCTTGTCAAACTCCTTTAGAATTTCTTCCCCTAGATTAGAGATTTTATAGGTAATCGTTCTAGAATCAGAAGTTACTTTCTCAATAAGTTTTTTATCATAAAGGTCATTTAATATACGACTTAATGAGGACTTATGTACTTCTAATTTTTTTGAGATGTTAGTAGGGATATCTGGCGAAGATTTAAGAAGTCTCAATACTTTAATCCTATAATCCCCATCATGCAACCAATTCATTAAAGCTAAATCAACCATAGTTTACATTAAATTACCAAAAGATTTAAATATGATTAACATTTAGTTAACATAAGATATAAACATATTTAAATAAAGGGGTTGTCATAGTATTAAGAATAACATGGAAAACATAATAGTAAGAGGGGATGCGATAGAGATTCTTAAGAAAATACCTGATGCTTCGGTAGACCACTGCATAACTGATCCACCTTATAATATCTCTGGATATGACCACAAAAAAGAGATAGGATGGTTAAAATCAAATAAACACTGGGTTTCTGATAAAAAATTTAATAAAATTGATGAGAAATGGGATACTTATTCTAATGGAGATTATGAAAAATTTACTAAAGAATGGCTTCAAGAGATATTTAGAATCGTAAAACCTAATGGAAACATAATTGTATTTGGAAGTTATCATAATATCTATAAATTAGGTTACATTTTACAGAGTTTTGATAGGCGAATTATTAATTCTGTAGTGTGGTTTAAACGGAATGCTTTTCCAAATATAACTCAAAGAATGCTTTGTGAAAGTACGGAACATATTATTTGGGCTGTTAATAATACTCAAAAGAAAGCTAAAAATTGGATTTTTAATTATAATGAATTAAAAAAAATAAATGGTGGAAAACAAATGAGAAATATGTGGGATATACCTATGACTCCTGTTTCTGAAAGAAAATCAGGGAAACATCCATCACAAAAACCAATAGAATTAATCGAAAGATTGGTACTTGCTTCAACAAATGAAAATGAGTTAATTATTGACCCTTTTGTTGGAAGTGGAACTTTACCGGTTGTTGCAAAAATACATGGAAGAAAGTTTATAGGAATAGATAATAATGAGGAATATATAAATTTAAGCAACAAAAGATTATCTTCGGTTTCTAAAAAAGAAAAATTAAGTAAATTTTTAGAAACTAATCCCAAAATATCTTCTTTTTCAGAAAAAGAAGCAAAAACTTCGGAACTCCTCCACGAAACGACTAAAGCGACAAACTCTTAATACTAAAACTGAAATAAAACTCTCTGGCGTTCTCGCCATCCTGAAGTGCCCTCTCAACTATTAATAACCTCGATTATTTTTTATTAATCTGTTAAGTCTATAAAAAGTTGATGGGGGTTAGTTTGCGGTTTAGGTGTTAGGAGAAAATGAAGTCTTTTGATTGAGGAGAGAATTAATGAATATCACAAATCATTTTGCTGACACTAAATTAATCTACAATAAAATTTTGTTAATCTTTAAAACTTACAGGATATTAATCAGCCAGCAAGCAGGGTTTTTTTAGCTATAATTAGAGAATTTAAGTTATTAATGAATCGATAATAGTTAATAGGATATAATTAAATAATCAAGTATAACAGAGTAAATAAATCTTTAAATACTTCTTTTAGTTTTAGTTTTAATGATAAAAGAGCCAGACACGCAAAGAGGTTTGTTGAAAAAAGCAGGATTGGTGGGTGTAACTTTAGCTGGCATTATTTTTGGAAGTTTAGGAGTTTCTGGATGCGGAAAGGCTCAATCAGTTCAAATAGGAAGTGGTTTGCCTGCAAAAAGGCAGGTGCAGGGCATTATGCAAGAAGAGTATGACAGAAAAATGGAGCAGTTGAAGGGGGAATATCAAGAAGAAATGAGAATCCAAAGGATAATTACCCCTTCAAACGATAGTGTTAATGGATATTTGCCTTTAGGAAGAGTTTTAATGAGATAATTTTGTATAATATTTAAACCAAATTTTTCTTTTTATTCATTAAGTTTTGTATCTGACCATATATCATAAAGTTTTACTGCAACTTTTTTTTCTTGAAAATATTTTTGGAGTTCATTTACATGCTCTACTGGAACAAGCAAACAACCTTTTCCGACTTTTATAGCATTAATCTTATTTACAATTCCAAGATATTGTTTTTTCCCTGTTTTAAATCCGTAGAGTTTTCTAAATATGGCGATTCTTTTTTTATCTGGCTTTATATTTTCAAAAGAGAATAAAGCATATTGGTTAATTTTTTCAACTTCTGATTTATATTTGCCATATAAAATGATTCCTGTATTAATTATGCTTCTTTTTAGCTCTTGCCATTCTTTAGAATCTAATTCTCCAGCTATTATTGAAATTTTATTAGAAATGCCTTTTAATTCCCATTCTTTAAATTTTTTGGTTTTGTAATAATTATCGGCCATTTTATTTATTTTTCCCTCTTTTTCTTTTGTATCTATAAATAAATCAACATCAGATTCCTCATCAAAATCGCCTTTAGCAATTGAGCCGTGTAAAATAATCCGGTTTATCCCCTCTATTTTTGAGAGAAGATACGAGGCAAAATCTAGTGCATATGCTGTCAGTTCATTTTTTTGCGGCATTTTTATTTAAATTTTTTAGATTTTTGTTTATTAGCTTTCTTATCTGTTGGAAATTATTTATCATTTTTTTGATTCTTTCTTGAGGCTTTCTCTTGCCGTAACAAATAAGATTTCTGTTTATTTCTATATCTTTCATTAATTCTAATATTTTGTCTTTATCAGGAAATTCTGGAGGAATTTTCTTTTCTAAAAGAAATTTATTTTTGAAAGTTCTGTGGTCAAATTGGTCGCCAGAAGCCTGAAGTAGATGCAGCTTATGGAGATATATTGCAAATAATTCTACAGAGCCCTGAGAAACATTATAGCCAATATTCCTCTGGTTCTCTTCAATTCCCTCTTCTATAAGTTTATTAAGATTGGTTAGGTGTTCTTTGTACGCTTTTTCATGTTCTTCTATTTTCATTTTATTACTTTTGTAATTATCTTATATTACAAATGTAACAATGTTTTTAAATCTTTCTGTTTACCTTTGTAACAATTTGTAGTTACTTTTGTAACAAATTGCGAGTAGAAAGTAATGAAAAAGCAATTTCAAAAAAAAACAAAGGTTTTTAAATAAGATTTTCTTAAACAGAATATGAAAAAAGAGTGTGTGAAATTAGGAATTGCGGTTTTAATGTTAATTGTAGCTGTGAGTTTAGCTGCGAATTTAGTTGTGGCACAAGCATGCATAAATAATTCTGTTTGTCCTCCTGTTTATGGTAATAAATATTGCAGTGAGAATAGATCTTGTCAAAGTGTAGGATCTTATCAGTGTATTAATAACACGTGTGTTTCTGCAGGAGGAGGTGTTGGATGTACAGACTGCCCTCATGGTTGTTTAAATGGGGCGTGCAAAAATAGGACGATTGCATGTTCTTCAAATAGTGACTGCGGAACTTCAACAACAAATAGATATTGTTCAAATAATTCCGCAGCATGTAGTTCTTCATTATCTTACATTTGTAATAATCCAGGAACAACAAGTTCTTTTTGTGCTGGAGCTGGTATGGGCGGGTGTTCTGCTCCTTGCCCTTATGGCTGTTCAAACGGAGCTTGCATAAATAGGACTCAAAATCAGACAATTGTATGTTATTCAAATAGCGACTGCGGAACTTCTACAACAACAAGATATTGTTCAAATAATTCCGCAGCATGTAGTTCTTCATTATCTTACATTTGTAATAATCCCGGAACACCAAGTTCTTTTTGTGTTGGTGGTGGTGCTGGAGGGTGTTCTGCTCCTTGCCCCAAAGGTTGTTTAAATGGAGCTTGCATAAACCAGACAAATCAAACAATTGTATGTTATTCAAATAGCGACTGCGGAACTTCTACAACAACAAGATATTGTTCAAATAACTCTGAGGCATGCAGTTCTTCAGTATTTTATATTTGTAATAATCCTGGAACACCAAGTTCTCTTTGTGCTGGAGCTGGTATGGGCGGGTGTTCTGCTCCTTGCCCTTATGGCTGTTCAGATGGGGCATGCATAAAAGCTCCAACATGCTCTGATAGCGATGGTGGGAGAAATTATGTTTTAAAAGGAACTTGTGCTTCTGGAATGAGCAACATTTCTTATACTGATTTTTGTAAGACTACACGTTACCTAAAAGAATACGCGTGTTCTGGAAACATCTGTTCTTCATCTGATTATCTTTGTTCTAAAAGCTGTTCAAATGGAGCTTGCACAAATCAAAATCAAACAATTGTAAGTTTGCGAGAAAGTCGCCCAGGTTTTTTGAGTTCTATTGTTGAGTGGTTTAAGAATTTGTTTAGCTGAATTTTGAGCTTATAAAATAAATCTTCTAAAGCTTTTGGTAAAACTATTATAAAAATTTGCTTTAAAATATTACTAATCAAACTTTATTAATCTTTGATTTTATATTTTTAATCGAGGAGCTTCTTAGATTGAGTGTTAATGGGTGTTGTGGGGGCGCTTAGCTCGATTTAAACTTGTTTTAGTAGGAGATTTTTTAAACTGATTGTTCTATTTGTTTTTATGAAAAAATGTGCAGTTCTATTTAGCGGAGGGAAAGACAGCTGTTTAGCTTTGCATTTAGCAAAGAAACAAGGTTATGAAATTAAATATTTGTTAGCTGTTATTCCAGAGAATTTTGATAGTTTTATGTTTCATAAGCCTTATTTAAAACTTTTGGAGAAACAAGCTGAGATGCTGGGAATTGAATTGGTTGTTATGAAAAGTGAGGGAATCGAGAATGAAGAGATTAATGATTTAAAAAAGTTAATAGAGAGTGTTAAAAGCAAAGTTGAGGGGATAATTGTTGGGGGGATTGCTTCGAGTTATCAGGGTAATAGGATAAAAAAGATATGCGATGAAGCGGGGTTGGAGTTTTTTGCGCCTTTGTGGAATTTTGATGGTGAGAGAATATGGAAAGAGCTTTTTGAGCAGGGTTTTAAAGTTGTTATAACAAAAATATCGTGTGAAGGATTGGGAAAAGAGTGGTTGGGAAAGATTATTGACACGGAAAGATTTGAAGAATTGAAGAAGCTAAGTAAGAAATATGGATTTAGACTTGATTTTGAAGGTGGGGAAGCTGAGAGTGCTGTTTTATTTATGCCTGAGTTTGAAAGGGAGATAAAAATTAAATATAAAACAAAAAGCGAGGGAGAGTATAGGCATTATTTAGAAATAGAAAAGATTGAGTAGATGAAAGAGAAGGAGATAGAAAATGGAGAAAATAAAAATAAGAAGATTGAGGTATAATGAAATATTTGAAATAATAAAATTACATAAAGATTCAATTGTTCCATTGTGGAAAAAATTAAAAAGACCCTATAGTTTCAAAAAAATTGAAGATTATATTAAAGAAAATTTCAATAAAGAAAAATTTTTTGTTATTGATAATGGAAAAATAATTGCGTGTGGTTCTATTGCATTTGATAAATTTTCATCCATTAAAAAAGCCTTTATCGGGATGCTTTTAGTAGCGAGGAAGGAACAAGGCAAGGGCTACGGAAAAGGAATGGTAGACTTTCTTGAAAATTATGCTAGAAAGAGAGGAGTTAAAGAATTGAACTTAGATGTTTTAATAAAGAACCCTGCTGTTAAATTTTACAAACATCTTGGATATAAAGATTATAAACTTATTATGAATAAGAAACTTTAAATAGAAAATGGAAACTGAACAGGAAATAATCCAAAAAATCAAAGAAAAAAAAGAGTTTTCACAAATTCCAGATTCTGTTGTTTTGCGAGTTTTATCTAAAGACAAGAATCTCGATGAAAAAAGCAGAATTAAAAATGTGAGGGCAATTTTAAGGAAATTTTTTACAGCTTTCTTAACAAACAAAATTTTAAAAGGAAAACTAAGCGATGAAGAGGTTTTAAAAAAACATATTTCTACAAAAAACAGAGATTATAAGGAATTGTACAAAAGAATTCTGAAAGAAGAGGCGAGTGTTATTGATTTGGGCGCAGGGGTTAATGGTTTTTCTTATAAATATTTAGGGAAAAGAGAGTATGTTGGAGTAGAAGGAGTTGGGCAGCTGGTTAAATTAATGCAGGAGTATTTTAATGAAAACAAGTTTAATGCCCAGGCAGTTCATGCTGATTTGTTTGATACAGAAAAAGTTTTAAAAATTATTAAAGAGACAAAAAAGCCAAGGATTGTTTTTATGTTCAATATTATTGATGCTCTTGAATTTTTAGAAAGAGATTTCAGCAAGGAATTTATTTTAAAAATCTCTGAAGAATGTGAGAGAGTTGTTTTAAGTTTTCCGACTCAAAGTTTAAGCGGAAAAACCCGGTTTAAAGCAAGGCGATACTGGATTTTGAATTTTATAGAAGAAAAATTCGAAATTTTAGATGAGTTTGAAACAGGCGGAGAGAGGTTTGTTGTTTTCAAAAGAGCTTCTGCACGAGCAGAAAAAATTAGAGATGATTAATACTACCAAACATAATCATTAATCTATAATAAATCTTGTTAAGCTTTAAAAGTGTGAATACTCTTAACTTGCTAACAAGCATGGCGCGCTCATTAAATCTGTGATTAAATTATTAGTTATGCAAACTGCTTTTATGCTCTTAAAATTTTATTGTAAAATCGCCAGTTGAGCATATATTTCAAGAGGAGATAAATTTATAAAAGTGCCTTATGATATATTTAAAGCGAAGATGAAACAGGAAACAGGCGTACGACATTTGGGAATTATTCTTGACGGGAACAGAAGATTTTCCAAAAGGCTGATGTTAGAGCCTTGGAAAGGGCATGAATATGGGGCTGAAAAAATGGAAAAGCTCTTTGAGTGGATAAAAGAGCTTGGGATTAAAGAGCTGACTTTGTATTGTTTTTCTTTAGAAAATTTTAAACGGCCAAAAAAAGAGTTTGACTTTTTAATGAAGCTTTTTAAAAAAGAATTTTCAAAGCTTAAAAGTGACAAGAGAGTCCATGAAGATAAAATAAAAATAAGATTTATAGGGAAAACAGAACTTTTTGATGCAGAACTGCAGAAAATAATAAAAGAACTGGAAGAAGCAACTAAAAGCTATAATTCTTATTTGATTAATTTTGCTTTAGGCTATGGGGGAAGACAGGAAATTGTAGAAGCTGTAAAAAAGTTAATTGAAAGCAAAGAAGAAATTAATGAAAAAAATCTAACAAAAAACCTATGGTTAAAAAGCGAGCCTGATTTAATAATCAGGACAGGGGGAGAAAAAAGAACAAGCAATTTTTTACCATGGCAGTCTGCTTATTCAGAATGGGTTTTTCTTGATAAGACTTGGCCAGAATTTACAAAACAAGATTTAATTTATTGTATAAACGAATTTAGCAAAAGAGAAAGGAGATTTGGAGCGTAAAGATAAAACAAAAAAGAGAAGAATGAGCTTAAATACTAAACTAAACTTAACAAAAGGAGCTGAAAAAATTAAAATCAAAAAAGAGAAAAATGGGAGAGATTGAATTTTATAGAAAGAGGCTGAAAAATGGCTTAACTGTTTTATTTGAAAAAAGAAGCTTGCCTGTTGTTTGCAGTTCTGTTGGCGTTAGATGGGGCTCTGAGCATGAAAGTGAAAGATTAAAAGGAGTTTCTCATTTTATTGAGCATCTGGTTTTTAAAGGAACTAAAAAAAGAAATGTCCAGCAGATAAGCGAAGAGATAGAGAAAAAAGGCGGGATAATTAATGCTTTTACTTCTGAAGAAATTACTTGTTTTTGGAATAAACTGCCGAGCAGGCATTTGGGTGTTGGAATTGATATTGCTTCGGATTTGGCTTTAAACCCGTTATTTGAAAAAGAAGCTTTGGAAAGAGAAAGAAAAGTTATTTTAGAAGAGATAAAAATGTATCATGACAACCCGCAGTTTTATGTCATAAACAAAATAAAAGAATTGCTTTATGAAAAGCCATTTGGCTTGTTCGGGGCAGGGACAATAGAAACTATGAGCAAAATGAAAAGAGAAGATGTTTTAAATACATTCAAAGAAAATTATGCTACTAATAATATGATTTTAGCAGTGGTTGGGAAAGCTGAGTTTCAAGAGATATGCGAATTCGCAGAGAGGGCTTTTCCAAAAACAGAGAAAAAAATAAAAGAAGGAAAAATAGTTTTGAAAAATTCCCAGTTAATAGAGAAAAGAAAAGCACTTGAGCAGGCACATTTAGTTTTCGGGTATCATGTTCCTACACTTCTAAGCAAAAATAGATATGCTGCTGAAATTTTAGATATTATTCTCGCAGGCGGAATGTCTTCGAGGCTTTTCCAGGAAATAAGGGAAAAAAGAGGGCTTGCTTATGCTGTTAAAAGTTTTTTAGAGCAGGATAAAAATTACAGCTATGAAGGAATTTATATCGGGACTACAAAAGAGAAAGTTAAGGAAGTAAAAGAGCTGATTTTAAAAGAAATCAAGAAAATGCAGAAATTGGAGAAAAAAGAGTTTGAGGAAGCTAAAGAGCATTTAATTGGTTTAAGAGAGGTAGAGAGCGAGACTAGTGAGCAGGTAATGATGGAGTTAATCACAGAAGAAAATTCAGGAAATTCAGAAGAGTATTATAAATATGAGCAGAAAATTCAGGAAATAAAATTAGAAGATGTTAAAGAATTAGCTAAGCTGAAAGGATATAGCTTTATTGCCTTAGTGCCGGAGTGAGAGTTTGAAATTTGATTTGAGAGAGGATTGATGCAAAATATCACTAATTGAATATCTTGATTGAGGGGTTTAAGAATATTTTAAGTACACTTTCTGATTAATAATAGTCATTTTAATTTAACTCTTAAACACCATATATCCTCTTTGGTAATTTCTAATCTTTTATTAATGTACCCCCTAAAGTTATAGTATGCCAAAAGAGCTATAATTTAGTAGAAGAGGGATTTAAGGATTAATAATGTTTGCTTATCAAAACAAAAGCATTTCAGCAAAACTCTGTTTATAAAAATAAAAAATTAAGAAAAAAAATAAAAAAACAAAAATTTATTTCGTTTTGAAATTTCTTATCAGCTTTCCTACGCCTATCACCAAAACACCTATCGCAATAATCCATCCATTGTAGTCAGTTATTGCAGGCAGGATTCCGGTTTCTTGAATAAGCAATAAGACGCCTATTATAGTTACTATAATCGCAGTTAGTTTTGCCATTTTTTACCTCCTTTTTTATGATTTAATATAAACATTAAAAAAATAAAAACAAAAAATTTATTTCTTGCTTGTTTGCAAGATGGCTTTTATTGCTACGACGAGCCCGGTTGCTCCTACAAAAACTACGAAGTTCTTTAAAATATTGTCAAGATATTCTCCTATTACTGGGATCTCTAAAAGAGTCATGCTTCCTACACCCATCAGTACGATAATTGCTAATAGCAACTTAGTCACATCTTTCTCTGTTATGTTTATGAATCCCACAATCAAACCCAAGATAACCAATATCAATAGTATATATGGTATTTCATATGAGTTTTGCAATATCCCTGCAATTAGCGCTATTACCAAACCAATTATAAACGCCCACTTTCCTATAACTTCCATTTTTTTAACCTCCTTTTTATTAAGTTAGAAAGGGAAAACCTATTTAAATATCTTTTTATTTTGAAAACTATGTTAATAACCTTTCTTTCTTAGCCAAAGAAAATCAAAGATTTTCTGGGCCCTGAAAAGCAAGGCTTTTCGCGGAAAGAAAGACAAGCTATATAAAATCAAAAGATTTCAATTCCTCGCTTTAAGAGGTAAAGCTTAGGATAACCAAAGAAAGAACTAAAAATGCAAATTATAAAAGTCAATGGAATAAATGCTCCTGGAAGGCCAAATGGCTGCGAAGAAGCTCCAAATGAAATTTTGAAAGCTTTAGATGACATTGGCAGCAATGAAAAAGGTAGAGTTATAGACAAAAAGCTGTTTGATATAGAGGAAATTCATATTGATAACAATAATGTTGAAGAATCTAACAAGCTAATTTATGAAAATGCTAAAGAAATTTTTGAGGAGCAGGATAAAACAATATTTATTGGAGGAGACCACTCTGTAAGCTTTGGCTTGTTCAGAGGATTTATGGAGAGTTTTAAGAATTTATTTTTAATTGTCTTTGATGCGCATGCAGATTGTATGAAAGCCGGGAAAGAGCCTAGCCATGAAGAGTGGTTAAGGGCTGTTGTGGAAAAAGGGTTTCCTTCGAAAAATGTAATTTTAGTTGCAACTCGCAATATTTGGCCAGAGGAAAGAGCTTTTTTAGAGAAAAACAAAATTCAGGCAATAGATATGCAGCAAATTCAAGAAGACCGGCAGGGAATTTGTGATTTATTAATGGAGAGGGCAAAAGACGCAGATGCCTTATATATCAGCATAGATATAGATGCTCTGGATCCTGCTTTTGCTCCTGGAACAGGATATTTAGAGCCTGGAGGGATGACAAGTAGAGAGCTAATTTATTTTTTGCAAAGACTTACACTTTTGAAGAATTTTAAAGCTGCTGATATTGTTGAAATTAACCCTTCTTTGGATAAAAGTGGAAGGACAGTTAAATTAGGGGCGAAATTGCTGGTGGAGATGATATAAAATGGAAGAAGAAAAATACGAAGGAATTACTGGGAGGAACAGTAAATTGTACTCTATGCTATTTTTTGTAATTGGCCTAATAGGCGCAATCGGGTTTAGGATTGTTTTAATTGTTAATAAATTCAATTTTTTATTGGCAAGCTTAGTTTGGTATGTTGCAGTCATTTCCTACATTATTTTTTATTCTTATAGATATTATATTGAACAGAAGAGAAGACAGATTTTAATATCAAGCAAGTTAAAATATAAATTAGAGTACGATCTTGAGTTGAATGAAAATGATAAGAAAAATATGAAGAAGATTATTGATTCACTTATGGTATCTAAGCAAAATTTAAATTTGATTATCTTGATTATTGTTTCGGTTATTTCGTTAATAACTCAAATAATCTTAGATTTTGTTTTGAAATAAAAATGGCAGAAGAAATAAGAACTTTTATTGCTCTTGATTTGCCGAGAGAGGCTATGAAATATGTTGAAGAGCTGCAGAAACAAATTGAGAAGAAAAATCTTTTCACCGGAAAGTTCACTGAGACAGAGAATTTGCACTTAACTTTGAAATTTTTAGGAGAAATTGAAGAAGAGAAAGTTGAGGAAGTGAAAAAGAGGTTAAGAGAGGTGAAAATGCAGAGTTTTGAAGCTAGATTAGGGGAGATTGGGATTTTTTCGAGCAAGTATTCAAGTTATGTAAGAGTTATCTGGATCAAGCTGGACGGAAAAGGGATTTTTGGCTTGCAGAAAGAAATAGATGAGAGGCTGAAAGAAATTTTTCAGCCAGAAAAACGATTTATGTCACATATAACCCTCGCAAGAGTCAAGCATGTTAAAAATAAAAAAGAGCTTATTGATTATATTAAAAATTTAAAGACAAAAGATATAAAATTTAAAGTAGACAAGTTTTTCTTGAAAAAGTCTACTTTGCAAGAGCAAGGGCCGGTTTATGAAGACCTAGAAGAGTATGAACTTTCTAGTCCTCAAAATTCAGAATAGATAAATTTTAAGTCTTAGAAGAGTATAAATTAGAAAATTAGCTCAAGGGTTCAAATTAGTTTGAAGTTATCGAAGGATTTATAAATAAGGGTTTATTTAATGAATTATGAAAAAGATTATTGTGTTGGTGGGTATGGTTTTCTTAGTTGCAGTGGTCATGAGTTTGGTGAGTGCTGCTGATTGTCAGCAAGATTCTGATTGTGAAGTTGTATTTACTCATTGTAGTTGCAGTAATGTCTGCCTTAAAAAAATTAATGAAACTAGAACGGATTGTGCAGTAGAATGCCCGGCACTAAGCGATAAAAGTATCCAGAATTGTAAATGTCAAAATAATAAATGTGTGGGGGATAATGCATCTATAAAAGTATGCCCTCAATATTCTCCTACCACTCCTAATTGGTGCAAAGATGGAACAATAGTCGGAGGAACAATAGATAGTAATGGTTGTGTAGGGCCTCCTATGTGTGTTAATAAAACAGAGCCCATTCCTAATTGGTGGTATAGAAATGCTTATTGGAGGTGTTATGATGGAACAGAAGAAAAATCAGGAGGTGAAACTTCTTGCAAGTCTTATGAAACTTGGAAAAAATATGCTACAGATGCTTGTGAAGGGAAGTGTGTGACTGCTGCTGTAGATTATGTCTGGGAAAATGGAACAACAGAAATAAAATGCGGCGTAAATACATTTCAAGTTTATAACAAGTGTAATGCAGATATTATTGAAAAGCCGGTTTGTGGAAACGGCATATGCGAAGCAGGGGAAGGAGAGATATGTGAGATTCCTTCTGTAGAGTGCAAAGAAGGAGAAACTTGTGATAATCCTACAGGAAAATGTTATTACAGATGCCCTAAAGATTGTAAAAATCTTCTTGATGTAGAAGGAGTATATGGAGAAAAATTTAAATTAAAAATAGGACAGGAAGTGAAATTTAAAGAGCCGTTATTAAAAATTAAGTTTAATACGATTCTTGCTTCAAAAAGATGTTATCCTACCCCCCCAACACCAACTTATTCAAGGGAGTGCACTTACAAATGGGATACAACTTCTTATGTAAACTCAAATATAACCACTGCAATTAAAGCAGTTGTAAAAGATGCTAAAGGAAATACAGCTGAAGATGTTAAAAATGTGGAGATAGTAGAGTCTTTAAACGCGACAGGCGGAGCAGGGGGTGGAGGAGCAAGAGCAAGTGGAGAAAAATTATATGTTCAAATTACAGAACCTTCTTCAAGTATTATAGAAGCTTCTACTGGGACTATAGTAAAAGTTTATGCAGAAGGACCAAATAAAATTGAAGATCTTTCAGTCTACATCAATGGAGAGACTGTTGAATTTTCTGATGAAAGTTGTATTGATGGAGTTAGTGGAAGTATAGGAGAAGATGAAGAAGAAATTATAGATGAAGAAGAAACTACAGAAAGTGGAAATATAGGAGAAACAAAAGTAAGAACTATTGAAACTTATAGTACTACTACAGGTAAAGTTGTTGCTGAAACAGCTGGTGGAGGAAGTGCTACTACAATAAGCTCGAGTGGGGGAGTTGGGGGTGGAACAGTTACCACACCAATAAAATGTACATATGGAGCGCCTGTGGCATTATTACAAGTTAAAAGATATGAGGGCATAGAAAAAGAAGAAAAAAAGCAGAAAACAGAAGTTGTAAAAATCCAATTAGGAGAAACAAAATCAGTTTTTGATGTAACAATTAGTTTTTTAGATTATGATAAAGAAAGCAAACTAGGAGTTTTTTTAGTTTCTAAGGAAATATTTACCTGCCCGGCAAATTGCAAGTGTGATGAAAATGGCAAAAAAATAGAATGCTGGGTAGAAGAAGAAAAATGTCCTGAAGGGCAAAAATTATGTCCTGATGGTGTTTGTAGAGAAAAATGCGAGATAACAAATGAAACAGCTGAATGTGATTTTGGCTGTTTGTATCAAGATAAATGCCTGCCCTATGGCATTCGGGCAGGGGGATTGTATTGTGATATCTCTGGAGATATGAAAACGCAGCTAAAAGCAGATGAAAAATGTGAGAATAATTTTGAATGTTCAACTAATCTTTGCATTGACGGAAAATGCATAAGCTCTGGCTTAATTCAAAGAATTCTTAGCTGGTTTAGAAGGATGTTCGGTAAAGGATGATTGTTGAAGATTTCTAAAGTTTTAGATTAAAGTAGGTGCTAGCTAAAAAATTCTATAACTATTAGCAACTAATAGTTAGGTAGAAGTTACTAATAGTTAGGTTTATAAATGCTGAAAACATAAAGAAACTATGTACTTTAGCATAGAACCAAAAGCAAAAAGAAGTGATTTATTTGGAATGAGCTACCAGTTAGACTTGCTTAAAAAATATCTTCTTGATGCAGATGCAAGAATGATTGTTATAAAAGGATTAAGAAGAACAGGCAAAACCTCATTGCTGAATGTTGCTTTAAATGAAACAAGCATAGAAAGTGTAAAAATAGATGTAAGAGAAGCCCCATTTTATAACAGAAGGGAATTTATCATTTTCTTAATAAAAAAAATAAAAGAAAAAGATGATAGCCTCATAAAAAAGATAGTAGAGAAGATTGCTGGGATTAAACTCAAATACAAAGAAGTTTCTATAGAATTATTGTTTAACCAAGAGGAAAACATCAACTTGTTTTTTTCAAATCTAAACTCTGAATTGAAGAAAGAAAATAAGCGCTTAATTCTAGCTTTTGACGAAGCTCAATTATTAACAGCAATAAATTTTGATTTTTTTTTAGCTAGTATTTTTGACAATTACAAAAATATAAAACTTCTGCTTACAGGCTCTGAAATCGGGCTACTTGACAACCTTCTCGGAAGGCTAAACTACGAGGCTCCGCTATTTGGCAGGGCTTATTTAGAAATAGAAATCACAAAAATAAAAGAAGAAGGCATTAGGAAATTTTTAGAAGAGGGGTTTAAACAGATAAACAAAAAAATAGAATTTGAAGAAATGAGAGAGGTTATAGAAAATCTTGATGGAATTATGGGGTGGGCAACTTACTATGGATGGTTTAGACATAAAGGATTTTCCCATCAAAAAGCTTTAGAGAAAGTTAAAGAAGAAGGCAAAGGGATAATAAAGAGAGAAATAGAAAATTTTCTTTCGAATAGGAAAGCTAAAGTAAAATATTTAAAATTGATTAATTATATAGCAAAAGGCAGCAACACTTGGGAGCTGTTAAAACAGGCTTTTAGAAAAGATAATCTAAATGTTTCAGATAGTCAGCTTAATCTATATTTAAAGGAATTAATCAATTTTGGGTTTATTGAAAAGTTATCTGAAAAATATTTTATTTCGGATCCACTGCTTAGTGTGAGTAGATAAAATATAGAGACCTGCGTAACTTATATCTCATTTATTTTTCAGTTCTCTATCTCCCCCTTGAGAACAAGGGGCTATAAACAACGCAGTTATGAATAACAGGAAGAGTTGTAGTTGGGGATAAAGAAGCATGATGAGGAAGAGCCTTAAACACACTTTCTATCAAATTATATTTCTTTTGTTGCATAATCAAATTGAGGTGTAAAATTTTTTCAGTTATAGATAGAAATCGTAAAGCCATATCTGCTTTATTTTTTCTGCGTATGCGAAGAATTCAGCTATAGAGAACTGAATTAATTTTGTTGCCTTTAATTTTCAGTTCTCTATCTGGAAAACTGACAACACTATAGCCTAATCAAGTCAGTTATCCATAAGAAAAAATAAATACCCTTCTATGAAGCTAAAGGTATATTAAATACTTTTCTATGGCATATATTTTGCATCACAGATTTATTTTTAAATGCAAAATTGCTCTTGATATTTTAATGGATACCTTATTAAAAACAAAACTTGAGAAAATTGTTTATGGGAGCATAGAGCATCTTAGTAAAAATGGTGCATTGGCTCCGAAACGAATTGTTCTTTATTTTTCTGAAGGCAGAAAAAGAAATGACTCTTCTGAAATTTTAAGCCGTGTTGAAACGCATTTTTTAAATCACCCGGATCGCATGGAGAAGGGGATTAAAGTTGTTAATTCTCATCTTTACAAGCGAAAAATACCTGCTGAAAAAGGAGATTGTGCAATTGATATTGGATTTTTATTAAGGAAAGACGAGTTTAGAAATTTTCTTTTAAAAAAGGCAGCTAAAAATTATGCTCGTGGTTTTTCTGCATTTGAAGAATGGGCAGAAAAATATAAGGGGGAGCATAGAACTTGTTTATCTAGATTTGTTGAATGCTTGAAAAAAAGAAATTCTGGAGGGGCAAGCAGAGTTCTGCCTCCGTTAGACCATTTGGATATAGATTATGTTCTTGATGAAATTAGTTATCAATTAATTTCTTGAAAAGGAAGCAGGTTTAGAAATCCAATAGATTTCTAAAGTGCACTGTTTTACTTTTTAAAACTTCTTTTAGCTCTTCCTCGTTTGCGTTTAAAGTTTTGTTAATTGTTTTAAACTTCTCTAGAAGTTTTTTTGCTGTTGAAGGGCCTATGTTTGGAAAAGCTTCGAGAATATATTGTTTTTGCTCTTGGAAAGAAAGGTTTTTCTTTTTTGCGTGCAGCGAGATGGGAGTTTTATCTTTTTCCATTCTTTTTGCAATAAGATAAAGAAATTTTGCTGTGTCTCGATAATCTTTAGAAAAAATTATAGGGCAAGAAGCTTCGAGGCTTATATACAATAGCATGCCTCTTATTGCATTGCTATGCAAGCCTCTTTTCTCTTCGTTATTCTCATTATCATCGTTATAAAGCTCTTGCTCTTCAATTCCCTCAATAATTAAAAGGCGTTTTTCATATTGCTTCATATCTTCTAATTGCGTTAAGAGGCGTTTGTCCAGCATGCTTGAAATAAAGTCGCTTATTGTTTTTCTTTCGATAGCTACATTTCCGATTAAATAATCTCCGACTTTTAGATGCTGAAAATCAACATCTACACCTAAATTTACTAGTTCTGAGGCGACAAGCGAATTTTTTTCGTGCAAGTCTGTGATTATTTTTGTTTTTATCTTGAATTTTTCTGCTTCTTTTCTTTCTTCTGTTTTTGAAAAAATGTTGTGGAAGGGCATATTAATTTTTAAATAAAGTTTTTTTGTTAATAATGAAAAATTCTCTCATATTCTTTATGGTCCATAAATCTTAGAATAATTGCAATAACTTCTACTTCATTGCCTGCAAGGCTATAGAATAGCCGCCAGCCATTTGAGAGATTATATTTATATAAGTTGTTTATTCCAAATTTTTTAATCCATTCTCTTGGAATAAGCCTTTTCGGAATCTTGATTCCACAGATGGGGTCTTCTTGTATGTTTCTAAGGGCATTTGCAATATGTTCATAAAAATGAGGGTCTCTTTCCTTTAGTTTTTCCAAATCTCTTTTTATTCTTTCGTCTGCATATTTAAGAATAGTCATTTTAAATTTTCACATCCAAATTTTTGCTTTTTAAATATTTTTCAACAAGTTTAGGGTTCCATATCCATGTTATTGTTCCATCTTTATTTATTACTATTTTATGTATGCTTTCAAGATAGTAAAGGATTATTTTGAATGTTCTCCACATCATTTTTTTAGGCAGGTTTTTGAATAACTCTATTTGAGTATACCCTCCGCAGTGTTCTTCAATAAATTCTTCCACCATTAAGACAGTGTCTAACCTTGGTGCGCTTGCTTCAAATAGTTTTTTGTTTTTTAATGCCAGTATCATGATGTATTAATTAATACATTGGGGTTTTTAAGTGTTTCGGTTTTGAAAATTAAATAATCTTAGCTAATCTTTAAATATTATCCTGTTTAATGTTTTTTATGAGAGTAGCAGTATATAATCAGATGTTTGGGTTAAATGGAAGGAGTTTTTTTAGTAGTATGGGGGGCCATTATTTTGTTCATTTTCAAAAAGATCCTAAAAAAGTTGAAAAGTTTGTTAATTTAAATGAAACTTTAGAAATTGTTGGAAAATCTAAAGCAGATATCTTAGGTATTTGTGAAATTTCTGAGGGACAGGAAAAAGATATTTGCAAGGGTTTGAGAAAGTTAGGATAAAAATATTT
>Ga0315276_10000597_pt1 | contig 31136 bp, 31 predicted proteins | sample YL17G05_0_MG_FD_204542 | JGI IMG/M metagenome (GOLD analysis project Ga0315276, IMG submission 204542) | Sediment microbial communities from Yellowstone Lake, YNP, Wyoming, USA - YL17G05_0 | ecosystem: Environmental > Aquatic > Freshwater > Lake > Sediment | place: USA: Wyoming | collected... | reverse complement strand
ACATTGCACGTTCCAGCTGACTTGCGCGCTCTGAATCATCTTCATACCGTCCTCAATACGCTGTAGCCCGTCAAGCATCGGCTTCATGTCTTTCATGATTTCTCCTGCGCTTGGATTTCCTAATTACATTGAGAGTTGTACTCGCGGTTCATCGTCTTTGTTATCTCAGACAGCTTATCATAGTCTTCTTGAGTTAATGTAGACCACCACTTGGTGGTGTTGTTCCCCGGCGTATGACACGCGATCATTCCGCAAGTACAAAGGTATTGATCAATTTCATCGTTGATCGGCTTATCGTAACGCATTTGTGCGCCACAACGATCGCAGATCATTTTCTCTCCTTTATTTCTTTGAGTCGTGATTTTAGGTCACTGACAGCGCCGTTGCACCAGACGATTTTCACGCCAGAGTTTTGTATCGCCTTCTGTGTTGAGTGATCAACGAAGCGAGTCATAATGATCGCAAAGTCGATATTTTGCGTAACGAGCGGTGTTGACGCTGATCCTTTGCCCGACTCGATGATGTTCAGCTCAAAAGTCTCGCTGAACTCTCTCTTCACCTCGGCGATCTGGTCGTTCAGGAGGTTGGCGATGAGGATGCTCTTCTTCTTGGGAGGCGCTTGTTGCTCGTTGACGACTTGCAACGAGAACAGCTGTGAGCGCATCGCGCTGATGACCTGAACACTGATCTGCGACGTGATCCTGTCGAGGAAGGTCGTCTTTGACAAGCACTCGCTAAACACCGGGACAAGAATGCGTCTCATCGCTTCAACAATAATATCAAGTGACTCAGCCTGAGCGAGTGTTTCCTCGGAAACGCGTTTTGGTGGTACGGAGAGATCAACAGGAAACGAGATGGGTTTGTTCTTTCGCTCGTCTTCACGCTGAAGCAGACGGCGTTTCGTCGTTGCCTTGAACCAGTCAATGTTTGAGAACGAGATGACCTTACGCCAGCGGTCTTCTGATAGCGCGTCTTTCATCGCTCGGTGAAAGAACTTCAGCGTGAACCCGCAATGTTCCTTCTCGAGAATCTCGCAGGCCTTCTCAACGATCTGATACTGTTCACTCTCTCCCCATTGAACTCGCGACTTGACGGCCTTCTCGGTGGTCATGTTTCGCCCTCCTAGTTTGTCCGCTAACGCGGTTTGTACACCCTCACGACAAGGACCTGCGTTCCCCATTCCTTCGCTTGCCAATGATACTTCATGCGCACGTCGATTCTTTTTCCTTTTATCTTTCCACCAATATCGTCAGCAAAAATAGGCTTATCGCCGTTAAACCCAGGAACAACAAGAACACTACCAAGCGGTATGACTCGTGGATCAACAGCGACACCGGGTCCCCATGCATTTGATTCAGTCTTCGTTAGTCCTCTTGCGTAGGGACCGCAACAACGACGACATGGACAATACGCTGTCGCCGTCACCGTCATCTCGACGTAGTCTTTGGGTTTTTCTACCGGCTTTCGTTCGACAACCACCGGTATATCGCCGACAAAAACAAGAGACGGTCGCTCGATCTGAATCGGGTACGACTCAACACCCGAGAGAGATCTTTGTTCACATGGTTTAGACGATTCAAAAACCTGATCACAAGATGTGATCAGCACGACAAAAAGAAACAGGATATATAGGATGTGTTTTAGCATGTTTGAGCGTCACGATGTCGTTTGCTCCAGGAAAGCTGACATCGATGCGCGTTCTTTCACCAAGGGTCCCTCATCTACCCGATCCTCAACGACCTTATCAAACTGAATGATGTCAACGGTGATCATCTTTCGCTTGAACAACTCGAACACCCGCTTGTCGGCTTCAACGCCATATACCTTGTTGGCGTATACCTTGCTGACACCCGAGTTGCAAAGTAGCTTCGCGCACTCCCAGCAGGGGGTGGCACCCCAAATAAAACAAGAATCAACCTCCTTGATGTCGGTGCAGTGCATCAGGGCGTTTGCTTCGGCGTGGATGGCGAGACAAAGTTCGATCTTCTCGCCGGGTTTGCAATTTTCTCGCGCGCAAAGATGATCGTTGTCGGCGCAGCTAGCGATCTTTGCCGGGCCCCCGTTAAAACCGCATCCTGTTATTCTTCCGTGCTTATCGGTGAGCACACAACCGACCTTACGCCGGTTGCATGTTGATAGCCTTGCGAGCTGTTGCGCCACCAACAAGAAGGCCTCAGGTTTAGTCGGTCTCACGGTTTTCCTCCCATGATCACGAACGCTCGTTCATGAGCTTCCTGAACTTGCTGACTCGACTGTGCCGTCACCACGATGTCACCGTAGAGGTTGGTGACACGACCGTGTTCATCAACGAGTGGAGCCGGAAGCTCGATCATGATGTCCTCGGTCTCGTGCTTCAGCATCTCGCGCGCGAGATCGTAGTCAGACGAGTAGATATGAAGCGAGTCACTGCTGTGAGTCAGCGTACCAAGTTCAAGCTCGGGGTACTTGTTCTTCTTTAGGAGCAGGTACATGTTCTGTAGAAGCATCGAGAAGAACGGTACGTCGTACGTCAGGCCCTTGAAGACGTCCTGGCTGCGCATCCGTGAGATCATGCTGAGTTTGTTGTTGCGGATATGAAAATTTGTATAGAGCGTACATACGAAATCGCGTGTCATCGTCTGGTGAATCGGGCGGTTGAAGTGCATGATCGCCTGGCGCGTGTCCTTGTCAGCGACGAGTGAGTCGTACGCCCACTCCCATTGCGATTTTCCGTCGCTGACCTGGTACTCGCTCTTTGCGTCCTTCATCGTGAAGAGGAGGTTTCCATACGCGCTGTTGGCCGTTCCGTCGTCGTTCTTGATGCTTGTCCACATCTTGGCATACTTCTCGATGAAGGCCGTGTCGTTGCGACCTGCGAAGTACCACATCGTCTCGCCGACGATGTATTTGACGATCTTGCCGAAGTCACGCTTGGAGTTCCTAAAGAAACAATGAACCGGGTCGATGTGAACCTCGCCGGGAATGATCTCTTTGATCTCCATGTCACGTGGCTTACACGTAAAGTCAGGCATATTGAGGATCTGATCGAGAACACCAACATATTCCTGTGCGAACGTGTTCATACTGACCACTCCTTGACAGCATGTGTGAGAAAATCGCTTTTCACGAAGTTGGTGAAATGCGCCAAGAACTCGTTGTATCGCTTCTGGTGGAACCGACGCAGGTACTGTGGGTGCGGCATGAAGAAACATGTCGTTGTCTTGTCGACCCCGATGTCCTTCACGACCTGCCTCGCGATGTTGCCCATGACAACGATCTTTTCAGGCTTGAGGAACTCGATCTCCTCATCGAGTTTCGTTTCGTTGAGCGACGAATGATAGACATTTGTGATGTGGTAATCAGCAGGCTTGAGACCCGAGTCACGCAACATCCTCATGACCCACTCAGTCGAGCTGCTGATGACGTCATGATTTCTCTTAATCGGGTTTGGCACGGCGAACGGGCGACAATGATACTGCGGAGCGAACGCGTAGTCCTTTCCAGGTCGCTCACCGATGACCAGTACTTTACCTTCGTCAAGGCTACCCCAACCGGCACCAATCTTGCGATATTCAAGTGCTCGTTCACGGTTCTTGAACCACGCATCAACGATCCTCTCGATGATCTCATCAGGAACCGGCGTTGACGTGTCAACATTCAAGAAGTTTGAGCCAACAAATGAGTGAAGATCAAGGTTCTCAAAGTCATTTACGATGAGCTTCATCGTCTCGAGGTTCTTGATGTACTCGTCGCCTCGTGCTGCATAACGCTCTTCGATAACTCGAAAAGGAGCTGTGCACCTCACGACAAGCGATCCTTGGACGAGGAGCTCCTGCGACACCATCGTCTGGTTCATCCAATCAAACTTCTCGCTGACATGACCGCGCATGATCGGACCATAGACGAGCTCCGAGAAGAAGAACCGATCACTGATCGTGTTGATGCCAATGTTGTTGAGGTAGTCCAGGTAATAGTCGAACGTCTCAGGCAGCCGACCGAAGTGCTGCACCTCGAGTGAACCATAGCCAATCGCCCGGTTCATCGAGAGACGTTTGAGTGCGCAGCCAAGGATCTTGCCAAGAAGCGTCGTTTTCCCCGCGCAATCGCAGGCCTCAATTATTAAAGACATATCTTCACTCCGTTTTCTTGATGGGCGTTCTAATAGGAGTCCTGACTGGCGACCTCAGGAGAAAGGAGTTGGTGACTTTTGTTTCACTGACCTGTGTCATTCCTTCTTTGTGCTCAATGACTGGTACCACTTCTGGTACAGCGGGTTGAGGCGCTGGAGTTACTTCAGGAACCACTACATCAGCTACCTTTGGTTCTTCCCAAGGAAGTTTCTTGTCTTCTTCTATTTGAATTGCATTAACTATATTTGCGTTCTTTTCGTTTAGTATATCGATCGGTAACTGAGAAATCTCAGTGATGATCTTGACCTTCGGTTCGCGCTTCTTCTTCGCCTTGGGCTCTTCTTTCTTGTTCAGCTCAGGAAACGCCTCAGCGACGTCCTCAAACTCGACAGGATCAGCGCGTTCTGGTTCATCGCCCTCAATCGCCTCCTCCGTCTGCATCGAGTAGGCGGGATGCGTGACTCCGTCATGTCCCTTGAGCGCCACGGTCATCTCAGCTGTGTCGTTTCGGTGGAACCACGGAGACGAGTTGCCGTCCTTCCAAACAGGAAGCTCGTCAGGTTCAAAGAAGTCGCCCATCGTCTCGTTGACCTTCGGCCCGATCTTGTAGACACCGTTCGGGTTCTTTGGATCGTCAACCATGATCTCGTGATCGAGTAACTGACGACGAATCGCCGGCCAGAGGTTCTTACGAACGAAAGGCCAGCCGTTCTTCTTGCCGGTCTCCTTGTCTACGAGGTTGCCCATCTTGCTCCACTCCTGCATCTTCTCGTAGAGCTGACCGACGTTTAGGTAATCGTTGCCAAGATGACCAGCTCGTGCTGCATCTTGAATGTATCCGGTCCACTTCTTCTCGCGCCTCGGGTAGCAGACTGACTCGAGGTAGCCGACGATACGCTCAGCGTACGGGTCAACGTTGATCGTGTTCATCGTGTGCTGCGCCATCTTCTGCCCTTGCGCGATGACCCACTCGCGGGGCTGCGCCAACAGCTTCTCGACGGCGTTCGTGAACGCTGCTGGGTTCTTCCACTCGAAGTAGTTGATGCCGGCGTCATCAGTCGGACCGACCTGTTCCCTGTACCAAGAGGTGTCAGGAACGAGCGGCATGCAGCCGCAGACGATCGGCTCCGACAGCGACAAGCCGCCCCACACCGAGATGCGCTGGTGGTTACCGAGCACGACATGTGATGACCAACACAGCTTCGCGTAGTCGTCGAAGCTCCACGCCGTCTTGTCGAGGACCTCGATGAACGGCCACTGTTCCTTCAGCTTGTTCTGGTCCTCTCTGTCACCCGGGTCAGGCACCCAAACGGTGAACGATCCGGGGTTCTTTTGGTGAAGCGGCATCATCGCGTCAAAGGTCTTGTCCCAACCAGTGTAGTCGTTGAGCCGGTGCGCCCAGAGGAAACGAAGCGGTCCTTCGGTTGACCTGTTCCCGAGGTCCTTCTTTGACAGTAGGACGCCGAGGTCGGTCGGTGGTGCGACGTACCCGAGTTTCGGGATGGTCCGCTCGAAGAATGAGCGGTTGAAGTAGGGACGTAGACCCTCGATGAGCAGTGACAACGCCGTCTTCGAGGCGGCGAGGGACAACGTGCTGTGAAACAGGCCCTCGCCCTGACGAATCATCCAGTCGAGTCGCTCGGTCGCGCCCTTCCTGTCAGTCCAACCCGTGATCCAGTGATAAAAGGAGACGACCGGGACGATATCACCCATGCGTCGGGCGAACATCATCATGTTCCAGTTCTGCGCCTGCGTCGGTTCGTTGCAGTACACGAGGTCATACTCATGAGTCAAGGACTTGAGACGAGGCGCGATCTCGTTCACGTTGAAGTTGAAACGTTGGGTGAAGGCCTCAGGAAAATAGCGATACGGGATGAGGTGCAAGTTCTCCCAGTCTCCCACTCCACGAAAACACTCACGCGCTCTATCAACCGCGTCGTCCTTCGCGTACTGCTCTCCCTTGATGCCGACGATCTGGTCAGGATACGGCACCATCACCGTCACGCTCCAGTCAGGCCGGATCTTCCTGATCGCCTGGAGAAAGACGCCGTTGGCGATCGTGTTCGAGTCCTTGGCGAACAGGAAGCGACCCGAGTTCGGCAGCTTGTTGGAGAGCTGTAGGTCGCAGAGGATCCTCATGCTTCGTCGCCGACATACCGGACTGGGCTCAGCGACACCGATGACCTCGTGGATCTGGCTGACTTTTCTAGACATTTCAAGACCTCTTTTCAAGGAAATAAACGCCGGTAACCTGTGTGTTACTACTAGGCCTTGGCCGCCTTCAGTTGTGCCATCTTATCAACCTGAATCGCCTTGCGCATGAGGGCGGTCTTGACGCGAACGGCCTGAAGCGCCTTGCGGGCGTCAGCGGCGCCGCGCATCTTCTTGTTGGTGTAGAAGTTGCGGTAGGCGTCAACAACTGCGGCGGTGAGCGCGACGAGTTCCTTCGCGTCAGCGTGGTCATTGGCGGTCTGATCAACTACCTGGGTGCTCGGTGCGGTGTTTTCTGATGCGGTCATGATCGTTTCTCCTTGGTGATTGGTTTTGAACCTCACTTACACAAGTTTTGTTTTACGGTTTCCATTCCTTCTCAAGACGACGCTTGACCCACCAAGCCGGTGTTTCCTTGGGTGTCGGGATGTACTTTACCGACTCACGTGAAACCATGAACTCCTCACCGCTCTCAACGGCCTTCTTGTAGGTGCCGAAGACCTTGATGTCCTTGTTCGACCGCGTGATCTTGCCATCAAACGGCGTATGATTAGCGATGAGACCCGGTGTCTTGGTCGCCTTGACGGCGTTTAACAACGCGACGTTTCCGTGGTTGATACGCAGGATGCTAAACCCGCGACCGGGTATATAACGTCGGTAGAGCGCCTTGTCATTCTTGACCAGCACCCAGTCGTCCTTGACCACCATCGTCCTGATGAATGATCCCTCGGTCACCAACTCCTTCGCCGCCATCGGGACCCAGCCACAGCCTGAGGAAACGAACAACAAACACGCGAGCAAAGCAAGCTTCATTCACTTCTCCTCTAGCTGATCTCGACCGCGCCGTCTCCGTGGTCAAACGACAAGTCGACTTCCTTGCCCTTCAGAAGTCCTCCCTTGTTCGTCGCCTTGCGCTCGGCGGCTCGTCTCTCGAGCGCACTGAAGATCTTATCTCCGTATGCTGCGCTCTTCCAATCGGAAATCGCCCGAATGATCTCTTTTTGACGAAGTCGTGCCTTCTCAAAGTCACCGGGGACCACCTTGGTGAACCGGAAGAATTTCCAGCGCGCCTTCTCACCCTTAGTTTCTTCAAGTTCGCGCGTCTTACGGTTGACTCCCCACGCGACGTCCTCGTGATCACCGCTGAGTGCGTCGATCATCGTTGAGGCGATCCACTTCGCCGTCGGTGGCGCCACGCCGTTGCCGACCTGAGCGTACTGTGCTCCGCCCTTGTACTTGTAGTCATCAGGAATTCCCATCAGCCGTGCCGCCTCACGAACTGTGATCGAGCGGTTATGAACAGGATGCAGGTAGTTGCCGCTCGCTGCGTAGATCAGTGGTGAGGGCACATCATACGCGAGGCGTCGGATACAGTGGAAGCTGAGGCCGATGCCGTCCTCTCTCTTCTCACGAAGCACCTTTGACAACTTGCGTGGATCAACATCGTCGAGCGTCGCGCCGGTGGGAATCATCTTGTGGTCGGAGCTCAGGCGCTTCTCGTCAAAGCCGTTGAACACCCAGTTGTTGTAGACCTCGGTGCCGTTGAGACGATGAACACAGGGCTCAGCGTCAGCGGCTCCCTTGCCGCGGATCATCTCCCACTCAAGGTTCTCTAGGTCCTTGATGCGATCACCGACGAGGATCATCTTGTCAGCGACCTTCGGCGCTGAGGGCCCGTATTCGCAGTCACGATACCCGATCACGAAGAGACGCTTGCGGTTCTGTGAGGTGAACGCGGCGTTGTTGATGAAGACGATGGCGAAGCGGTAGTCCTTCGGCATCTGATCGGCGAGGGTCTGAAGCAACGGCCAACCCGTCGTCGCGCATCCCTGCACGCTCTCGAGGCAGAAGATCTTGGGTCGGATGATGTTGGCGAGAGCGAACGACTGACGAATGTCGAGCGTTGACGCCCCGGTCGAGCCGTGACGATGCTTCAGCCCGACCGTGAGCGTCGAGAACGAGGTGCAGCGCGGGTTACCGAAGACCATGTCACAACCACAGTACTTCTTTGGCTCCCATGTCTTCGCTTCTGGGTCCTGCCTGATCTCAAGCTTCGGTCGGTTCAACGACAGCGTCTTGACACCGATCGCGAACGTCTCGAGGTCAGCCAACACGTTGATCCCCGCCTGCTCGAAACCGACGAGCATGCCGCCGCCAAACACGTGGTTCGCGACGGCGCTGTACTTCGCTCTCTTCATCTTCTTTCCTCCTTGAAGCTCAGCCCAACACAAAAGAAGTGTTGGGCTGAGCGAGTCTTCTTTTCGTTCTTTGTTCTCAGGCCGCGGGAGCCGTGACCGTGACCATTCCCTCGAGCTTCTTGAGCACATAATTGATGTGCGCGCGAGGCTTGTACTTGTCCCAGGTCGTGGTGTCCTTGAGCTTCTTCGGCGTCTCGGTGCTGAGAGTCGCGATCGTGATTCCCTTGGCGCCGGCCTCCTTGATGAGTGTCATCAGGGTCTTCACATGCTCGGCCTTTTGCTTCTTGATGATCGTGTCGATCTCGGTGCCGTCGTTGAGCTTGATGAGCGTCTCGTCCGACTTGTTCTTGCGTTCAGATGCTTCCTTCGGTGCCTTCGTCTTCTTCTCTTCGGTTCCTGTTGCCTTGTCTGCCGCCTTTGCCTTCTTCATGCTCGTCTCCTTCTTGTCCTCTTCGAGGGTGGACTGTGGCACCGGTGCTGAGAAGAACACCTCGTCGTTCTTCTTCACCTTTTCTGGCACCGGGACACCTTTTTCCTCGTACTGCTTCTTTTGGACCACCCGGATGATCGCCTCCTTTAACCACGACGATGTTGTTGCCGGAGGTGTCTTCCCGACGGTGTCCTGGTACAACTTCTCGAGCTCTTCTTTCGTGCTTCGTCCCTTGAGCAGCTGAGTCGCCTTGACATAGACCTCGGCTGCGACTTCATCGGCACTCATATCTCAATCCTCCTTTCATAGATCCTATCAACTAAACTAAAAGATTGACACGCTTTTCTAAAAGATTGACAACTTTTCTTTCAATACCCTTCTTTTTGCCGGCTGTCGTTCTCGTCGCGTTTTGCGTGGTACTCAACAACGAGCGTCTCAGGACTGCCGCCGAGCATGAAGTACGCGTTGACCCAGAAGTGGAGCAGGTCGATCAGCTCGAAACGCGCGTTCCTGATCTTGTTGTCGGTCATCTCCGACGGACCCTTCCACGATTTCCAATTTAGCCAGTTGCGTGTCTCCTCGGTTTCATCGATCATCGCGTCGAGCCACATCGTCATGTACTGCATCCACTTGTCGTCCCACACGATCTTTGACCCAACCTGAATCGGGTAGAACTCGTCGATCTTCATCTTGTGAGCGCCGTATTGTGCGTCGATCTGACGCTTGAATATCGCCTGAATCGCGTTCAGACACGAGTTGCCGTCGATCTTGTTCACGAGGCCCATGTCATAGGCCTTGAGCGACTCCTTCTTCTCGGTCCGTGATTCCTCCATCACCTTCGTCAGCTTGGCAACGAGCGGCGCGAGCTTCTCGGCAACGTCCTTCGGGTTCTGTTCGGCCATCCTTGTTTCTCCTTCTCAAGAGTCTCTCAGGTAGCTCGCCTAGGAATAACAGTCTCAAATTCGTGCGCAATCAAACTCCCTGAGTTGACACTATCCCCGACTGACGGCGTTGACGAAGAAATTGATGAAGAAGTTGATGTACCCAGATTGGGTTCATATGTACTCATTTTGGGGTCAAGCGGTTTACTCACCTCGTCTTTTTCACCTGAAAGAACGCTGAAGCCGCGCGTTTCTTTTAACGCGTCGGTGATCATCTCGAGTGATTCGTCATCTTCAAAGCCGTCCTCAGAAGAACCTAAGAGCGGAACATAGATCTCGCCTTGAAGAGAGACACGGCAAGTTTCCTTGAGATAACGAAGAGAACCTGAGATCATCTCCCAGTCAGGTTTGTTCTTCCAGGAGTCATCGGGACTCGCCGTACAGCAACGACGTGTCGGAACAAAGATCAGGCCTGAGCAGGCATCGGAGGCGGGTAGGCGCAGGTCATGATAACAGGCCTGTTCCTTGCCACCGAATGTCTTAACAACGTAGACCTGCGGCTCCCAATGATTTGACCTATACATTCGCCCGAGCCCACGCACGGTGCTCGGTAGGCGCTCGTAGGTTTCTTTGAGTAGTCGTCCAGCGATCGTGGCGTCGTTGTTCGTCCAGCCGATGACGGTGGGGACGCAGAGCCAGCCGCGTCCCCAAAATGACCAGAGACGCGTGTCTTTTGAGAGTACGTTGAGGGACATCAAAGACTATATCGCTTATGAGTTCTGAGAACCTTGATCAGCGACGCCTGGGAAGAACAAGTCACCGTACTGACCATCGTAGCGAGACGGGTCTTGTGCTTCAGGTGGGATCGTACCGGCGGTGTAGGGATCACCGAGACCGAGACCATCCGAGTCGTAGTCTTCACCAGGCAAAGAATCTGGAAATGGCCCGTTCCAGCTCTCGCAAGCGCGACCGATGTTTTTATTCCACGATACCGCGCCGTTTTGTCCCGTTTGATCTTCCTGCTGATCACCGAAATTGATCTGCCAGAACAACAGTTTGCAGACGCCGTTCCACTTGCAGGATGAGCATCCCTGACCCGTGGGACGAGCCTGAGCGATCGTACGAGGATACGCGAGACGTGGGTCGATCATGGCGACCGTCCCAGGACCCGGCTGATCACCGGTGTTGATGTATCCGGGATCACGCGTTGACCCGATGCCCGTGCTGTCACCGGGTACCGGTGGGTGATTGAGCGGATCGCCCCTGACTTCATCTTTGAATGAGTAGTGACCGAGTGAACTAGGCATCATTGTTTCCTAAGAGCGTATGTTTAAGATGCCTTCATACACCGTATAGACGTGGTCAGCATCTTTTGTCAGACGAGCTCGCATGGTGTATTGCTGCAGATTCAACATGTTAGTTTGAGCAACGGTGATGTAGAACTCGACCTGCCCGTTGACCGGATCAACAATGATGGCTTGATCAGGAGATGCTGTCGACCAAGCTAGAACGAGTGTTGATGCGTCATTTGGGTCGGTGTATAAAGCGAGCTCCGCGGAGTAACCCGCGAGGTTCAGGTACTCCATCGTCGTCGTTCTCACGACGAGACGAATCGTCTTCGCATCACCTTGTCGAACAGGAACAACCTGCGGCATCATTCAGCTCCTATCAGTTCTTCAACGTCGTGACAACAGGAATCTCGATGACGTCTTGGATAACGCCGTTGAGAACCTCGTCCTTGTGGTTCCAAGGAGAGTTCGGGTCGTTATCGGGGTAATAGAACGTTGGCCAATACGGATCTTGGCCAGGCAGTGCGCCCTCAGGCATCGAATTTCCTCCTGAGTGGTATGGAGTGTCAATTCAACTATATTTGGTCTTCATCTTCAAGAACACTCTTTGAGCGTTCTTCTGTTTTTCGAGATCGTGAAATGCGTTGAGTCGCTTGGCGATAACCCGGGCGTAAGCCATTCTCTCGTCGTTGTTCTTGAAATCACCTCTGACCAAGAGAAGTGCATCATGAGTGTTGTCGTCTGATTCAACGACGATCTCGCCATAAATGTCTAACCAATCCTTTGCTTTCCACAAACCACTCTCAGTAGTGCGGTATCGCTTCTTCATGTTCTTTCCTTCACCACAAACGGAACAAGTCCGAGATCGTCGGGTTTCTTGCTTTTTTTCACTTCGCGCCAGATCGGCTCTTTGAATGCTTCAGCGTATTTACCGATCTCCCACTTCAACCCTTTGAGTGTCTCGCTCATCGGATCCATGGGGCCTGACCAACTCGACGGTTTGCCTTTCTTGTTGTACCAGACTTCGCGAATCGAAAAGTATTCGTTGGCACCTTCACCCGCCACCACGATCCTGTAGTTAAAGTGATGGGTATTGTCTTTCAAACGTTCAAGGTCAATGTCGTACTGCTTGAGTTGTTTGGCGGTGACTTTCACACTTTTGGCTGGACGTCCAATGCCGATATCAACATGGATTTTGTCATGCATTGCATCGGCAATGATCTCAGGGCGAAGCGGTTTTTTTGCCTCTATTCTACTCATTTTTTTCTTGCATAGTTCGTCTATCTTCTTGAATTGTGCCGACAAATCAACTGACAATTTCATTGGTGGATGAAAGCCAAAGAGTTCAATATAATTAGATGGCAGATTTTTAGGAGTCAAATTTGCACCCCATAATTGTTCTGTTTCTCCTGTCATAAGATTACGTAAATCTTGTACATGAGTACGTAGTTTCTTCAGGACGTCAGAATTCGCACGCAATTCGTCTACTCTAATATGATTTGCTTCAATTTGAGCAAAAGCGTCAGCAAGTGCTTCTGTTAAAGAACAGTTGATGAGTGGTGTGAAAAACGCGTTTTCTATTTTATTTTTCATGTCTTTTCTTCCTCAATCACGAGTAGATGTGTTTTAGGACCGCAATAAAACCAGCCGCCACCGTCATCAAACTGCTTGAGCGGCACGACGACGAGGGCGCCTTTCTTCAGCTTCTCCTCGCAATATGCGATGTCCTTCTCCCAGACGAAGAACTCGGCGTCATGCGAGTCATCATGAAGTGAGGCGACCATCATCTCCTTGCCTGACGCCCGACTCTTGCGTTTCTTGGCGTCCTTGATACGACCGAAGAACAAGCCCTTCTTCATCTCGGCCATCTCGCCAAGTGTCAGAACGCAGTTCGCTGTCATCCACTCCGGGTCAACGTCAGGCACGACTTTCTCGGAGATGCAGAAACCGAGTAGGTCAACCTCGTCAGTCTTCGGGTCAACGACCCACCTCTCCATCTCGTCTTCCTTGACCTTCATCTTCGTTGCGTATTCCTTGGCGATGTCAACGCGCTTACCGAAGCAGTCAAGGGCACCCGCCTTGATCAGCGCCAGCACCTTCGCCTTGTTCACCTTTCGCTTCTCGACTTTATCCAAGAAATCTTCAAGAGAGACGAACGGCTGCTTCAGCGCGATCTCATCGGCAGCAACACCGACTGACTTGATGTCACCGAGTCCCCAGCGGATATTACCGTCAACAGTGAGTGAGAACTTAATCCCCGATTCCATGACACTTGGTGGCAGAACCTTGATGCCGCGTTGTTTGCAATAGCGAACATATCGGGCGATGATCGAGTTACCTGCCTTGTCTTCTTTGTTTCGATCAGTGAAGTTGAACAACGCGCACATGAACTGCGCGGGGTAGTGAGTCTTTAAGAATAATGAGTGGTAGCCAATCATCGCATACGATGCGCTGTGTGAAAGATTGAAGCCGTAACCTCCAAACTTTTCAATTTGACTCACCATTTCATCGAGAATTTCTTGAGAGATGTCTCCTCGTTCAACTGCCGGTTGAGATCTTGTTTTGAGATCAGCAAGAAGAGCGTGTAGTTTCTTTAGGTTCTCTTCACTGTCTTTTCCTTTAGCAAGACCCTTGCGCAATGCGTTGGCTTCGGTGGGAGAAAAACCACCAATGCGCTGCGCAAAAATCATAGAGTTTTCCTGAAAAATTGGGAGATTCTTTGTCTTCTTAAATATATCTCCGAGTGCTAAAACATGTGACCAAGCCTCTTCTCCGTGTTTACGTCGACCGTAGATCTCATGCATCTTTCCGCTCATTGGATCAGGACGACCGAGAGCTGTCGCGATGTTCATGTCATCAAACTCATCGATACCGATCGTCTTAATCACCTTTACGGCCGTTGGTGTCTCGAACTGAAACACACCAAATACGTCGAGATTGTTGATACGAGTAAGCGATGCCTTGTCATCAAGTGGTATCATGGTGAGTTCGGGTATCTCTTGCGTCACGCTTTTCACAACCCATGGACGCCGTAGGTCAGTCATCAGACTCTCGTTACCTGTTTTGCTTGTTTCGTAGCTCACGATCCAGCAGCCATCAAGCATCTTTATGTCAGGCCGACGAACCCTCACTATCGTGTCACCAGAATGAAGACGAAAAACTGTAGACTCTATTCCATCGTTGAGAATGCATCTTTCGTTTTTATGCCAACGCACACGCGTTCCGTCTTCCATCGTCACAATGCGTGTAGTCTCATTGATAAGGTTAGTGGCTCCGGTCAAGATTGACACGGTACGAAGACCAAGGATATCGTACTTGACGAAGCCCATCTCTTGTAGTTCACGAAGAGACAGACCTTCAGTCCAACATGAAACAAACTCGCCGTCTTCAAGTCGAATCGGCATCCAATCAAGAAGATTCACAGACGCCACGATAACGCCCGCGGGATGCTGACCGGCGTTTCTGATCTGACCACGCAATCTTTCACAATGCTGACCAAGTTGTGGATAGCGAGCGAAGAACTCCTTCATCAATGGTTCGCGCTCAACAAGTTCATTCCAAGGTATCTTGTCAAGTGGAGTCTCGTCTTCATCGTCATCCCCACCGTCAGAATATGAACCCGACAACTTCTTTGTAAGTTCGTTTACTTGCGCCGCTGGAATACAGAAGACACGTGCGATGTCCTTGATCACGTTCTTCGTCTTGATCATCTGATACGAACCAGCGGCACAGACACATTCTTTTCCAAAGATATCTCTCATTCCTTGCTTCACATCTTCTCGTCTATCCTTGTCAAAATCCCCGTCAATGTCGGGGCTATCAGCTCTCCCGGGATCCATAAACCGTTCGAAGAGAAGGCCTTGTATGATTGGGTCAATCCTCGTGATGTCAAGACAATATGAGATAAGACAGCCGCCCGCCGAGCCACGAGCAACGCCGCGAGCGATCTTTTCTCGTTCGCAGAACTCAACGATCTTGCTAAACACAAGGAAGTAATCAGAGAATCCCTTTTGTTTGATCACGTCAAGTTCGTAATCAAGACGTTCTTGGTACTCTTTCTTATCGTCGAGCTTAAGTCTCTTGAGACCCACGAGACACTGCCTACGAAGCTCCTCGTCTGGTTCTTCGCTCATCTTCTTGATCTTGAGACTCGTGTCAAGAGTAAATGTCTCGACTGACCGGGCGATCTTTCGTGTTCCCTGCATCGCCTTCCAGAAGATCTCCTCGGTCAGGACGTCGTCCTTCATCTTGTCCCAGGTTTCCTTCATCTCGGCGAAGGTCTTCATGTAGAGGTCTTTGGCGTCAAACTCCCAGACGTCGTCTTCCTTACCGAGATCTTGGTCCTTCGAGATCTCCTTGATCTTGTTGTTGTACTCCTCGACCGCCTCGATGAGGCCCATGTCGCTCAGGTACTTTCGGCCCTCTTCGACAGCGAGGTCAAACCCCAACTCCTTTAGTTTACCCGCGGCATGAGCGACGGCCTTATCGGCCATCGTCTTCTTGTCACGAAGCATCAGGAGGATATCATGCGTGACTGAATCCGCCTTCCTCAGGTAGTGACTGTCGCAGGTCAGGACATACTCAGCACCCACCCACTCGCCGAACGTCACCATGAGCCGGTTCATCTCGTGTAGCGGCTTGAAATCGGTGACGTTGAGCTCGATGTAGAAGCCGTCAAACGCGTTCTTATACATCTCGTAGCGCGTCTTCGCCTTCTCGAGGCGTTCTTCCCACGGAATGGATTCGTCAGCAAGAAGCCGCGGGATCTCACCTGAGACCACATCTCCGGTGGTGGCGATGACACCTCTGCCGTGGCTGATCATGAAGTCCGGGTCGGTGCGAGGCACGTAGTAGAAACCGCGAACATGCGCGTCGTTGTGGACCTTGATCAGGTTGTCCCAACCCTCCTTGGTCCTCGCATACATCGTGACGTGGTTGTTCTTACGGTACCGCTTCTTCATGACGTCGTCAAACTCAGCCGCCTGCTCCTTCGTGTAGAGCCGGTGTTCGTTGACGTAGGCCTCGATGCCGAAGATCGGCTTGAGTCCCTTCTTCTTGGCGGTGATGTACTGCTTGACCCAGCAGCCGAGCGAGCCGTGGTTGGTGGCCGTCAAGTAGGTCCAGCGGTTCTCCTTCATCAGCTCGACGCGCTGCTCGATCGTACCGAGGCCGTCTCTTAAACTGTACTCATCATGAAGGTGAAGGTGAGGCACGTCTTCGTAGACGAGTTTCTTGAGCGCTTCTGTATCCTCGAGGCTACAATTGTCATTTTCGTCCCCGATGATCACCAAGTTGGCGCCCGTCTTGGTGACGTCGTCAGCCTTCGATACGAAGAGGACCTGCTCGTCGTCGAGGTCGAGCCTGTCAAGGATCGCCTTGAGCTGCTCTTTGCTGTAGGTCTCAACTTCTCTGTTGAGAACGAAGGTAAGAAAGTACCAGTCGCGTTTCGGCGTTATCATGCCTTCTCCTGATGAAGCGAGACTACTTTAAATCCTCCGATCCAGTTCCCGTCCTTCCATTGGGTGGTTTTGTCCAACTCGTGGTCTGGGCCTACGAGGCAAAGAATGTAGGGTAGTACATCTAGCACGCCGCAATGGGCCTCTCGGTACACCTCGTTCATCTCCTTTTCGACCAGTTTATCTGTCACTAGGAGAATGGTGGCGTTATCGGGGACGATAGAAAAAAGACGATAACGATATAACTTCCGCATACACACATCTCCCGAATATGTGTCGTTAAATTCAGCAATGCTCTCGTCCTCTGGTGCCACCAACCCCTCATCAGCGGTAATAAGATTAACTTCTACTATTCTTTCAGCCACCATTGCCGTCCCGCCCAACTGACGGGCGACCTCATAGACCAGCGAGTGGGCACGCTGGGGGCCGACAACACGGATAGTACGCACTGACTTACCGGCCAGAGATGTTGCTCCATCATCAATCAGGTTCATCAATTCCCTATCACTCAATACGCCTGAATTATACAGGAGCATCGTAGCATAGCGATCCAGCATATACGGCTTCGCCAGCAGCGGGGCTAGGTCGATCACAGCCCCATCTTTACAGAAGTGACACTTGATTCCTGGGCGGTCAGTTGCAAACTCATAAGTAGACCCGCCGCACTTTTCACACGGCTTGATGCCGCCGAGTTGCTTGAGGGTTTCAAGGAAATCCACGATTGCTCCTTCGTTGCTTAGCAAACCAACGTCTTATCAACAATTATATCACCCGTTGAATAATCGATCTTCATCATGGACACCCTCTTGCCGTCTTCAACCTCCACGAAGGTCGACACCGCGACGCCGTTCTGATCAGGAATCCCGGCACACAAAAAACCAGAGTTTGCATATATCTTGTCATGATGCGAATAGAGTTCCTTGATATGAGTATGTCCCATAACCAAGATCTTGTACCGGTTGTTCTTGAGGGTAGCCGCAGCACTTACATTCAAACTGCCACCGACGTCTACGCGCAAGAAGTCCATGTTGTTGATGCACAAGTCCGGGAACATGTTGTTGATGCACAAGTCCGGGAACTTGGCTGCCACGGCATCAGCGCTGATCGTGCTGCCGTCCGGCATCGTGAAGACCAGGTCTTCGATTTTGGTGAACCCGATCTGGTTGGCTTGAAAAGTCAAGATGGCCTGAGCGAAAGTGAGTTTGTTGTAGCTGATGAGCTCCTGGATCGCCAAGACGTTCATTGGTGGCAGGTCTTTTTGCGAGACGATGATGTTCTGCATCCCAGCTCTTGTCAGATAGTACCCAAGCGGCAGCGTCTCGCCAGCATAGGGCCGGCACACCATAGAGTACATGTGACCGTGCTCACCGAGCACATGGTCGCATGTGTAGCATGATAGTCCCTTGCTGTTGTTGATACACTGGACTTTCTTTCCCTTCTGACTCAGCGGGGCAAACCAGCCGTTGACATCTTGTTCCGTAACGTTGATATCGTGATTGCCATTCACGTACACCAAATCGCCTTGAATGCTGTCCATGACGGAGATGAAGTCGCCGTCAGGCTGAACGGTGAACACGGCAGGATTGGCGGCGAAGATCTGCTGTGCTGTCGGTGGTACCACGGAAGACGGATACATCCACAAGTCGATCCAGTCACCGAGGATGACGACATCCTTGATCTGGTTGCCGTTGCTCTGGATATAACTGAGGATCTTCTTCAGGTTCGCCTGATTGTTCTGCTGCTGGTACAGGTTTGTGGCGTAGTTCGTACCGATGTGAATATCGCTCATAAAAATCGTCTTCATGTTGTTGGTCTCCGTCTCATCAGGTAAGCGAGTACATCCGGCGCGAGGTTGGCTTCTTTAGCACGTCGTTCAAGCAGCTCCCACACGTCAATCTTCTTCACCTTCATCTCTGACAACCGCTTGATAACCGAATCAAAGTCAGCGGAGAGCTGCTCGTCTTCCTCGGTGAACTCGAGCGCGTCTTCATCAACGAGAGGAGCGTCAGGCCGGAAGACCGCCGAAGAAGGCTTGGCGATCGTTACTGGCCACCCCTGAGCCTCACAGAAGACACCCTCGTCCCCGCTATGAACAACAATGTCAGCGCCCTTGATTACCCTGTCAACCTCCCTCTTTGACTTCATCGTGCGCGCCAGGCTGCCGGGGTTGAAGAACAGCGTCCCGAGTTCGTTCAGCACCGGGCCGCAGCCGCAATGCAGATCGCCTGACAGGACCACGTCAATCTTTCGCTCAGTTTCACCTGTCGTTAACGTCTTGTAGTTCACCAGCCACGGCGCGTCTTGGTCGCTGACTAGGTGATGAACGACGGCGATGTTTGTCGTGTCAGTAGGTGCGCAGACGTTCATCCTCTCAAACCACGCCGTCGGCTCAACACCACGAGAACAGGCCGACAACGCGATGTCGATCATCTTACCTTCTCGTAAGAACTTCTGAATGCCCCACGCTTTATGCGAGATCTCAAACGTCTTCCTACCCATCCTGTTCAGCATCCGCATGATGAACGCCGTCGTCGACTCGTCCTTCGACTCGAGGCTCTCACCGTAGAGGTCGTGCTGGCCGTAGGTGTAGAAGAACGGCAGGTCCTCAGGCAAGTTCTCGCACATCACGTCAATGACGCGTTCTTTTAACGAGTCGTTTGTTAGTTTGTGGCTGTGCGTGAAGTCACCGCCGAAGATGATCAGGTCGCAGTTCTCGTCAGCGCAGCGCTTCAGGCAGAACGCGAGCTTGTCAAGTGTCGTCTGCGTGAAATCGTCCTGACGAGATGCCGGAGTTTTTCCACTGAGATGGAGGTCGGTGAAGAACCCGATCCTGATGAGTGCGTCACTCATTTGCTCTTCCTCGTCTTGTCTTCCATCTTTTGATGAAGCTTGCACAGCGGACCACAACAGGTGATCATCTTCTTGCAGGGTGCTGTGATGAACAAGTCAGTGGGGTCTTGATCCTTCCTCTTCATGAACTCACTGATATGTTTGACCCAGCGCAGGCACCGACTTCGTAGGTAGGTGTCGATCTCCGATTCGGAGAGCGGCATAAAATTCGCCGCGCAGTACTGCATGTAGTCATTCAACGTTAGATTCAACTCCTTGAGTCCGTCTTCACGTTCTTGAACGATCGTCGTCTGACGCTTGATTATCGAACTAGGTGCCTCGAGGTATTTCAGCTCCTTGAGTTTTATCTCGAAGAGATGAAGTTTTTGCATGCAATCGAGCTGTTTCTTGCTGTACTTTGAGTTGAACTCAACGATGTGTCGTTCTTCTTCGGGAAGTCGCTTGAAGCGCTCTTCTTTTTTGCGACGCTTGTCGTCTTTGTTCGGCAGAGCTGCGGACATTGAGCTTTTCCTTTTTTAAGTTTTCTCTCTATATCAGATCATTTCATCAGCGAGATTCAATTCATTAAACAAAAAGTTTTTGCGTCCCTCCATGTCATTTCCCATGAGGTACTCGATGGCCCTCGCCGCCTCAACCGCGTCTTCAATCGTCACCTGACAAACATCTCGTGTCTTGGGATCAAGAACCGTCTCGGCAAGTTGGTTAGGGTTCATCTCGCCGAGCCCCTTGAAACGCATGATCTCAGCACCCGACATGTCATGCGTTTGACGATAGCGCTCGAGTTCTTCTTCGTTCTTGAGGTAAAGTGACTCGTTCTTCTTTCTGATCCTGAACAGCGGTGGGCGAGTCACGTAGACATGACCACGCTCGATCAATGTCTTCATATATTTGTAGAAAAAAGTTAGGATTAAACAACAGATATGTGCGCCATCGTTGTCCGCATCGTTCATTAAAAATATCTTATGATATTTCAGATCATCAGCATCGGGAACGTGTCCTTTTTGTGTTGGAGTTACACCAAGTGCGGAGATCAGAGATTGAATTTCTTTGTTGTCCATGATCTTGTTCACGAGATGTTTTTCGGCGTTGATCACCTTACCACGAAACGGTAGAATAGCTTGAAATTTTCTATTACGTCCCATTTTAGCGGTGCCACACGCGCTCTCACCTTCGACTATAAAAATTTCACACTCTTCGGGTTTGCGACTCTCACAATCAGCAAGCTTACCTTTACAGAGAGAAAGCTCTCCGCCCTTCTTTCGCACGAGGTCCTTCGCCTTACGTGCCGCGTCTCGTGCCTTGACCGCTTCAATGATTTTCGTGGCGATCTTGACCACATCGTCGTGCCGTTTCTTGAACATCGCGGTGAGCGATTTGGTGAGTTCTTCTTCGAGTGGCTGACGAATCTCAGGGTTACCAAGTTTACCTTTCGTCTGTCCTTCAAACTCAGGCTGACGAAGACAGACGGCGACCGCGCCATGCAATCCCTCAAGTACGTCTGATTTCTTGATCTTGCCTTCAAAACCAGCGAGTAACTTCTCTTGCTCGCCGATCGTGATGATCACATTCAATAGCGCACTCAAGAATGCTTCGCGATGAACACCACCTTCATGCGTCGGGATCGTGTTGACATATGTCACGAGGTGTTCGTCATAACCCGTTTCAAACGCAAACGCCACCTCGGCCTCACAACCAAGATCTTTGAGCGAGATCTTCACTGCACAATCTGTTGTCAGTCGTTCGGCTGTGCCGAGACTATGAATGATCATATCAGTTAGACCGTTGTCATACTTGAAGGAGACATCTGATTCTCCTTCGCCCTTCCAGCCTCTAATCTCGACGGTCAACCCCGGGACAAGAAACGCAACTTCTCGTGCGCGTCGTAGAACTCGAGCGTACTCAAGCTCAAGCTTGACGTGTTTGAAGATCTGGTTGTCGGGCTTAAAACGAACATATGTACCTGTTTCAGGTGTATATGCAGATTCGTGGCATGGCTTCTCAACCTCATGAACATCGCATTCTTTAACGCCACGACTATATGTCTGTTGATAGATCTTTTTGTTTCGCCATACGTTTACTTGTGTAAATTCAGAAAGAGCGTTCACTACCGCGGATCCCACGCCATGGAGCCCGCAACTTGTGGAATGTGCCGCACCTTCTTCATCGTTATGAAATTTACCACCTGCATGCAGCTCGCAAAACACAAGTTCAAGACCTGATTTTCCTGTCTTTTTGTTTTTATCAATAGGAATACCACGACCGTTATCCTGAACGCTTATCCAACCATCTCCTTCATTTGTAACTACGATCTTGTTACATGCGCCGTTAAGTGCCTCATCAATCGCGTTATCGAAGATCTCCCAGAGAAGATGGTGAAGACCTTCTATGCTCGTACCACCAATAAACATTCCTGGTCTTTTCCTACAATTGGCCGGGTATTCAAGAAGATCAAGACTATCGGCGTTATATGTGGCTTCTTTCACTGTTTCTCCTTATCTGTTTTAAGTGTCTTTGTGGTGCACCATCAAAGAAGACCAATGACTCCGTGTTCTCGTAACAACCGATCGAAGCTCTCAATTGCGTCAAGATCATCGATCGGTTGAATTATCCGCTTTCCTAGGTAGTATTTCTTGCTTGATAGTTGTTTCCCAAACTCTTGTCCTGACATGTTGATGATCTTGACCAAGATCTCACGTACGTCGTTATCGTTTCTGATTCCCCATCTCTTGAGTACCTCAGGTGCCAACATTCCGTAAAATGAAGCGGCGATGTGGCGAAATGTCTGTAGAACGTCTATCCCGTTGATCTCTCGAGCGAACTTAACTGGGTTGTCTTGTGACGCAGTAAGAAGAGCCGATGTCATCTCGGTTGCGATGTTCTGCGCAAAGAAGATCCCGAGTCCTAGATTAACAAAGCGACATGCCTCCGACGAGACGTTTGGTACGTCCTCGATGATCGCCTCAATCTCGTGTTCTTCGAGGGTTTCAAATAGAGCCACTTTTATTCATCGTCCTGAGAGAATCCCTGATGATCTTCACACGTTGTTGTTCTCTCTCCTCAAGAAGTTCAGGTCCTGCGCATCCCGCCTTAAACGCGCACCAATGACAACGAGTCGGGTGAGGAACGAACGGAAAGGCGACATCGTACGCGTCTTCATGCTTCGTCCCAAGCTCGATCATCTTCTCGTAGTGTTTGATGTAACCGGCCACCTTGACAGCACGATCACGTTGCCGGTTGAAGCCATGAAGTGATGGTTGGTAGATAACTTCTTTTCCAAGACGCGGAAACACCAGGATCATCCGACTCACCTTCAGGCCGTAGAACCGGCAAGCCAACGCATATAAGTCCATCTGGTCTTTGTATGTCGAGACGGTCTCGTCGTTATGTTCCTCAGGTAGATGCCGTCCTGTCTTGAAATCATAGACGATGACGTTGCCGGGAATTTCGAGATCAGGAAGAACCATGTCGAGGTAACCAACGATCTCGACTCCGTCGAGGTTGATCACGATCTTGTTCTCGACCCACAGACCACGATGATCACGATACGCCGGACGTAGGATATGGGGATGATGAATGAAAAGGTTGCTGATCATCTTCGCGCCGTCTTCGTAGGCGTCTTTGATCTTACCTTTGTCGGGCTTTTTCGTCCAACCCTCATTTTCACATCTCTCGAGCTCAGTACTTAAGATTCGTGGCCAAGCGGCGAGCATCGCCTTCTCGTTCCAATCGTTGAGGTGGTAACAAGAAGAACAGAGATCATGAAAAGACGATCCAAGTGCGAGGTAGATGTTTCGTTCTCTTGTCTCGTGGATCAGCAACGACAAGCAGCCGAACCTTGGGCAGTCAAACTGAGACAACGATGAATGTGAGAAGTGATCACGTTTTTTCATGTGCGTTCCATCGGGCGAACCACGGCCGCGGTGACAACCTTCTCAGTTCCTTCAAGACGGCCAACACGCACTCCCTTGCCGCCACGTGCCGCTATCTCTCTTACTTCAGTAACGTCAAAGACTGCCGATTTCAGCGCCGATGTCGTCAGGAACACGAGATCACCGTCTTGCACCGAACCTGCGTAGACGACCTCACAATCAGACCTGTCAAGCCTAATCAGCTTGTTGCCACCTGTGCATCTTCCTTTCTTAACAGGTATCGCATCAACAGGAATACGAAGAGCGAAACCGTCACTTGTCACCACGAGCACATCGGACTTCGAGTTGGGTGACAACGCTTCAACCCTGATGAAGCGGTCTCCTTCTTCAGCGGGCTTCGTTTTAACCGTACCACAACTACGACTCTTCGTCTGTCTTACGCTCTCCGCGCTAAAGCACCTGATCAGGCCTCTCGCCATGAAAACAGCGATGTAGTCGTTGGCTTTGATGTACTCGGCTCCGATCAGCTTGGTCTTTTCGTCGGTGGGCATACAGACACAGCTCGTACCGCGATGTCTCATGAGGGTGTCAACCGACAAACGCTTGATCCCGCCATCAGTCGCAAGAAGAACGATTGAGTCTTCGGGTGGGAACGTCTTCTCAGTGTCAAGAGCAAGAACAGCGACCGCCTGCTCATCATCTTGTAGGTCAACGAACAGGCTCTTGAGAGGCACAGGACGACCACGACGTGCGGTGATCGGCAGTTGCACTCCGGGTAGTTCATGACACTTACCTTTGTCGGTGAAGAGCAAGATCATATCGTGTGTTGTGACCTTGATCGCGAACTTTGGTGCGGCGTCATCGGAGTTCTCTTCATCCTTTGTCTCTTTGACTCCCGCTGACCTGCGGCCTGTCTGTCGATAATCACTGAGTCGGGTGATCTTCGCCTCACCGCGTTGGTTGATCGCAAGCACCACGTCTTCCTTGACTATCGTGTCATGTAGACCGATGTCGTCAAACTTTCTTACGACTTTCGTTCGCCGGTCATCGAGCTTGTCCTTCCAATACAGGAGTCGCGCCTTGATCAACTTGTCAACTCCGTCGGCGCTCTCGAGTGTTGTCTTGATCTCGCTGACGCGTACGACGATTTGTGCGTTCTCGTTCTTTAGTCCTTCTTCATCGAGTTTGCGCAACCGACCAAGAGGCAACTTCACCACGGCTTCGGCTTGCCTGTCGTTAAGAAGAAGTTCCTTCTTGAGTGCTTCAATCGAGTTGTCACTTTTGCGAATGATCTTGATTACCTTGTCGATGTCCTCGTGAACTTTGATAAACGCGTCAACGAGTTCTTTTCTTTCAAGAAGAATCCGGCTCTCTCGGTTGAGGTTGTTTCTCATGACCTCGCGACGGAAATCAAGCCAGCGAAGCAATGCTTTCTTTACACCAACTCTACACGGACGATCATTATCAAGAACTGTCATATTTGACGATAGCGACTTCTGTAGATCAGTCTTCTGATAGAGCAGGTTGAGGATGACCTGCGGGTCAGCTCGCTTATCAAGATCAAACACGATTCGTACACCGTCCTGTGTCGTTGTATCCGAGATGCGATCAACACCTGGGATGTCATACAAGCCGTCATCATTTTTAATGCTAGTAAGCTGCGATGTTAAAATAACAAGATTGGCTTGACTGACGTAGTAAGGAAGAGCGTTAATGATCAGTCGCCTTTCTCCGTGCTCATTTACCTCAAATGAAGCAGTACCACGTAGTTTGAATCTACCTTTACCATCAGTCCAAACAGATCGTGTTTGTTCAGGATCTGCCTCCATCAGTCCACCTGTTGGAAAGTCAGGTCCTTTGAAGCAGTCAGGAACAGTATCACTTGTTGAAAGTGTCTTGTTGTCAAGTTCAAGGATTAGACAATCAATAAGCTCTTTACCACAATACGACAAGATCTCCGTCGCCATGCCCACGGCGATGCCGTCGGTGCCGTTCATAAGCAATTGTGGCAGTTCTGCGGGAAGAACGGTGGGTTCTTGCCTATTTTCAGCATAATTTGATTTCCATTTTACTGAATCTGGATTTAGGTCTGAAAAAAATAGATCTTCACCAAATCTTGCAAGTCGAATCTCTGTATATCTTTGTGCGCCTGCACTATCATCTAAAGTACCAAAGTTGCCCTGACCTTCAAAAAGAGGATGACGCATGATAAAATCTTGGGTCATCCGGACCATCGTTAGATATGCGTCACCATGAGGATGATAACGACCCATACATGTGCCACTGACCTCAGCACTCTTCATGTGTTTCTTGTCATGACGTGCGCCGAGTTCATACGCGGTGTAGAGAAGACGTCGTTGAACGGGCTTTAACCCATCCCTGATATCGGGAATAGCACGATGTCCGATAACATAAGCCGCGTATGTCCCGAAGCTCTTCTTCATGATGTCTTTAAGATCGACGACGTTGTCAACGACTCGTTTCGTCTGTTCGACTTCAGTCTTTTCTTCTGGCATTGTTGTTTCCTCTTAGAAAGGCGTGCGACGAACCTTCTTGGTCTTGGGGTTCTTCTTCACCTCATTTTTCTTGATCGTTTCGTTGTGTTCAGCGGTCACCGTCGTGAACAGGTCCTTTAGGTACTTTCCCATCTCGCTGTCTCGCCACGCCGTCGCGACCCAAGGCGTTGACAAGCCGCGGTTCTGTTTCTGGTTGAGAAGTTTGACAACGCCGTCGTCTTCAAGCTTCTTGTTCTCCTCTTCTTTCTTGTCGAGATCGGCACCCTTCTTGACGTACCGGTGGTAAAGAAGCAGTCCCTTTACCTTTCCAGTTGCGACCTCAGGACGAACGACAGCCTGAAGAAACTGACGAGAGACGACGTTTCCTCGGTTGTCTTTCTTCGTCCACTCATCACTGTCAGTCATGTTCTCGAGAAAGATTGAACGTTGGTCAAACAACCAACCACTTCGTTGGTCGGTGACCTTCTTGATCAGCTTTTTCATTCCGAGACGCTGAGCTGATGTTAGATGACGGGGCTCCGCAACCTGCAGCTCCTCGAGCGGGTCCTTCGTGTCTTCCTCTTCTTTTTCGTCAGCCATGTGTCCTTTTCCTTGAAAACAGCGTCACCCAGGATCTTTCTCCAAGAAGACGCTTTTCTTTCCACAAGATCTTATCTCCAATGGCCTCCTGTTCACTTTCTTTTATACTTTTGTCTAACCCTTTGAAGAGCTTTTCTAACCGTCTCAGGAGCGTTCCTATGCAGATTCCACACTGGTCGTTTCGCCTTCTTCAGCTGACGTTGCCCAAGGTATCACGAGGAAAGGCCCTCTACGCCTCGCAGGTACTTGGGGTGAAGTTCGTGACGGCGCTTCGTACCGCCGCAAAGAAGGACCCAGAAGCACTCAAGAATGACCGGCAGCTGACCCGAGACGCCTTCGCTGAGAGCGTGGCTGAGATCATCAAGAAGCACAAAGTCCCTGTCGAGCGGTCAAACTTCGCCGCCGCCCTTAAGAAGGACAACGTCGTCACCGACGCTGAATTTGTTACGAAGCTCAAGGGTTACTCCAAGGACACCAAGAACGGTGACGCTGGTGATCAATTCCGTGATTGGTTGGTCAAAGACAAGGGTGCGTCCGCTGACACGGGTGAGATCGGCAAGAACTACGTTAACTGGATCAGGGCCGGTGACGGCGGTTACAAGGGCATCTTCATCAAGCTCCTCGCTGACATCGCTCACAACCGCGCCGGTATCAGCGGCCTTGATCGTGACCACATCGAAGCCGAACTCGCCTCAACCTACGCCCTCGAGGCTCTCCAACAAAAGGACCAGATCGAGAAGTCACCCTACATCGGCAAGTACATCGGCTGGATCCGCAACCACCTGAACCTACGCGGTATGTGGCACAGCGCACCGAAGCAGACGCGTTTCAAGACAACGCTTGACATGCCGTACAACGAAGGAAGCGGGGACGACGGAGACGAGGAAGACACATTTGGTGATTCCCTCGGTGAGGCTGACAGCCGCAGCGTGAAGGACCTCGACATGAATGATCCTGAGGTCAAGGACCTGATCGGTGGCTTCAGTGATTTCATCAAGAAACACGAACCCGAACATGAAGAGGGTCTCTTTGTTCTTCTTGACGAACTTCTCGATCAGCACACTTGGTCACTCCCCAGCGATCTCATCAAGGATGATCCGAAGTTCGCTCAGGAGATCATGGAGACCAAGCCAGGATATGAGAAGGCGAAGTGGGACGCGAAGCACTCCTATCTCGATGAGGCGGCGCGCAAGGAGAAGTTCGCCATCGACGCCCGAGTCTACGTTTACAAGTACCTCTACCCGAGACTCATCAACCTCGCCGCGAAGTACTTCGCCAAGTCAGATGACGCCGAGCTCAAGGCCACGCTGAAACGCTGGGTCAACGAGATGAACGAATCAAAGCACAAGGCTGAGGCCCTCGCTGAGCTGAAGGACGTTCCGACCTTTGAGCACGTCGAAGAGAACAAGCTCGTCCCGAGTAAGGAGAAGGACGAAGAGGGGTTCCTGAAACCTGAGCTCAAGAAGCAGAAGCGTCTGCGTCGCGTTTCTTCACTCAGCGCACAGCTGCTTAGGAAGGTCGCCTCAGTTGATGAACCGGAATTTGTCGCTGAGAAGATCACGAGTGAATGCACACCCGAGTTTGGTGCGATTCGCGTCTTTGAACGCGGTACGCCGAAGTTCGCCCACGTACTTTGCTACGAAGTTTCTAACGGCCAGCCTTCGTTTGACGTGCCTTACGACGTTGACCAACAGCACGTTTACGAGGTGGTGCGAGTCGCTCGGTCGTTTCTCGCGAGTGTGTCAATTGACGTCTGAGTGCCGTGAAGCTATCAAGAATCTTCTCAGCGATGTCCTCAGCGACATCGCTGAGTTCTTTTTGTGGATCTGTTTTTTCATAACTCTTATTCCATCGAGATAAAAGACGTTGAATAATCGCGTCAACGCTAAAACGATAACCTGACTCGTGATCCGTTATACCGCCATTCCATGGGATATAAAAGATCATGTCGTAGTGTGACATGTAATCACGACAGCGGTCGAGAAACCCAGGCAGGTCGAACTGCTTCTCGGCCGTCTGTCGTGACTCGATGATTGCGTAAGCCGCCTGTTCGACACCTGCCCTGTCGGTAACAAACGACTCGTGTTCATCCTCCCTGTTCTTCTGCATGTCGAACAGACGGAGCTGCAGTCCGTTCTGTTCGATGAAGCGCTCCACCTGGCCGTGCCAGCCCCACGAGTAATGATGTTCCTCAAGCAGCTCTTTCGCGGTGCCCACGATCGCAGGCACCTTGAGCATTCTAGCAACATCCCTCGCGAGTGTTGACTTACCCGTGCCGGAACAGCCGGTGAAGGCGATCTTCATTCGTTCTCCTCGTCCTGCAGCTCTCCCGCCATCTCAGCGACGTCGGTCACGTCATCTTCAACGACGGCTTGCGGCTTCATCGCGACCACGTCATCAGGCGTCATGTCGTGGAGGTTGGTCGAGATGTCGAGCATCGAGCCCTCCTCCTTGAGCTTGGCGACGATGGCCTGCTCTAAACCAATCGTGATCTCAGGTGTGGTGGCGAGCACCTCGTACAACTGTTTGTGACCGTTGCACTTCTTGTCTCCCACCTCAAACCACGCACCACCCTTCTTGATCATGCCGTATTGAAGACCGTAGTCGATCACTTGCTCGAGTGGGTCGATACCCCGACCAAACGTGATCTTGAACTGGGCCTTCAAGAACGGTGGTGCGATCTTGTTCTTCGCGACCTTCGCCACGCAGATGTTGTTGATCACGAGTTCACCCTGTTTGTCGGAACCGATGCGTTTGACGTCGATGCGCTGACTAGCGTAGAAACGCAACGCCCGACCACCCGGTGTCGTGAAGCCCTGCTGGCCGTTGCCGATCATGCAGCGAAGCTGATTCGTGAAGATGACCGTTGTTTTGTTCATCTTGAGTAGGGCATTGAGCGTACGAACGCCCTCGCTCATTAGCTTGGCGTGGACACCGACGGTACAGTCACCGATGTCCTTCTCGAACATGATCTCAGGAGCGAGGGCCGCCGCCGAGTCAACGACAACCAACTTCGCACCGTTCATCATCAGGAACTTGACGACGTTGAGGGCCTGTTCACCGTTGTCAGGCTGACTAACCATCAACGTCTCAACGTTTACGCCCAATGCCTTCGCATATGTCAGATCCAAGCTGTGTTCGGCGTCCACAAAGGCAACGAGAGCCTGCGGGTCCTTTCTTTGCACCGCTGCGATGGCGTGAAGACACAGCGTTGACTTGCCGCCACCCTCAGGTCCAAAGATCTCGATGATGCGACCCTCGGCGTAACCACCACCGAGAGCCGCATCGAGCGCCCAAGATCCCGAGGTGAACGTCGGGCTACGAAGAACCTCCTTCTTGCCAAGGCACGTCACAGTCGGGTCTCCGTTCCTTGAGGGACAAGCCTTGTTGACGTTCGCCATCAGCTCGTCGATACGCTTCATGAGGTCATCGCGACCTGTCTTTTCTTTCTTTGTGGGTTTCATGGGTTCTCTCTTCATGCGTTCTTCTTTGTTTCGCACTCGTTGATCACCGCACATTCGGAACATTGCGGGTCAGCGCGATCACAGGTACCGAAGCAAGCCGGAGTCGGTACATCACTCGCGGGTGCCGCTTCGGGAGCCGCGGGCTTCGGCACGGGAGGCGGAGCGACGGGCTTCGGTGCCGGCGGAGGCGCGACCGGCTTCGGTGCAGGCGGTTTAGGGGCGCTCGTCTTGGGCGGAGCGGCCTTTGGCGGCTGAGCCACAGGAGCCGGTGCCTTTGGTGCCGCGGCGCGAACTGGCGGAGGAGTCGGTGCGGGTGCCTCTTCTCCGGCGTACTCACCGCTTAGGTCAGCCGCCTCTGACTTCGTCTCGGTCTTGACCGCATCGTGACGCTCACGCTTGATGGGTGCCTCTTCGGGGTAGTCCTCGGCACCCTTTCCCGTGACACTGGTGGTCAGCTCCTGGTAGCTCTCGTTGAGGGCCACGAACACCTGACGAGGAGACGGGTGATTGAAGACGAAGCGCTTCATGTCAAGTGGCTCCATCGCCTTTTCTTCATCGGTGAGTGGAGTCATGGCGATATTGATTCCGTTCAGCGCGAAACCAACGGTGTACGAGGTGCGCTTGCCCTTGGTCTTGGTGATGATGATGTCGACGCCCTCGTCAGGATCGATGAGCTTCGGGTACTGCTTCAGCAGCTTCTCGATTCCCTCATTTGCCTCCTTTGGCAGGTTGAGGACCTTCCAACCGATACACTCGCGCTTGGCGCCGTTCTCCTCCTCGATCGTGACGTTCGGGTCAGCGCGCATGATCGCGGGCCAAAGGTAACGGGTCTTCGGCACAGATTCACCCGAGATCGTGGAGAACTGGGCCATGAGCTTTTCTTTTTCCTCGGCGGTCAGCGTCTTCGAGTCCTTTGCGTCTTTTTCAGCCTTACGCGCCGCGGTCCGCAGATCACAGATCGCACAACATTTGTACTCATCACTGACCGACTTCTCCTGGTCGATATTCCAGTTGAGACACGTCATGCTCTTCGAGAACTTGCCCTTGTTGTCGGCGCCCTGTTGCTTCGAGCGCATGAATTGTGACTGCATCAGCTTCTCGACGAAGTGCTGTCCCGTCATGATGAACACACCGCCGAGACGAACGCGGTTCTCGCCGTACTCGACGTTTCCCCACTGGTTTCCCGTTCTCGCTCCTGAGTAACCGCCACCACCGCTGTTCTTGGCGAGAGCGTTGGCCGCCGCGAACTTCTTCAGGATGTCTTCGTTGCTCATGCTTGTTTCT
>Ga0315276_10000596_pt1 | contig 31149 bp, 46 predicted proteins | sample YL17G05_0_MG_FD_204542 | JGI IMG/M metagenome (GOLD analysis project Ga0315276, IMG submission 204542) | Sediment microbial communities from Yellowstone Lake, YNP, Wyoming, USA - YL17G05_0 | ecosystem: Environmental > Aquatic > Freshwater > Lake > Sediment | place: USA: Wyoming | collected... | reverse complement strand
AAGACGGGAGTTGGCAAGCATCATGCGAAGTACATTTCCGATATTAAGAAGTTTCGGGACGAGTTTAGGTGGTTAGACTAAAGAGATTGATTAAGGAGGACTCTTATGATCGCTTCTGCTCGTAAGATTAAACGGACGAAGAACGAACAGTTACGACAGGTGGAATCTCTCAATGCGAATCATATTAAATATTTTTACGATCTGTTCTTGCAATTTAAGACGGTTCTCGATCAGTTAATCCCCGCGGTGACCAACTTACAGGTCGTGGTTGGCCTTCTTAAAAAGAAAGGTTTAATTAACGACCTTGAGATCGGTCTGGAGATGACCAGAATTCAGGAATTGGAAGAGATGGCTAAGAAGGCGACCATCATTGATCCCAACAGAAAGGAAAAAGAGGATGAAAAAAAGTCAGTTAACCCGTGAACCCATAATTGATAAATGTGTGGGTTGCGATAAGGTTCGGGTTGGTCCCGAACGTGGCGTAGGTACTTGTGTGGCCTTCCTATATCCGTCTGTGAAGTGGAGGATAGGCAATTGTCCCTTGGCATCTCATCTTAAACGTGAGGTCGGTAAGGAGAAGTTCGTTGACCCCATTAAAAAGAGCAAGAGGATGGTGGGAAAATGAGTTATCTCAATATTGACAATTTGTATAAAAATCATGACATTCTTTTGTTTAAGGAATGTTACGCCATGGAGAAAATTCATGGCACATCCGCAAAAGTTTTTTGGAAAGACGGTCAAGTTCACTTCTTCGCCGGTGGAGTAGACCATGCCAACTTTGTTCTACTCTTTGATGCATGGGGACTACCTTCGAAGTTTGAAGTTCTTGGGTATCCGGTAGTAACTGTTTATGGGGAGGCATATGGTGGTAAATGCCAAGGCATGAGTAAGGTCTACGGTAAGGAACTAAAGTTTATAGCCTTCGAAGTCAAGATTGGAGATATATGGTTAAATGTCCCCAATGCGGAGCAAGTCGCCAGAGGATTAGGATTTGATTTTGTCCATTACGCCCAAGTTCCAACCGATATCAAAACATTAAACGCCCACCGTGATGCAGTTTCAATTCAGGCTCAAAAAAACGGGATGGGGGATACCCATATACGGGAAGGAATTGTTTTAAGACCATTGATCGAACTCACAAAGAACAATGGAGAACGCATTATTGCCAAACATAAGCGTGAAGAATTTAAGGAAACAAAAACCTCGAGGGAGCTTGACCCTGCTAAACTTAAAGTATTGTCGGATGCCGAAGCGATAGCCGATGAGTGGGTGACTGAAATGCGCCTTGCCCATGTGCTACAACGGTTTTCCCCAGAGTTAGAACCCGGGATAGAGATGATGGGTGATATTATCAAGGAAATGATAGCGGACGTGGTAAGGGAAGGCAGTGGGGAAATCGTGGATTCGAAGGAAACAAGGAAGTCCATTGGTAAAAAGACCGGGGTGTTGTTTAGAAAACATTTAGAGTGTAATGCGGGATTGCGGTGAAATGATAATCTTAGACCATACCTATACTGGCAAGGTTTATAAACTCCTTCATCCGCAGGTGGATGATATTGATATTCGTGATATTGCGCACCATCTGGCGAGACAGTGTAGGTTTGGCGGAAGGACTGAACCATTCTACTGTGTGACCCCTGAAACGAAAATTCTTACTTATGATTACCGTTGGGTTCCTGCGGGGTCAATCGCGTCTGGAGACATACTGTGGGGGTTCGACGAGGCGAACGGGGGTCATAGACGTTTGCGGAAGTGGAGACCTTCGATAGCTTCTGTACACGGATTGATTAAGCGTCGTCTTATTGAATTAACATTTGGGGATGGCACAAGTGTCCGTTGTTCAAGAGAACATCCATTGCTTTGTTCTTTTAAGGCGTCTGGAAATCAACGTTGGGAAGTCGCTTGGAAAATTTTTGAACGATTTTCAAAAGGGCAAACAACGTATTTGCCGAAACTTCTTCCGGTGTGGGCAACTGACGGAACCTGGGAAGCTGGATGGCTTGCAGGGATGTTTGATGGGGAAGGGTGCATATCGAGTAAAAATAGTCGAGGACGATCTCTGGGGATTTCTCAAAACGAAGGGGTGCTTTTTGACTTGCTGGTTCGGGCATTTAAATCGCGTTATGTAGATGTTCAATGTTCTTATCAGGGAAGTTACAGATGCAAACGCTTCACTGTGCGCGGAGGGTTTGGAAAACAATTAGCTCTTCTCGGTTCCATTCGCCCCTATCGGCTTATCGGTCGAATGCAAAATAAAATGGTCGGGACGGATGTGTCGAGGCAGGGCGCGCTTCTTCCGGTGATAGACGCAAGGGATGCTGGCGTAGGGTCTGTGGTTGCGATAGAAACGTCTACACATACATATCTGACTGAAGGGTTCGGGTCTCATAACAGTGTGGCAGAACATTGTGTTATGGTGTCGAAGATTGTTAATCCCATGTGGGCTAAAGAGGGATTGTTACACGATGCAGCCGAAGCATACCTGCTGGACATTCCTGCCCCCCTTAAAGTCTTTTTGGGTATACCGTATAAGAAACTGGAAGATAAGTATATGCAGGTAATATCGAAGAAATTCGGTCTTGAATGGCCGATGGTAGATGTGATTTACGATCATGTTAAACGTGCCGATTTTTTAGCCCTTATTACCGAACGTGAAAATTTCATTACTGACCGTACCCTCAACTACGGTGTAGATTTGAAACCCCTTAATATCACAATAACACCACTGGGATATAGGCGGGCGGAGAAAGCCTTTTTGAAACGGTTTAACGAATTATTCGGGGAAAGGATAGAAGATGTCAAGAACTAAACGATTATTCTTTTGGATAAAAGACAGACGGTTTGCCCTGATAAGCAAAAGAGTATCCGTTGATGCGCCAGACAATAATGGTCAGATGAGGGTTTGGTGGAAGTGGTATCTTTTTGATCTGATTAGGATAGCATTGATCCAGGACCCGGTCTGTTATACTGTGAATCCTAAACCTCAAGGAGTCGGAGGTAAAGAAATTTATACTTCCGGTGGTCCCCGGGGAGAGACATAGAGGGACAACCCTAATGAAACGTGGAGACACAATCAGAATTGAGTGGCTGGATTCTGCTGCCTGCAGTACAAGTCTTTGGACCGATGAAGAGACAATTGATTTTGATGGTTACGATAAGGCCATGCACTATCAGAGCATAGGTTACTTCATACGGAAAACGAAGATCTCAATTTATTTCTGTCAGTCTATAAGAATAGATGAAGATAAGGGGGGACCAATTTTGGGTCACCTACTTTCAATACCCAACAGGGCTGTCTTATCCGTTAAAATTATTAAAGGAGACAAACATGGATAAAATCTTAGAGGAGTTAAGGAAACTTTTTCCGCACGGTCACGAGAAGTTTATAGAACTCTGTTTTAAGGAAATGGAGCTCCACTCGAAGAAGAATCACGACTATGCCAGTGGTGGTCATTCTCTTGGGAATTTTTACAGGGTGACTAAAATTCTCGGTCTCTATCCGGGGATGGATCTGGAAAGTCCAGTTACGGTAGCCATTTTCTACCTCCTGAAGCAACTCGACGCATTGCTTTGGATGCACTCGAACGGCCATTCGGCCAAAGTGGAAGGACCCGCTGAACGGTGCCAGGACATTTCCATCTATGCGAAGATTATAGCCTTGATTATCGGGGAAAAGAACCCTACCCCCATGGCATCCTCTTTCGATCCGTGGAATCCAGACTCCTATGCGTTAGACGGTTCTCCACCCAAAAAGGATACTCGTCCTCCTACTCCCCCTTGTGTCTATCCATGTAAGAAATGTGGTAAGTTACCGGATTATTGGAGCGAAACAAGAGAGGATGGTATTTATCATCGTTTTCGATGTGCCACCTGTTGTATATCAAACACTTCTCTGGTAAGCAAAGAAAAGGCCCAAAAGGAGTGGAACGAGGTTTATTCCATGAGAGGAAGTCAAGAGAAAATTTTTTCAAGTTAGACTATACAGAATGTAGAATGTCTGAACCAGGTGGAGGTTTTATGTCTTGTATTCATAATCAACCCCAGTGTTACTGTAAAAATAGTTTCAACCAGGATGATTTAAGGCACACTCAAAAACGATGTCAAAGATGTAAACAAATGCTTTTCCCCCAAGATGTCTTTGACTGCATTCCGTTGATAGATTGTATAACCATCATTCGGGTGCAAAGGGGATCTACGGTGGTTGATTTATTTTCCACTAAATGGTGAGACGATGGATTCAGTCGATAAACTCCGAGAGGATCTAAAAGAATTCAAGGTTCAGGTTGCCAATAAGTTGGGGAAAACCCAGTTGGATCGACTCGACCGGATGATAGAACGATTAGACCCGATCTCCAATGCTATCAAATCTGATGCCGTCAAATCTGACAAGAAGGCTTGCATTGAAGCACTTTCTCAATACATGGGTTGGCATACGGGGATACTTCGGAATGACTGGATCAATGTTCTAAGGTCTATGGGATTCAGCATTGAGGATCTCGCCCTCATGTTCCAGACCTCTCATCAGAATATGCGGTCAAGAATACAGACTGCAGATGCTACCGAAGCCGACAAGGTTCCCGCTTGGATGCAGGCAATTCTCGCAAAGGATCAGAAAGATATTACCGATGACGATATGGAGCGAGTCCTTAAGTGGAAAATGTTCAGTATGGCTACAACGGACAAGGCGACCCGTGACACCAATGAGGCTGCCTCTAAACTCTTGGCTAATCTTCAATCCCGGAAGAAGGAGGATTGGATCGTCAGTTATGAGCAAAATGTCGTGATCCGTGAATTCTTAATGTCTGAGTTATTGCCTGCCCTTCACCGGAGATTCCAGATTGAGCAGGTAGCGGTTGATATTAAGAAAATCTTTTATGATGCCCTTCTTTCCCTGGACGACAAGGTTAAGGCTATCGGTCAAAGAATATGGGCTCTAAGTGAAATGGATGAACTGATCGCTAAGGCGAAGAAGAGAGGCAAATGGAAGAAGAAGGATGTTGAAGAAACAGAGAAGTAAATTCACAATAATTGAAGACGGTGGAACCGTTGTTGTTCGTTGGAGAAATCAAAGTCTCCATGTCGCCTGCTGTGATTGCGGCTTGGTCCACGATTTTTCCATGAGACTGTTTGGCAAGAACAAGATAGTTCTCACTGTATCGAGGGATAATCGGGCAACCGGACAGGTAAGGAGAGGAAGGTTTCAGAGTTGTCTGAAATATTATCTAAATGGGTGCAGGAAGTGAGGGGAGGATTTAGAGATGAAGATAGTCATTATCGGATCAACCCAATACAAGGAAAAGTTTGAAATCCATAAGGTCACGTTAGAAGCCGATGGGCATGAGGTAAAAATCCCCGCCTTTGATTACCACCCCGAACTGGACGACCTTGGGGTATGTGTCCACAATCGTGATCTTATCAGATGGGCCGACGAGGTTCACTTGATTTGGGATAGACGTTCAACCGGAACCATCTTCGATTTCGGGATGGTTTTTATGGCCGAGAAAACCCTTAAAATAATTTATTTCGAACCCAAGACCTTTGAAGGCGTGATGAGAAAATATGAAGATTTCTCTTCTAACGGATGCTCCAAAATATAATTTAGCCTTAATGAAACTCTCGGCTTGGCACAAAGAAAGGGGTGATCAGGTTTCCTTGAATCAACCCTTGTGGCCTGCCGATAAGCGATATGCTTCTGTCCTCTTCGATTGGAATGTCAAGAAATTTTTGGCAGATGAATATGGTGGACCAGGATATAATTTTGAACCTCTTGGCATTGACTGTAGGCCGGATTATTCTCTTTATGATTTAGATTTTTCACTCGGATACACTTACCGTTACTGTCCGAGAAAGTGTTCTTTTTGCGTAGTTGGTAAGATGGAAAAAGACCAATCCCATAAATCTATTTGGGATTTTCATTTACCCCAATTCAAGAAAATTTGTCTCCTAAATAACAACACCTTTGCCGACCCACAATGGAAGGAAACTTTTCAAGAGATTTGGGATGCTAAACTGACCATGATAGACGAAAACGGATATGATCTTAGACTAGTTGATGAGGAAAGGGCCGTGGCGTTGTCTGAGACAAAATGGGGAACCAAACATATGCCTCATTTCTCGTGGGACAGGATGGGGGATGAATCGCCAATATTGCGAGGCTTTGGTGAAATCAATAGGGTTGGATTGCGTGGTTGTGAAATTTACGTATTAGTTGGTTTCGATACAACTATAGAACAGGACATTTACCGTTGCCAAACAATACACGATCTTGGTCACGATCCGTATGTGATGGTTTATAAGAATAATCATCTTCTGAACGATTTTAGAACGATGATTTACTCACGATGTTATAGAAAGTCGGGCAGTATTGCAGAAACGTGGAAAACTTACTCAAGGAGTAACCCATGCCATTAAAGATTGAAGATCTTACCAAAGAAGAATTAATCAGTCTTTTGCATCGTGTGACTATTGACATTCCAGACAATCTTATTCGGCGCGTGCGACATGAAACTCTCTTGGCCCAGGTAAGAAGTCTGTCGGAAGAAGCACAACGGGAAATGAAAGAAAATACTGGCGATCCGTTCAAAATAGGACAATACCTTGAGGCTTCGAAGAAATTTGATCGGGCCATGAAACTTTTACATGATCAGGCCAGTGAGATTTTAAAGGATTGAACAAATAAATGCCTTACCGTGAGATCGTTCCCAAAGACATGATGCCCTTTATGGCGACGATGATGAACTCGTTAAGTAGAGACTATTCGCTTACATTTGCTGAACGGGCGACCAAATATCTTCGACACAATGGGCAACCGGTGCAGTTCAGGGGGTACGAATGGCAGATCGGTATTCTGAACGATTTTCACCCGAGACAAGCAATACCTAAACCTTCGCAGGTAGGAGCAACCCAGGTCATCCAATGGAAGGTTATGTTGTTCGCTGACCAATACGCCTTCATGCCCTTCTTCTATAAATCCGATGAAGGGGTAGAAATGGCGCACTATCCGACCGTGATTTATACGTTGGAAAGTGACGACAAGGTTGGTGAATATTCGGCTGATAGACTTGGTGGTTTCTTTAGAGATAATCCGTACTTTGACTCCTTGCTTTCCGAAGGTGAGGTTGACCAGGTTAGGTTAAAGAAGTTTGGCCGGACGGCTGTTTATTTTGGTGGTAGAAAAACTGTCTCATCTGTCACAACTGTTCCGGGTGATATTGTGATCTGTGACGAATGGGACAGGACATTTGAGATTGATGTAGGTGAACAGATCCCTTCCAGACTCAGGCACTCTCCAATGTTTAGAAGTAAGACCTATCGGGGAATGATGATTAAATTTTCCAGTCCAGAGATGGAGAATTTCGGGGTTACAAAAGAATATGAGGAATTGTCTGACCAGCACGAATTTATGGTGAAATGTTCGCATTGTTCCCATTGGCAAACCATGATTTACCCAGACTCAATTGCGAACTGGTATGAGAAGGGACAACCACCCTCTTCCGATCTTTATTACATATGTCTTGCCTGCCACCGTCCCCTTGATTGGAGTGTAATCGGGGGATGGAAGTCCAGCGAACCCAATGTCACCCATAACTGTGAATGGGTGCCGAAACGAAAAGAATTTTATGAAACGGTCACCCGTTATGGTGAGGGTGTTAGGGGTTATCGCATTCCATGGGCGTATTCGAGACCCGTCCATGAGATCATGACAGAACGGGATGGAAATTCGGTTCGATACTTCCATCACCATGTTCTCGGCATTCCTTACGAGGACAAGAAGTCGGGTCTGAACTCCGCACTCTTTAAAACCTTTCCCGTCTGTGTATTTGGGTATGAACCTGGTTATACCTATATCGCCGGTATAGACCAGGGGGCTTACGTATGCGTATGGAGATACATTCCGAACTCTCGGGGCGATCTTGCACCGATCGGCAGATGGGAAATCGTTCATGTCGAATTTACGCCTGATGAGTTGGCCTTTAAGACTTTTCAAACCGTAGATGGTCAAATCTCGGTAAGGGAAGGAAGAATCTCGCAAATCTTGAAGCAATTTCATTGTGAACTTGCTGTCTGTGATGCGGAACCATCTGGTAACGATGCATCCAATCTTCAGAAGGATTTTCCTCGAACCGTCTTTGTTAACCACTCCACAAGGATGAATATTGACGATCCTTCTTTGGGGTTTAAATGGGTAGATGAGGAAAAGGATCCGGGTGGACAGTCAATCTTTGTCGGTAGGATCTCTGAGGATAAGACAGGAGCCTTTGATGCCTACTCCGACTTTCTTTATCAAGGATATCTGGCGATGCCTCAACAGGAAGCGGAGGAAGTGATCGGCAAGATGATTAGTCATCACCTCAACCTGAAACGGACGATCAGGGAAGAAAAACAAACGGTAGGCAAGACCAGATCGACGAGAAAGGTTCAGTATGAAACCATTTGGTATTCAGTGGGGCCGGATCATTATGCCCACGCTAATAAGTTTGCATTTCAGGCGGCAAGTTTAATGTGGCGACTTGGAAGGATGAACTATACGTCCCTGGTGACGGACACAAAAATCAGTGGCGTGAAATGGCCGGAAAGGAAATAAGGGAGAATCGGTATGGCGATCAAATACGTGGGCGGTAAGATCAAACGGATTCATTCTCGTTCCATAAAACGATACAAAAAGATTAAGGAGAAGAGAATTATCGAACCCGTACCCAAAGTCAATGTCTGGCATAAACTGAACGTAGGATTAAAAAGACTCATGTGCCTAAAAGTAGATTAAGGGAGGTAGTTAGATGCAGTTCTCCATTATCGGTTCTATGGTGGTTGGCAATAAGGTTGGCGATACAGTTGGAGGTAAACAGGTTGTCTTAAAGAAAGAAGTCGTTAAGGCTTCGAATATTATTGAAGTTTGTCGTCATCTTATCTATCTTGGGAAAGGATATCGGGGGGTGACGCACCTGGAGGTCAAACCCGTGGAGGAGAAGAAAGAAGGATGCCCTACAAAAACCCAGAAGACAGACGGCGACGGCAACGAGAGCGCAGACAAGAACACATAGGGAGTGGATTGTGTCGAAATTGTGGCAATATCGCATCGTGGGGGCAACATTGCGAAAAGCATCAACGGGAGAATCGTACTAACGGATTAAGGACTTATGCAAAACATAAGATGGGCTTTTGTTGTGTCAGTTGCGGAAAACCCCACGGGAAATTGGGACATTATGCCATTGGTCAAGAATGTTTGGAAAAACGACGCAAACGCAGAAGGGAAAAAAGAAACAGGTGGAGGCGGGAAGGTCTTTGTGTCGTATGTGGCCATCCATTGAACACTGAACGAGATGGATATTTTAACAAATGTAGTGTCTGTAGGACATACTGTAACAGTAGCACTATAACACGGAGGGAATATGGATATTCTCGATTTTGCCGTACCAGCTAATTATGAGTTGATTCTTTTCGGAGACAATCAGGAGGGCAATATCCTATCGTACAAAAAAGGATATCAGCAGGCCATCCAGTATATATTGGATGCCAAGAACCGTTTCGCTCTCCACATGGGAGATGAGATGGAGGCATTTTGGATCAGCGATCCACGATACGATCCCGCCATCTTACAAACAGACCCTCTTTCACAACAAAAAACGGTGGTTAAGGATCTTGCTCCGTTGGCTAAGGCTAAACGGCTTATCACCATTCTTCGCGGCAATCATACCGATAAACTATATCCGATGATTGGTGATATTACTAAGAATACTTGCGAGGATAAACTTCATATTCCCTATGGTGGCTGGTCGTGTGTGGTGAAACTTAATGATAAAAATGGCTTACAATTCAAGGGTTACTTCACCCATGGAAGAAAGTTGATTCGGTCGGTTGCAGATGACCCTATTAGAAATTTAGCCAATCTGCAACTTCAATTAAAACAGCACTTGAAGTACAAATTCGGGGATGCCCTCTTGATGGCCAAGGCGCATACCCATCGTCTGATTGTGTCTGATCCGAGATCGCAATTATACCTTACGACCGAACCAGGGGAAGGCATTAAGGAAAAATACACCCACTTCAGGACAACGGGGTATATCCATCCCGACCATCGCTGGTACTGCAACACTGGTTCATTCTTAAAGACCTTCGGAGAAAACGTTACCAGTTATTCAGAAAAGTATGAATATGATCCTGTCGAATTGGGCTATATTGTCGTGGAAGTCCGTGACCGACTGATAATTAATGTACGCAAGGTAGTGGTCTAATGCAAAAAATTTCCCATCACGATAAAAAACGAAAGTGATATCACCAAGTCTCTGCTTGAAGACCTGATTACTTGGCATGTTTTTGATTTGGTAAAGGCAGAGGGTAAATTTCTACGTGCCGAATATGCCTTTGGTGGTGATGTTATGGTGACTATTCATAAGGGTAATTTAGCCCCGTCAGACATAACTCGTCTGGAATTTCAAAAAAAAGCAAGTTCGAATTAAGAAAATACCGGGGGAATAGGCGGTAATGACAACGATTCCTAAATTTCAAGTAGGTACGAAGGTAATGGGATTTCAGTGGACCCCGTTCAACGGAGTAGTTCGGGAGAGCGAGGCAATACCGGACCGTGAAGCATTTTTGTGTCACATAGTCGATGATGGCAATGGAAACGAATATTTTATACCAGAAAGCCAACTGTCGGTCTTTAATGTCGATATTTATACTTCTGCCTGCGTATGGTGGAATGAATGTCTCAGGATGAGGATTCGTGCCGAGCGAATATTACAAGACACGGTTGAGATGTTGAGGCCAAAATGAGAATTGAAAAGTTTAGAAAAGTTAAAACGATGGATGTACCGGATTGGAGGTCTGCGAAGGAAGTGGTGGCTGAACCTGCGGTGATGTCCACCCTTCTTTTAGAAGATTTCCCCTTACAGGTTGGAGATAAGGTTATTTTCGATTTAAGGATTTTGGTTGAACGGAAATGACAAGGATAACCGGGCATCTCGGTCCTAAAGAGATAAAAGAAATAAGAGTTTATTGGGTAAAGAAATTTGATGCCAAATGTCCTTATTGCGGGGCTTCGATTAAGAAATTTGGAAACCAAATAAAAGACGACTTATTCCATTGTCGGAAGTGTAGAAAGTATCACACCCTGTAGGACAGGGGCGGGTGGTCTCTCTTAGGAGAGCGGGGGGTTTTCGGAGAACCGAGGGAGCGGAGGGAAAAAGGCCAATGCATCGAGGGTATTCGATGCGTCCAAAAGGAATACTATCCGAATGGCAAGTAAGCGAACCTGGACATTGGCCGATTAGTTGATGGGACCCTCCGGCCACCTGCTCATAATTCAAGGATTTAAATAAGATGAAATCCGTTAATATTTTCTATAAACGACTCTTTACGGTAGCATCCAACAAGAAACTTTGGTTACGGGTGTTGGGGGAAGTGGGGAATTATCCAATATGGTTTCTATCAAATCAGCATGGATATAGAGCAAAATCTCCCCGATTATTAATGGTGGCTGGTATGCATGGTGAAGAGATAGCTGGCCCGCTATCTATTATAAAATGGCTGGAGGAATTTGATCCACAACTATTTTATTCGTTTAATCTTTCTTTCATCCCTATTATTAATCCGGTGGCGTATCAATTGGGTCGAAGATACAATTTAAAAAACGAGAAGTCAAATTGCGGTTTTTATAACACCAAGGCTTCGGGAGATAAACCGTCAGAAGAGGGTATCATACTTCTTAAAAACCTACCCCTACTAAAAGCATGTTCCCGCGATGGATTTTTATCGTTACATGAGGATATTACCTCATCGAAATATTATGTTTACACTTTTGAAAGAACAGATGCTCCGGGTCGTTTTACAAATGAAATGCGGAATACGTTGGCTGGATTTTTCACCGACCCCTTAGATAATGAGTTGGTAACGGTAGATGCTCTCGGCGGACACGGGGTTATGGTAAACAATGGTATTGTATATAAATTAGAAGATGGAAGTTTGGAACATTGGTTATTCACCGAGGGAACTGTCCGTGTAGCCGTGACTGAGACACCTGGTAAGTTTAAACTTAACGAAAGAGTGAAGGCTTCGATGGCATTGATCGGGAAGTTTATCGAGTTATGTCTATGAATAGAGATCCTACAAAAGAAGAACTTAAAAAAATTGAGAAATGGTCCGCAAAAGACTGCTCTGGCCTGATGGATTTTATTCATGGCATCTGGGAATATGCCGACTGCGGTTACTGGGTCCAGAAGGACAAGATATATAATATTTCAACCGGAGGATGGAGCGGTAACGAAGACATTATGGGGGCATTGGAAAGGAATTGGATGTTTTGGATACTATGTTGGCAAGAATCGAGGCGAGGGGGTCATTATATTTTTCATGTCAAATAACGCCAAGGGTGAGGCGGCGAGAATATAACGCAAAGGTCAGCGGCGCATTAAGCGTCCGCTGGAGTGATTGGTTATGTTGAAAATTATTCATTAAGGAGGTATCTATGTTTGAACTACCCATTGATTTAGCTGCATGGATCGAAACAGTTTGGCCTATTATTTCAAGTCGTACCATCAATAAGGCAGAAGCATCTTTGTGTAACTGTGAAGCCCAAATGTACTGGGCAGGCACAATCATCAGGATTGACCTGAAATCTATTAAATAAACATAACGCAGAAATCAGCCGGAGCGTAGCGATCGGCTGGATTGATTGGTTATGACTTTTTATAACGGAAAAAGTAAATATGATTAAACCTTACTACGAAGAAAATGGAATAACGATTTATCACGGTGATTGTATGGAAATAATGCCGCAATTACCAGATGATTTATGCGGTCTGACCGTTACTTCACCACCATATAATATGCGAACTAGAATAAGGAATGGAGAATACACAACCAGAGAAAAAAGCGAACATTTTAGTAAAAAATATGACCACTTTGGAGATGATTTGTCTATTGATGACTACTTTAAATTTCACCTAAGCACTCTTCATGAAATGATTAGAATTTCCGGTCTTGTTTTTTGGAATATACAGATTGTAACCGGAAGCAAAGAGGCAATTTTTAAAATCATCGGTAAGTTTGCTAATGAGATAAAAGACGTAATTGTTTGGGACAAAGGGCATGGACAACCTGCAATGCACGAAAAGGTAATAAATAAAGCGGCTGAATTTATTTTAGTATTTGAAAAAGAAGCGTCAGCAGGACGAGCATTTAAGAACGCCTTTTTTAAACGTGGAGAAATGACAGACATTTGGAGAATGAAGCGCGGAGAAAACCTAAAAGGGCACGGTGCAACATTTCCAAAAAGCCTGGCCAGAAGAGCGATTGAAGGATGGAGCCAAAAGGATGTTATAATTCTTGATCCGTTCTGTGGCACTGGAACAAGCCTTGTTGCTGCGAGAGAAGAAGGAAGAAGAGCAGTTGGCATTGAAATATCAGAAAAGTATTGCGAAATAGCAGTGAAGAGGTTGGCGCAAGGCGTATTGGATTTTGCGTCATAACGACTGAACCCAGCGGCGCATTAAGCGTCCGCTGGAGTGGGGGGTTATACCGTAGCCATAAAGCAACCTTAACGGGCCGGAAGGGAACCTAAAAGGACAAATGAAAGACCTATTTGGACATTGTAAAGTAGAAGATTCTTTAGAAAGAATAAGGATATTTTGCCCCCCGGAAGGTTACTGGTTTGCAGACAGTGGAGGTAAAGATTCATCCGTTGTTAGGGAATTACTGATTATGTCTGGCGTAAAATATGACGCTCATTACAATGTTACAACCATTGATCCCCCTGAATTGATCCGGTTTTTACTGAAACATCACTCCGATACAAAGTGGGAAAGACCAGAAAGGCCATTTCTTTCCGTTTTACCAATACGGGGATTTCCAACCAGACAAAATCGATGGTGTTGCCAAGTTTTTAAGGAAAATGGTGGAGTTGGTAGAAGGGTTTTGACTGGTATCAGAGCGGCAGAATCAACCAAACGGGCAGGCCGCAAGTTTGTGGAACAATGCTACCGAAATTCAACCCGAACCTATGTTAATCCCATTTTAGATTGGTCAGATAATGACGTTTGGGATTTCATCAAAGAAAGTAAAATTTCTTATTGTTCTTTGTATGATGAAGGATTTAAGCGGATTGGTTGCGTTATGTGTCCCATGTCCTCACACCAAGTAAGAGAAGGGGATAGATGGCCTCGGATGAAAGAAGCTTTTAGACGAGCCTTTATTAAACTGTTCGAGAATAGAGGGGGAAGGCCCGCCTTTAAAAGATGGAAGAACGGATCAGAAATGTTTGAATGGTGGTTACATGATACCAAAAAACCTTTCAATCCTGATCAAACCGTTATGTTTGAATAGAGTATAAATTATGTTTTCCCCACCCGACCCGTTTCCAAGGTTTTATAAATGGTTTCGCTTAATGGCGTTAAGCGGTATAACGACAAGGGTCAGTGGTGGCTTTTGGCCATCCACTGCACCCGCTGGTTATCTGGGGTTTTATGATTCGTGATTGTGAAAATATCGGGGAATACGGCGGCACTTGTAAACACAAACAATACGTTTTCGCTGGCAATAGTAAAACGAAGGAGAAGGCCCATATTCATTGTAAAGCCCTCAATGCCTCGATTCTTTTAAGCGTAGATTATATGTCCGACGAAGGCGCTCAATGGCATTTATGGGAACCGTTGACACCAGAGCGATGTCCAATGAAGGTTTATAATTTCAGATAACGACTGAACTCAGCGGCGTGTCGCACGTCCGCTGGAGTGATTGGTTATGTGGAGGTTCTTATGTCTTTATCTTGTACCCGTTGTGAAAGCACAGGTTTTTTAAACCTGCATCAAATTCCAGAATTAAATATGGAGGAGATTCAAAAAGCTCCTGACTTCTGTAATGCTGTGTTGAAGTGGATCGATAATAATACAGAACATGATGTAACCGTTTGTGATTGTTGTGGCAACGGGGAAGGTTGGTATGGGATTCCAGGAGAACACTATAATCCAGTAGATCAGCCAGGAATGAACGGCCCCTATTATTACAATGGTGGATTGTGTCAATGTCATTAATTCCACATAACCATTGATTAACAAGCCATTTTGCCCTGATAATGCAAAACTAAGTAGCGGAGGGATTATGAAAGAGTCAACAGAAAGAATCATTGACTTGGGTGAGGATGAACATTACCCCTATACTTGTAATCGGTGCGGAGGCACAGGAGAAATAGTAGTTTGCCCTGATGATATGTGCCACGGATTGGGATATTGTATACATGGAGATGGGATGTTAATTTGCCATGAATGTAATGGGGAAAGTGCATTCTAACCATTGATTAACAAACCATTTTGCCCTGATAATGCAAAACTACGGCAGAGGGATTATGAAAGAGACAACAGAAAAAATCATCGAGGGGTTACAGAAACCTACTTGGACGGTGGGCTATCCATCGGACGTGAGTGAATTGTTAGACCTCTTGGAGATTGCGGAAGGGGCACTGATAGACTCTATATCGTGCGAGGATGGTCTTGATGGTGATACTGGTCTACGGGTACTTAAAATGATTAGTGGTGCATTAGTGACACATGGACGATTAAGTTTATTTGTTCAAGTACCGGAAAAATAAATTTATGAAAATCAATTATAGAATATTGAGAGAAAGAACTGTCCGTATGTCTAAAAAATGTCCTATCCGTGGTTGCAAGTCTGGTCTCGAACCGACCGAAGAATTTTGGTTTTGGAATCGTCGGAAATCTGGCGTGGCAATCTGTCCAGCCTGTCGCATAAAATTAGACGAATACGTAGGGGATTGGGTAGATCGATTGCAAATAATATCTAAGGGTTGTTTCGAATACGATTACGTACGATCTGTATTTGATGAAGATGCTGACGAATAGGGGCTTTCGTTAACGGAGGATACTACCCATGCTATGTCCAGAATGTCCAAATAGACCCCTATGTTCTTCGCTATGTCCTGAAGCTGAATTCTACCTAAAAGAAGAGGGGGCGATGCAAGAATTTATCAATCTTGGAGTTGCCGTATTCGGAAAATCAACCAGGGGGGATGTGGATGAACAAGAGAGAAAAAGAATATTGGATCAATTCTATTCTCTCCCCACAAAAGAACGGGTTTCACGCTTAATGGATGCCGGTTATACCCGCCGAGAGATCTGCAAAGCACTTAATATCACAAGAACATATCTAAGAAAAATCCTACAAATACTTCCCGCCTAAATTCACGCTTTCTTCCATTTTTATAGAGATAATACTTTTGTGCATTGGATTATATGCTTTTCATTCCATTCCCGTGGAGCTTTTATGTAACTGATTTTTCTTAACTTTCTGATCGGGAGAGCATTGTCCTTCCTTCAACGTATTAAAAACTTCCTTCCTTTTGGACCGAGGGTAAACGTCTTTGTTTCTCCAGGCGGGATAGGTGTTGGATCGAAAGCCGTAACCGACCCGATAGGTTCGTATGCTCAGAATATCTTTAGCACGATTCCCCGACAATTCAGCGAACTTCACAAGTATAATCTCGAAAACCTAATTAAATTAAGTTCTACCGATCTCATCCGGTTTTTGCTCTACGCAGAGCCTACGGTGTCCCATGCCTTCTCTAATTATCTCAGGGTCTTCGATAGCGGATATTATGTGTTGGCGAGGAAGGCAAACGGTTCCATCCATTCGCAAGGACAGGATTTTATTGACAATCTCATAGCCAGAATCGAACATCCGGTTAGTTCTGGTTTTGCTTCAGACACGTCGCTTTCAAAAACCTATTTAGAGTTTGCAACTCATGTCTTGATTGATGGGGCTGCGTGCGGTGAGGTTGAATTTAACAGTGATTATAGGCTCGTGGCGATTCATTCGGTTGATCCGTACACCGTTATTTTTAAGTCAGACAACCAACGGTATGTGCCGTACCAGACCGGATTCGGTCAAGATATCTCCCTTGACTACCGTAATTTTATCTACATTCCCGTGGATCCCATAGCCAATGATCCATACGGGACGAATCAAATCATCTCGGCTATTCAGGCTGTGATGAGTAAATTTAGACTTCTTCAGGATTTTGCGAGGGCACTCCACAATATCGGATTTGATCGCATTGATATCCAGATTAACCAGGAGGCTATTATCAACGGTTGCAAGGCCGGTGGAATCAGTAATCCACAGGAGATCATCAAGACCATCAATACGGCAATATCGGAAGCCAAGACTTCGATGCAGTCCCTTGAGGCTGATGATAATCCTGTTCATCTCGATAACGTAACAATCTCTACGTTGGAGGGAAGAAACTCTGGTAGAGGAGTCGATGTTCAGGCTATCGTCGATGTTCTTCTTTCTGATATCGCTTCGGCAATGAAAACCTACTCTACAATTTTAGGCAAGAGATTTGGAGGAGGTACGGAAGGCTATACTTCCATTGAAGCACTCATTTTTGTAAAACTTATCGAGGGATTTCAGAAAATCGTCAAACGACTTCTTGACCGTGTTTTTACCCTGGCACTGCAAGTTGAAGGTGGCATACAGGCATATGCAGATTGGGTATGGCTTGAACCGAGTTTGAGACCTGTTTATGAATCTGCTCAATATTATGCCGTATATTCGGGTCTTATTTGGGAGGAAGAGCAGATGGGTTCGATCTCCATGGATGAAAGAAATGCTCTCGCCCGAAGGATGCTCGGTCAAAAAGGTGCTCCACCTATTGATGCGGTAAGGGTAGATGGTTTTACACCATCCCCAAGAAATGATCCACAAAGGAGCGTGACTCAAGAGGGCGGTAAAGAACAAAGACGTGCTGCGACCAATCGGGATCGTAGGTCTGGAGGTAATCCATGAAGGGGGAAAGTTGGCCTATGTGTTGTCACGATATCGCACCAGAAGATGAAGCCGGAGATTTGGAGTTAAAGAAGAAGAAAGAATTTCTTAAAGCACAAGAGGAGTTGGAAACAGAGGAACTATTAAGGGGGTTTTGCAATGGATAAAGTTGTTCGTATACCAACTATCGAAGAACTCGAAATTATCAATAAATATTTTGCGAAGAAGGAACTGACGGCGGAAGAGATTTATGTGTTCGATGTGAAGGCTGCCGAGACAGACAAGCTCACACAGCACTGGTCGTATCTCGGTAAAGATATGATCGAGGGTTTTCATGCCGACATACAGAGGAGACATGAAAATTCAGAAACAGAAATAGTGGGATATCTCTTCGGCCATGATAAGACGAAAATTCCATCTGGAACTCTGTTTCAATCTGTTGTGTCCTCAATGGGTGACGGTGAGAATCCTCCGGTGGCATTTAAACCGAGTGTCTACATGTTGAAGAATCTGAATGTCTCTGGTTTGAATACCGATGATTACATCCGGGCAGTCGAAGCTGGTCATACCGAAGCTGTCAGCGTGGGATTCCAAGCTGGTTCTTTTATCTGCAATCTTTGTAATCAGGATATCCGCACCATGACCTGCATTCATATACCTGGTCGGTTCTACAATATGGCTGCGGAAGGAGAATCACCTGTGGTGAAGCGTTGTACCTATACGGTTCATCAAGGATTCGTCAAGGAAAGAAATCTTGTCGAGCTTTCCGGTGTCTATGCGGGGGCAATGCCGGGAGCCCGTATCCAGTCTGAATTTACGGTTCCAGAGAACGCACAGGTCAAGGACGGAAAGGTAATAGACGAGAAGGGTTCTGTCTTGATGTCTGATAACATCAAGGATTTTTCCCAAAACGATATTCTCCGCTTCAATTATGACTTCGATGGCAGTATCGAAAGGGTTGGAAGTGTGGAGTCGGAAGAAGAAAGCACCCGTGATCTTAGTGGAACAGTCGAAGCCCTCGCCGCAGATATGGCAACACTACAAAAAGCAAAGGATGAACTGATTGTCCTGAAGGACACATTAGAGGCCACACTGGAGGATTTACGGGCCAATGATGAGTTGCTCCGCAAGAACCTTGGGCTTTCCGAGATCGACAAGATTGAACTCCAAGGAAAATTGGGGAAGGCAGAGAAAAGGGTTTCCGTTTTGGAAGCAGAGAACAAGGAACTGAAGGCCATAAAGGATGCCTACGTTGCAGATTTAAGGGGCAAATGTAAACATCTATCGGTTGCCATCAATGGTGAGAATCACAGTGATGAGCTTTTCGACAAGGAGATTGGGGTACTCTCCATCGATGAGTTAAAGGAGAAGATCGGTCTGCAACAGAAACAGTTAGCACAAATCATTCCACCTGAACGCAAAACGAAAGTTCAAGAAATAGTTAGGATAGAAACTGGCAGTCCTAACGCTATTGACAAGAGTCGGGTGGTTAACCAGAAGTCTGAGTTATTCAAAACCAGTTAGGAATATCAAAGTCAAAAATAAGGAGGTTTTCGTATGGCTGCAAGAGGAGTTAGTTTTGAAGGTATTGGGTTTACGGGGTTGGTTTCTTTCAAAAGTGCCTTGGTAAAGGGTACGGATGAAGACAAATTGGTGAAGGTTTCTGCCAATGATACCGTTGCTTTATGTGCAGAGAATGATCCCTTCATTGGGGTCGTGAGGGTAATTGACGCATTCGATGGTCTCGCGGGCGTCCAGATCGATGGATTTGTGACCATGGATTTTGATCCAGCTCACGATGATCCCGCTCTGAACTTTGACTCCTTCGTAGGCGGTGTTACTGCCAATCTTGTCAAACAACTTGATGCGGTAGCCGGTGCTAATGCCCACAGGGTAGTCAACATGGATGCGGCGAATCATAAAGTGACATTCGAACTGTAATCGGAACCGGAAATTTTTTTAACCTTAACATATACATTTTGTAGACTTCTATAAGGAGGATAATCAGCATGATTGAGATTGTAAGGCAAAATGCCAATGACATTAATCTGAATCAGGATTTGTATGCGAAGGCATACGATAACTATATGAGTCTTTCAAGTCTTTTGGAGTTAATTGATCCATCTGCTCCCAAGGATCAACTCGATGCCTTTGAGAGACAGTTGATGCGGTTTGGGATTCGAACCAAGAACGATCCCAAAAGTGGAACAGGGGCCTCTATGGGAGAGATGTTCTTTCAGAGCAATCTGCCTGCGTCGAGGATTCTCTTTCCCGAATTTTTGAACCGGATCGCCAGGGTTGCGGTGATGGCCCAGGATGATATTGAATCTCAGTTGGTGGCTTCAACCGAGACGTTAGTTGGAACCAGTGTATATCGTGCCATTTACATTGATGATACGGCGGCACAGAGGGCTACTTACCGAGTCAGTGAGATGGGTAAGTTCCCGGTAACCAAGATCAGTTGGTCAGAGAAGGCAACCACCTTAGCGAAATATGGTGTTGCTCTTGAAATGTCCTACGAGTTCGTTAGGAGAAGTTCAATTCCTATCATTACCCTATTGATCCAGCGAATCATGCTACAGAGAAGGGCCGCTGAGATCTCACAGGCTATCGCTGTTCTTTACGCTGGTGATGGAAGTGGTACTGTGGGTGGAGCGGGAGCCATCGCCGTAACGGAACTAAAAGATGACATTCAGGGTGGAGCTCCAGCCGGTACGGAAGATTTGGAATATACGTCTTGGCTTACTTGGTTATGCAGTTTCTATCCTGGAATGTGTACTACCGTCATAGGTTGTGCAGATGACATCATCAAGGCTTATGCGATTGCTGCGCCGAGTATTTTCCCTATTTATATGACTAATTTTATTGACCAGAGCAAATTACAGGGAGTTCCAAGATTGATTAACGGAAGGGTGCCTGGGAATGTCAATTTCGTCATCCATGATGATGTGGTGGCTAACGATTTGATCGGCATCGATAACAGATATGCCCTGATTGGCTATCGAGAGGCTGGTGCTGATCTTACTGAGACCAACAAGATCATCAATGGTCAATGGGACGAGATCGTACTGTCCAATACCATTGGATATCAGTGCTTATTCGCCTCCGCCCGTAATAAACTGTTAACCACGGGTGACAAATAATTAACATGCAATCCGTGGCGAAGCCGGTTGAGGGGAACCGCCTCCAATCGAGTCACGGATTTATCGAGGATCAGGATGCGGCCAGTCATCAGCAATGACGAAATGTCCTGATCTTTAATATCTTTCAATTCCTTTAGAGCGGGGTAGGTTTACCTATCCCCATAAAAGCGAAGGAGATGGAACAGAAATGAACCCAAAAAAATTAACCCTGGAGCAATACAGGGATTTATTGAAGGAAAGCAAGGCCCAGATTCAGGAATGGGATAAGACCCAAGTTATTCAATTGGCATATGTTGGAGCACAGGCAACAGCACGGGCAAGCGTTCTTGACGGGAAACACGGGATTGTGGTTACTTACGTGGGGGCGGAAGCCTCTGGCACTATCGAGGTAACGGAAAACAGTATTATTCTATGTGCGCCAGCCTTGACACCTGTTTACACTCTCGATCTGACGGCTGCGGCTAATGATACTATTACCGAATTGGTAGCTGTTATTGATGCGTATGCCGATTGGACATGCACCAAACATGCCGATATGGTTGGAACTGAATTATCCAAGAATATGTTGATCGTTGCTGCGGCGGATTGTAAGTCTGGTGCTTACACCACCCATATGGATCGATACCTTTTTATCGAAGCTCCCAATGCAACGCCTGATACTAATGTGGGGCCAGGTGGAAAGGTGTTTTTGAGAGATCTTGCCTATGACACCTTGGCCGAACTGGTCGCATTCCTTGATGGGTTGGCCGATTATACCTGTGCATTGGGTACTCAGTTTGACGGAACAGATTTAAGTTCCAACTTGGCTGCGGTGGTGGCAACCTCTATTAAGACTGCTCTTTGGTTAGCGGGTGATACAAATCTTCAATTGAAGATTACGGTTCCTGCCGTGGTTCTTGATAAGAGTTTAAAGATTACCAAAATTCTCGGTTCCTCTACTTTCAATGGTGGTACATCTTTCTTTCGGGTGTATGATGGAGCCAATTTGAAGTGGTCTGAGGCCGCAGGTGCGACCACAGTTGAAAAGGTTAGCACAATGCCGGGTCTTACAATAACACCTGGCAACCAGGCAGTGATTAAGATTTTAAATTCATCCGTAATGACTGCTGGCTACCTGACAATAGGTTACGACGAAAAAGAGCAAGGACCATATACATCGTAATGTAAAATTGAGGGCGGTCAGATACTTACAGTTGCCCCTATGTAATTTGGTTACTGGTGGTGAGGTAGAAACATAATGGCCCTAAGTTTTTTAACGGGTTCTTGGCAACAGGATGTAAGGGATATATGCTTCGGGGTGTCGGATAAGGATGTATTCACCGCACTTCTTGACGGGGATCTCTATGGTCCAGAATCTGAAGATGCGATTAAGGAATTGATACCCGACTGGGAAGCCTTGAAGATAGAATTCGCAACGGAATTTAAAAGGGCTACTGTTTACCATGTTGCCTCGAAGGTATGTAATTACCTCAAGGGAAAGCTAAAACAATCAGAATCTATTGGTGGTGGAGATTATCAGTATTCTATCCAAAACATCGATTGGGGTCTCGAATCTGCCAAAACGATGAATATGTGTATGACATACCTGGCCAAGATCGATCCTGATGTAAAAGAGGAGTTAACCTTTATCGAAATAGTTCCCAGAACTCCACCGATGTTTGAAGAAATAGAACTTTATTAGGATGGGTCAATATGTACCTCTCGAAATGTTGCAAGGCGGAGGTTCAGTGGGTTCTAAGTCCAGATTTTTTGGGTGACGATCCAAAGACCATGAGGGTGGGGACATGCTCATTTTTATGTAGTCGATGTGAAAAACCTTGTGATGCGGATATAGACCCTAAACTTTATAAGAAAACAAGAAAACGCACAACTTGAGGTAACAGTGGGTTTACAGGATGCCATCTCAATTTTGATATCTAAGGCCGGAAGGACGGTAACGATCCTTCGCAATGCCGGAAATATTACCGAGATATGCTATATCAATCCTTCTCACGGTCAGACCATCCAGCTTTTTGAATATCAGCGGATGGCTTATTTTGCGTGGGATTCTCAGGTAATTAGTGGCGATATCTTTCAGGACACGTTGAACTTTGAAAGATTTTTAGTCGTATCAACCCAGTATGTTGGGAATGAAAGCACGAAAGACTACAAGAAACTTCTCGTTTTTAAGACGAATGATTCTGCCACACTTTATAAGGCTATGCCTCCGGTGGCATCGGGTCATTTTGGAGACAAGGAATTTCCGTTCAATGTGGTTACTACGGATTATGCCCATATTGCTTCTCTGGTTAAGGATGACACCCTCACCCCGATTGGAGAAATGGGAATGACTGACGTTTCGATCATATTTTCCAAGAGGAATATGTCTGGCTATACGCCTAAGTTGGGAGACAGGATTGTAACCAGTGACCAACGTAAATGGCAGGTTAATGCGGTAGACAGTTTTTCGTATCCGAATTGCCTTAATATGTTGTGTTCTCTGGATCAGAGGATGGCATGATAGATTTCCAAATTTCACTCAATAAGGCGGATTGCGATAGACTGAAAAAGAAAGTGTTATCTCTGGCCTCTGGTATTGAGAGTAAAATTCAAGAACCTCTTAAAAAGGCCGGTGAGCAATATTGTGAGATCGTGATTAGCCACATGGGGTTCCATTCTGGTGGTCGTGTGATGGGGGAATATTGGAAACAGTTATCGAAGTTCTGGTTAAAACAGAAGCAAGAACATGGTTGGGTGATGGAGATATGGGAAGCCACGGGAAGAACCAAGGGGGCTGTCAGGGTTCATAATATCGAACAGGTCCCTGGTGGGTTTAAGTTGTTTGCCGGTATTTCCGGTGTGAGTTCTGCGGAACTACAGAAGGCAATTCAAAATGAGTTTGGGGCCGTTTTGGAGGACAGAAACATACCCTCCCGTCCCCTCTTTATACCAGCCATTAGAGAGATGGTTCACAACCTGTTTGAACGTGGAAAATATATCGGGGCATTTAAGGTAATCGTTAAGGATGCCCTCAACGCAATACGGTAATGAGCAATTTACTGACTTACCTAAACCTGTTCGAATCGTTCAAACGCTACATCAGTGAGGAATTCTTGGGGATAGAGTTCTATTGTAATCCGGTAGCAATACCAAGTACCAGTGCAAGTAGCTTTATGATAATCGATTTTTCAGATGAGGTTATCGGAAAGCTTTCTCATACTTATCCGAGGATCTTTGCCGTCGCAAAATCGGATCCTAACCTAACGGTTCTATCTGGACTGGTAAGTCAGATTGTTGAGAAATTTTCGTCTCCCTCGTCTGGGAAGAAAAGTTTTTCTCTCTACGATGTTGCAACCGAACAGGTGGTTGGATTGATTATGGTTGAAGATGTAAGACCAAGAATGGTCTTGCCCTATGAAGAGGGATATGTTTCCCGGGCCATTGATATCCACCTAACCTATCAGGTTTCGACAAGGCATTTATGATTGATCGTGAACTGGCAAGGCAGATCGGATGCGTTGTAAACCGAATAGTGGAAATTGCGAACATGAAGGTAAAGGGTTCACTAACGGTACATTTCGATGGATCAGGGGTTATCGGTAACACCTTCGATGAAAACCTTAAATCGTGGAGGGATAAATTTTCAAGCGAGAAGCGTGGAATTCCGATAGACGAAGATGAGTTCATCCGAATTCTAACGGAAAGATGATCACGATAAGGGGCTATCCAAAGGGGTTTGTCCCGCGGTAATGCCTCTTTAAATTTAACCAAGGGTTATACAATTTGTATATCAATTTTAGAAAAAAGGAGGATATTTAATGAGCTATTCATTTCAGCAACCCGAGCTTTATTCGGACTTTATTGTTATTTCTTCACCAAGGATCTTCGTCAGGCCCTACGCCTCGACCGTCCTATATTCTGGTCAGTCAATCTTGAACGTGGCTTCTCCGTTGACCGGATGGACGGACGTTGGTCTGATTTCTAATGTCGCCATCCCGGTTACCAGAAATATGGTGAAGTTGCAACTGGGCCTCCCCAAGACCACAAGAAAGGTTCAGGAGTTGTTACGTGAAGGTCAGGTCACCCTTACCTATCACGAAATGGCTTTAGCTACCATCTCTGCGTTGATTGGTGTCACAGAGAAAAATGTTATTTCCCTGGCGGCCATTGTTTCCCAGGCCAATTCGGTCAATGCCGTTTCAACTCTTGCCAGTGCCAACGATGCCAACAAGTTTGTCGTCGGCGATTACGTGACATTCTGGGATGCAAGTGGGGATGCGCTTTCTGCGGAAGAGTTGGTGATTTCTGCGGTTGATCCAACCGCCAAAACCGTGACCTGTGTTGGCACATGGACTACACCCCCAGAAGCAGCCGATCAGTTGATTGCAAAGGCTGGTACGGTTGCCTCATACAGTACCAGCGATCCGTCTGTTACGTTGGCAACTGGTGACGGTTCCCGATTCGCCGTAGGTGATCGTGTGATTTTTATTGCCAAAGCTGGTATTTCCGCTGACAATCTCGGTGGATTAAGAACATCCACAGATCGGAAATATGTTACCGCCCTAACCAGCACCAAGTTGACACTGAATGCAGCCTTCACGGGTACACCAGTCGCAACGGATATCGTTGCCGCCTATAAGAGTGTAGAGATGCTTGATCCTCTTGGAACGATTGCTGAGAAAAGCCTGCTCGTTTTCTTCGATTGGGTCGTGAACAGTGTCCAGAGACAGTTGGCGATCTGGTATCCGAAGGCAACCGTTATCGGGAGTTTTGCACCAGATTTTAAGGCTGGTGAGAATTTTATGGAAGCGAACATGAGTTTTGAGGTTCAGAGTACCACACAGATAATGACGGACGGAACCTCACAGCTTGTCGTGGCAATTCCCTTCATGTTCGATTGATCCAATGATTTCAATAACTTACTGAGTAGCGGTAGGGGGTCGTAAGGCTATCCACCTTCGCTACTCAGTAGCTTTTCCTTATCCCCATAGGGAGGGATAAATGCCTAAGAAGGCTAACCGGACTCATCCTAACACGGAGGTTAAAATGGTAGAAAAGAAACAGATTCCAAGTCAAGACCAGATTAATGAAGTAATCGATCCCACCCTTTCTAAAGACGATTTCACTCTTTTAGGAAAGAAATTTCCTATCCGCATTCTTCCAATCTCATACGAAAAGAAAATAGCACTCGCTTTAGGACCCGTGATGGATCTTATTGGCGAGTTTAAAGATAAACCATGGACTGAGGTATTGGCTAATGCAGGTGCATCCAAGATTGCTCAATGTATGGACGTGATGGTAGATGTAGTCTGTATTATCTGTTCCAAGTATGATGCCGATATTACCAGAGAAGCCATATCCGAATCCGATGATGCCCATGCAAGCACTCTTCTTCCGATAGTCATGGCCCAACTTAACAAGCAGGGGATCGGAGATCTGGTATCAAGTTTTTTCTTGCTGGCAGCCCAGAGGATGGCTGCACTGATGGCAAAAAATCCAGCATCCCCACCGAACTTAGAGAGTTAGCGATCTATGATTCCTTCATGGAGAAGTATGGTATCCCAAATCTCCAAACGGTTTTCGAGACTTATTCGATGGGTCAGATTGGCCTTCTTACTCATGTCTCTTGGCTTAAATTTAAAGATATGGAGCGCGATAATAAGGATTCATCTCGTGATTCTCCGGCTCGTGGGAAAAAGAGATTTTTGAACAAGAACAACGCCGAAGCAGCGGCTCTGATTATGCAAGGGCTTTGCTCGTAGTTAATGAAAGGCGTTAAGGTGATTAAATAAAATGGCAGACGTGATAATGAATCGGAGAATCTGCCCAGAATGCAAAAAAGAATTTACCACTAATCACTATAGAAAAATATATTGCAATAAATCTTGTAGAAACAAACAGTATCTCAAACAACATCCGGGGGTGAAAAATCATAGACAACATCAAGAAAGTATTCATAGAACGCAGTTACCCAAAGTGTGTCCTATTTGTACAAAGGAGTTTTTCGTAGACATACTGCATATTAATCAGAAATATTGCAGTAGAGAATGTGGGCGCAGATTCACTTGTTTAAATAGAAAGAAAATTTATACCAGCAGAGAGATCCAATGTGGGATTTGCGGAAAATCATTTATAGAAATGAGCAAAAGAAACAAGAAATATTGTAGCCCCAAGTGCGAGAACAAGGCTCATTCCATGAGATATCGTAAAAAGATTAATGACAGCGATAACGGGGAGATTGAGAAATTATATCGTGCCGGGACATCTATGGTCGCCATAGCTTCCAGGTTTGATATTTCAGACAATGCGGTCAGAAGAAGATTGATTAAGTTGGGTGTACCATTAAGAAACCCGCATCTTTCGGAACACAGTAGTAATTGGAAGGGCGGTAGACGTATTACCAAAAATGGATACGTAGAGGTTTTAAACCCAGATTACCGTAATACCTCGAAATCCTACTATATACATGAACATCGCCTGGTATGGGAAAAGACATATGGAAAAAAGATACCAAAGGGTTACGTTGTTCACCATCTAAATGGTGTCAAGGATGACAACCGTCCCGAAAATTTGGTTGCAATGAAAATCGGAGAACACTTAAATCAGGCAGAACCATACAAGAAAAAGATTAGAGAACTTGAAGAAAAAATTAGATCATATCAACAAAACAATTTATTTAACAGTAGGGATATACGGACATGTCAGAAATCATAGTAGAAAAATTGGGAGTAGAATTTTTTTCGAAGGTCTCTCCCGACTTCTTTTCTACAATACAAAAAGCCGTCGATCAGTTCAATCAACAGATCCAACCTTCCCTGAAGGCTATCGCCTCACAGTTTAAGGCCATCGGAGCATCCGTTTCTACCTTCTTTGAACTCCTCAAAAGTGTCCCGGCAGGCGACATTTTTAAGGGTTGGAACGTCCAGGGTGCGACCGATAAGATGTCGGCCAGCTTTAAAACAGCGAAGGATCAATCGCTGAAATACGTAGAGGAATTAAGTACGGGTATTAAGGCAAAACTACGTGACCTTGAACGGGAGTTTGCGAAGAATCAGAAGATCATCTCATCCCTTCAGGCAGGTGAGGATATTGTCACCAGCTGGGGACAGCCTAAATGGTCTACAAGGAAGAAGAAAATGTACTTCCCTAATGCTCAATGGGCTGTTGGATCGGGTGGCATGCGAGAAGGAGTAGATTACCCTCAAGGCAGTTCCCCTTATGGGGCTGATACAGACAGGGTGTTTTCCGAAGTTAGTGCCGGTTATCAATCCAGACAACTTACCATTTACAAAGAGATGGAATCTGTCTTGGGTAGAATGGGTGCATTCGAACGGGCCAGACTCGCCACGGATGAACTGATAGCCCGTGCTAATCAATCAGAGGTCGATGCTAAAAGCAAGATTGCCGAAGTTTCAAAAATCATCGATGTTCTCCGAAGTAAAGGGTTGACCGTTGAAGGCAAGGATGATAAATATTTCTCTTCTGCTAAGAAGCATCTTGAAGATATCTGGAATACTACCAAAGATATAAATATTCTTAATCAAGAGGCCGAGGCCGTCATTGCTCGTATCTGCGGAAGTGAAGAAGCCCTCAAGAAAATCATCCTCGAACGGTTCGAGATCGAAGGTAAACTGGTCACCCTTGCCACTTCGATGGCAAACGAATATGAACGTGCCAAAGCATCCCAATTCCAGTCCCTGAATGTTGGTGGGTTGTGGACCAAGGGAGATATAAACGTAGAGTCCTGGCAGCGACTGATAGGTTATGTAGAACAAGCCAGGGGTGCGGTCAATGCTTTCCAACAGAATATTCAAGCCGTACAGATGAAGGCTTTTATTGATCCTAACGAATTGGAAAGGATCAATAGGTTGACCTCTGTTCTTAACGCTGAAATAGATAGCCTGTCTAATCGTCTTTCCAAGATCGGAAGTCAAACGGGTGCGAAGGCGATAGCCGAACCTTTCGTTGCCCTCGAAGCCCAAATTACTAAGGTCGAGACCGCATTAGCCGCAGCTCAAGCCTCCGGTAAAGGTGGCGCGGTTGTTTATACCAATTTAGATGCAACGGTCAGAAAACTTGCCAATGACCTCAAAGAACTGGCTGCCTCTACTAAGTTATGGCGTGTTGATGAGATCAGGGCTGGCATGGGTGTCCTTGATGCCCAGATCAATAAACTTAGTGGGGGTGCAGAGTTAAGTTATAAATCCCTGAAAAAGATGGGTATGGGGATGTTGGAGGTTGAAGAAATCCAATCTCTCCTCGGCACCAAGATGAAACTGATCCGGGAAGAGTTTGCTTTAACCGGAGTTGCTACTACTGCCATGAATACGGAGATGAATAAATCTTCGCAGGCCATGGTGGGGTTAAGGGCTTACGCCGGAGAGGTAGAGAAGAAAACGGGTGATGCAGCCAGAGCCATGCAACGATGGTCTATCGAAGGTTTCGGCAATATGCTGAAATCTCAGATGGCATGGTTGGTTGGTGGGGCTCTTATCTTCGGTACTATCTTTAAGATTCAACAAGCCTTCCGTGAAGCCACAAGTACCCTTATGAAGTTTAGTCAAGCGATTATTGATGTCGGAGCTATCACCAATGCTTCGGCTGGCGATATGAAGGTTCTTGAAAAGGCTGCCCGTGATGTTGCCACTACCACCAAAATGAGTTTTCTGGAAGCGGCGGACGCTCTCAAAATCTTGGGTCAGGCCGGTTTGACTGCCAAACAGTCTGCCGATGCTCTTAAAACTGTTGGTATGATGGTTTCAGCCACAGGTGCGAGTGCGCAGGAAGCCGTCAAAATTCTGACTACCTCCATGTATGTTTGGAATATTTCAGCCAAAGACGTTACCAGAATCGGGAATGTGCTGGCTGCTGCCTTAAACTATTCAAAATTGGAAGTCGGGGATCTGACAACCTCTTTTAACTATTTGGCTGCAACCGCTTCACAGGTGGGGATGGGTATTGAGGAAACGGCTGCTACGATTGCGGTTCTTTCCAATGCTGGTTTAAGGGCCTCCACGATCGGTACAGGTCTACGGGGCATCCTTGGACAGTTGATTGCTCCCACCAAGGCATTTAGGGATGAACTTCATTCTATCGGGGTGGACTTTGAAGCTATCAGGATGCCAGGCCACAACCTCATCGAAGTCCTCGGCGTTCTCGGTAAAGCGGGATTCGACCTTACTAATACATTTGAAGGATTAGAGAAGAGACAAGCCGGTGTCTTTGCGGCTATGAGCAATATGGGTAAAGATGCCTTCCAGAAGATGACCGATGCCCTGACTGGCACAAATGCCTTATTGGTGATGAATGAAAGAGCTATGCAGGGACCCATGGCTCAACTCCATGTTTTTAAGACAAGCCTTCTCGACGTGGCCCTAAGTACAAGTGATATAGTTGTTCCGTCCTTTAATCTGTTGTTGAAGGTTCTGGGGGAACTTGTCGCAACCTTCAAACTCCTATGGCCGGTCTTTATTGGTGGTGCGGTTATCTCTGGTATCCAATATCTGATTAAACAGTTTGATCTTCTCGCATTGGGGGCTGGCACTCTCAATACGGTCTTAACCTTCTTGGGTAAACACCCCATTTTCCTGGCCCTCAGTCTACTGGCGGCCGCCGTAACTGCTGTCAAATTGGCTTATGGTGGTCTCCATCAATCCAATGAGGACAGGATTAAACAGATTGATCGGGAAGTCTTGCTTTATATCCAACAGGTTCAGGAGTTGGAACAATTAAAAATCAAGGTTTTGGATCTTAAGATCAGTGATGATGAATTAAGGACTTCCGTCAATAACCTTAGTGGTGAATATTCGGGCCTCAAGGAAATGGTTAATCAGGTCGGATTTAGTCATGGCGCCGTCAAAGATAAGATAATTGCTGACATCAATGAGATGTATAAGGCTATTGATTCACTTAAGTTCGATAGATTAAAACTTCTCCTCGATGATCTTGAGACACTTCATAAAAAAATAGATAAAACGAAAGATAAATTAAGGGAAGTTAGAAGTATGCAACCTTCAGGGGAATTTGATTTACTTCCAGTGAATACAAGATCAGAGGAGTTAAAACTTATCGATCGATTGACCGATCTCACTGAAAAGGAGATTAAACTTAAACAGGCCGCTATCGAAACAGGTCGTGCCTATAAGAACAGAACCGAAGATGAATTGAGGGCTTTGGCTAAGGAAAAGGAATTTAGTGAGGCATACCTTAAGGTTGCTCTCGATACCCGGAAACAAGCCATTCAGGAAGATGT